>MDTE01030185.1_pt1 | contig 29161 bp, 27 predicted proteins | sample 811231 | NCBI WGS metagenome assembly MDTE01 (sample SAMN05326651, study PRJNA326480) | marine metagenome | isolation source: seawater | place: Indian Ocean: Red Sea | collected 2010 | reverse complement strand
TAAATCAAGTAAAACAGTTCCTAAATCATGCAAAAAAACAGTTACAATTATGATGAACTAATTTCGTGTGGAGAGGGAAAATTATTTGGCGAAGGAAACGCTAAACTTCCATTACCCCCAATGTTAATGTTTGATAGAATTACTGAAATAGAAAAAGATAAGGGAGAATTTCGGAAAGGTTTTATTAAGGCTGAGCTTGATATTAAAGATAACTTGTGGTTTTTTGATTGTCATTTTAAAAAAGATCCAGTTATGCCTGGATGTCTAGGACTGGACGCAATGTGGCAGTTAGTTGGATTTTTTTTGGGTTGGATAGGTGAGCCCGGAAAAGGTAGAGCTTTAGGAGTAAATTCCGTAAAATTTACAGGCGAAGTACTAAAAAATATAAAGATGGCTACTTATGAAATAAACATGAAAAGAATTTTAAAAAAAGAAGGAACTGCTGTTGGACTAGCAAATGGAGTTTTAAGTGCGGATGGTAAAATAATTTACACAGCAGAAAATCTTAAGGTAGGATTGTTTAAATCATGAAAAGAGTAGTAGTTACAGGAATTGGGGTAGTTTCTTGTTTAGGAAATAATCAACAAGAAGTTTATAGTTCTCTAATCAATGCAAAGTCAGGAATAACTTTTGCTGAAGAATATAAAGAATATAATTTAAAAAGCCATGTTCATGGAAAACCAAATATCAAACTTGAGGATCATGTAGATAGAAAATTTATTAGATTTATGGGACCGGGGTCAGCCTACAATTATATTTCTATGAATGAAGCTGTAAAAGACTCTGGTTTAGAAGAAAAAGAAGTTAGTAACGTAACTACTGGAATGATAATGGGCTCTGGTGGACCATCTATCGAAAATGTGATTCTGGCTGCAGATAAGACTAGAGAAAAAAGTCCTAAAAGAATGGGTCCATTTGTTGTGCCTAGAACTATGTCTAGTACAGCGTCAGCGACTCTTGCGGTTCCATTTAAAATAAAAGGAGTTAATTACACAATAAGTTCAGCTTGCGCAACAAGTGGTCATTGTATTGGCAATGCTATGGAGTTAATTCAATTAGGAAAACAAAAAATTATTTTTGCAGGCGGTAGTGACGAAGTTCATTTTGCAATGACAGCAATGTTTGATGCTATGACAGCCCTTTCTTCGAAATACAACGACACTCCTGAAAAAGCATCAAGGCCTTACGATAAAACACGGGATGGTTTTGTTATCTCAGGTGGAGGAGGTGTTTTAGTTTTAGAAGAATATGAACACGCGAAATCAAGAGGTGCAAAAATATATGCTGAGCTAACGGGATACGGTGCTACATCAGATGGATATGACATGGTGGCTCCTTCTGGAGAGGGTGCAGTAAGATGCATGAAAATGGCATTGAGTACTGCAAAAAATAAAATTGATTATATAAATACTCACGGTACATCAACACCTGTTGGAGATATAACTGAGTTGAAGGCTGTTGGAGAAGTATTCAAAGACTATAAGCCTAAAATTAGCTCTACAAAATCTCTAGCAGGCCACTCTCTTGGTGCTACATCAGTTCATGAGGCTATTTATAGTTTAATAATGATGAAAAATAATTTTATAGCTGCATCAGCAAATATTATTGATATGGATGAAGAGGCAAAAAAATATCCTATTATTACAAAAGTAGAAAAAGATGTAAAATTGAGCTCCGTGATGTCAAATAGTTTTGGCTTTGGCGGAACTAATGCTACTTTAGTTTTTGAGAGAGTAACATAATGAGTTTAATGAAAGGAAAAAAAGGTCTGATAATGGGTGTTGCTAACGAGCGCTCGATAGCTTGGGGTATATCTCAAAAACTTGCAGAAGCTGGTGCAGATTTGGCTTTTACTTATTTAGGTGACGCACTAAAGAAAAGAGTTGTTCCTTTAGCAGAAAAATTAAACTCGAAAACAACTTTCAGCTGTGATGTGGAAAAAAAAGATGAAGTTATTAAGCTATTTGAAGATATTAAGTCAAAATGGGGAGAGATAGACTTTGTGGTGCACGCAGTAGCCTTTTCGGATAAATCAGAGTTATCAGGAGAATATTTAAATACTACAAGAGAAAATTTTCTTAGAAGTATGCTTATTTCTTGTTTTTCATTTACTGAAGTATCTAAAGAGGCTTCAAAGGTAATAAAAGAAGGGGGAAGTCTACTAACACTAACGTACGAGTCATCTAAAGCAATTCCAAATTACAATGTTATGGGAGTTTGTAAATCTGCTTTAGAGGCAAGTGTTAAATATTTAGCTAGGGATCTCGGAAAAAAAAAGATAAGGGTAAACGCAATCAGCGCGGGTCCTATTAAAACCTTAGCGGCTTCTGCGATTGGAGATGCAAAATTTTTGTATAAGTGGAATGAGGATCATTCTTTTTTAAAAAGAAATGTTGATATTCACGATGTTGGCAATTCTGCTTTATACCTAATTAGCAATTTGGCAGCGGGCGTTACTGGAGAAATTCATTACGTAGATGCAGGATATAATAAAGTAGGAATGCCTGATCCTAAAAATATAACCTAAGCAGAAGCTTGCTTCATTGATAATTTTACTTTACCTCTATCAAACCCAACAACTTTTACAGAAACTTCATCGCCCTCTTTTACCACGTCGCCTACTTTTGCAACACGTTTGTCAGCTAGTTCGGAAATATGTACTAGTCCGTCTTGCTTACCTAAAAAGTTTACAAAAGCCCCGAATTCCATAATTTTTACAACTTTGCCTTTATAAACTTTTCCCATCTCGGGTTTTGCGATTAAATTTTTGATAAAATCAATAGCTTTGTTTCTTGATGCTTCATCTGGAGCTGCAACTGTTACTTCACCTGTATCTTTAACATCAACTTTAGCTCCGGAGGTCTCAACTATCTCTCTAATTGTAGCACCACCTTTACCAATTACTGTGGCTATATCTTTTTTATCTACTTTAATTGTTTCCATTTTAGGAGTGTGTTTTGAAAATTCTTTTCTTGAAGTTTTTATGGCCTTATTCATCTCACCTAAAATATGTTCTCTGCCCTCTTTAGCTTGATTTAAAGCTTTTTCCATAATTTCAAATGTTATTCCTGTGATTTTAATATCCATTTGAAGGGACGTAATTCCATTTTTTGTACCTGCAACTTTAAAATCCATATCTCCTAAATGATCTTCATCTCCTAATATGTCCGAGAGAACAGAAAAATCGTCGCCCTCTTTAATTAATCCCATCGCAATTCCAGCTACTGGTTCTTTAATTGGAACTCCAGCATCCATTAAAGATAATGAAGTACCACAAACCGTTGCCATGGACGATGAGCCGTTAGACTCTGTTATTTCTGAAACTACTCTAAGTGTGTAGGGAAAACTTTCTTTTGATGGTAAAGAAGAATTTATCGCTCTCCAAGCAAGTTTTCCATGTCCGATTTCCCTTCTACCTGTACCAATCCTACCACATTCTCCAACAGAAAACGGCGGAAAATTGTAGTGCAACATAAAATTTGATCTTTGCATTCCTTCTAAACTTTCTAACCTTTGCTCATCATCTGTCATTCCTAATGTAGTAACTACAAGAGCTTGAGTTTCTCCCCTCGTAAAAAGAGCAGACCCATGTGTCCTAGGTAGAACACCTACTTCACACTTGATCTGCCTGACATCTGCTAAGCTTCTACCATCTATTCTTTTCTTATCTTTAAGAATTGCAGTTCTAACAATATCCTTCTCTAAAGATTTTAGCTGACTCATTACTTGATTTTCTGTAACAGTCTCATCTTCTACAAACATTTCTTTGCACTTTGACTCTATTTCAGAAATCGCTGTAGACCTTTTCTTTTTATCAATTTCTTTAAACGCGCCTCTTAAGCCACTTTCAAATTTTACAGCAATCTTCTTTTTTATTTCAGAATGATCAACTTCATCAACTTCTAACCTGGGTTTTCCAACTTTTTTTGCCAATTTTTCAATTGACTCGATTATTGGTACGAATTTTTCGTGACCAAATTTTACAGCGTCTAACATCACTTTTTCTGACAATCCTGAGGTCTCTGATTCAACCATTAAAACTGCCTCTTTAGTTCCTGCAACTACTAAATCTAATTCGGAACCTTTTAATTCCTCAACTGAGGGATTTAATAAATATTTTCCATCTTTATATCCAACTCTACTCGCTGCAATTGGTCCCATAAATGGTAATCCAGAAATTGCTAATGCGGCAGAGGAAGCAATAATTGATATGATATCTGGTTGATTTTCACTATCATAAGACAAAACTGTAGGAAGCACTTGAACCTCATTCATAAATCCTGAGGGAAATAAAGGTCTAATTGGCCTATCAATTAATCTAGAGATTAATGTTTCGGCTTCAGTAGGTCTTGCTTCTCTTTTAAAATAGCCTCCAGGTATTTTACCTGCAGCATAATATTTTTCTTGGTAATTAACTGATAATGGGAAATAGTCTTGCCCCTCAGCTATCTTTTTAGCTCCAACAGCAGTAGCAATCACCACTGTTTCACCCAATTTAGCAATAATCGCTCCATCTGCTTGACGAGCAATTTTTCCTGTTTCCAAAGTTAATTTTTTACCGTTAACTTCAATTTCTTCCTTATGAATTTTAAACATTATTTCCTTAAATTTAATTGTTTTATTACTTTTTGGTAGGACTCAGTATTTTTCTTTTTTAAATAAGCTAAAAGTTTTTTTCTTTTATTAACTGACTTCGTCAAACCTGTAGTAGAATGTTTATCTTTTTTAAATTTTTTAAAGTGATCTGATAATTTTGAGATTTTATCTGTTAACAAACCAATTTGAATTTCCGTAGAACCTACATCTTTAGCATGAATGGCTAGGGATTTAATTATATCTTTTTTTTTCTTTGTCATCTTTTCTATTTTTTTTTATTATTCTTTCAATTTTTTCTGCGTACTCAAATGAATTATCTTCAACAAATGTGAGTTTCGGAAGAAATTTAATATCTAATCTTTTAGATAGAGCTCTTCTAACAAGATGAGAGTATTCCGTCAAGATTTTTACGGTTTCCTGAGTTTCTATACCGCCAAGAGGAATTACGTAAACTCTAGCAGTTTTAAGATCAGGGGTCATCCTTACTTCTGTAACAGTGATTAATTTTGAGTTAAAAGAGGGAATTTTAGCTTCATTCCTGATAAATAATTCTCCTAAATTTTGTTTTACTAACTCTCCAACACGAAGCTGTCTTTGGCTAAATGTTTTTGATGAAGTTTGATGTCTCATTATTTTATTTTATTAGATCGATCTTTGTATTTCTTCTGATAAATAAGACTCTATAACATCCTTTTCTTTAAAATCTATAAAGTCTTTAATGCTTATACCGCATTCTAAGCCCGTGCCGACTTCTTTTACTTGATTTTTCTCTCTAAAAATTGACAAAATTTCACCGCTATAAACTACTACGCCATCTCTTATAACTCTTGCTTTAGACTTGGATTTAATTTCACCACTAATAACTTTTGAGCCTGCAATTTTACCTGCATTAGATACTTTAAATATTTTTTGTATTTTTGCGCTGCCTAAAACTGTCTCTTTAATATCCGGTTCTAAAAGACCAGACAAAGCTTTTTCAATGTAATCAATTGCTTCATAAATTATGTTATAAAATTTGATTTCTATCTTTTGTTCTTCTGCTAATTTTTTTGCCTCTCTGTTTGGTTTTACATTAAAACCTATCAATATTGCCTTTGATGCTTTTGCAAGTGAGACATCTGTCTCATTTATCATTCCGATATCAGATAAAATGATCTTTGCTTGAACCTCGTTGTGTTTAATTTTATCTATTGCCATTTTTAAAGCTTCACTAGAACCATGAACATCTGATTTTATTATTATATTTAATTCATCTTTCTCTTTTTCATTATCAAACAAAGTTGTTTTATCTTTGGATAGAAATTTATTTGAATTCATATCAACTTTTTTAAACTCTGACATTTTTTTTGCTTCATCTTCGTCATCAGTTACAATAAACTCTGCACCAGCATATGCTGAACTATTCATTCCCAAAATTTCTACTGGCATTGAAGGAAAAGCCTCTTTAATAATTTTTCCCTCGTGATTTATCATAGCTCTTATTTTTCCCCAAGTATCTCCACAAATAAAATAATCTCCTCCTTTTAACTTTCCATTACTTATCAAAATAGTTGAAACTGGTCCTTTGCCTTTATCAATTTTTGACTCTACAACTACACCCCTGGCTCTATCAGAGTAAGATGCTTTTAAATCAAGTATTTCAGATTGGAGTAAAATACTCTCTTTTAATTTTTCTAAATTCATTTTTTTTAACGCTGAAACTTCAACAAATAAAGTATCTCCACTTAAATCTTCTGCTATCAACTCATATTGCATCATTTCATTTTTAATTTTACTTATATTTTTTTCCGGTAAGTCGCATTTATTAATTGCTACAATTATTGGCACTTTCGCCGCTTTTGCATGTTTAATTGCCTCGATTGTCTGAGGTTTAATGCCATCATCAGCAGCAACAACTAGTACAACTATATCTGTAATTTTTGACCCTCTAGCTCTCATTTCAGTAAACGCTGCGTGACCAGGAGTATCAATAAAAGTAATTGTTTTACCCTCTTTAGTTTTCACTTGGTAGGCTCCAATATGTTGAGTGATGCCTCCATATTCGCCTGAAACAACATTTGTGTCACGTAAAGCATCTAATAGAGAAGTTTTACCATGATCAACATGACCCATGATTGTTACTATTGGAGGTCTTATCTTTATTTCTCCCACAATATCATTTCTAGTTTTTTTATTATCTATTGATGGCTTTTCTTCAATTATGGGTTTGTGACCAAATTCTTTTACAATGTATTCTGCAGTATCTTTATCAATATTGTGATTTATTGTTGCTACAACTTTCATATTAAATAGAAACTTTATTATTTCGCTAGATTTTTCTGCCATACGATTTGATAATTCCTGTATTGTGATCTGTTCAGGTATTTTGACTTCTTTAATGACCTTTTTAAAATCTTTTTTTTCTTCTCCTTCGGGCTTGTTTTTTCTCTCTTTTAATCTTGCTCTTTTAACTGATGCTAAACTTCTTTGCTTAATTTCAATCTCCTCAACATTTAACGCTCTTGAAACTGTTAGCTTAAAATCTCTTTTATCGACTGGACTTTTTAATTTTAATTTACTTTTACCTGCAGGCTTATTCTCTTTTTTAATGAAATCCTTTGTTGCTTGTTGCTCTATAAACTTTCTTGCAAAAGGTTGCTTTTTGCTTTCTTTATTATTTATAGGGTTTATAGATTTATTAGTTGATTTACCTGATCTAAAAAGTTTTCTTTTTTCGATCGAGAAAGATTTTTTTCCATCCGTATTTAATGAGCCAGAATCAATTTTCTTTTTAAAACTTGATGAAATTGTAAGTGTTTTTTTTTTATCTTTTTCCATAGCATTATTTGTAAGCAATTTCCCTTGCGGCCATAATCAATTCATCAGCTTCTTTTCTTGATAGGGAAAATTCCTCAAGATAACCATCAATTCTAATTTTTTTTCCTTTTATCTCATCAAAACCCCCAATTAATTCGTCTGAAGATAAATCTGCAAAATCATTAATTTTTTTAATATTTTTTTGACCAAGAATTACCAGCATACCTTGGGTCATGCCTTTAAGATTTAATAGTTTGTCATCAACTCCGAGTTCCTTTAGTTTTATTGCTACAGCCTCTTTCTCTTTAACCAATGTATCTTTTGATCTAGTAATTAATTCTTTGGCGGTCTCCTCATCTATAGCTTCAATTTTTGAAATATCTTCGGGGTTTGATTGAGCAATTTCCTCAATTGAAGTAAATCCTTCTGAAACCAGAAGTTGGCCTAATGTCTCATCGACTTCAAGATTTTTAATTAAATTTTCTGTTCTATCCTTAAATTCTGCTTGTCTTCTCTCAGAGTCTTCCTTGTCTGTAAGAATATCTATCTCAAAATTTGTAAGCTTGGATGCTAATCTTACATTTTGACCTCTTCTCCCAATCGCTTTACTCAAGTTTTCCTCAGTTAAGATAATATCTATTTTCTTATTATCTTGATCGATTAATACTTTTTGAATTTCAGCTGGCGATAAAGACTCAGAGATTAAAGTAGGTAAGTCCTCTGTCCACTTTATTATATCAATTTTTTCACCGTGCAACTCGTTAACGATTGTTTGAACTCTACTTCCTCTCATTCCAACACACGCACCAACTGGATCTATAGATGAATCTTGTGAGTGCACACATATTTTTGCTCTACTGCCAGGATCCCTGGCTACTGATTTAATTTCAATTGTGCCCTCATAAATTTCTGGCACTTCTTGAAAAAATAATTTAGCTAAAAATTGAGGGTGAGCTCTTGATAAAAAGATTTGATGTCCTTTTATCTCTCTTTTAACTTCGTAACAATAAGCTTTGACTCTATCTCCTGTCTTTAATATTTCTCGCGGAATAAGTTCATCTTTTTTTATTACTCCCTCTGCTTTACCCAGATCAATTATTACATTTCCATATTCTAATCTTTTTATAATTCCACTTAAAATTTGGCCTTGTTTGTCAATAAAGTCGTCATACTGTCTATTTTTCTCGGCTTCTCTAACTCTACTACTAATTACTTGCTTCGCACTTTGAGCAGCGATACGTCCAAAATCTATTTGCGGCAATTCTTCGTAGATTTTTTCACCTACCTTTACTTCCTTTTTTTCTTTAAGAATTTTTTTTGCCTCTTTAATAGTTATCTCTCTAGCTGGATCTTCAACATTTTCAACAACTGTAAGAACTTTCTGAATTTTTATTTCACCATTTTCTCTATTAATTAAAACCTCAATATCATTATCATTACCAAATTTTGTTAAAGCAGCTTTTTGTATAGCACTTTCCATTGAGCCTATGACTAGCTCTTTATCGATTGATTTCTCATTTGCTACTGCTTCTACAATTCTTAAAAGCTCAAGTTTATCTAAACCTCTATTCAGCATTACTGTTCCCCTAAAAAAAAATGGGCTAAAGCCCATTTTGAATTTCTTAAATTTTCTTATATTTAAAAGAAATTTTTACTTTTTTCAAGATTACAGTTTAAATAAATCAATTTTATCTGTTTTTTCCCACGTAAATTCACCCTTATTGGTAGGTTTTCTACCAAAGTGTCCGTACGCAGAAGTTATTTCATAAATGGGTTTATTCAATTGTAACATTTCTCTAATTCCTCTTGGAGATAGATCAAGGTTTTGGTCTATTATTTTTTTTATTTTTTGAATTTTATTTTTATCATCATCTTCTAGCTTAATAAAAATAGATAAGGGTTTTGATACCCCTATTGCATATGCTAATTGAATTAAACACTTGTCTGAGACACCAGCTGATACTATATTTTTGGCAAGATATCTTGCTGCATAAGCTGCAGATCTATCAACTTTAGTCGGATCCTTTCCAGAAAATGCACCACCACCATGAGGTGCGGCTCCACCATAAGTATCTACAATAATTTTTCTTCCAGTCAATCCCGTATCACCATCTGGACCACCAATTATAAACTGCCCAGTTGGATTAATATAAATCTCATTAGGTTTTAAGTCGGCAAGGTAATTTTGAGATATAGCTTTTTTGATATAAGGAACAATAATTTCTTTTACTTGATCTTGATTTAAATCTTTTGAGTGCTGTGTTGAAATAACGACAGATTTAACTTTTACTGGTTTATTTTTTTCATACAACATAGTAACTTGACTTTTCGAGTCTGGCTCAATACCTTTTAATGTCCCATTTTTTCTATCTTCAGCCATTAGTTTTAAAATTTTATGAGAGAAATGAATTGGGGCTGGCATTAAATCTTCTGTTTCCTTACAAGCATAACCAAACATAATTCCTTGATCTCCTGCTCCATCATCTTTGTTATCTTTAGAATCTACGCCCATAGCTATATCTGCGGACTGTTCGTGTAAAAAGGTATCGATATTTGCTGTTCTCCAGCTAAATCCTTTTTGATCATAACCAATATCTTTTATACAACCTCTAACTTTATCTACTAAATCGTCTTTTTCGATTTTTGGACCTCTAATTTCTCCAGCCAGAACTATCTTGTTTGTTGTTGCTAAGGTCTCACATGCAACTCTCGAAAAAGGATCTTTAGATAAATAGGTGTCAACGACCATATCAGAAACTCTATCACACACTTTATCAGGGTGACCTTCTGATACTGACTCGCTTGTAAATAAATAATTATTTGACATTATTTTTTTTGTAAAAAGTAAAGATAAAAATATTTGTAAATAAAAGAACTAAAAATATCAAATCATTTTTGTTTTTATTTTTATTGTTGATCAATGGCACATTTAGTTCGATGCTACCAACTTCATCTGGTTTCAACATTTTTTCTATCTCACCTTTATTATTAATTATAGCACTTATCCCTTTGTTTGCAGACCTTAATACATAGGTATTTTGTTCAATGGCTCTAAAAATAGCTTTTGCAAAGTGTTGGTGTGGTCCAATCGAATTTCCAAACCATCCATCCTCAGATATATTGATTATTAAATTAGTGTCTTCTTCGGAGTTTTGAACAAATTTTGTAAATATAATTTCATAGCATATTAAAGGTAAAATATTTAAATTATCAAAAACTAAATTTTTTTGATTTTCACCTTTTAAAAAAGAACCGTATCCTTCTGTAATTTTTTTAAGTCCAAATTTATTTAACTGCTTCTCAATTGGCAAAAATTCTCCGAAAGGCACAAGCTTTTGTTTTCTATATTCTCTTATTATTTTCATATTATTATCCACGACCACTAAAGTGTTATAAACACCTGATTTAGAGGAATTAGCTTTACTAACTCCAAATAGGATAAAGTGGTTTTCATGGAAATTATCTAAAAATATCTTTTTTAAAAAAACTATTTCTTCGTAATTAAAACCACTGAAAACACCTTCTGGCCAAATAAATAAAGTTTTTGATGTGCCAATTGGATCGCTGTACCTAATTAATTTTTCTAATCTTTTTTTAATCTGTTTTTTTGAAAGACCATACTCTAGTTCGAAGTTTGGAGAAATTATTTTTATTTCAAAATAATTTTTTATTAGACTAGAATTACTTTGATTCTGGTTAATAGCGTAGTTTCCATAAATATAAAAAGTGAAACCTAATAAGATTGATATTGATAAGGTAAATATTTTTTTAAATAGGCTTATTCTAAAGAATAAAATTATAGGTAGAAAAAAAAAAGTTATCACAATCAAATTAAAAGCATAAAGTCCGAGAATGTTTAATATCTGGAGTAACTCTGTAGCCCATGAAAAACTGTAAGACCATAAATTCCATGGAAAACCAGTCAATATTTTACTTCTTAAAAAGTCAGAGATAGAAAAACTACTTGAAATTAGTAATAAAGACGTAAAATTCATGCTTAAAAAAGGTGCTACCAACACAGTTATCACTGAAAAAAAAAGACTCAAAAATAATGGTATTATAATTAAAGCAAAAGGAATTAAATATTTAAAACTTTCATCAAAAGTTAATGAGTTTGTGATCCAATAAATTCCACTTAAAAAATAGCCAAATCCAAACAAAGTTCCAAAAATAAATAAATTTTTTTTATAGGGTTTTTTTCTATAAGTACTTTTTGATTTTTTTTTTATGTAAATTACTGAGTAAAAAAATATGGGTAAGATTAAAAAATTTATAATTGTAAAATTGAATGGTTGAAATGATAAAACACTTAAAGAACCAATTACAAAAGGAATTAAATATAAAATAAAAAAACGATTACTAATATAGTTTTCAAACATTTAATTTAAGCAAGAAAGGAATTTTTTTTCAATTTTCAACATATCATTAAAATCTCTATTATTTTTATGATCGTATCCAAAAAGATGAACTAGACCATGAATCCAAAGTTTATTGAGCTCAAGTTTGAAATTTGTATTAATACTGTAATTTCTCACTTTATTTAAATTTATAACTATATCTCCAAGGTAAATTTCTCTATCCTTCTTTAATATTCTTTTTAAATCCTTTTTATTATTAAATGGAAATGATAAAACATCTGTAGTTTGATTTTTTTTTCTAAATCTTTTATTTAAATTTTTTATTTCTTGATCTCCTGAGAGGAGTATTGTGAAAAAAAGAATATTTTTATTATACTTTTTAAAGTTTTTATTAAGTTTTTTTTCTTTAAGTAGAAAAAAATTATTCGGATTTTTAATATAGTGATGCCATGCTTTATTATTTAAAATCGTGTTAATTTTTATCATCAGTGCTTTTTTTCTGGTAAGCCCTAATAATTTTAGAAACAAGAGGATGTCTTACTACATCTTTATAATCAAATTCTACTATCTTAATTTCTTTTAAGTTTTTCAAAATATTTCTTGATTTAATTAATCCTGATTGTGATTTATTGATTAAATCTATTTGAGATGGATCCCCATTTACTACTAATTTTGAGTTTTCTCCTATTCTTGTTAAAAACATTTTAATTTGAGTTTCAGTTGCGTTCTGCGCTTCATCTAGTATCGCAAAACAATTTTTAAGAGTTCTACCTCTCATAAATGCTAAAGGAGCTATTTCAATTTCTCCCGTCTCGATCTTTTTTTGAATTTTATCAGCTCCAAATAATTCATATAGAGCATCATATAAAGGTCGGAGATATGGATCGACTTTTTCTTTCATATCCCCAGGCAAAAATCCAAGTTTTTCTCCAGCTTCAACGGCTGGCCTTGATAAAATAACCCTATCAATTTTTTTTTCCATTAACATTGTTACTCCAACAGAAACAGCCAAGAAACTTTTTCCGGTTCCTGCAGGGCCTAAAGAAATAATTATATCATTTTCTTTTAAAGCCTTGATGTAGGCTGACTGCTTTTCAGATCTTGCTATAACTGACTTTTTTGGTGTTTTAATCAGTTGATTAAATGATTTAACATTGGACTCTTTTGTATCTATATTTTTATTCACTGAAAGTATTATATCATCTTTTTCGATAATATTTGTTAAGATAAATTTATTAACTAAAAATTTAATTGCATCACAAAAAATAATTAGATTTTGTTTTTTTCCTTTACAAGTAATAGAGTTGCCTCTAAAAAAAATATTTGAACTAGTAAGTCTTGCTAAATCTTTTAAATTTTGATCAAATTGTCCTACTATTGACATTAACATTTCATTGTTCGTTATTTGAATATTAACAGTTTCGTTATCAATTTTTTTTATAATTAAGTTTTGAGCAAGTTTAGTAATTTCTGACATTTTAAGCTGCGAAATTTTTTTTAGTAATTTTGTGGTCTATTTCACCAAATAATGAATTGTGATTTCCATGAGTTATTAAGACTTCTTTTAATTTTCCAGATTGATTTTCTTTGCTTCTTACAATAACAGAGTTAAAAAATTCATCCCGTCCAAAATATTCATCTCTATCTTTAACTTTGTTTTCAAATAAAACAGTACACTTTTTATTAAAAAGCTTTCTACGATAATTCATCTTTAATTTTTCAGTTAATTTTTGTAGAGTTTTTAACCTTTCCTTTGCAATATTATCTTTTACTTTTTCCATTTTGTAAGCTGGTGTACCTGGTCTTGGACTGTATATAAATGAATAGGAGTTTATGAATTCTACTTTTTTGATTAATTTTAAAGTTTCTTCAAAGTCTTTGTCTGTTTCACCAGGATACCCAATAATAAAGTCACTCGAAAATTTGACAAGCGGATTAATTTTTTTAAGTTTCGATATAATGCCTAAGTATTCTTCAATCGTGTGTTTTCTGTTCATATTTTTTAAAATTTTGTTTGAGCCGCTTTGAACTGGCAAATGAATTAATGGCATTAATTTTTTGACTTTTCCGTATATTTTTATCAGATCCTCTGAGAAATCAACTGGGTGAGACGTTGTATATCTTATTCTTGAAAGTTTTTTTATTTTTGAAATTTCTTCAATTAAATTTGAAAGTTTTTTTCCTTTGAAATTATAAGCATTTACATTTTGCCCAAGTAAAGTAATTTCTCTAACACCGTTATCAGCTAAATCTTTACACTCGTTCACAACTTCGTTTATTGGCCTTGAAAATTCCCCACCTCTTGTATAAGGAACAACACAAAATTTACAAAACTTATCGCAACCCTCTTGAATTGTTAAAAATGAAGAAATATCAGAGTTTGAATTTTTAATAAGATTTAGATTATCAAACTTTTCCACTACATCAAATTCTGACGAATTTATTTTTTTTTCCTTTTTTTCAATTTTAAGAATAGTTTTATTAAATTCATGGTAAGATTGAGGTCCAATTATTGCGTCTACATATTTTTCTCTCTGTAAAATAATTTCTCCCTCGGCTTGTGCTACACATCCGGCAATAACTACGATAGGTTTTTTTTTATTTTTAAATTCCTTTTTTAATCTGCCAACATCATGATAAACTTTATCAGTAGCTTTCTCTCTAATGTGACAAGTATTTAAAACATAACAATCTGCTTCTGAAATGCTTCTCGCCTTTTTATAGTTTATCTTAGCTGCTAAATCATAAATACGATTACTATCATATTCATTCATTTGGCAACCAAAAGTTTTTATGAAAATTTTTTTATCCAATTTATTTTTTGATTTTTGAACCGTAAAGTTCAAGTTTATGATCTACTAAATTATATCCTAATTTTTTTGCTATCTTTTTTTGAATTTCTTCGATATCCTTATCAACAAACTCAACTATTTCACCGCTATTAATATCTATAAGGTGATTATGATCGTCGTTAATTTCATATCGAGCTTTTCCAGCTTTGAAATCGTGTTTTACCAATATTCCAGCTTCTTCAAAAAGTTTTACAGTTCTATAAACTGTGGCAATACTTATTTTATCGTCAAGATTTGAAACTCTTTTGTGCAATTCGTCTACATCTGGATGATCCTTTGATCCATAAACTTCTTTAGACTCTGAAAGCACTTTTGCAATAACTTTTCTTTGATCTGTTAATCTTACGCCTTTTTGTTTACATTTTTCTTCTATAATACTCATTCTATAATTTAACTTAAATAGATAGGCTTAATCAATTTTTTTTCTATTAAATATTTTTTTAATAGTTTTTCTACATTTTCCTCATCAAAATCCTTTAAATCATTATCTTTATAACCGTATAATTGCACGTTTTTTGAAATTTCTAGCCCTTTAGCAATAGCCAAAGATGTTCTTATTCTTGAAAAACTGCCTGGGCCTAGATTGACAATTACACTAAAGAATTCATCTAAAATTACCTTTTGTTTTTTTAGAAAATTTAAAATTTCATTGACAAGCTTTTCATTGTTATCTTTTTTTTCGATTGATTGAATAAAAAAATCTTTATTTATCCTTAAAGCTAATTTATCATCCTTTCCAATGAATTTGATAATTAAAAAGTTTTTAATCATTTTATTTTTTATTATATGTCTTATGCCTTATCAATCAACGGTGTTGGCTTCAAATGATAATATTGATGATTTTGGGCTTATCTCAATAATGTATCATAGATTTAATGAAAACAAATACCCATCAACTAATATTGAATTAGAAATATTTAAAGATCAACTTGATATTATCGAAAATTCAGGAATGAAATTCATACATCCAAGAGAATTTAAAGAAAATCTTTCACAAAAAAAAATGCAAAGAAAAGTTTTATTAACAATTGATGATGGTTTGCTATCTTTTTATAATCATGCTTGGCCGATATTAAGACAAAAAAAAATTCCTTTTATTTTGTTTGTAAATACCAGGGAGGTTGGAGCTTACAATTATATGAATTGGGATCAAATTATTGAGTTATTTAATGATAAAAATGTTGAAATAGGAAACCACAGTCACTCACATGAATATCTAGTGGAAGAAAGTTCCAAAGTTATCAGAGAAGATATATCAAAATCTATTAAAATATTTAAGGAAAAACTTGGAAGTAATTCTGATTTTTTTTCTTATCCCTTTGGGGAATATAGTCTTGAATTCAAAAAAATAATTAAAGAATTTGGTTTTAAGTATGCTTTTGGTCAACATTCTGGTGTAATAGATGAAACAAAAGATTTATGGGAACTACCAAGATTTCCAATAAATGAGAAATATGGAGAGTTAAAAAGATTCAAAACTTTAATGAAAACGCTACCATTCAAATATAAAAATATTAGTCCTGAAGACAAGTATTTATTACAATCTGAGAATCCTCCTAAGGTTAAAATTCAATTTTTTGAAAATATTAAAAACCTAAGCCAAATTAATTGCTTTTCAAATGAGGGGAATAAATGGAGGAATTCAAAGATTTCTTTTTTGGAAAGAAATTTACTTGAAATAACTATAGCCGAGAAGTTTATTGGCGAGCGTGGTAGAATAAACTGTTCACTTCAAGAAGATGATGGCTACTGGAGATGGCTTGGTATTCAATACGTTGTTAGTGAAAGATAATTAGGAATTTAATTCTACTTGTTTCACTGAATTAACTAATTTAACAAGTTCAAAATCAGATAGCCTATTTTGAGTTATAATTTGGTTAAGTATCTTAGTATATTCTGATCCAGTTTGAGCGTAATTTTTAAGAGTGTCTGTTAGAGCAAGTCCAGTGATATTTTTATTCTTATCTCTAAGCGATTTTCTTTTGTCTCTGAACTTTAGATAACTCTTATGAGTGTTTAGGTTGTTTTTGTATGCTTTTACTGAAGCTCTTAAAATTGGAAACTTAAGAATTTTATGATTTTTATCTCCATCTCTTTTTAAGGGTGCAATTCCTTGTCCATCCCAAGTCCATTGTCCAAAAATCGCGTTACCTTCTAACGCAAATCTAGAAGTTCCCCACCCGCTTTCTTTTGCTGCTTGAGCTAAGGCAATAGAAACAGGAATCATATCCATTCTAAAGAGTAATTCATCTAGATTACCTTTTTTTACTTTATACTCGAGCAACTTTTGTCTTAACCATTGTTTTTCTAAGTCAGAAGTGTATTTTTTCTCAATTAAATTTTTTAATTTCTCTCTATCGTCAAGTATTTTTTCGTTTTCAGCAACAATTAAAGGCAATACAATTTTTATAAATGTTTCTTTTTTAAGTTGAACGCTTTGTAAGTTGTCCAAGTCTCTAGGAAATTGAGTAAAGTAAATAGGTTTTACCAATTTTTCATTTCTTACAGTTCTTAAATCATAATCTACATCCTTAAAAAGTTGAATTACAGTTTCAGTCTTTAAGTTTAAATCCGGCAAAATAACTTCGGCAACATTATTCCTTTTTACTTTCAACTCAGGCTTTTTGGTTTCTTTTTTTACTTTTACTTCTGGCTTTTTGGTTTCTTTTTTTACTTTTACTTCTGGCTTTTTGGTTTCTTTTTTTGCTTTTACTTCTGGTTTCTTTATTTCAATTTTTTTAATATAGGCTTGAAAGTCTTTATAAGTATTCAAACCAACAAATATTGCTGTTGTAACACCTGCAACTAAAAAAAATCCAATAATGACATTTCTTGCACTTTTTTGATCTATTTGTTGATTATAGATTGAATTAAAAACGTCTGTGAAAAGCTTACCAAAAAATTGAGCTACAGTTACTCCTAATTTAGGCAAAATATTTAAAAAATTAATCCCTGCAATACCAATTCCTTTCCATAGATTGTGTAGTCCATGATTTAGTTTTCTAGATGTATCGTGCTTATAATTTTCAACTCTTCTGATAAACCTATTCTTATCTTTTATTTTTTCTTCTTTATAGCCAACTATATTTGATTTTAATCTTGAAATAGGTTTAGTAAAATTTTCTTTAAAGAAGTTAGTCTTAAAATCTTTTGGGATTATTATTTTGTTTTTTTTTAGGATTAACTCAATTTGACCTGTGGTAAGATGTTTTCTCCTTTTAGTATAATCTTGAATTTCTTTGACATTATAAATATAAGCTAATTCAATTAATTTATCTCTATAACTTAATTTTTTTTTCATAATCTAGATCGCCTCCACTGAGTTAACCTCTTTTACATAATGTTTTAAAAGATTTTGAACTCCTTGTTTTAAGGTCATTAATGAACTTGGACATCCAGAGCAACTACCTTGAAGCTCAACTTTTACGACTCCATTCTCAAAAGATTTAAATTTTATATCTCCACCATCCCTAGCTACAGCAGGTCTAATTTTTGTATCCAAAACATCTAAAATCTTTTTTACGGTATCGTCCTCAACGGTAGAATTTGTTTGAGGATTTTTTTTAATTTCCTTTAAAATAGGCTCATCATTATTTTCAAAATAATGATTTAAATGGGATATAACCATAGGCTTCAAATCTTTCCAGGATACTTCATCTGTTTTTTTAACAGACAAAAAATTTTTTGATAAAAGCACTAATTCAATACCTTCAAACTCTAAAAGTTCTTTTACGAAAGGGTTGGTTAAATTTGTTGATTTATTTTTTTGGAACTCTTCTGTTCCAATAGCTGAAATTACTCTATCAGAGAGAAATTTTAATGAATTAGGATTTGGAGTAGATTCTATTTGTATCATAGAAAATTTATATTATATCAATCCCACTTTTTCACGTATATTTTTTAGGTTTTCCTCAGCGATAATATTGGCTTTTTCTCTACCTTTTTTTAGAATTTGTTCAAGATGGGACTTGTCCTTTAAAAGTTTGGTTATTTCTTTTCCAACTGGAGTAATTTCACTGATTAAAATTTCGGTCAATTTATTTTTTAAAAATGAATACTCTTTACCAGACATCTCGTTTAAGACTTTTTCTAAACTATTTTTTGAAATTTCAGAAAAAATATTTATTAAATTTAATGCCTCTGGTTTTTTTTCTAAATCTTTCAAATTATCTGGAATCTGATTTGAGTCAGATTTTGCCTTTTTAATTTTTTTATTAATTTCATCAGGACCATCTTTTAAATTAATTCTAGAGTAATCTGACTCTTCTGACTTACTCATTTTTTTTGTTCCATCTCGTAAACTCATAATTCTAGAAACATTTTTAGGGATAAGAGGCTCTGGCAAAGGAAAAAAATCTTTACAATTAAAATCGTTATTAAACTTTTGTGCTATATCTCTCGATAATTCTAAATGTTGTTTTTGATCTGCCCCAACTGGAACATGTGTAGCTTTATAAAGCAAGATATCGGCAGCCATTAAATTAGGATAGATATACAACCCAACACTTGCCTTTTCTTTATCGGATCCAGCTTTATCTTTGAATTGTGTCATTCTGTTTAACCATCCAATTCTCGAAACACAATTCAAAATCCAAGCCAATTCAGCATGACCAGAGACTGAGGATTGATTAAATATTATACTTTTATTTGGGTCTAAACCGGTTGCAATAAAACTTGCAACAGTTTCATAAACATTGTTTATTAATTCATTTGGTTTTTGAAAAACTGTTATAGCATGTAAGTCAACAACACAGTAAATACAATTCATCTCTTTTTGAAGAGAAACAAAATTCTTCAAAGCACCTAAGTAATTTCCTAAATGTAAATTACCTGAAGGTTGAACACCAGAAAAAACTAATTTTTTTTTATTCATTTAATTTGCTTTATAATTTTTAATCCTTAGTAAACCCAATAAATAACAAGATAACAAATAAACAATTCCCACGGAACCTACAATAAATATTAAATAAAATGCCTTATAAATATATGTATAATTAAGATAATCAGAGTATTTTTCTAAAGCAAATATTAAAATTGATGACATTAAAATTGATGATACAACAATTTTAAATGTATTAAATATAAATTCTTTTTGAAGAAATAAAACTTTATCTCTTTTTAAAAATATCAAAAAGATAATTACACCGAACCATGATGAAATTGAAGTTGCTATTGGAATTATTAAAAATCCGAAACGGTTAAAGAAAATTACACTTAATAATATATTTATTAGAACTATAATTGAAGAAATATAAAAAGGAGTTTTAGTATTATCTCTTGCAAAGAAAAAATTGGATAATATTTTAATCAAAGAAAATGCTACTATCCCAAATCCGAAAAACATTAGAGCTTTAGATGTTAACAAAACATCTTCTTGTGAAAACGAACCATAGCCAAATAATCCGTTTATTATTTCTTCAGATCCTATTATTAATCCGAGACTTGCAGGAAGGGAAAACAATAAACAAAGTTGAATGGATTTGTTTTGAATGTTAGAAACTTTAGAAAAGTTTCTGGTTTTAAATGCCTTAGATAAAGCTGGCAATGAGACAGTGCCTACCGCTATGCCTGCAATAGCTAAATTGATCTGATATACTCTATCTGCATAATATAGATATGAAACTGCACCTGCTTGAAAAGAAGCTATTATAGTCCCTACGAGTATATTTATTTGTGTCACACCAGAAGAGAAAATGCTTGGAAGAAGTTTCTTAAAAAAAAATCTTACTTTATTTGATATTTTGAATCTAAATCTAATTTTTGGTTTATAAAATTTATACGTGACATAAATTAGAAAAATTAATTGTATTATACCAGCAGTAGTGACTCCATACGAAAGTTGTTTCGCTAAATTTAAATCGTTATAATAAGATATCAAAATGCTTGATATTAAAACAATATTTAAAATTATAGGTGCTGCAGCTGCAGCTGCAAATTTATTGTGTGAATTCAAAATTCCAGAAAAGAATGATGACAAGCTTACAAAAAATAAAAAAGGGAAAGTAATTCTAGTTAACTCAACAGCTAATTTAAATTTTATTTGATCTGCAATAAAGCCCGGAGCTATCAAATAAACTAAATATGGAGTAAAAATTTCAGCTAAAGTTACTAGTAAAATTAAAATTAATATTAAGAATTTAAAAATATCATCCGCAAAGATTTTACCTGTTTTCTTACCTTCTGTTTTTGCTGAAGTATAACTGGGAATAAATGCTGCATTAAAAGTTCCTTCGGCAAAAAGACGTCTAAAAGTATTGGGCAATCTGAAAGCAACAAAAAAGGCGTCGGCAAAAATTGATGCACCCAAAAAAATAGCTATCAAAATATCTCTGAGGTACCCCAAAATCCTACTTATAATAGTAAAAAAACTAAATATTGAGGCTGAGGAAAGTAGGTTCATAAAAAATCTAAATTAGGCCATAAATTTATAGTGAATTTAAGTTCTTTATATTACATACTCATAAAAATAAATGCCAAAGAAAACAGAAATTGATCATTATACAGATAAAGAGGCTCTTGATTTTCATATAAAGGGTAAGTCAGGCAAAATTGAGATCAGCTCTAGTAAACCCTTAATAACAAAAAGAGACCTTTCCCTTGCTTACTCTCCAGGTGTTGCGGCACCAGTTAAAGAAATAGCAAGAAACCCAGATTTAGCTTATGATTACACTAGCAAAGGTAATCTAGTGGCCGTGATTAGTAATGGATCAGCTATCCTTGGTCTTGGAAATCTTGGAGCCTTAGCCTCGAAACCTGTCATGGAGGGAAAGTCTGTATTATTTAAAAGATTCGCTGATATAGACTCGATTGATATCGAGATTAATAATAATAATCCAGAAGCGATAATCGAAACAATTAAAAATATTGGTAGTACTTTTGGAGGTATTAATCTTGAAGATATCGCAGCACCTGATTGTTTTATCATTGAGCAGAAATTAAAAGAAGTTTTAGATATTCCAGTTTTTCATGATGATCAGCATGGAACGGCAATTATTACTACTGCTGCACTTATAAATGCACTGGATATTTCAAAAAAAAAAATAGAAGAAGTAAAAGTTGTTGTTAATGGCGCAGGTGCTTCAGCCCAAGCTTGTGCAAACTTATTTAAAAGCTCTGGCGTAAAAACTGAAAATTTAATTATGTGCGACAGTAAAGGTGTAATTTATAAAGGCCGAAAAAATTTAGACCAATTTAAATCAGCGTATGCTATTGATACTAAGCTTAGGACTTTAGATGAAGCGATAAAAGATGCAGATGTCTTTTTAGGACTCTCTGCCAAAGATGTTGTCTCAAAAGAAATGGTTAGATCGATGAAAGAAAATCCAATAATTTTTGCCTGTGCTAATCCGGACCCAGAGATAAAACCAGAATTAATTCAAGAGGTAAGGTCAGATGCAATTGTAGCTACAGGGAGATCTGACTATCCAAACCAAGTAAACAATTTAATTGGATTTCCGTACATTTTCAGAGGAGCTTTAGATGTCAGAGCCAAAGAGATAAACGAGGAAATGAAGGTCGCGGCTGCAAAAGCAATTGCTTTGTTGGCAAGAGAAAATGTTCCTGACGAGGTTGTATCTGCATACGGCGGAGATCGACCAAGATATGGAAGAGATTATATTATTCCATCTACATTCGACCCAAGATTAATAAGTGTTATTCCAGCTGCTGTAGCCGAAGCTGCAATGAACAGTGGAGTTGCAAGGAAAAATATTTCTGACCTTGAATTTTATAAAGATCAATTAACTAATCGTCTTGACCCTACAATGTCTCTTATGCAAGGAATTAATGCTAAGGTAAGAAAAAACCCAAAAAGAGTTATTTTTGCAGAGGGTGAAGATGAGAATATGCTTAAAGCTGCTATTGAATTTGGCAGAAATAAATTAGGAACTCCAATTTTAATCGGTGCGGAAAAAAGAATAAGAGAACAACTTAAAAACATCGGATTTGATGAAAACTATAAAATTGCAATAGTTAACTCAACAGATAAAGATAAAAGAGAGAAATACGTTAAACACCTTTACAAAAAATTACAGAGAGAAGGTCAATTAGAAAGAGACGTTGATCGGCTTGTACGAAATGATCGAATAGCTTGGGGTGCATCAATGATAGCATGTGATGATGCAGACGCAATGGTTACTGGTAACATTAGACACTACGCTGCATCTATCGAAAAACTAAAAAAAGTGACCGAACCAAGACCTGGGGAAGAAATTTTCGGGATGACTATGATTACTCTTAAAGGGAAGACAATTTTAGTAGCGGATACAAACGTACAAGATTTTCCGTCTCCAGAAAGGTTGGTTAAGGTTTCAAAATCTTGTGTGAGAGTGGCTCGTCTTTTTGGCTTTGATCCCAAAGTTGCATTTTTGTCTCATTCAACTTTTGGTAAACCAATTTCCAAAAATACTAAACACGTAAGAGATGCCATTGAGTTATTAAAAAAAGAAAAAGTTGACTTTGATTTTGATGGAGAAATGCAGCCAGATGTTGCTTTGAATCCAATTTACCAAGAGATCTATCCATTTTCAAAAATAGTAGGTAATGCCAATATATTAATTATGCCTGCTCTTCACAGTGCTGCGATTTCGACAAAACTTATGAAAGTTTTTGGTGGTGGAAAATTAATTGGCCCGCTATTAATTGGCTTAGGTTCGCCAATAGAAGTTGCTCCATTAAGAGCGAGCACTTCTGAGATTTTAAATTTAGCATCTATCGCTGCTTACTCATCTGATGTAATTGATTATTCTAACTAAAGTTTACTTCTACTAAGTTCAGTTGCCAGGTAAATTGAGGGATAAACTTTATCTACATCATATATTTTGTTAGCTTCTTTTATTACTTCATTTTTTTCTTCTTGATCCATAGCTATACCAAAAATATAAATATTCTTATTAATTGTTTCCAAAGTATAGTTTCGAGCTTTTGTTTTACTATTAATGATTAATGCAGCTCTCAATTGGCTTGTAATTAAAATATCTTTTGCAGTGCTTTTAAAGTTGGTTTGTCCCTTTATTGTAATAGCATTTTTTACAGACCTTACTCCTCTTGTTTCCCAAGCCATTTTTGTAATTTTAATTTTTTCCTCTGCTTGATCAACTTTACCTGATAAAAAAATATTTCCATCTCTTACCTCTGACTGGATCGATATAAAATACTTTTTATCGGCTAAAGCCAACCTGGCTGATAAATTTTTTTGCATTATAGTATCATCGATTTGCATTCCAATAGTTCTTGGATCAAACGTTATATCTACACCTGCTCCAAACTGTCCAACTGAAGTGCAAGATGTGATAGCTAGTAATAATAAAATGCTAAATATTTTTTTCATTTTTTATTTTAAGACAAATTTTATAAATATCTTTTTTGTTAACTGACTCATTTTCTATTAATAGATCAACAGTATCTTTTAAACTGTATTTTTTAAGATATTTTTTTGCTTTGTTAATAATTTTCTCTATATCAATTTTTTTTAATTCACCTTCATAATCTGAAATTATAACAGTTAATTCCCCTTTAAGAACCTTATTAAATGGTACGAGCTTGTTAATATCTTGCCTAAAAAATTCCTCATGAACTTTTGTAATCTCTTTCGCAATCATAACTTTTCTATTTATAAAATATTTCTTAAATTTATTTAAATAGAAATTTATCTTAACAGCGGGCACAAAGAATACTTGAGTAAATCTATTTTTTGACAGACCAAACAAGAGTTTTTCCAATTCTTTTTCCTTTTTAGGCAGGAAACCGTAAAATAAAAATTTTTCACTAAATCCACTAACGCTCATTGCAGAAGTCACAGATGATGCGCCAGGTATGGGAACAATTTTAATTTTTTGATCTATACACTTATTTACTAATATTTTGCCAGGGTCTGAGATTGCAGGAGTCCCAGCATCAGAGACAAGAGACAAAATTTTGCCCTGTTTGAAGTATTCAATAATCACTGAAACTTGTTTTTTTTCGTTAAACTTATGGTAAGCCACGAGTTTTTTTTTAATTTTGTAATGATTGAGAAGTTTTGCAGTATGTCTTGTGTCTTCACAAAGGATAATGTCTGAGTTACTCAAAACTTTTATTGCTCTGAAAGTGATGTCATCAAGATTTCCTATTGGAGTTGAAACGATGTATAAGGTATTTGTAGATACTTTCATTTTATGAAAAAAAAATTTTTAACAATACTAGCTTACTTCACAATATTTCTTAATTCCAATCTTTCATGTAATGAAAATAATCGACTTCTCAAAGTTGGATTACTGGCTCCTTTATCAGGGGAATATAATGAGTTAGGGCGTTCAATTATGTACTCATTACAATTAGCACTAGAGGAAATTAATGATGAAAAAGTTATCATAATACCAAGAGACTCTGGTCTTAATAACAAGGACAAACTTAATAAAGCAATTAAAGAAATAAAATCACAAGGCGCGAATGTAATCATTGGACCAATCAGTGAAGCAGATTTTTCTGAAGCAAAAAAGTATAGTGATTTAACTTTTATTTCTCCATCAAATATTTCCCCAAACTTTGATGGAAATATTATTAGTATTGGGGTTAGTCTGGAATCACAATTATCTGCAATTATAAAATTTATAAAAAAACAAAAAAAAAAAAGAACCGTTATAATGTTTCCAAAAAATCAATACTCAAAATTTATTGAAAGTAAGTTAATCGAACTTAATTTAGATAATTTTAAAACTTTTAAGTATAGCTCTGATGCGAGAGTGTTAACAGGAGAAATAGAAAATTTAACAAATTATTCGCAAAGAAAAAAGAACCTCGAATTAAGAAAAAAAATATTTGAAGATAAAGATGATGATGAATCTTTAAAACAACTTGAAAAATTAGAACAATTATACACTCTAGGTGAAGTAAATTTTGACTCTGTTATTATTATTGATTTTGGAAACAGTCTTAAGAGTGTTCTGACTTCTTTAGTTTATACTGATGTAAATCAAAATAAAGTTCTATTTACAACAGTTAATCAGTGGTTTGATGAAAGCATATTTTATGAAAACTCAATTAAAAATCTTTATTATCCATCAGTAAACTATAAAGAATTTATGAAATATAATAATAATTATTTCAAAAAATTTAATTCCTACCCGAATGAAATTACAATTCTTACTTATGACGCTCTAGGATTGATTTATTACACTTGGAAAAAAAACGGAAATATTAATTCAATTAATGATTTCTTATTTAAAAATAAAATAAAAGGAAAAATTGGAACTTTTAGTTTTGATAATAAAAGAGTTTTTCAAGAATTAGACATTTATAAAACAGATGAGAAAAAATTTATTAAATTTTAGCTTTTTTTTTTAATTTTTTAAAGGCCTCATATCTGTGATCCATATTTATTTTCTTTGATTTATAAATTTCACCGAATGTTTTATTAAATTTATTTGGTATAAAAATCGGATCGTAACCAAAGCCATTTTTTCCTGAAATCTTTTTTGATATTTTACCATAAACCTTTCCTTGTACCGTAATTGGAGGTTTTTTTGGAAGTTTCAAGGATAAGCTACAAACAAAGAAAGCAGATCTGTCTTTTTTATTTTTTAATTTTTTTAAAATTATTTTCATAGCATTTTTAAAACCACCGTGTTTTTTCGCCAACCTAGCAGAAAAAATGCCTGGCTTATTTTTTAATGATTTAATACACAATCCTGAGTCGTCGGAAATTACCGGGTAATCTACAAAATTTGAAAAGTAATTCACTTTTAATTTTGAGTTAGCAGAAAAAGTCTTGCCAGTTTCTTTCGGACTTTGAATCTTTAATGTAAGAGGTGAGATTTTTTTAAATTTTTTAGAAACTAAATAAGAAATTTCTTTAAATTTTCCTTGATTATGAGTACCTATTAATATTTTTTTCATACCATCTAGTAATTTTATAATTATTCACTATATAGCAATCAAATGACTGAAAAAGACAAAAAAAATGATGCTAATTTAAAAGTCGCAGAAGATAAGGAAAATGACTTATCAAAATCTGATAAAAAAAATGAGAATAAAGAGGTTTCGATAGAGGCAAAACTAAAAGAGACAGAAGATAAATTATTAAGATCTTTAGCAGAAATCGAAAACCAAAGAAGAAGATTTGAGAAAGAGATAAAAGACGCTTTCGAGTTTGGATCTTTCAATTTTGCCAAGGAAAGTTTAGCTATTCTTGATAATTTGCAAAGAGCCAAGGTCGCGATACGAAATGACGATATTTTAAAAGATAACAAAGACTTAGGAAAGTTTTTAGAGAATATTACGATAATTGAAAAAGATCTTTTATCGATATTTGAGAAAAATAATATTAAAAAAATAGAAGCAAAAAATAAAAAGTTTAATCCAAACCTTCATCAAGCAATGACAGAAATAGAGGACAAGGCTTCAGAACCTGGAACAGTAGTTCAAGAAATTCAGCCTGGCTACATGTTGGGCGAAAGACTATTAAGACCAGCCTTGGTGGGTGTTGCAAAGAGAGAAAATCCAAAAATCCAAGAAAATGATAAAAAAAAGTAGAAAAACTGCCTTGTACAGAGAAAAAAAACACCCATATAGAAGTTAACAAAAGGAATTAATTTAATGAGCAAAGTTATAGGTATCGATTTAGGAACTACGAATTCATGTGTTGCTATAATGGATGGTTCCCAAGCTAAAGTTTTAGAAAACGTCGAAGGAGCAAGAACGACGCCCTCTGTAGTAGCTTTTTTAGAAAATGATGAAAAATTAGTAGGACAGCCAGCAAAAAGGCAAGCCGTTACTAATGCTGGTGACACAATATTCGCAGTTAAGAGATTAATCGGAAGAAAATTTGATGGACCTTCTGTGCAAAAAGATATTTCAAAAGTGCCATATAAAATTGTAAAATCTGATAATGGTGACGCATGGGTTGAAGGTAAAGGAAAAAAATATTCACCAGCTCAAATTTCTGCGTTTGTACTACAAAAAATGAAAGAGACAGCTGAAAAATATTTAGGTCAAGCTGTTACTAAAGCAGTAATTACTGTTCCGGCTTATTTTAATGACTCGCAAAGACAAGCTACAAAAGATGCTGGTAAAATTGCAGGACTGGAAGTTTTAAGAATTATAAACGAACCCACTGCAGCTTCTTTAGCATACGGCCTTGAGAAAAAAGGTGGAAAAAAAATTGCTGTCTATGATTTAGGTGGCGGGACTTTTGATATTTCTATTTTAGAGATAGGTGATGGAGTATTTGAAGTAAAATCTACTAATGGGGATACCTTTCTCGGTGGAGAGGACTTTGATGACTCAATTGTGGAATATCTTGCATCAGAATTCAAAAAAGATAACGGTATTGACTTGAAAACGGATAAACTTGCGCTTCAGAGATTAAAAGAAGCAGCAGAAAAAGCAAAGATTGAACTTTCTTCAGCAGCTCAAACAGAAATTAATTTACCTTTCATCACTGCTGATAAATCCGGACCTAAACACTTAAATTTAAAATTTACAAGAGCCAAGCTTGAAGCCTTGGTCCAAAGTTTAGTAGACAGAACTTTGGAACCTTGTAAAACTGCTTTAAAAGACTCAGGTTTTTCTGCAGCAGAGATTAATGAAGTCGTTCTTGTAGGAGGTATGACAAGGATGCCCAAAATAATTGAAACAGTTAAAAATTTCTTCGGTAAAGAACCAAACAAAAGTGTAAATCCAGATGAAGTTGTTGCCATGGGAGCAGCTATTCAAGGTGGTGTCTTACAAGGAGATGTGAAAGATGTACTTCTTTTGGATGTCACACCTCTTTCATTAGGAATTGAAACTCTTGGAGGAGTATCTACAAAATTAATTGAAAAAAATACTACAATACCGACTAAAAAAAGCCAGGTCTTTTCTACTGCAGAAGATAATCAACCAGCAGTCTCTATAAGAGTTTTGCAAGGTGAAAGAGAAATGGCAGCAGATAATAAAATTCTTGGCAACTTTGAACTAGTAGGCATTCCCCCAGCACCAAGAGGCACTCCTCAAATTGAGGTTACGTTCGATATTGATGCTAATGGAATAGTGAGTGTTTCAGCGAAAGATAAAGGAACCGGAAAAGAACAAAAAATCCAAATTCAAGCTTCGGGTGGCTTATCTGATGAAGAAATACAAAAAATGGTAAAAGATGCTGAGGCTAATAAAGAAGCAGATAAAAAGAAAAGAGAGTCTGTAGATGTAAGAAACCAAGCAGATAGTTTGGTTTTTTCAACAGATAAAAGTTTAAAAGAACATGGTGATAAAGTTTCTGCTGAAGAAAAGAAAGCTATTGAAAATGGCATAGCTGATCTTAAAAAATCTTTAGAGGGAACAGATATTGAAGACATAAAGAAAAAAACACAAAATTTAATTCAAGTTTCTATGAAATTAGGTGAAGCAGTTTATAAAAGCCAACAAAAACCAAAAAATAATGATAATGATAAAGGATCTGGTGGTTCAAAAGACTCTAAACCTGATGATAAAGATAACGTTGTAGATGCAGATTTTGAAGACGTAAAAGAAGATAAAGAAAAGAGCGCCTAAGATAAAAAATAAGGAGACGTCCTGTGGCTAAAAGAGATTGTTATGATGTCTTAG
>MDTE01081363.1_pt1 | contig 29167 bp, 33 predicted proteins | sample 811231 | NCBI WGS metagenome assembly MDTE01 (sample SAMN05326651, study PRJNA326480) | marine metagenome | isolation source: seawater | place: Indian Ocean: Red Sea | collected 2010 | reverse complement strand
GCAATTCGCCGGCTTAGCTCAGTTGGTAGAGCAGTTGATTTGTAATCATCAGGTCGAGAGTTCGAGTCCCTCAGCCGGCACCACTAAATTAATTACACACCAGGTATGTAAGGAACTCCATCACCCTTAATACTTTCATTTATATCTGATAAAGTAGAACAGCTACTCAATGCAAAAACAAAAGCCAATACAATAAATATCTTTTTCATAACCTTTTTAAATCATATTTATCTTGAAATAAAAATATTATAATTAAAAATTATTAAATATTATTGGGATAAGTTTTCCAGCTTTGCAGCACAATACTTAAATTCAGGAATTTTGCCATATGGATCTAATGCTGAATTGGTTAAAATATTTGCGGCGGCCTCATAATAACAAAATGGTATAAATATTAAACCCTTAGGAATTGAAGTATCTTTTCTTATTTTTAATTTAATTGATCCCCTTCTAGTTGTTACATTTACATAATCACCCTGTTTAAGCTTAATTTTCTCTATGTCATATGGTGACAAACTTACTGTTGGCTCTGGTTCAATTGCGTCTAAATTTGACGCTTTTCTAGTCATAGAACCCGTATGCCAATGTTCTAGCTGTCGACCAGTGGTTAAAATCATTGAAAACTCTTTATCTGGCAATTCATCTGAAGGTATAATTTTTGCTGGTACAAATTTTCCTTTTCCTCCTTCTATTGGAAAATTATCACCAAAAACAACCTCTTTGCCTGGCTCTGTAGGAGAATCACAAGGATAGGTAACTGAATCTTCTTTTTCTAAACGCTCCCATGAAATATTATTAAGTGATGGCATTACTTCTTTCATTTCATTAAATATTTCTTTTGGATGATTATATTTCCAATTTAAACCTAATTTTTTTGCAATCTCTACTATAATCCACCAATCCTCCTTTGCTTCTCCTGGAAGGGGAACAGCTTTTCTTCCCATTTGTACTTGTCTATTAGTATTTGTTACAGTTCCATCTTTTTCAGGCCATGCTGAAGCTGGAAGTATGACATCAGCAAATCGAGCTGTCTCTGTAAAAAAAATATCTTGAACAACTAAGTGTTCTAATTTAGCCAGTGCATCTCTAGCGTGCGATACATCTGGATCAGACATTGCTGGGTTTTCTCCTAATATATACATCCCTTTAATAACATTTTCATGAATTGAATCCATAATTTCAACTACAGTTAGTCCTTTTTCAGGATCTAAATCTGACTCCCAAAATCTTTTATAAAAATTTAAATTCTTATCATTATTAACTAAATTATAATCTGGAAACATCATTGGTATAAGTCCAGCATCTGAAGCTCCTTGTACATTGTTTTGACCTCTTAAAGGGTGCAAACCTGTTCCTGGCCTTCCAACATTGCCAGTCATTAATGCTAAAGAAATTAAACATCTAGCATTATCTGTTCCGTGTGTATGTTGTGATATACCCATACCCCAAAAAATTATTGCATTTCTAGCTTTACCGAAAGTCTTTGCAACCTCATATAAAATTTTTTCCTCAATTCCACATACTTTTGACATTTTCTTAGGATCGTAATCTTGTAAATGTTTTTTTAATTCATCAAATCCTATAGTATGTTCTTTGATATAATTTCTATCATATAAATTTTCTTTCAATATCACATGCATTATTGAATTCAATAAAGCTACATCGGATCCTGGGGTAAATTGAACCATATAATCAGCATATTTCTTTAATGATTGTCCTCTGGGATCCATTACAATTAATTTAGCACCATTTTTTTTTGCATTTTTAAAAAACGTTGCAGCAACAGGATGATTTTCAGTAGGGTTTGCACCTATAACAACTATGACATCAGAATTTTTAACTTCAAAAAAAGGTGCGGTTACTGCTCCTGAACCAATTGTTTCTAACAATGCTGCTACTGATGATGCATGACACAGTCTTGTACAATGATCCACATTGTTTGTTTGAAACCCAGTTCTTATTAGTTTTTGAAACAAATATGCCTCTTCATTTGAACATTTTGCTGAACCAAATCCTGCTAAACCCTTTCCTCCTTCAGTTTTTTTTATTTTTATAAATTTTTCTGCTACTAAGCTCAATGCTTCATCCCATGATGCTTCTCTAAAGTGTGTAAATGGGTTTAAAGGATCAATGTTTAAAGAATTATTTTTGTTTTTATTGCCTAGCCTTATTAATGGTTTTGTTAATCTTTCTTTGTTTGTTATATAATCAAAACCAAATCTTCCTTTAACACAAAGTCTATTTTTATTTGAAGGTCCATTCCTTCCATTGACATATTTAATTTCATTATCTTTAATATTGTATTCCAATTGACAACCAACTCCACAATAAGGACATACACTATTAACTTTTTTATCTACTTCTGAAAAACCAATTGATTTTTCATCCACAATTGAAGCTGGCATAAGTGCCCCGGTTGGACAAGCTTGTACACACTCGCCACAAGCAACACATGTGCTATCACCCATTGGATCATCAAAATCAAAAACTATTTTTGACTTTTCACCTCTGTATGCCATTCCTATTACATCATTTACCTGAACTTCACGACAAGCCCTGACACATAAATTACATTGTATACATGCATCTAAATTCACTGCCATAGAAGGATGTGAAACATCAGGTTCTACAAAATTTTTTTTATTAAATCTAGATTCTTTTAATTCTATCTTATCTATCCAATTCCAAAAATTCGAATTAGCATCATGAGCAATCTTCTTTTCTGGTTGATCTGTTAATAACAATTCAAAAACTAATTCTCTTGATTTTTTAGCTCTATTTGAAGCTGTATACACTTTCATACCTTCAGTAGGTTTTCGAATACATGAAGCAGATAAAACCCTTTCACCATCTATTTCGACCATACAGGCTCTACAGTTACCATCAGCTCTATAGCCTGGTTCATCACTGTAACATAAATGAGGAATTTCTATTCCTAATGATTTTGCAATTTCCCATATAGTATGTTCTGGACTAGCTTTTACCTCTTTTTCATTAATATAAAAATTTATCTTATCTTTACTCATTCAAATTTAATTCTTTCGAAAAATGTTTTATTATAGAATTAAGAGGATTTGTAGCTGCTTGTCCCAATCCACATATAGATGCATCTGACATTACTAAAGATAAATCTTTCAATTTAGATAAGCTCCAATTTTTTTCCTTCATTTCTTTGACTGTTTTTTCTGTACCTACACGACAAGGGGTACATTGGCCACAACTTTCATCTTCAAAAAAATGCATTAAATTTAATCCTACATCTCTCATTTTATCTCTATCAGATAAAATTACTATTGCAGCTGATCCTAAAAAACAACCTTCTTCTTCCAACTCTTTTACACCATAATCCAAGGGTATATTATCTAAATTTGCAGGAAGAATTCCACCTGATGCGCCTCCAGGAAGGTATGCTTTAAAAATATGTCCATCTAACATTCCGCCAGAATAATCTTCAATTAATTCCTTCACTGTTATTCCCGCTGGTGCAATTTTAACCCCGGGTTTCTTAACTCTTCCTGAGACTGAAAAGCTGTGAAAACCTTTTCTATTATTTTTTCCTTGATTGGAATACCAGCTTGATCCTCTCTCAATTACATCTCTTAGCCAATAAACTGTCTCTACATTATTAACCAAAGTTGGTTTGTCAAATAAACCCACTTGAGCAACATATGGTGGCCTATGTCTTGGAAGACCTCTCTTACCCTCAATACTTTCTATCATTGCAGATTCTTCCCCACAAATATATGCGCCCGCACCTCTCCTAATATGTATATAGTTTTGTGGAATAAATTCGTTCTTTTCTAATTCAAATATTTCTTTTTTTAGTATTTCCATAGCTGCTGGATATTCGTCTCTCAAATATATATAAATTTGATTAGCATTGATTGCCTCTCCACTAATTAATACACCTTCAATAAATCTATGAGGATCTTTTTCAAGATAATATCTATCTTTAAAAGTTCCTACTTCTCCTTCATCTGCATTTATAGCTAGATACCTTGGGCCTGGATTAGATATAACAAAATCCCATTTTTTTGAAGTTGGGAATCCTGCACCACCTTTACCTTTCAAATTGCTTTTTTCTATAATATTTTTAATCTCATCAATCGAAATTTTTTTATTTCTAATTTTTTTTAATAAATTATACCCTTTACCATCTAAATAATTTTTTAGATTTAAATACTTAGGAATTTCTGGTTTAAAATTTTTTGTCTTTAAAGTTTGAAAAATATCTTCAACACTTGCATTATCTACATATTTTTTTCCAACACATACTGTTGGAGCATTTTGACATCTTCCCATGCATGGACCAGTTAATATCTCTATTTGTTGATCTTTATTTTTTAATTTAAGGTTTTTTAACAAATTTTTTGATCCAAACATTTCGCATGTCAAACTTTCACAAACTCTTATTGTTATATTAGGTGGTTTTTTATTAGGATCTTTTATAACTTTAAAATGTGCATAAAATGTTGTTACTTCATAAACCTCAGAAAGAGGAATATTAATTATTTCAGATAAAGCTACTAAATGATTGTCTAATAAAGCTCCAAATTTATCATTTAAAAGATGTAAATATTCAATCAACAAAAATCGTGAATAAGAGTCATTCCCTATAACAGCCCTAACTTCATCAAGAGATTTTGTATCACTTTGTCTTCCTTTAGGTGTCCATCTTTTTTTCTTTTTTTTTATTGAAAGATTTGTTTGAGAAATAAATTTTTCCATTTTATTAGAGATATAGTGTATAGTTATAGTGAATTAAAGATGAAAAATAATACATTCACTAAGGAAATAATTTTAGATGCCGTGGGTATGGAATGCCCAATACCAGTTCTAAAGGCACGAAAATTGGCTCAAAACTTGAAAAATCTTGATAAAGTTAAAGTTATTTGTACGGATCCCCTCGCAGAAATGGATTTTAAACACTACTGTGAACAGTCAAAATACAAATATATAAAATGTATAAAAGAGAATGAAAAAATAATTATTTATTATCAAATTATTAAAAAAAATTAATATAATGTTTCAGAAGGGTAAAACTTAAATACATCTCCTGGTTTTAAAAATGATTTATTTTCAGGTATTTCAATAATACCATCTGAGAAAACTATTGAACTTATAATTCCTGATCCTTGTTTTGGAAATTTTTTTACAATTAGTTCATTTGAATTTGTTTTTTTAACGTTCACCCTTAACCATTCCATTCTTTGTGTCTTTTTTTTCATACTAAAATTTATTTTTGCAAGAATATGTTTTGGATTTTGCCATTTTGTACCTGATAATTTCAACAAAAAAGGTTTGACTATCATTGCAAATAACAAAAATACAGATACTGGATTACCTGGTAAACAAAAAATAGGTCTTTTGTTTATTTCTCCAAAAGCAAGGGGTCTTCCGGGTTTAATTGCAATTTTCCAAAAATTAATTTTTCCAATTTCTCTTAGAACATTAATTAAATGATCTTCATCTCCAACTGATGCCCCTCCCGAAGTAATTAAAATATCAAATTTTTTTGATGCTTTCGTCAGTGATTTGTTTATTTTTCTTCTATTATCCTTTAAAACCCCTAAATCTATTACATCAAATCCTGATTTTTTTAAAAGAGAGTAAAGTGCAAAACGATTTGAATTATTAATTTGAGAGCCAATTAATTTTGTTGTTGGATTTTTTAACTCATTTCCACTAGTAAAAAAACCAATAGAAACTTTTTTGTATACATAAATATTATTTAAACCAACTGATGCCAAAAAACTTAAAGTTTCTGGTTTAATTAAAGTTCCTTTTTTTAGTAATAATCTATTTTTTCTTACATCTTCTCCTGCTAATCTCCAATTTGCATTTTTTTTTGGTTTTTTAATGAATTTTACAAAACCATTTTCTTCAATAGCATTTTCTTGCATAACAACAGTGCATGAATTAATTGGCATTACTGCACCTGTAAAAATCCTAGCTGCCTGATTTTTTTTTAGAACAATTCTATCTTCACCCCCTGCTTTCAATCTTTTAATTACTTCATATTTTTGGCCATTTTTTATATCTAAATTTCTAATTACATATCCATCAACAGCTGAATTATTAAATGGTGGCGTATTAATTTTAGAATAAATATTTTTTGATAAGATTCTATTATTAGCACTAATAACTCTAATTTTTTCTTCAGCCAATCTTCTATTTTTATAAGATTTGAGCAAATTAACTACTTTATTTTTTTTGAGAGGTTTTAAATTCATCTTTTACAATTGTTTATTATAAATTTAGCAATTTTTTCAATTTCTTCTAGTTTAAAAATTGGTAATTTTGTCTTAATTTTTTCATTTGTAACAATAGCAACAACATTTTTTATTTTTTTATAGATTGGTTTATATTTGTTATCCATTTTTCTATAAATTTCTATTTTTTTATGACTCTCATTTTTAAAACCCTCTATTAGTAAAATATCGGATCTTTCAATTTTTTTTATTAGATACTTTAGTGAACGCTCTTTTTTATTAACCCTTTCTTCTATCTTTGCCCATCTTTTTGCAGAACTAACAATAACTTCTTCAGCTCCTGATTTACGATGGATAAAGCTATCAGTTCCTTCTTTATCAATTTCAAAATTATGATGAGCATGTTTGATAGTGCCGATTACTAATTTTTTGGAATGAAAGTATTTTATCAAATTTTTTATTATAGTAGTTTTTCCTGAATTCTTTAGTCCAACTATTCCAATAATTTTCATTAGTGTAACCTTTTATTTAGTTTAAATGAAAAAAAATTAATTATTAAAGTAATTAAAATAAGTATGATACCTAAAGACATTGCTTTTTCAAGATTTCCCATACTTGTTTCAAGAGAAATTGCGCTAGTCATAACTCTTGTATAGTGTTCAATATTACCTCCAACAATCATAACTGCACCTACTTCTGATATAGCTCTCCCAAATGCCGTCAAAAGTATTGTTAAAACCATAGAATGACTACTTTTAATAAATATATAAATGATAGTAAAATTTTTCATATTATATGATTTCAATGAGTCGCTATAATGAAAATAAAATTCTTCAAAAAGTTCTTTTATAAGTGATGATATTATTGGATAAACTATTATAATTTGAGCAATAACCATCGCGGTAGGAGAATATATAATTTTAAAAATTCCAAGTGGACCACTTTCAGAAAAAATAAAAAAGACTATGAGGCCTGCTACGACTGGTGGTATACCTGTTAACGAATTCAAAAGTAAAGTGATCATTTTAAATAAATTTGATTTATTTTTTGACAAATAATAAGCAGTTATAATTCCAAGAAAAGAAGCAATTATCGTTGCAAACAATGAAGTTCTTATGGAAAGAAATATAATTTCATATAAATCTAAATTAAAAGAAAAAATTAATACAAATGAATTATATAATATTTTAAAAAATTCCATTTTAAAGTAATATTTATTTTATTTTTATATACTTTATTATTGTTATGAAAAAAAACAAATATTTAATTCAACCAAATATAAATAATAGTTTTTTATTTGATAAAGTCAGTGGCTTTAATGAATTAAATGCGAAAATAAATACAAAAGTAGTACAAGAAAAACCTTTGACAATTTTTTTGAATAATCAAGAAATTGTTACTTTGATGAGTATTAATGATTATCCAGAATATTTAGCAATAGGATATCTTTTAAATCAAGATATGATCTTTCCTCATGAAAAAATTAAAAAAATTGAATATGATAAAGATATTCAAACTATAGTTATAAGAACAAAAAGAAAAACTAATTATGAAAAAAAGATAAAAAGAAAAATCACAACTTCAGGTTGTGCTCAAGGAACAATATTTGGTGATATTTATGAGAAACTAGAAAAAACTAAATTAAAAGGTAAAACAAAAATTAAAAAAGAATGGATCTATGAGTTATCAAAAAAAATAAATTTAACACCCAGTTTATATCTAGAGGCTGGAGCTATACATGGGTGTGTTCTCTGTGAAAAAAATAATCCTTTAATTTATATGGAAGATGTAGGTAGGCATAACGCAGTTGATAAAATAGCGGGATATATATTTATGCATAAAATTTCAGCCAAAAATAAAATATTTTATACTACTGGAAGATTGACAAGTGAAATGATTATTAAAACTGTTAAAATGAATATTTCTATTTTAATTTCTAGATCTGGTTTTACTGCTTGGGGTGTGGAACTAGCAAATAAAACTAATCTAACATTAATTGGACGCGCTAGAGGAAAAAGATTTACTGTCCTCTCAGGAAAAAATAGAATTTATTAAAGATGAAACAAGTTACAGGCAGTATACTTATTGGAGGAAAATCATCTAGAATGGGAGGGGAAATTAAATGTTTAAAAAAATTTAATAATAGTTCAATTATTGAAAGAATAATCCAAAGATCAAAATCTCAAGTTTCAAATTTAATAATAAATTGTAATTCAGATGATAAAAGTATTAATAAGATAAAATTGCCAATATTCTCAGATATTATTAAAGGATATTTAGGTCCTTTAGCTGGAATTCATGCTTCATTAAAGTGGATAAAATCAAACAATTCAAATCATAAATGGTTGGTAACCTTTGCAGGAGATACCCCTTTTTTTCCGTTAAACTTAGTTGATAAACTATATAATGAAGCATTAAATAATAAAAAAAAGATTGTTATTGCTAACAGTTTTGGAAGAAATCATCCAATTTTTGCGATCTGGCATACAAGTCTAGAAGAAGATTTAAAATCTGCAATAGAAAAAGAACAAATAAGAAAAATTGAATTATGGGCAAGAAGATATGAATTTAGCGTAATAAATTTTGATAACTATAAATACGATCCTTTTTTTAATATTAATGAATATGAAGATTTAATTGAAGCTGAAAAAATAGAAAATTATTTTTTTAAAAAATGAAAATATGTAGAGCCTTTTTTATTAATTATTTTTTGTTTTTTTAATAATCCAAATTTAATATAATTTTTAAGTAGATCTTTCCAGTTTAGTTTTGAAAATAATTTTAATCCAGTTTCAAATTTAATTGGTTCTTCAGTTATGATAAATTCATCAATTAATTTTTTTTTAAAAAAATAATCATTTACAGCAGTTCCACCTAATATGCATAAATTATTTTTTGGATTAATATTATTTAATAAATTTTTAAACGATTCTTTTTGAGGATTAAAATAGATATGATTTTTATTAATTTTTTTATATTTATTAACTGCACTAGTAAAAATTATCCTTTTTCTATTTAAATTAAAAGATAGTTCATGTGTATTTCTTCCCATTACCGACCAAGAACAACATTTCATATCTTTTTTAAAATTTTTTTGTTCTTCTTTAGAGGTCCATTTATAAGGCAAATCTCCTGGATATCTCGCAATGTAACCATCTCTGGTAACAGCAGAAATTAATATATATTTCATAATTCTTTTATCTTTTCACTTTCATGCCAATTTCTAAGAGTTAATTTACTAGCAACATGAGAAAACGCATAAATAATTATTCCCGTAAAAGCGATTAGAATCAAAGCTGCAAACATTTTTGGAGTTTCTAATCTATAACTTGATTCAATTATTATATAAGCAAGACCAGATGAAGATCCGCCAATACCTGTTACAAATTCAGCAACAATTGCTCCAATCAATGAAAGACCTGCGCTTATTTTTAATCCAGATAAAAAAAATGGCAAGGCTGAAGGAATTTGTAAAAATAGCAATTTTTGCAATCTATTGGCTTTATACAAAAAAAATAAATCCAATAAGCTATGATCAATGCTCTTTAATCCTACTAATGTATTTGATAAAATTGGAAAAAAAGCTACCAACCATGCACAAATAAGTGCAGCTATGAATGTATTATCAATCAGAATAATAATTAATGGAGCAATTGCAATTATAGGAGTAACTTGAAGAACAACTGTTAAAGGCATAAAACTAATTTCAAAAATTTTAAATTGAGAAATAATTACAGCCATTGCAAAACCTAATATAATGGCCATCAATAGTGCTAAAAGTGTTACACTTAGAGTTATTATCATAGCTGAAAATAAACTATTCCATTCATTAATTATTGTTATAAATACAAGGGAGGGTTTGGGTATTATATAATGAGGAGTTTCAGTAATAATCAAAATAACTTCCCATAAAAAAATTAATATAATAAATAAAAGTGATGGGGCTAAAAATACTTTATTCATCATTAACTGACTCATTATAATAATTAAATCTTTTAGAAATTTTTTTACATTTATTTAAATAATCTGCACTTAAATGATAATCCTTATTTTTTTCTTTATCTTTATTTAAAATCATTATTTCGTTAATTTTAGCTGGCCTATCCGAAATTAGTGCAATTTTATTAGATAAATAAGCTGACTCATAAATACTATGGGTAATAAAAATAATAGTTAACTTATATTTTTTATAAATATTTAAAAGATCATTGTTTAGCTTAAAACGAGTAATTTCATCTAATGCTCCAAATGGTTCATCCATTAAAATAACTTTTGGTTTAGTTATTAATGCTCTTGCAATAGCAACTCTCATTTTCATACCGCCAGATAATTGATTGGGAAAAAAATCTTTAAAATTAGCTAGTCCTACTAATTCAATGAATTTCATAACATTTTGATAATTTTTTTTTCTATTTTTCCCTCTTAATTTTAATGGTAAAAAAATATTTTCAAATACATTTAACCAGGGTAACAAATTTGGATCTTGAAAAACTACACTTAAATTTGCAGGGTTTTTTTCTGAATTTTTAAAAGTTGATGTTGGCCAATTAACTTTACCTGCAGTTACTTTTAAAAGACCACATAAAATTTTTAATATAGTTGTTTTTCCACATCCTGACTTTCCTAAAAGAGTAATAAAATCGTTTTTATATATTTTTAAATTCAAGTTTTTTAAAACAATTTCACCATTGGTAAAAACCTTAGTTACTTCATCTAACTCTGCTAAAATATTTTTCTCTTTTCTTTTACTTTTTTTTAAGTTTGTTATCATTAAAATTTATTTTCATAACCAACCCATTTATTATTATTAATAAAATTTAAAGTATAGGCTTTTTTATAATCAAGTTTTTCAGGGTATAAGCCTTGGTCTCTCATTAATTCAAAAAAAGATTTCCATCGAGAATCTGTCATAGCCCCTATCCCCATTTTTTCTGCATCTCCTGACAGAATTATTCCTTTATTTTTAATTTCATTTCTTGCATAATTTAATAAATCATTAGACATTTCAGGATTATCTTTTTTAATCAACTTGTTTCCTAATTCTGGATTTCCATAAATGTAAGAATACCAACCTTCTATTGAAGCATCCACGAAATTTTGAACTAGCTCAGGATTATTTTGAATTTTTTCAATTGAAGTCTCAATGGTAGTTGCGTAAGGCATATAGCCATTGTCAGCTAACAAGTTTACAACTGGTTTAAATCCAGCTTTATTAAATACTGAATAGGGTTCACTAGTAAGGTAACCTTGTTGTATTGAAGTTTTATCTTCTAAAAATGGTTGCAAACTAAAGTTATAAGGTTTTATTTGATCGTCTGTAAATCCATATTTAGCTTTCAAAAATGGCCAAAAAGTAACTTTATTATATTTTGATATTAGAATTTTTTTTCCTCTAAAGTTTTCAATTTTGTCATTTCCTTGATTAGGGTGAGAAATTAAAACTTGTGGATCCTTTTGGAAAATAGCAGCAACAGCTTTAAATGGTACTTCACCTTTCACAAAATTAAGAGCCCCTGCACTTCCTCCAATATTAAAATCAACTTTTCCTGCAACTAAAAGCGCTTTAGTATTTACTCCAGGGCCACCTTGTCTTATTTCAACATCTAAATTATATTTTTTATAGATACCCTCAGCTAGGGCCTGATAAAAACCACCGTGTTCTGCTTGAGCAAGCCAATTTGTAGATAAAACTACCTTTTGAGCATCTTCTGCATTTGTTTTGTAAGGAAAAATTACAAATATGATAATAATCATCATTTTCCTTAAGTTTTCAAGATTCATTCGTCACTCCTCAAAAAATTTAAAGAGAGGTAGATCTTGAGCATCTTACTTAAGTCTTTCTTAAGATCGGATTCTCTTGATTGAGTCCTCTATATTTAAATCTATAGTTAGAGGATTAAAATGAAATATGGAAGTATTTATTATCTTTTTTTGTTGATAATCTAATTATGCATATTAATTTACTTTTAGCGTTAAATTATATAATTAGTAATAATTATGAGTATTTACCTTCCAATAGCAGAAATGAACATTAATATTTTTTTAATTGTTTTTATAGGTATTTTTGTAGGATGTTTATCAGGGTTGTTTGGAGTGGGGGGTGGTTTTTTGATGACCCCTCTTCTTATTTTTTTGGGTATTCCTCCTGCAGTTGCAGTAGGCACTGAAGCTCCGCATGTTTTAGCTTCCTCTATTTCTGGAGCTATCGCACATTGGAGAAGGAACAATGTTGATTTTAAAATGGGATTCTTTCTTTTGGCGGGTGGAGTGGCAGGATCAACAGTCGGGGTTAATCTTTTCAAAGTACTGCGAAATTATGGACAAATTGATATAGTTATTCAATTATTATTTATTATTTTCTTAACTTTGATAGGGTTATCAATGTTGTTTGAAAGTGTAAAAACATACAGAAAGTATAGGACAACATCTTTAATTAGACAAAAGTTACACCAGCATTCTTGGTTACATGGATTACCATTTAAGTTTAGATTTAGAAGATCAAAATTGTATATAAGTATTATACCCCCAATAACTATTGGTTTTTTTGTAGGGGTTTTATCTGCAATGATGGGGGTTGGTGGTGGATTTATTATGATACCTGCAATGGTATACATTTTGGGAATGTCAACAAATGTTGTTGTTGGCACTTCTTTGTTTCAAATTATTTTTGTAACAGCAAATTCTACATTTTTTCAATCTTACTTAAACCAAACTGTTGATATAGTGTTGGCTTTACTAATGATTATTGGTGGTGTATTTGGCGCACAAATAGGAGCGAAATTGGCAACTAAGTTAAGAGGAGAGGAGTTAAGAGGAATTCTAGCTATAATTGTGTTGGCAGTTTCAATTAAAATAATTCTAGACTTAACACTTACACCAAAAGATTTTTATTCATTAAGTTTTGGATAGGCTTAATTAATTAATTTTTAAAAAATTGTAGCTCCAAATACTTTTATTTGATTATCTTCTAAGCCTAAAACTAATCTTCCCAGAAAATCACCCTGTACGTTATCGCTCTTTTGTTTGAATAATACGGTAATAAACTCATTCCTCCTTATACAACCTAAAAATTCTCTATTAATAGATAAATTTTTTAATAATTTATTGTTTGCCCATTGCTTACCTATTTCAACTTCATTTGCCCCATAAAGCATCTGTGTTGAAAAATCCTTAGTGAATCCACTATAGTCTTTTTTATTAGAACTAATAATTAAATTATCCCATAAAGGATTAGCAATTTTTATAATTTCTTCATCAGATTTTTTAGAAAGATCCATCTCAGTTTATTTTATTATGAGGCAACCTTTTTTTTCTCTTCATCAATTATGTGATAAACAGGTTTTTTTTCCATTGTAAATTTTCCTGTTATTGGGTCACGTCTTGAAACAGTCAAACAATGCCAATTTTCGTCATCAAGTTTCATATAATCACCTCTATAATAGTAACCTGGCCAACGTGTTTCCTCACGAAATAAAGTATGTTCAGTTACACACTGTGATGTAAGCGTTCTGTGTTTTAATTCCCAGGCTCTCATTAGTTGATGATAATCTTCTGCGCCTATATTTTCTAGATCTTCTTGTAGCAAATTCAATAACTCCAAAGCTTTTTTTAATGTATTTTCATTAGTCATATAATTAAATGAAATTCCACCTACATATTCGTCCATAATTTTTTGAAGTCTTTGAAGACCCTGTAAAGGAAGTATATAACTTGGAGAAACTGTTCCAGCAGTAATTTCGTTTCTTCCTACCCTATAATTTTCAAGTGGTTTGTAAATAATTTTCTGGAAATTTCTACACTGTTCATCACTAATTATTATATCATTTGCTTTTTCTTCTTGGATATATTTTACGGCAGCTTTCGCTGCTAGACGGCCTTCTGTAAAAGAACCTGAAGAAAATTTATGTGCACTCCCGCCAACAGTGTCACCTGCTCCGAAAAGTCCTTGAACAGTTGTCATTCTATTGTATCCCCAAAAATATTCTGGAGGCGATAAATCTTCTGGACCACTTACCCATGCTCCTGAACAAGTCGCGTGCGAACCCATTACATAAGGTTCTGAAGTAGTTAATTCAGGGTTTTGATACTTTGGATCTATATTTTGAGATGCCCAAACTACTGCTTGTCCAACAGTCATCCCAAGAAAATTTTCCCAACCTACTGTTTCTAGATGTGGATCTTGGAAAGCTTCCTTAGTAACCATGTGTATTGGGCCTCCACCTGACATAACTTCTTGTATAAAAGCATGATTTCTTAAACAAGTAGGTGTCGGATGATGATCTATATATTCTCCAACCAATTTTTTAGTTTGGTCATACCATTTTTTTTCATAATTCTCCCCATTAGCATTCTGAGTATATGTTTTAAGGTGAAGAAAATATGCTCCTACTGGACCATATCCATCTTTAAACCTACATAAAACTATTCTATTTTCCATTTGTGTCATTTTAGCACCAACTGCAATTGGTAATGCATAAGCAGATCCATTACTCCATGGGGCATACCAAGTACGGCCCATACCTTCACCAACAGCCCTAGGTTTAAAAATATGAGATGCGCCACCTGCGGCAACAATTACAGCCTTAGCTCTAAAAACATGATAATTACCTGTGCGCATATTGAATCCTACTGCGCCACCAACTCTATTTTCATTATTTTCATCCATCAAAAGATGAGTAATCATTATTCTATTGTAAATTTTATCTGCTGACTTTTTAGCTGCCTCTGCTACAATAGGTTTATAACTCTCCCCATGGATCATGATTTGCCATTTTCCCTCACGCTGATATCTTCCGGTTTCTTTGTTATGCATCATAGGAAGGCCCCATTCATCAAACATATGGACAGTAGAATCAACATGTCGCGCCATATCGTATCCTAAGTCTTCTCTAACTAAACCCATTAAATCGTTTCGTGCATAACGAACATGATCTTCAGGCTGGTTTTCACCCCACTGCATTCCCATATAGCAATTAATTGCATATAAACCTTGAGCAACTGCACCACTTCTATCAATATTTGCTTTTTCAACACAAACTATTTTAAGATCTCTACCCCAGTGTCTTGCTTCAAAGGTTGCACCTGTACCTGCCATACCACCACCTACAACTAGAATATCACAATCCTCATAATGTGTTTTGATTTTTGACATTAATAATAAACACCTTTCTTAAAAGACTCTTTGCTAATAGTAGGCAGTTCTTTATCGGTATTTAAACCTTTGGGTTCTGAATATAAAATTTGTGAATTTATCTCACCTTGATTAGGTTTTTCTGCTTCAGATAATTTCGGTATAAATTTACCCCAAGGTTTTGTTGTAATAGGAGAAACAAAATCTTTGACTGTTCCGTTTCTAAACTTTATTTTCCAAGAAATTGTACCTTTTTCTTCCTCTCGTCTAACTCTTACACTGTGACCCATTGGAGCAAAATCAGCATATCCTCTTACATCAATAGCATGATTTGGACAGGCCTTCACACACGAATAACATTCCCAACAAAAATTTGGTTCTATATTTACAGCTCTTCTTATAGTTTCATCAATATGCATAATATCAGATGGGCAAATATCAACGCAATGACCACACCCATCACAACGCGTCATATATACAAAAGTTGACATATTAATTAATTCCTTTCTTTAAAAATCCATTAAACCTAATAATTTTACTTTTGATTTTTCTTTCTTATCAAAAATTTTTATAATTGCAGAGATGTTTTTTTGTATTAAATGATTATACATGTTAATAATGTTTTGGAACTTCTCTTTTAATCCCCAAACCAAATTGTTCAGGAGCATCAGCTGGTGGAGGAAGATTGTCCATTGAACCATCTGCTTCTGCTAAATTTTTTTGTATTGCTGCTCCTGGTTTATAAAACATATGTGCAAATTTTGACCAGTATATTCCTCCAAACAAAATAATATTAGATAAAGCAAAAAGAATAAAAAATAAATTATCTAATCCGTAAATTTTAATTGATTGTAAAAAAGACCAAATGATTCCTAATGTAGCTGAAGCCAAAAGAGATAAAATAAATAAATCTGCTTGAATAATTCGATACCAAGGATGAGCTTCAGCATAAACATCGACTCTCAAAAAAAGCCAGAACCAAAGACCTCCAACGCAAGTCATAAATGCTCCTATGTGCCACATTATCGGCCAAATAATTGGTGTCTCGACACTGATTGATGAATAACAAAAAATCATAACCACAGAAGATATCCAAAATAAAATAGTTCCATACATTCCTAGTAAGTGAGCCACTCTTCTTTTACCTGCGCCTAATTCAGAGGTTGTTAAAATATCACTACCTATTGTTTTCAAAATAACTGAAGTTTTTTCTGAATTTGATAATGTTTTTTTTGCATTTTGTTTTGCTTTTTTTGCATTTTTGAAAAAATATTTCACATTTTTTTTATTTATAACATCCAATAATGTGCCAAGAATAACCATTAATATCATCAATATAACAAATGCCTGCATCAATTGGGATGGCACTGAAGCTGAAATTTCTGCAAATGGATTATTAAAAAGCACTATATTATTCCTAGGTTATTCATATATTTTTGGTACATAAAAACACATTATTTATTTTTTGCAAAAAATAGATCATTATGAAATAGTAAGTAATTAAAATATATATATGTGTTGAAAGAATTTACAATAAAAATCTTATTCATTTTATTAGACTCTATATTGTTTGGAGGCATATTACTATTCTGCGTTTTATTTGTTTTTGATTATAATTATAATCAACTAATATCAATCCTAACGATTCTGATAATAATTATGATTTTTATCAAGCTACTTTATTGGGTTATTTTTGATAATCTAAAATTAAATAAATATTCAAATGTCGTAATTGAACGCTTTGTAGCCACAATTTTAGTGTATTTTACTCCATTATATATTTTATGGATTACTCCAGCTTTATATATTAATAAAGAAGTTTCAATTATAATTTATATTTTAATGATAATTTTCTTTATAATTGGAATTTCTATAGAGCAAAAATTATACAAAATGACGCAACAAAAATGAAAATAGAGAAGATTAAATTATTTAATTACAAAATTTTAATTTTATTTTGTATTATAGTTTATCCAAATCTTGCTAATTCCCAAAAAACATATTTTGATTTATCTCAAAATGAAATTAATATTGATACTAATTTTACTGGCCAAGAATTAATTTTATTCGGATTAACAGAACCAAAACAAGATATTATTGTAATAGTAAGAGGGCCAAAAGAAGATTTAACCATTAGAAACAAAAAAAGAATTTTAGGATTTTGGTTTAATACTAACAGCGTGACTTTTGCTAAAGTACCAAAGGTTTATTTTATATGTTCAAACTATAATATTGAATATTTATTGGATGCAAATGAGCGTTTTGAAAATGAAATTGGTTTTCACAAAATTAAATTAGTTCCTAAAAATGAAAAAAATTTATTTATTGATTTAAAAGATTGGCATGAAAGTTTAATTAGAATTCAAAAAAAGAAAAATTTATACAAACAGTTTAAGCTAGAATCAATTGATGAAAAACTATTTCAAACTAGGCTATATTTTCCTGCAAATATACCTACTGGTAAATATGATGTTACTACTTATAGAATAAAGGATAAAAAAATTATTAGCTTAAGTAATAAGCTGATTTTGATTAATAAATCAGGGATAGGAAGTAAAATATATTTTTTTGCACAAGAAAATTCAATACTTTATGGAATAGTAACTATTATTTTTGCTATAATAATAGGATCTGGTGCAGCAATTATTTTTAGGAAACTATAGAGGGAAAAAATGACTAAAAGAAATTTTTTAGTTGTAATTGATGGAACTGATGAGATGCAAATCGCATTACAATTTGCTTGTATTAGAGCAAAGAAAACAAATGGGCAGATTACTCTTGTAAGTTTTATAGAACCAATTGATGTTTTAACAACAAAAAGTGTAAGTGATATAATGAAAAACGAAGCTAGAGAAGAAGCTGAGGCAATGCTTCACAAGGCAAGTGCATTCGCAAAAGAAGAAACAGGTATAACAGCTATTTTACATGTAAAAGAAGGTGATCTCATAGAAGAACTTTTAAAACTTATTGAAGAAAAAAATGAAAATGTTACTGAATTAATTTTGGCTGCTTCAAAAGATGAAAAAAGTCCAGGTCCAATAATAAAATCAATAACTACACAAAATTATTTTAAACTTAATGTACCTTTAATAATTGTACCCGGTAACTTAACTTTAGATGAAATAAAACTACTAGGATAATATTAAGTGAATTATAAAGAAAAAACAGCTAAAATTTTAATTGATATTAAAGCTATTAATTTTAATTTTCAAAATCCATTTATATTAACATCTGGAAGAAAAAGTCCTGTATATGTAGATTGTAGAAAAATAATTTCTTATACAAAAGAAAGAAATTTTATTGTCCAATTTATGGAAAATTATTTAATAGATAATAATATTAATTTTGAATTGATAGCTGGTGGGGAAACAGCTGGAATACCATATGCAGCTTTTTTAGCAGAAAGATTACAAAAGCCAATGATATACATAAGAAAAAAACCTAAAGGATTTGGTAAAAAAAGTCAAATTGAGGGAAATTTTAATATTAATGAAAAAAGTATTTTAGTAGAGGATCTGGCTACAGACGGGAAAAGTAAAATGTCATTTATAAACGCTATGAGAGAAAATAATATTAAGATAAACGATACTTTGGTAATATTTTTTTACGGAATTTTTAAAAAAGCTGAAGAAGAGTTACAAAAACACAATATAAAAATCCATTATTTATGTACTTGGCATGATATTTTAAATGAAATTAAAAAAGAAAAAAAATTAGAAAACAATGAAATTGATAGTTTAGAAAAATTTTTATTTGATTCTGAAAAATGGGAAAAAAATGGATAATATTGTTATGATAAGTGGAGGATTTGATCCAATTCATAGTGGACATATTGCTCTAATAAAAGAAGCGAGCAAAAAAGGGAAAGTGGTAGTTTTATTAAATTCGGATAATTGGTTACAAAATAAAAAGGGGAAGTTTTTTATGCCTTTTTCAGAAAGATATGAAATCATGCTTTCTATTAAAAATGTTATAGATGTAATAGAATTTAATGACGAAGACAAAACTTGTATTAATGGAATTAAAATTGTCTTAAAAAAATATAAAGATTATAAAATATTATTTGCAAATGGCGGAGATAGAAATACTGAAACTACTCCGGAAAAAGAATTTTGTATAAAAAATAAAATTGAAACATTATGGGCTGTTGGTGGTGATTTCAAAAAAAACTCAAGTTCAAAGATATTAGAAAAGTGGAAAGAATAAATATTAGGGATAAAGCCTGTTAGTTTTCCAAACTCCCCTTATTTTTTTATATTGAACTCTATCATGTAATCTATATGGCATATCCTTCCAAAATTCAAAAAGATTGGGATTTACTATATAACCAGACCAATATGATGGCCTAGGAATAATTATATTTGCATATTTTTTTTCAAACTTCTTTACTTTATTTATTAATACATTCCTATTTTTTAAACTTTTAGATTGAGCTGATGCCCAAGCTCCAATTTTGCTACCATTAGGCCTTATATTAAAATGCATATCTGCTTCAGACACACTCAACAGTGTTGCCTTGCCTTCTATTCTAATTTGCCTCCTAATGCTTTTCCAATAAAAATTTAAACAAACTTTTGCATTTTTTTTTATTTCACTCCCTTTTTTACTCCTAATATTTGTATTGAACACAAAACCATTTTGATCGAAATGTTTCATTAATACCAACCTTGAACTCGGTTGCATATTTGAACTAACAGTAGATAGATTCATAGCATTTGGGTCATTTATTTCTCTAAGTTTAGCTAAAGAGAACCATTTTTTAAAAAGTTTTAGAGGATCTCTTTCTATTTTAATAGTATTAGTATTTTTTTTCATATGTTTCTATTCAGATCAAATGATAAGTAGTATATAGACGTAATATAATATTATTTTGATATTATCAATGATGTCTAACTTTTATGAAAATTATTTATGTTAATGAAAGATAAAAAAGGCTTAATAATGGGTGTAGCCAATGATAGGTCTATTGCCTGGGGTATAGCAAAAGCATTAAAAAATAACGGTGCTTCAATATGCTTTACATATCAAGGTGAAGCATTAAAAAAAAGAGTGGTACCTCTAGCCAAATCAATAGAATCAGATTTTACTATTGAATGTGATGTTTCAGATACAAACAGTATTAAAAAAACATTTAAAATTATAAAAGATGAATGGGGTGAAATAGATTTTTTAGTTCATGCAATAGGATTTTCTGATAAAGATGAACTCAGAGGAAGATATATTGATACCTCAGAAGAAAATTTTATTCAAACAATGCATATTTCTTGTTTTTCTTTTACTGAAATATGTAAATTTGCAGAACCTATAATGAAAAAAGGTTCTTCTATTCTAACTTTAACATATTATGGAGCAGAACAAGTAATGCCTCATTACAATGTAATGGGCGTAGCAAAATCAGCTTTAGAAGCAAGTGTGAAATATATTGCATCAGATTTAGGAGAAAAAAATATTAGAGTAAATGCGATTTCAGCCGGACCTATAAAGACTCTCGCAGCATCGGGGATAGGAGATTTTAGATTTATCTTAAAATGGAATGAACTAAATTCACCCCTTAAAAGGAATGTTACACAAGATGAAGTTGGAAAAACATCAATATATCTGTTAAGTAATTTATCTTCAGCTGTTACTGGAGAAGTTCACCATGTAGACTGTGGATATCATGTTGTAGGTATGCTTGCAGTAGATGAGGCAAATAATGTTTCAAAATTATTAAATGAATTTGATAAAAAATAATGACTAACAATACATTTGGCAATATATTTAATTTTACGACCTGGGGTGAAAGTCATGGAGATGCAATAGGATGCGTTGTTGATGGTGTGCCTTCTATGATATCATTAAAAGAATCTGATTTGCAATTTTGGCTAGATAAAAGAAAACCTGGAAAATCAAAATTTACTTCACAAAGAAGAGAGTCTGATAAAGTTAGAATATTATCTGGAGTTTTTGAGGGAAAAACTACAGGAGCCCCTATATCACTTATGATTGAAAATGAAGATTACAGATCAAAAGATTATAGTGAAATTAAAAATATTTTTAGACCCGGTCATGCAGATTATACATATCATATGAAATATGGAATAAGAGACTATAGAGGTGGAGGAAGATCAAGTGCAAGAGAAACAGCAATGCGGGTAGCGGCTGGAGGAATTGCAAGAAAAATTTTAGATAAATTATCAAAAAATAAGACAAAAATTAATGGAGCTCTTATTCAAATTGCAGATAGTAAGATAAACAGTTCGAATTGGAATATAAAACAAGTTAATAAAAATAAACTTTTTTGTCCTGATAAATCAACAGTTAATATTTGGGAAAAGTTAATCGATAAAGCAAGAAAAAATGGTACATCCTTAGGAGCAATAATTGAAATTAGAGCTTCAGGAATTCCAGTAGGCTTGGGAGAACCAGTATACAGTAAACTTGATGCTGCTATTGCAAAAGGAATGATGAGTATAAATGCAGTTAAAGGTGTAGAAATAGGAAATGGATTCAGTTCAGTATTAACACCTGGAGACCTTAATGTAGATGAAATTAGAATGAAAAATAAAAAGGTCAGTTTTAATTCTAACAATTCAGGGGGAATTCTAGGCGGAATTTCTACTGGTCAGGATATTATAGTTAGGTTTTGTGTTAAACCAACAAGTTCTATCCTCAAATCTAGAAAAACAATTAATAAAAAATTTAAAGAGGTAAAGGTTTCGACTAAGGGTAGGCATGATCCTTGTGTTGGGATTAGAGCAGTTCCAGTTGGTGAAGCAATGCTAGCCTGTATTTTAGCTGATTTCTGGTTAAGAATGAAGGCTACTAGTCATTTTTAATAGCATAAATAAAAAATTCTTTATTTCCTTTTGGCCCCTGAATTGAGCTTTCAATTATAGAACAAACATTAAAATTAATTTCATTTAAAAACCAATTTTTCATTTCATCACAAATTCTTTTGTGTATTAATGCATCTTTAATTACTCCACCTTTTATTTCAGATCTATTAGCTTCAAATTGAGGTTTAATTAAAGCAATAATTTCACCTTTTTTCTTTAAAAATTTGATTGGAATATTAATAACTTTTTTTAAACTAATAAAACTTGCATCACATACAATTAAATCTATATCGTCTTTTATTTCTTTGCTGGTTAAATATTTTGCATTTGTTCTTTCCAAAGAAATAACTTTTTTATCTGCTTTAATTTTCTCATGCAGTTGTCCATAACCAACATCGACTGAATAAATTTTTCTTGCATTATATTTTAAAAGAACTTGAGTAAAACCTCCAGTTGAAGATCCTACATCTAGACAGATTTTTTTATCTATTTTAACATTATTTTTTATAATTATAGGTTCAAGTTTTAATGCTCCTCTTGAAACCCAAGGATTATTATTTTTAATTGTAATATTTATATTATCATTATAAAGCTCTCCCGACTTACTAACCTTATTTTGGCCGACATAAACACTGCCAGACATAATTAAAGCTTGTCCTTTAGCCCTACTTTCAACAAATTTTTTTTCAAATAATATTTGATCTATTCTTTTTTTTTTACTCTCTAATTGCATTCTTAGTTTTGATTATTGATGTTTTATTAATATTTAATAATTCAAAAACCTTATTTTCTATTCCTTCTGCATCCATTCCAATCATTTTATATTGATCTTCTGGTGATGCATGGTCAATAAAATAGTCGGGAAAATAGATGGTATTTATTTTATTGAGAACAGTATTCTTATTGTTAGAAATATAATTTAAAACTATAGATCCAAAGCCCCCTATACTCCCTTCTTCTATAGTTATTAAAAATTCATGATTATTTAATAATAAATCAATTAGTTTTGTATCTATCGGTTTTGCGAATCTTAAATCAGCTAAAGTTATGTTAATTCCTTTTTTTTGCAGACTTTCATAAGCTTTTATACATGAATCCAATCTTCCTCCAAAATTCAAAATAGCCAGAGAATTACCTTCCTTTATTATTCGCCCCTTTCCTATTTCTAATAATTCTGCCTCTCCATTCATCTCTATTCCTGTTCCTGAACCTCTAGGATATCTAAATGAACATGGTCTATCATTTATAATAGTAGATGTTTTGATCATATTTCTTAAATCTTTTTCATCCCCTGCAGCCATGACTACAAATCCTGGTAGACATGAGAGATATGTGATATCATATGATCCTGCATGGGTAGCGCCATCTGAGCCAACTAATCCCGCTCTATCAATCGCAAATCTTACTGGCAGTTTTTGTATTGCTACATCGTGAACTACTTGATCATATGCTCTTTGTAAAAAAGTTGAATATATAGCAGCGTAAGGCTTTAAACCCTCTGCAGCCATACCTGCACACATTGTTACAGCATGTTGTTCTGCAATACCAACGTCAAAAAATCTATCTGGGAATCTTTTTGCAAATTTATCTAAACCTGTACCTTGAGACATTGCAGCTGTAACAGCAACAATTTTATTATCTTTTTCAGCCTCAGAAATTAGTGATTCAGAAAAAATATTTGTATAACTTTTTATTTTTGATTTATTTTTTATAGGATTTCCTGAAATAACATCAAACTTTTCAACTCCATGGAATTTGTCTTTTGATTTTTCTGCAGGAATATATCCTTTCCCTTTTTTTGTTACTATATGTAGTAAAATAGGTTTATCAAGATTTGAATTATTTATATTTTTTAAAATTGATAAAAGATGGTTAATATTGTGTCCATCAATTGGTCCAACATAATAAAAACCAAGTTCTTCAAATAAAGTGCCGCCAGTAATAAATCCTTTGGAATATTCTTCAGCTCTATATAAAGATTTAGCAAATGTTTTTGGGAATTTTGAGGCAACTTTTTTTATCAATGATCTGATATTTGTATATGATTTCGAAAGAATAAGTTTTGATAGATATGTGCTCATTGCTCCTACTGGTTTACTAATGGACATATCATTATCATTAAGTATTGTAAGTAATTGCGTATTTAAAATACCAGCATTGTTCATTGCTTCATATGCCATCCCTGCACTTAATGCTCCATCTCCAATAATAGAAACTATCTTATAATTTTTATTTTGAATATCTCTTGCCTTGCCCATACCTAAAGCAGCAGAGATAGAAGTAGAACTATGAGCGGTACCAAAGGGATCAAATTCACTTTCTGATCTTTTGGTAAAACCATAAATACCACCTTTTTGTCTTAATGTATGGATTCTGTCTCTTCTTCCAGTTAAGATTTTATGAGGATAAGATTGATGTCCTACGTCCCATATAATTTTATCCTCTGGAGCATTAAAAACATAGTGTAAGCATATTGTTAATTCAATAACACCTAAACTTGCTCCTAAATGGCCTCCCGTTTTTGATACAACATCAATAACCTCTTGTCTTAATTCTTTAGCTAATAAAATTAATTCCTTATTATCAAATTTTTTTAAATCTTCTATAGATTTTATTTGATCAAGTAGTGACTTATCTTTAATCATTTCTCAAAAACTTTTGTCTTTAGATATTTCTTTTGATATTTTTCCATCTTTTAATTTTATTTTTTTAATTTTTGTCTCAACTTCTTTTAATTTTTCCTGACAGTAATTCTTTAATTCTATTCCCTTTTCGTATAATTCAATTGATGCTTCTAAATTAATTTCACCAGACTCAAGCTTTTCAACAATATTTTCAAGTTCTTGAATTGCCTTTTCAAAACTTTGTTTTTTTTTATTTTTTTCCATCTTTTTCTAAATTTATACTAATTATTTAATCCTAAACATTCTTTCAAAAAATTTTCAAACCATAATTTAACTTTTTTTGCATTTTTTTTGTGGCTTAATAATTGCCTTTCTTTATTTTGTGCACCAGTTTTCGTTAACATTGCTTTTGATTTTTGGTTCCATCTTAAAATCATTTGCATATTCACTTCAGGATGAAATTGAAATCCAAATACTTTATTATCTAAAGAAAAAGCTTGAACCTTAAAAGTTGAATTATATGCTAAAAGATTTGCATTTTTCGGTAATGAAATCCCCTGTTGATGCCAATGATAAACTTTTTCTGGAATACTATGAATATTTTTTGATTTTTTAGAATTAAATATTTTTTTATATCCTATTTCAACTTTATTTTGGTGATGATTTTTTACATCAGCTCCTAAGCTCTTCGCTATTAATTGTGCTCCTAAGCAAATACCTATCAATGGCTTATTCATTTTAATTGTTTTTTTTATCCACTTTATTTCTTTTAAAAGACCTGGAAATTCTTTTGTATCATTTGTGTTCATTGCCCCACCTAAAACTATAACACCTAAAAAATTATTTATATTTTTTGGCAATTTTTGATTTTTAAGAGGATATATTATATCCATTGCAATTTTTCTTTTAATAAAAAAATTTTTCATTATTCCTATTTCAGCATCGTTATGATGACTAACAAATAAAATTTTTTTATTCATAAGTAATTTCTCTAATTATTTTATTTTTTTTAATATCATAAATTACAAATCTAAATTTTGATATTTCTTCTTCACTTCTTGTATATTTTTCTATTTTAAAAATAATCATATTTTCGTCTATTATTTTAAAACTTTCGATTTTTTCTAATTGAGATTCAAGAGTTATTTTGTATTTTTCAAAATCATATTCATTTTTACTAGATAATTTTATATATGATCCATATATTATTCCGATAAATGATAATAAAATTAATATACCCAAAAAAATAACGATAAATTTTAGTATTGATTTATTCATGATCGATTATAAAAAAATTATTTGTATAATAGATAAAGAGCAATATGGCAAAAGATTAGATATAGCTTTGACTAATTTAACCTTAAATATAAGTCGTACTCAAATAAAGTCCCTTATAGTAAAAGGAAAAATTAAGAAAAACAACTTTGTAGTTTCTGACCCTTCATATAAAGTTAAAATTAATGAAAAATATGAAATTATATTTGAAATAGAGAATAAAGATCAAAAAAATTTGCCGCAAAATATACCTATTAAAATTTTATATGAAGATAAAGACATAATTGTACTAGATAAAGAGTCTGGCATAGTAGTTCACCCATCACCTGGAAATGAAAAAAATACTTTAGTAAATGCATTATTATATCATACAAAAAATAAATTAAGTGGAGTTAACAAAAATAATAGACCAGGAATTGTGCATAGATTAGATAAAGATACTAGTGGAATAATTATAATAGCAAAAAATAATTATTCACATATAAATTTAGCAAAGCAATTTAAAGAACATACAATCAAAAGAAAATATTTTGCATTAGTACGGGGACTGCCAATGCAAAATTCAATAAAAGGATATATTGGAAGACATAAAATAAATAGAAAAAAAATGGCAATGGTAGAAGAAAGATATGGTAGATATTCTGAGACATTAATAAAAATAAAAAAAAAATTTACAATTTGTAGTTTGATAGAATGTGAATTAAAAACTGGAAGAACTCATCAAGTTAGAGTTCACATGAATTCAATAGATTGTCCAATTATAGGTGATAAGGTATATGGAAAAAAAATTAAATTTGAAAAAAAAATAAATAAAGAAAAAAATAAATTGATTTTTTTAAATAACTTCTCTAGACAAGCCTTACACGCATATTTTCTTGCTTTTAAACATCCTACCACTGGAAAATATAAAGAATTTATTTCAAATTTACCCCAAGATTTTTCTGATTTATTAAAAAATATATCAAAATATTAGAAATATCTGACTTTTTTTGATATAGAGCCATTTTATATGAGTTTAAGAAATATTAATTTACCTGTTTTATCAGCTGAAGGCAATCTCGCTATGTACCTTCAAGAAATAAAAAAATTTCCAATGTTAAGTAAAGAGGAAGAATATATGCTTGCAAAAAGATATAAGGAGCATGGTGATACAAAAGCTGCACATAAGTTAGTAACTAGTCATTTAAGATTAGTAGCAAAAATTGCAATGGGCTTCAGAGGTTATGGGTTGCCTCTAGTTGACTTAATATCTGAAGGCAATATAGGCATAATGCTTGCTGTAAAAAAATTTGAGCCTGAAAAAGGATACAGATTAGCTACTTATGCAATGTGGTGGATTAGAGCACAAATTCAAGAATATGTTTTACATAGTTGGTCTTTGGTAAAAATAGGAACAACTGCTGCTCAGAAAAAACTATTTTTTAATCTTAAAAAATTAAAAAATCAACTTAAAGCCATTAATGAAGGAACTTTATCACCAGAAAATATTGCTGAAATTGCTAAAAAGTTAGATGTTAAAGAGAATGAAGTGATTGATATGAACAACAGACTTTTATCGGGTGATCAATCATTAAATGCAAAAGTAAGCCACGATAATGAGTCAGATTGGATAGACTTAATTGCTGATGAAAGGAAAATACATAGTGCAGAAATTGAAGAAAAAAATTTATTATCTTATCAAAAAAAATTCTTAATAGAGGCTATGAAATCCCTTAACGATAGAGAGCGAGAAATTTTTACTCATAGAAGATTAGATGATGAGCCAAAAAAGCTTGAAGAGTTGAGCAAAAAATACAAAATAAGTAGAGAAAGAGTCAGACAAATTGAAGAAAAAGTATTAGAAAAAATTAAAAAATTTATAAAAAAAAATAAAAAAAATTAAAAAAAATTAAAAAAAATTAAAAAAAATTATCTCGTAATATTGTGTCTCTTCTTTCTGGTGAATTTGATATAACAGATATTCTACATTTAACTATTTTTTCAATTAACTTTATATAATTTTTAGCATTTAAAGGTAATCTGTTCCAAGTTTTGACTCCAACTGTAGATTTCTTCCAGCCAGGTAATGTTTTATAAACAGGTTTTAAATTTTCTTGATCAATTCTATTAAAAGGCAAATGATCTATTTTTTTTCCATTTAATTTATAAGCAATACAAACTTTAATTTTTTCAATTTCATCCAAAACATCTAATTTGGTTAAAGCAATTCCATCCAATCCATTTATTAAAACAGTTTGTTTAATTAGTACAAGATCTAACCATCCACATCTTCTTCTTCTATTTGTTACTGTACCAAATTCATTTCCTTTTTCTGCTAATATTTTTCCAATATTATCATTCAATTCTGAAGGAAATGGCCCTGAACCTACTCTGGTTGTATATGCTTTTGCTATACCCAAAATATAATTTTTTTTATTTTTGCCTAATCCTGAACCCAAATTCACCTGAGAAGAAAGGGTGTTTGAAGATGTTACAAAAGGATAAGTTCCAAAATCAATATCCAATAATGATCCTTGTGCTCCCTCAAAAAGAATCTTCTTGTTTTTTTTTATTGCTAAATGCATTAATTGCCAAACTTTTGATGAATAGGGCATTAAAAATTTAGAAATTTTTGATAATTCTTTGAAAATTTCAACACTACTAAATGGTTTGTATCCTAGAGATTTTATTCTTACGTTGTGGTATAAAGTTAATAATTTTATCTTACGTTTAAGTTCATTTTTGTTGGACAAATCACATAATCTTATCCCTCTTCTACCAACCTTGTCCTCATAAGCTGGCCCTATACCTCTTTTAGTAGTTCCAATTAAATTTTTTCCTTTAGAATTTTCATTTATTTCATCAATTTTCTTATGCAATGGCAAAATTAAATGAACATTCTCTGCTATAAAAAGATTATGAGTATTAATTTTTATTCCTTGTTTTGATAGTTTATTTATTTCATCTTTAAGTGACCAAGGATCTAACACAACTCCATTTCCAATAATTGCTTTTTTTCCTCTAATTATGCCGGATGGTAACAAGCTTAATTTATATTTTATTTTATTAATTTGGATGGTATGACCGGCATTATTGCCACCTTGAAATCTTACAACCATATCTGATTTT
>MDTE01115211.1_pt1 | contig 29173 bp, 31 predicted proteins | sample 811231 | NCBI WGS metagenome assembly MDTE01 (sample SAMN05326651, study PRJNA326480) | marine metagenome | isolation source: seawater | place: Indian Ocean: Red Sea | collected 2010 | reverse complement strand
TTGCAAAATGTACTAGAGATACAGAATACTTAATTGATGCGTTATCATATGATGTATTATACGGTGGTAATCAAGCGGCATCTAGGATAGCAGACAGCTTTATCGACGATGACTTAATTCTTACATACGGTGTAGACGGAAGTGGAACAGCCGTTGTAAAAGGTGCATATACGCACATGAAATCAATCGTAGATGACATTGTTCAAGAAAGTACTGTTACAGCACAAACTGGAAACTCCGAAAGCCAAGTTACATATGGTGCGGCGGCTTCAGGAACTGAAGCGGCATCAATTCAAGCAGGCATTGATCTAACCTTAGATGTTTTAACAACTAGAACACCTTCAGGGGCAACATATAATCCTGTGACAGGTGACATGGTTGTTACTATTGGTGCTCATAATTTGGAAGTTGGCGGTGAAGTAAGAATTGCGGATAATGCAATTAGATTTACTTGTGCAATGGACGGTAATGCAACAAATCATGATTATCCAAGAGCTACAGATCCTGCTTCAAGCAAAAGATTAAGAATTACGGCAGAAACAGCTACTACAATTACTGTTAATGTTGGACAATCTCAAAATACATCAGCACACTCTTTTGTAAGTGGTGTTGCAGATAGTATATTAGTATTACAAGCAAAACCAATTACATATCCTTCAGTTACTTGGGCAGATTCTGAATATCAAGATGCATTTGCAAATATAGAAAGTGAATTAGAAGAAACTATTAGAGGCGTTGTACAATATATTAGTGATACCTATCAAAAACTAAACTATAATCATGCTAAGTGTACAAGAGATTTAAAATACATAGTTGATGCATGTAGATACGACTTTATGTTAGGTACTAACATGGCTAGTATGTTTGCGGCATACGCATACTTACGTGAAACAGCATCTAGAAAAACTATAGGAAGTCAAAAAGATTTTTCACTAGCGGCTTTAGAGTTTGAAAGAAAAGCGGCCTTAAAGAAAGTAAACTTTAATGCAACTGCTCAATCAGGAATAAACTTTACTTGGCAATGGATGTCAGATATGATATTTGGTGCAAGTAATGAAGCAAACAACAAGCAAATTTCTGAATTAAATAATTTTGCGGCTCAAAGAATGCTTGAACTTAACAAAGAGTTTTTAGTTGAAGAAGCAACTAGTTATGTAGATGCTCACTTTAAGTCAGTTGTTCAGTCTACAAACGTTACAAGTTCTGAAATAACTGTAGGAAGAAACTTTACACCTAATGCAGTAACCTATAATGCTACAACAGGTATAATGGTATTAACATTTCCTACAGGACACGGATTAACTACTAACGATCATGTTAAGATTAAGAAAGATAGCCTTGTGTTTACATGCACATACGATGGCGGAAGCAGTAATCATTCTTATCCAAGAGTCTCAGACATGGCATATGATACGTTACTTAGAGTTAAATCTGTAACACCATTTACAATTACAGTAGATGTTGGACCATCACCGGTTGGACAAAGATACACACATACCTTTGTAAGTTCTACTGCAAATTCAGTACAGACACAAAACGCAACTTGGTTAGAAGAACATCTTCCGATTAAATTTGTTAATGAAGGAGATTCTAGTGCTTCTGTAACAGACTTGGGATTGGTTGCAGGAACAACTTATTATGTTAAAGAAGTTGTAAGTGATAATGCTTTTACAATTTCAGAAACACCAGGAGGTGCTAAGAAAACAATCTTAGAAAGTCAATCAAACTGTATTATACAACCAATATACGATCATCAATTTACAACAGCATGTGCTAGAGACGTTAGAGAAATTGTAGATGGAATGAAATGGGATCTAGTTTATCCTAAAGATTATACTAGACCTTATACATGTTCATTCTCACATGATGTTGAACTTGTATTACCAGCAAATTATAGATCTAAATTTGGAGCAAGATACTACATTAATGCTGTGATGGGATCTCAGGAAGAAGATATGTACTACTTGAGAAATTCAACAGGATTAAGATTGCAATCACTTAAAGACCTAAACGGTGATTTATTACCAGAAAACGCATATGGAACTAGCAGAGTTAGTGCAGGTGCTTATGCATCGCTTGACCCAGGTTGGGGACCTGATGACAAGAGGGTATGGATTACTGAACGTTCACCTTATGTACAAAACGTAACAACATTTGGTAATGCGGCAGTAGGTCAAAAGATTGACGGTGCATTGCATAACGGTGGTAACGACTCAATCGTGTCCAACGACTTTACACAGGTTATATCAGATGGTATAGGTGCATGGATTACTAACAACGGTAGAGCAGAACTTGTGTCTGTGTTTACTTACTATTCACACATTGGTTACTTGGCTGAAGCAGGTGGAAGAATACGTGCAACAAACGGTAACAACTCATATGGTACATTTGGATCTGTTGCAGAAGGTGTAGATGAAACTGAAATAGCTGTAACAGGAATTGTTGATAACAAATTCCAATTTAAAGCCACTGCGACAAAAGTAGAAACAGATGGTAATCAACCTATAACAATAGAATTTGATCATGCAGGTAACGATTATACCGAAGCAGATATTGGCATATTTGGCTCTGGTACTGGAGGAAAGACAGAAGCAGACGAGTTTAGAGACAATGCTGTAAACAGAATTAGAATTTTAGATCTAGACGATTCAAGCGGAGACTTGGGCGGTAAAGGATATATTGTTACTACAAATACTGCACAAACAGGTACAACAACAAGTATTACTATTGCGGCAACTGATGGTAGATCAGATAGTGCATACGTAGGAATGAGAGTTGTTATTACAGGTGGACAAGGTGTAGGACAATATGCTAAAATTAATACATATAACAGTGGTGCTAAATTGGCGTCTGTTCTTAAAAATGATGGTACATCAGGTTGGGAACATTTAAATCCAGGAACAACTATTGTTGCTCCTAACGCAACTTCAATTTACTTGATAGAACCTTGCGTAGAATTTACTGCACCACCTCATAGTTCAGTTGCACAAGTATTAGGTGCAAATAGAAACACTACTGATATGGAATACTGTGAAACTGCGGCTATTTACACTAACATTAGTGGAGTAGAAACTACTACTGCTGGTACTGGTGCTAGATTTACAGTTTATAGAAACACAAGCAAGTATATAGTTACAGTACAAAATGGCGGAACACAATACGAGAGAGGCGACACAATAGTTGTAGCAGGAACAAGTTTAGGCGGTGCAACAACAGCAAACGATCTAACATTAACAGTTACAAGTGTTAACAGCACAACTGGTGCAATAACTGTAGTTGATTCAGATGGCATAGGACTTTCAGGAGCATTCCTAGAAGTTGCAAGTGCATCAGCAGATGTACGTAAGACTGTAGATTTTGGTGCAAACTGGACCTCTGCTACATTACCAGGAACAGCACCTTCAGGATCTGTTAAAATTTGTAGCGGAATACTAAACGACGGTTCTTCAACAGAAAGAACAAGTGCAACTGTTATTGTAGGACAAAAAAGTGCAAATGCAAAACAGGTTTGGTATAGTGCTGATAATACAAACTGGACTAATGCAAACGACTTACCAGGTGGACCTTACAACTCAGAACCACATATTTGTTTTGGTAAAAATAAATTCTTCTTAATATTTGAAGGCTCAAGACATGTTCTTGAATCAGGAGACGGAGGAGCTACTTGGGTACAGAATAATAATGCATTGGCAACTACAGGATATACAGGTATAGCGTATGGTGCGGAAAGAGTTGTTGCTGTTAGAGGCGGAACTACTACGGCGGCATATGCGGCATTTAACAATGCAGATACATGGACAACTACTACATTACCAGGCACAAGTGCATGGGTAGGTGTTGCACATGGTAAGAATAGATTTGTTACTATTGCTAGTGACGATAACAAAGCGGCTTACAGCATGGATAGAGGAGCTACTTGGATTGATTCAACAGCTCCGAGCGTAGACGGTTCTAGTATAGTACAGTATACACATATTAAATACGGACAAGGACTGTTTATGGCCGTTGGTCCAGGCAACGCATCAGACTTAGAAGCATACAACTCAGTTTCAGTAACTGAAGATGGATTGAATTGGGAAACTAGAACAGCAGTGGCTGATCCAGACGGAGCAATTACTGGTTATCAGGCAGTATGTTTTGGTAATCCAAACCAAACTGGTTACTGGATGGTTAAAGGTAACGGTGCTACAGAGCAACACATTGCTAGAATACAAACAGGTGTTACTGCACTTGGTAGAGTTGGAGTTGCAAGTGAAAAGGTATTTGAAGTAAGATTAGTAGAACCGGGTTGCGGATATGTTAGTGGTGCACCTACAATGACAATAACTGATCCTAATAACATTTTTGATGTTCAAACTACAGTAAGATTAGGTAGTGGATGTTTAGGTAATCCAACATTTACAAATAGAGGTAGCGGATATGCATCTGCATCAGCAGAATTGTCAAGTACAGGAAACAATGGTCATGCAGATTTCTTCCAAACAGGAACATTTGTTGCAGTAAGAAGACTTACTGAAAGACCAACACCAGGATCAAATGTTGTGTTTGATAGTATTCCGAATCAAGTTTACAAACTAGTAAACACAGTAACGTTCCTTGGTACAGAACCAGGCAGTTACACAACATTCTTAAATGTTTCGCCTAATATGACACATGATTTATCACCACCACATGGCGATCCAACTACGATGAGAATTAGATATTCGCAAGTACGTTTAACAGGACACGATTTCCTAGATATTGGTACAGGAGGATTTACAAGCACAAATTATCCTGGAACACCTGTAATAGCACCAGATCCAACTAAAGAAACTAATCAAAATAACGGCGGTAGGGTGTTCTTTACATCAACTGACCAAGATGGTAACTTTAGAGTTGGCGACTTGTTTAACGTTGAACAAGCAACAGGTGTTGCTACATTGAATGCAGATGCATTTAACATTGCAGGACTACAAGAACTTACATTGGGAGAGGTTACACTCGGTGGTAACTCTGCGGCAATTTCAGAATTTAGTACAGATCAGTTTATGACTGCAAATTCAGATAGTGTTGTTCCAACTCAACGTGCAGTTAAGGCATACATAGAGGCACAAATTGGTGGCGGTGGTGCGTCACTGAACGTTAATACTGTAACAGCTGGAGATATTTTTATTGGCACCAATCAGATTACCACAGTAACCGGTAGTACGATAAATATCAATGCTACAGTTAACTTTAAAGGTGGTGTCGTAGGATTACCACTAGCAATTAACTATATGTTAAGATAACATTGGAGAGAGAAAAATGGCAACAGGAATATTAGGATCAGCAGATTTATCACCAGCTACTGATACTACTGTATATACAGTACCTGCTACTACTTTTAGTGTTGTGTCTGTTAGTATTTGTAACAGGGGAACAAGCACAGCGGCGGTAAGAATAGCAGTTGCGGCGGCAGATACGCCAACAAACGCTGAATATATAGAGTATGACGCACAGCTTTTACCAAAAGGTGTCGTTGAAAGAACTGGAATAGTGCTGGACACAACTAAAAAAATAGTAGTAAGATCTACATTAGCTAACTGTAATGCAGTAGTTATGGGTGTAGAAACATCTACAGCTTAAGGAAAAAGGAAGTGACATGGGCAGAAAAATAAGTTTAGGTATATATCCACAGACGGACAGTACACTTACAGGTCAACTGGCTGACAGGCCGGCAACTGCCAATGCTGGTGTTAAATTTTTTAACACAGACAGTAATCAGTTGGAAATATATAATGGGTCTGGATGGCATGCTATTCACGAAACATTAAATGCCGCACTAACATCTAGTGCAGGAGTTTCGTCAAATAGAAGTTATTGGGTTGACACATCAAGTGGACCTATTACTGCATCATTACCTGCTTCACCAACACAATACGATAGGATTAAATTTGCAGATTCACATAACACTTTCGGCTCAAACGCACTTACAATAGATCGTAATGGAAAATTGATTGCAGGAACAGCAGATAATATGACTGTTGATACTCCAGGAGCTTCATTCACATTGATATTTCATGGAGATACAGCAGGTTGGAAGGTTGAAGTAATTTAAGGAAACGTAATGGCTTTTAACTATGAAACTTTAAAAAAATATAAATCAGAATCATTTGTTGATGGAACAATTACAGGTACTCAGATAGAATCACTAGGAGTAACCAGTGATAAGATTAATACAGATGCTGTAACTAGTGACAAGCTAGGCACAGGTTCAGTTGATTTAGGAAGTAATAAAGTTTCAGGAACGTTGCCAACAAGCAAAGGTGGTACAGGAACTACTAATCCAGGAGGATTCAATGCCGGTGTAATTGTATCAAACGGTAGTAGTTGGACTTCACAAGGACACGGACTATACAGCATGACCGTATTTACAAGTAGCGGTACTTGGAATAGACCAAGTGGAGTTAAATGGATTAAAGTTCAAGTGCAAGGTGGCGGCGGTGGCGGAAGTGGTCACGGCGAGTCTGGTGGCGCTGGAGGATATTCAGAAGAGTATATTGATGTTTCAAGCATATCAAGTGTATACTGTACCGTTGGTGGAGGCGGTGGAGGCACTTATTACTCTAGTGCTGGAGGTAACGGAGGAGCAAGTTCATTTGGTCCGTATCTATCAGCAAGTTTAGGATATGGTGCTAATAGAAACAATCAACACTCAGGCGGAGTAAGTGGATCAGGATCAGGAGGTTCGCTAAATATTCATACAGGTGGTGGCGGTAATCATCACCAAAGAACAGGATACGGTGGAATGAGTTTTTTCGGCGGAAATACAGGAGCAGGACACCCACAAGGTGGTAACTTTGCACACAATCACCAAAGTCATTCTGCATACGGAAGCGGTGGAACAAGTGGATATCACAGTGGCTTTAGAGGTGCAAACGGAAGAAACGGAGTAATTGTAATTACACATTATAGGTAGAAAAAAATGGCATTTAATTATCAAACACTAAAAAAAGTTAAGTCAGAATCAATTGTTGACGGAGAAATAAAAGAAGCAGATCTTGCTAACTTAACTGTACAAACTGCAGATATTGATACTGGCGCAGTGACTTCTGATAAATTTGGTACAGGCGCTGTTAGCATGTCAGGATCTACCGTAACAGGAACACTAGCTATGGGCAGTGGTGGTACAGGATTAAGCAGTAACCCAAGTAATGCTTATTATGCTTTGGGCTACAACGATGGAGGAACAGCATTACAGTATCGTCCATACGGAATTAGAAGTATGTGGGTTACAACTGGTAGCACAACTTGGAGCAGACCAAGTGGAGTACGTTATATTAAAGTCTGCGTCATAGGCGGTGGAGGAGGTGGCAGTGGCCACGGAGAATCCGGCGGTGGCGGCGGATATGCAGAAGAAGTTTTAGACGTTACAGGAATTAGTAGTGTATACTGCACCATCGGTGGAGGTGGTGGAGGCACTTATTACTCTAGTGCAGGAGGCAACGGAAGCACTTCATCATTTGGACCTTACTGTTCAGGTGGCGGTGGCTACGGAGCAAATAGAAACAATCAACACTCAGGTGGAGTTGGAACAAATGGATCGGGCGGAAACTTAAATGTATATGGTGGCGGTGGACAAGCACACCACACAAGGTCTTCTGTTGGAGGTCCATCATATTGGGGTGGTAATGTAGCGGCAGGACACCCACAAGGTGGTAACTTTTCACATAACCATCAAGGGCACTCTGCACCAGGAAGTGGAGGCACTAGTGGATACTTTAGTGGCTTTAGAGGTTGCAACGGAAGAAACGGAATGATTGTTGTATATGAGTTTTATTAAGGATTAAGGTATGGCATTTAATTATCAAACATTAAAAAAACTAACTAATGCGGCTGTTATAACTGATGAAGTCAAAACCGCTGACATCGGAAACTCAGAAGTAAAAACAGGAAAAATAGGAAACAACCAGGTTACAGCCGCTAAAATAGGAACCGGAGCAGTTGGGCTAAACACAAACACAACAACAGGTACACTACCAACAAATAAAGGCGGATCGGGTATTACTTCTATTGGAAGTAGCGGTCAGATGTTAAGAACAAATTCTAGCGGAAATGGTCTAGAATGGACAGCTAATTTTGGAATAGTTAGACAAGTTGCATACACAGGTAGTACTACTTGGTACAGACAATCAGGAACAAGATATATTCATGTCCAGTGTATGGCCGGAGGCGGAGGTGGCGGAGGTCACGGAGAGTCAGGTGGTGCTGGAGGATATTCAGAAGAAATTATTAATGTTAATAGTATATCAAATGTATACTGCACAATAGGCGGTGGCGGTGGCGGAACGTACTATGCCGGCGGTGCTGGCAATGGTGGCAGTTCATCATTTGGGCCTTACCTATCAGCAGGTGGCGGATATGGTGCTAACAGAAATAATCAACACTCAGGAGGCGTCAGCGGTAGCGGTTCTGGAGGAAACTTAAACATCCACTGTGGAGGAGGTGGTAGTCACCACCAAAGTCACGGTCCAGGTGGACATTCGTATTGGGGTGGTAATACCGCCGCAGGACATCCACAGGGCGGGAACTTTTCACACAATCATCAACAACATTCTGCACCAGGCAGTGGAGGTACTGGTGGATACTTTAGTGGCTTTAGAGGAGCCAACGGAAGAAATGGAATGATCGTAATTACGGAGTATAGATAATGAAAAAAGCAATCGTAGGTGCGGCAGGGTATGTGATGCAAATTGAAGATCCAGGAGATGATTTTGAGATCTATAATGGCCCTGATGCAACCTTTCAATGGGTAGATGCACCCGACAACATCACACTACAATGGACATTAGAGTATAGTCCATCTAAAGGAGAAATGGTTTGGGTTGAAAGAGACGAACCTCATCCAGACAGAGAAATGCAAAGAAGAGTTGCATACGGAGACGTAGGTGCACAACTAGACATGTTATATCACGATATAAAAAATAATAACATGGAAAACGGCAGTTGGATAAATCATATCGATTTAATTAAAACAAGTATACCTGCACCAGATAAGACAACCGAAGAAGCAATGTCTCCTGAAGAACAAAGAGCTCTTGATGAAATTAGAGAACCGTCTGCAGATCAGCCTATGAAAATGTCAAGCGAGCAAATGCCAGCCTGGAAACGGTGTCCTGGATGGTGGGGTTACAAAAAGGGAGATAGCTAATGCCAGTACAATTTATTGCAAAAAGTCCAGTTGTTTGTGAAAATTATTCTACAGGAAAGATCTTTGAAGATTGCACTCTAGTTAACTTTGAGAAAAAAGTTAAGATGACTATCACCATTCCAAGGGGTGTTGCGGCAGGCGAAACTATTACCTTGCACTATGACACAGATGATCTTAACTATAAGACAACCTGGAACGGCCATCTTTTTAGGGCTCAAAATCCAACATTTACAGCAGTAGAAACGTAAACCGCTTTTATAGCCTGCCTATTACAATTCTGAGTAAATATACAAGCATTTAAAGGAATGGTTGTATATGAAAGTTAAAAGAGTATGTATAGTAGGTGGCGGATCTAGTGGTTGGATGACAGCCGCGGCTATTGCTAAACTTTGTCCTCACATTAAAGTAACACTAGTTGAATCTCCCAGTATTAGAACTGTTGGTGTTGGAGAATCTACTTTAGGTCATATCAATAGATATATGAGATTGATAGGTCTTAAAGATGAAGACTGGATGCCTGCTTGTAATGCTACATATAAAAATTCAATTAGATTTACAAACTTTAGAGAAAATGATGGAACTCATTTTGAGTATCCTTTTGTTGATGACTATGATTTTAGTTTCTCAGGAGGACTTGACTTAATTACTTGGTCTGAACTATCTGCTCTATATCCAGAAGAATTTGGACCTAAAACTTTTGCTGAATTCCATGCATTAAGTAATACGTTACTTGCAACACATAATCGACAAACTAACAATAAGAATAATAAACTAAGATATTTTAATTTTGATTATGATACAGCTTATCACATGGATGCAACTGCTTTTGGTATTTACTTAAGAGATAAAGTATGTATTCCGGCAGGAGTTACACATATAAAAGCTAATGTAATAGCTAGAAAACATGACGATAAAGGAAATACACATTCTTTATTGATAGAAGGTGACAGAGATATTGGTGCAGATCTATATATAGACTGCTCGGGCTTTAAGTCTTTCATGCTAGAAGGTTGGCAAAGCTCTGTATTTTGCTCATACAAAGATATACTAGCAAATGATCATGCTTGGGCAGTAAGACTGCCTTACAGTAATAGAATTGAGCAAATGCACAATGTAACCGACTGTCATGCACTAGGTAATGGTTGGGTTTGGAATATTCCATTATGGAACAGAATAGGTACAGGATATGTATATAGTTCAAGATTTATTACAAAAGAAGATGCACTAATAGAATTTAAAAAGCATTTAAAACCAAGACACAAAAATGTTAATGTAGAAGAATTAGACTATTTTCATATACCTATTAGACATGGAAAAAGAGCTAAAGCATGGTTAGGCAATGTTATCGGTATTGGACTTAGTTACGGATTTGTCGAACCTCTAGAGTCAACAGGACTTTTAACAACACATGAAAATATTATTTCTTTAGTCGGTATATTAAATCAAAGAAACGGTTATGTATCACGAACTGAGAGAGAAGTTTATAATTTTACAGTAAATAGAGCAATAGACCAGTTTGCTAGATTTGTTTCAAATCATTACGGCTTGTCTATGAGGCAAGATACTCCATACTGGCGTTGGGCTACACAGAAAAATGATTATGATCCTGAGCTTAACGGTATACATGTGCCAAGAGATGATTACAATGCAATGGCATACAGTACAGTTTATGGTGACCAAGCCATGAATCCACAGATGCAAGGAATGAACTTTATCATGGCAGGAATGGGTATTAGACCTGTTTCTAGTGAACATATGTTTATTGCTAAACATGGAAAAAATCCACAAGACGAAGATGCTAGAAGAAGAGAATTAGAACAAATAAAAAATAGATTCTTTGACGAAAGAGAAAAATATGTAAAGTATATTAAGACTTTACCGACGCACTATGAATATTTAAAAGAAAATATATACGGCGGTGTCGACGAACATGATGTTTAATTTTTTTAAAAAAAAGAAACCGTTAATAAGATTCTACAGTTTGGAAGAGGGTCTTGCAGATGTGTACCCTATTGTTCCAACATCAACTGTAAAACGTCCTTGGCTTAAGGCTCCAAATAATCCTCACCCAAATGATGGAAGTATTGCAACAAAAAATTGTCCTGGAATAAATTTAATGTTCAATGCAGGTTTCGTAATGACAGCACCTGCTGATTTTGTTATAACAACTAACGGTGACGGTGTTGACTTTAATTATATAGAAGCTGAAAGATTTCATCTTGAAAAACCTCCAGGACAAGAAAAATATATAGACTTCCATGATCAAAATCAAACTGAAAGGATACTAGACGATCCGGATAAAAGTTTAAAGACGGTAATTAAAATGCATACACCTTGGAGGGTAGAATTAGATGACGATTATTTGCTTTTACAAATTCCTGTTCATTATACTAATGAAAAGAGATTTACACCAGCTACAGGATTAATTGATCCTAGATACGCCCATGTTTTAAATGTACAATTATTTTGGCATGTACTCAATGGCGAAGAACTAGTAAGAGCAGGAACACCGTTAGTACAGTATATACCAGTACCAAGAAATGCTTACATTTCTTCACATTTTAATTTTATATGTGACGAAGCCAATGAGCATGATAGAAAACTAGAGAGATCTTTTAATTATACGTTGCGTTCTGTAATTTACAAGTACGATTCGCTGAAGTCACGCTTAGTCAAAGTACGCAAAGTTATCGATAAGTATCGTAGTAATAGGAGAAACAAATGAATGATAATATTATAAAGGAATTAGAGAAGGTATCTGCTAATATTGAAAAATCAAAAGAGCAGACAGAAGAAAAATTAAAAACAGTAGAAGAAAATCTACAAGATACAAAATTAAATCCTTACGGTGTTACTACTATTGATTTTTCAGAAAGACAAGAACTAATGGAAGATATATTAAAAATGGAAGGCACTTTGATGGGGTTAAAATTAGCAATAGAAACCTGCCAAGAAAATGCTGTCTAATGGAATATACATTAATCCCTGGGCAACCTTACTTTATAAAACATCATACGAATTTGATCAAGAATCTATAATTCCTGTAGTAAAAGACTTCATTAAAAATCGCCCAAGTAACACTTCTCTTTTAGAAAAAGGAGAAGCATATTCAACGGTTGGGCATCAACTTAATCCACCACACCTATGGCCGCAATTTAAAGATTTTTGTGCAGATCTTTTAGTAACATTAAAAGAAATTTACGCAGAACATAGAATATTAGATAAAGAAAATTGTTTGTTACAGTCCTGGGTAAACACACACGGACCAGGAGGTGAAACATTAGAACATTCTCATAATCTTGTTGACTTTGTAGTTACATGTTACCTAAAATTGCCAGAGAATAGCGGATTTATAGAGTTTAGAGATCCTTTAGAATACCATAAAGCAAATTCATACATCAATCCAGACACAGAACTTTGGGTGCCTATTCCTTGTAAAACTAACGACATATTAATTTTTCCCGGCTGGTTAAAACATCGTGTACAGCCTAACAACTCAGAAGAAGAAAGAATAGTTTTAACTATAAATGTAGGATCGCCAAATGCAGTTCAAAGTATGCAAGCCTGATGCAAATACTTTTCCAAACGTGGTAAAGTTTAAAAATGCAAAAGATATAAAATACGAATATGTAAAACTTGACGAAGATGTTGGATATTGGATACTTGAATCTCCGTTTGCAAATAATACGTTTGAAATATATAAAGAATTAGTGTCTTGTTTTCCTATATCTAAAGATAACAACAGACCTGATAATCCAGACCCCAATCCGTTTGATACTATACATATACCTGATTGGTTACACAAAGACATTTGTTTATTACTTAGAGATTTTTATGTCCAACAATTTCATAACGGCCACTGGAGTTTAAACTATGCATTAAGCCAATTTAAAAATCCTCGTGTATTTGAATGGGGGAATGTATACTTTAAAAATAAATCTAAACCTATTATTGCGTATAGAATACCACATGTAGACTATCCTCAAGGAATGGTTGGAAACTTATGGTTTACAAACCATGAAAAAGGAACGTCAGGAACAAAGTTCTATAAGTATATAGGTAATATAATCTCTGGAGATTACGATTTTGCAGTTGATCCTAAGCATAAACTGTATGATGAATATCAAGACATGCTTAGAAAAGGAAGAAATGATAGCTGGTTTAACTTTGACGATAAAGAACTACAAAGATTTGGATTTGAATATTTAGGAATGGCTGATTGTGTTCAAAATACTATGACTGTGTATAAGTCTGATATATGCCATTTAGCATACGTCGACAAATCAGTAAACTTTAGATGGAGCCACACATATGCGTTTGCCCACGGATAAACGATTAAATTGTGATTTTTATTTTCCAACTCCAATTTGGTGGAGTGATACTTCTTACGACAATACAGAACTACTAAAATTATTTGAATTTTTAAAGGAAGACGATCCTAAAGGAGTATGGTTAAGCAACTTTGGAGGATATCAAACTAGAAATTTTATGCCTAAGGACTTTCCAGCAACAGATAATTTTATAAAATGGATACAATCTTTTGGAGGAAGCTGTTTAGATGACTTTGGCTTAGATTCTAAAAAATATAAACTAACTTGTGGAAATATTTGGTTTAATGAAAATAAAGGAAGAGATATAAATCAGTTGCATATACACGGCGGCTCTTTTATTGCAGGAACATATTATCTTAAAATACCAAAAGGATCAGGTGATATAATCTTTTATAGAAATTATTTAGAAGAATTTGCACTAGCAACAGTTACAGCTCAATATGATAGGTATACAGCACTAAGCGGAGTAACAGCAAGATATCCGCCAAAGGAAGGCAGAGTTGTATTATTTCCAGCTTGGTTACAACATGGTGTTTTACCCAGCGAATCAGAAGAGCCTAGAATTTCTTTAGCCTTTAATTTAAGGATTGAAGAAAATGTTTGAGAATATAGGCCAAGTATTTTTAAATCAAGCCAACTTATTTTATAACGATCAGTCGCACTTGTTTGAACAATTAATACCAGAAGATACTTGCAAACAAATTGTAGGATGGCAGGATATAGAAGACTGCCTAAATAATCCACACTTTTATAATTTTGAAATGATAGATCAGTATAATAATAAGATTGATACTCCGATGTATGAAAAAGCATGGGAATTTGGAGGCAGACTGATACAGGACAAGCAATTTTTGTTTGATAGATTTAATAATGGTAGCACACTTATTATAATGAACTATGCATTTAGAAACAAAGTTGTTAACGATTTATTGCATAGCTTAGAACATTTATTTGATATACATGCTTCTGCTCATGTTTACTGTGGTCTTGACGATACAAAATCATTTACAATACATGATGATTATCCTGCAAATTTTATAATACAAATAGAAGGCGAAACTGAATGGACAATTTTTAAAAATAGAATTAGCTATTTGTATAAAACAGGGATAATGAATGGCAAACTTAAAGAAAGTGACTTAGAAGTAGAAACAAAAACAATTTTAAAACCCGGAGATGTATTATACATTCCGTCTAGAGCATATCATTGTGCTAAGCCTAAGGGCGAACGTATCAGTTTAAGTATTCCTTGTTGGCAAAAACTTGAAACAGATAGACCAGGCACAAGCATTGATAGACATACATATCATATAAGGAGAAATAATGTTTGAAACCAAAAAACTAGTAGGTGTTGTTGATACAGAAACCCATCAAGAATTGTGTAAATTAATTACTAGTCTAGATTTTCCTTGGTATTATTTAGAAGACACAACATATGAACGGGCTGATAAAAAAAGCAGATCAACACCTGCATTTGCACACTTGTTATTACATAATCAGCATAGAAGTGAACATTTAGATAAGTTTACACCAATCTATCAAGGTATAATAGATCAACTAGATGTACAACCTAAAAAAGTTTTTAGAATGCGTTTAGGATTTTTAATGAACACTAGATACATAACACCCCATGAACCTTATGCGTTTAACGAACCACATATAGATGCAGACTTTCCACATGTTACTGCATGTTATCATTTTTGGCACAGTGATGGTAGAACACATATTTTTAATGAAACTGAAAAATCAGACAAATACACAGTACATGAAGTATTTGAAGGTGATATCAATAGTGCAGTTGTGTTTGACGGATCTAGATATCATGCAAGTTGTTGCCCAAAAATACATTCAAAGAGAGCAGTTTTAACAGTAAACTTTACATTATAATGAGAAATTTTAAAGGAAAACAGAAAAAACCATTGCACCCTACTATAGTTGTAGACGATTTTTTTGAATTGCCACAACTAGTAAGGGCATATGCTATTGGATTAGAATACTATAAAGGTGATAGAGGATCTTGGCCTGGATTAAGATCTCCTATGATAAAAGATTTAGATTCTGATTTGGTCGAAACAGTAGAAGCTAAGTTACTAAGTGCATCTGGTTTATTCCATTCCTTTACCGCATCTGATATGACTTTTCAAATTATACCTGAAAACTTTGGTAGTGGTTGGGTACATGATGATAACGAATCTCATGATCTTGCAGGTGTAATATATTTAAATGATATCATTATACAAGGATCTGGAACAGTTATATACAATCAACAAGGCGATGTTAATATGCAAAAGTATACAGATATTTTTCATCAAGATGTTTGCGGCGATGATCCAGAACAATTTAAAAATCATAGACTAGAACAACGCTCGTTTTTTAAACCAACAATTACAGCTGAGTCGAGATTTAATAGATGTATTATGTTTGATCCTAGACAGTGGCATAGTGCAGAAAAGTTTTTTGGTAAAGAATCTGCCGATGCAAGAATGACTCTTGTGTTCTTTTGTAATGGAGTATATAAATGGCAGATATAGATTTTATAGATAGAAGTTCAGTAAATGCATCTACAAAAATTAATGAACTTGATTTAAAAAATAGGAAAAAATTTCCAAGGTTTCCTACAAGAATTATAGAAGACTTTTTTCCAGAACCACACTTATGGAGACACATTGCATTACAACAAGAATACTATCCAGCAACGGTTACAACTTATCCAGGAAAACGTTCTACACCACTAGCTGAAATAGATAAAGGATTATTTGATTCATTTGGTGAAAGGTTACTAGACTTGTTGCCAATGTATAAGGGATTCTTTTATTTAAATGCTTCCTTCTTTATGGTAGACGAAACATTTGTTAATGGTTGGGTGCATGATGACGATCCTGACACAACAATTACAGGTATTATATATCTTAATGAAGACGCTCCATTAAATTCAGGAACAACATTGTATGATGACAGAATATCAGAAGAATACGGAGAATATCACAAGTTAATACAAAAAGATTGTTTAAATTCTACACCCGAAGAAAGGCAACAAGCAACAAAACAAAGAAATAAACAGCGTTCTTTTTTTACTCCAAGTGTTAATATAGATAATGTTTTTAATAGGTGCGTTTTATTTGACCCGAAAACCTGGCATAGTGCAGATAACTTTTTTGGAAATAGCAAGGAAACATCAAGACTAACATTGGTATTTTATGCACATGCAGGAGGATAATATGACAGATGATATAATAGAAATAGAAAATGTTATAGGAAAAACATATCAAAAAACTCTTTTAGAAAGGGTAACTGATAAGCAATTTCCATGGTATTTAAATAAACATCAAGTTTCTTCTGACATGTTTACAACAGATAACGACTATAATCCTGTAGGATGGAACCATTTTTTGTTTGAAGAACAAAAAATTATAAGTCCTATGTTTGATATATTCCATCCTTTAGTAATGACTATACAAGACTTGGAACTATTTCCAAATAATAGTTTAGAAAGAATGAGATTAAATCTAAATGAACGTGCTAGAGATAATCCACAAGAGCATCATTTACCGCATATTGATTCTTGGTATGAACACTGGAATGTAATTTATTATTTAAATGATAGTTCAGGAGAAACATATATTTTTAATGAAACAAACAAAGATTACGATACAAACGATCAAGACTATGTAGCTAATACAAAGTTTACAATAAAGCGTAAAATTACGCCTAAACAAGGAAAGATTGTTGCATTTCCAGGATTCTATTATCACTCCAGTAGTCCAAATAGAGAATCACCTTATAGAATATTATTAAACATCAACTTTGGAAGTCCTTTAAAAAATGTCGTGTGATTATAAAGTATACAAATCAGAACTTATTTGCAAACATCATGGACAAATGGTTACTGATTTATATGCAGTACACGATTTTTTTAAAAAATCCTTTCCTGAAAAAGATAGTACTTGGTCATACCAACTTTATAATATATTCTGTGCTACTTCTCCTAGTCCGTTATGGTATGATTTACTAATTGAATTAAAAAAATATATTAGAGAATTTATAGGTCACGATAAACCGTTATGGATGCAAAGTTGGTTAAACTTTCACAAGCCAGAAGAAGTATTAGATTGGCATAATCATGAATGGCCATATCATGGATATATTTCTATTGATCCTAAAAATACAGAAACAGTTTTTGATAATTACAAAATAAAGAACGAATTAGGAAACATATACATTGGACCTGGTAATAGAATGCATAAAGTAGAAGTTATAGAACCGTTTACAACACCAAGAATAACCTTAGGATTTGATATACATGAGGAGCCGGACTTTCCATACGAACAGTTCAGCTTAATGCCAATATGATAAAAGAAGTAATATTTCTAATAGTTGTTACTTTCTCTGGCATTAACACAGACGGTACAAAAAATCTTTATGTATTCGCACAACCTTACTATGAAAACTTAGAAATATGTCAAGCTGACATAACCGATCCGGCAGTATATCCAGGACTAGTTGCAAACTTATATAAAGATTATAAAGGTAAAACACCTGGAAGTATAGAAAAAGTACAATGCGTTTCAGCAGACGAAGTTATAGAAGCTGTAAAAAGATCACAAGGAACAAACATATGAATCCGGTAATTTTATATAAGCAAGTAAGTGAAGAATTATGCAAATTTATTAGTGCTGAAATGAGAATTATGGAAGGTGTTATACAAGAGTTGGACCCGCAGTCTATACGACAAGAACCAGAATTTGGTGATAGCTATAATGCATATTGTCCTCCGTGCTTAGAAGCATTAAGTTTAACAGTCAAACCAATAATAGAACAACTTGTTGATAAAGAACTAGCACCGTCATACTCTTACGGAAGAATATACAGACCAGGAGCAAGATTAAATAAACACTTTGATAGACGCAGTAGTGAATTTAGTGCTTCTATATGCTTAGAAAAAGGAAATACACCTTGGTTTTTGTGTGCAGAAGGTCCAGATAGTCAAAATCCTGTATGTGCAGATCTTGACGTAGGCGATATGCTAGTGTATAGTGGAGCAAAATTTAAGCATTGGAGAGAAGGCCCATACGAAGGTGATGAACAAATTCAAGTTTTTATCCAATACGTTGATGTTAACGGAAAAAATGCAGATTTAATATATGACGGTAGACCTAAATTAGGATTACCCTTTGGATATAAAAGTTCGTTTGTTGAAAAAGAATTAAAAGATCAGTTAGAATTAGGATCATAAGTATCGTGACAATCTTCACCCTTCATAATCTTTGCAAGACATTCTCGATGCTTTAAAGCTACTTTCGGTCTCCAGGACCTTTCTCTTTCAAATAAATCATTCATATACGAATAATGTTTATCGTAATTTTGTTTAATTAGTTTTCTATCATTATACATTCTTAGACCCCACATTACTTGAGTCCAATTTAAACATTTGAATAGTAAAAAATCATTTGTAAACATGTTTAAACTTGGCATATGTTGTCTAAAAGAATCCAAGTATTCTTTATTAAAATCAGTTAACTCTAAATCATTATTAATCCAACGCCAAAATTCGCTATCTCTACGTTCTGTAATATAATGTATTTGTACAAATGATATAATATTCTCAGCAACTTCTTTGAATAATTTATTGTATTGATTTTGCTGTATAGTGTCTTTCCTACTCCAATAAGGAATGCTAGTTAAAAAGCCAAACCCTTGTTCTATTGTACTACCGATACTTGTTGCTTCTAATGGTTCTACAAACATACCTGCCAACCCCATAGAAATACAATTTTTATTCCAAAACTTGTCTACATATCCTGCACCAAACTTTATTTTTTTGCCAATTTCTAATTTTTCACCATAATGCTTTGATACTTCTGCAAATGCATCATCGTCACTAATAAAGTCATCACAATATACATAACCGTTTCCAAATCTATCTTGGGTTGGTATACGCCAATTCCATCCGCTACTAAGTGCAGTTGACTCAGTATATGAAGGAATATCTTCTTGATACCCTGTAGGAAATGCAATAGCACTATTCATAGGAAGAAACTTTTTACAATCAATCCACTTGGTATCTAATTTACTTGCTATTATTCTTCTAAAACCACTACAATCTATAAAAAAGTCTGCTTCATACTTTTGACCTTGTTCTCCTACTAAAGAAGATACAAATCCTTCGTTGTCTAAGATAACATCTTGTATTATGTCATCTTCAAAAATAACACCTTTGTATTTTGCAAGATGATGAAAGTAACTATTTAATTTATTGGTATCAAAATGCCATTGATTTGTTTCAGTATCATATGGTGGAGTATGCTTGTTTTCTTTATACGTATCTGAGACAGAAACTTCGTTTTCATATCCGTCACCGATAAATTTTTGAAACATGAAGTAGCATCCATTGTTTTCATCCCGCATACCCATCCATTCTGCTAAACTATGCCAATAAGAAGTATTATCGCCATGCCAATTACTAAACTTTATTCCAATCTTATAAGTAGCTCCAGTATTCATAAGTAAATCTTGGGGTTTTAACTTTATATGATTCATAAAAGTTTGCCAATGTTCAGTAGAACCTTCGCCAACTCCTATTATTCCTATTTCTTTTGATTCTACTACAGTTACTTTCAAATGCGGGAAACTGTGTTTGGCCATTAGTGCAGATATCAAACCTGCTGTACCTCCACCTAATATTACAAGCGAGTTAATATTCATTAGTTTCTCTTTCTAAAATAGTATTTAAAGCCTGTCTATGTGGCACATAGTCGTTCTGAGATGAATAATATTCTTGTTGTTTTTTTACATTTTCAATAAAAGGAATAGTGTGAGATAAGTTGTCATAAAATAATTTGTTTATTTTTTCTATGTTAAACATACCCAAACCATGCATAACTTGTAACCAATTTAATTCTTTAAACATTGTGTAGTTATAATTAAAATTATATCTTCCAGGTAATGTATTTTTAAAATTTTCTAAATTTTCTTTGTTAAAATCTGTTAGTTCTATACCAGTACTGACCCACTTCCAAAATTCTGTGTCACTTCTTTTTGTAATATAGTGTAGTTGGACAAAGTCAATAATGTTTTCAGCTACTTTCTTAAAGTCCAAGTTATATGTTTTTGCAGGAATTTGATTTTGCTTGTCCCAATTTAGTATACCAGAACAAAAACTAAACATCTGTTGTATAGTAAATCCAATACTTGTCGCTTCTAGTGGCTCTACAAACATTCCAGATAGCCCAACACTTAAACAATTTTTATTCCAAAACTTATCAACATACCCTGCATTAAATTTAATACGTTTTGCTATTTCAATATCATGTTGAAACTGATTTCTAAATTCTATTTCTGCATCATCGTCACTAATAAAGTCATCACAATATACATAACCATTACCAAAACGATCCTGTGTAGGAATACGCCACATCCATCCTGAACTTAATGCTTTTGCTAACGTGTGTGACGGAATATTTTCCTCGTAAGGACTAGGCGCCGCATAAGCAGAATTCATAGGAAGTTGCTTTTTACAATCTATCCAAGCTCCTTGTAGTTTGCTATCTATAACTCTCCTAAATCCACTTGAATCAATAAAAAAGTCTGAAGTATAAGATTGCTTCTTACCTACTAAATTTATAACAAAACCGTCCCTTATTGTAACATTTTCAACAATATCATCTATAACTTGTATGTTTCTTTCCATGCATAGTTTATGCAAAAACATGTTTAGTTTATTTGTATCAAAATGATATTGGGCAAAACTCTTGTGAAAGGGCTCACTATGTATTGAATTTAATGCAGTTGGCAGTACAGATTCTAATGGATCTGCATTATCTGCAATCTGTTTTATTAAGTTTGCATAAACACCAGTTTGACTGTCCTGCTCAAAAACATTTTCAGCTAAACTATGCCAGTAGCATGTTCCAATACCATTCCAGTCTTGAAAATTTATCCCTGTTTTATATGTAGCACCTGTTTCTTTTATCAAGTCATAAACACTTATGTCACAATGGTCCATAAATCCTACCCAATGTTCGGTACTTCCTTCGCCTACACCAACTATTCCGTATTCACTGGATTCAACTATTGTAATTTTTAAAGAGTTAAATGTAGATCTAAGCATCAATGCAGAAATAAGCCCTGCTGTACCTCCACCTAATATAGTAATAGACTTAATCATTTACAGCGTGTGGTCCTACTTTTAATGTTACTACACTATCTCTCGCAATGTTATAGTTTATTTTACCATCAGGAAATGTGTTAAATGCTATACTCCAACGGTCAATTTCTTCTATAGTTCTAGTTGTAGAATGGTACATCCAACTTGGAAAGATAATAAGTTTTCCTGGTTCAGCTTCTATATATTCAAAAGGTGTAAAATTGTGTTGTAAAACTTCTATTTGTGCGTCTGTACGGTGTGTGACAGGATCTTGAAAGCATGTCGACGCCCCAGGAGTGCAGTAATACACACCACTCCACATACTCATTGTGTGTTTATGGGGAGAATGAAACATTCCTGACCTAGCATTTTGTTTATTACACCAGCTACTAGTAATTGTTATTCGATCACAATCATACTGCTTTTCTTGGCGTATTTCTTCTAAACACTCATTAAACCATAGAAATAAGTGTTCATATCCTTCTTTAGTATGCAGATCTTCTAATGAACTAAGTGCAGTATGCTCTCTAAGCGTTTCCTTAGAAAGTTTTTCAACAATATCGTCATTATCTATGTCATTATTGTAAAATTCATAGATGGTTGTAGGGAAAACATTAACTTTCTTCATACTACTACTTATTTGATATTATCATAGTAGAAAACTTATTTGAATAAATATGTATAGCTGGAGACTTTTATGACAACAAGTGCTATTTTTGATCGAATTAGAATTATACCAAGACCTGACGATTTTCTTGACAGAAACGTAGGAAGCAGTGGAGAGATCTTTTTTGACAAACAAGCAAATTCACTACGCCTATATGATGGAAAAGCCACAGGTGGATATTCATTACTTACAGCAGGAAATTTTACCCAACAGATAGCAGATACCGGAGTTGCTGTATTAGAAAAAACTGTAACTGTTAGTGTTGATACTGTTGCAGGACAAAGCACAGGAAAGTTTTATATGAACGGCGTAGAAAGTCCTATACTAGAGTTTGTAAGAGGGTACACATATGTATTTGATCAATCCGACGATTCAAATGCTTCGTATGGTAGCCATGGGGGACACTCTGCATGGCATCCCTTGATGTTTTCTACTACAGAAGATGGAGATCTAGTACCAGGTGGTCTTCACTATGATCAGACTACTACCGACCATGGTATAATTTACTTACTAGATGACGACCCTGTATCAATGAGATACTATACAGATAATTTCAAATCTGCGACAACAAGAAAAGTTTTAATTACTGTGCAGAGTAATGCACCTGATGAACTATGGTATTGGTGTCATTTCCATACTGGCCAAGGCAATAAGATAAATGTTTCTGACCCAGGTACAGGTAGCGGTGGAGCAAGTATAAGCGTAGGAGATACAGCACCTAGTAATCCGTCAAGTGGAGCAATTTGGTTTAATAGCACAACAGGTATATTGTATGTTTATTATACAGATCCAGACGGAAGTCAATGGGTTCAACCAAGCACAGGTAATGTATCATTAGATTATAATAATTTAACAAACAAACCAACTATTCCTGCCGCTGTTACATCATTAACAGATTTAAGCATAGTAGACGGAACAGCAGGACAAGTTTTACAAACAGACGGAAATGGAACTTTCAGCTTTGTAGATGCTGGTGCTGGATCAGGAATAATAGAAGGCAATAACTATAGGATTAATATTGTTGCTGATGATTCATCAGTTATTGTAAATTCAAGTACAGGTAAAGTTCCTTGGTCTGCTATTGATGGAACTCCGACAACAGTATCAGGATACGGAATAACAGATGCGGCAGGTGGAAACTTTACGTTTGTAGGTACAACAATGGATACAGCAGATAGTAGTGGTATTACTATTACACCAGCTGTAACAATGAGTAGTGACCTAACAGTAGAAAATGATATTAGAGCTTCTAATAGCGTGTATGCAGGTGAATTTGTAAATACAGGCGCAGGTGCTCCTGAAATAGATAGTGCTACTACACTAACACTTAAAGCACCAGACGGAGTACAAGTACAAAGTGGAGCATTTAGGTTGGCTAGTTTTAACAATGCAGGAAGAGATGCCTTAACACCAGTCAATGGCGATATGATCTATAACACACAAGATAACAGAATCCAAGCATATATTAACGGAAGTTGGCGAAGAATAGACGATTCACCTATAGTATAGAGGCAACAGTTAACATGAGCGAAAAAGAATACACAGTAATTGTAAAAGATAAGGCTGATTTAGCAGACATTGAAACAGAACTTACAGCAAGTACAGGTTCTGGACCTATACCATCAAGAAAAGTAGACATAGTAAATCCACGTCCTGGTAGTACTAGACAAACACATTTTGCATTAACAGAAGACGAAGCATCTGCTTTATCTGCAGATTCAAGAATACTATCTGTAGAAATTCCACCAGAGCTTAGAGATGATATTGAAATAGAATTGCGTAAAACACAAACAAGCGAGTTTACAAAACCCGGAACTTTAACTTCTAATTTAGTAAATTGGGGATTAAGGCGTTGCAACTGGGAAGAAAACGAATACGGTAGTAGTAGCACAGCCGGAACAAATAAATTTGAATATGCTGTAGACGGAGACGGTGTTGACGTTGTTATTCAGGACAGCGGAATACAAGTTGGACATCCGGAATGGTTAGATGACCAAGGTGGAGTTAGATTACGACAAATAGATTGGTTTACAGAAAGCGGAGTATCTGGTACACAAAGCGTAAATCATTATAGAGATTTTGACGGACATGGTACTCATTGTGCAGGAATAGCCGCAGGAAAAACATACGGTTGGGCAAAAAATGCACAGATATATGCACAGAAAGTTTCAGGATTAGAAGGTGGTGGAGATAGTGGTGGCATAAGCGTATCTAATGTATTTGATACAATCAGATTATGGCATAACAATAAACCTATTAACCCTGTTACAGGTGTAAAAAGACCTACCATAGTTAATATGAGTTGGGGGTATGGAAGTACACTTTCAGGAGATCCAGTAAGTGGAACTTATAGAGGAGTAGGCTGGACTTGGCCTACAGATTATTCAGATAATACAACATTGTGGACATCAACAGGACTAGTTACTAAATTAGTACTCGGAGGTACAGCTAGAAGAGTACCATTACGTGTACCTTCTGTTGATACAGAAGTTGATGACATGATAAGTGACGGTATACATGTTTGCATAGCGGCAGGAAATGATTATCATAAAGGAGATCTATCAACAGGAACAGATTATGATAATAACGTCATTTTTGGTTCAACTACATACTATTATCATAGAGGAAGCAGTCCTCATAGCGATAATGCATTTATTGTAGGTAACATAGATGATAGTGTAAATCTCGATGGTGCAATATATAGAGATAGACCGAGAGCTTCTAGTAGCAAAGGAGCTAGAGTGCAAATATGGGCACCTGGAAGCTCGATAGTTAGTGCATGTTCTAACACACATGACGGTGATTATGCTCCTGTTAATCATCCTGATGATGCGGGTTATAAGATTATGAGTATTAGCGGAACATCAATGGCATCACCACAAGTTTGCGGTCTTGGCGCTTTGCATTTAGGTGTTGAGCCTACATTAACTCCTGCACAACTTAAAGCAAAAATTATAGCAGATGCTAAGAATGTAATTTCTGACACAGGAGCCGACAACGACTACGGAAATACAACCTCTAGTCTAATGGGTGCTTCTAATAACATGCTTTTTAATAGGTATAATAGGCAACCATATACTACTCGTGGAGGAGTGAGTGTAATAAATACTGCGATAGGATTCAAATCAAATGGGTAAGATAAAAGTTATACTAGGTATTCAAGGTATTATAATTGGTATTTTAATTATTTTATATCTATTAGGAATGTTGGCTATGCTAGGAATGGAATTAGAATTTATGGCAAGTGATTATGAATATCATCAAATGCTACATGAACAAATTAATCTAGGAGAACTTAATGGCTATTAATTTTCCAGGTACTCCTTCAAATGGAGATACTTTTACCCAAGGGTCTACAACCTGGCAATATAATGGAACAGGTTGGGCAATAGCAGATTCTACAGTTTCTAATACTGTTTTTAAAACTTTTACAGCTGATACTGGCACAACAACAGCAAATTCAGTAAATGATAGTTTTGCATTTGAAGGCGGTAATGATATCAGTACGACAATCACAGGTGATAAAGTAGTAATTGCATACACAGGACTCGGCGGTGGTGGTGGCGGAGCAGGTGATGCATTTAAAACTGTAACAAGTGACGATGGTACTGCTGTAGCATCAGGTTCAACAGACACGTTAAGCATCTTAGGCGGAACACATATGGCAACATCTATTGCTACTGATACTAAAAATGTTACAATAAACATGGAACCTCATAGCTTAGGCTTTTTATCCGACGTTGATACAACATCATCACCTCCAGCATCTGGAAACGTACTAAAGTGGGACGGTGCTAAATGGGCACCAGGTATAGATGCAACCACTGGCGGAGCAGGCACAGATGCTGATACATTAGATGGCCAAGATGGTTCCTACTACCTAGACTATAACAACTTAAATAACAAACCTTCAATCTTAACTTTAGCAAGCCTAAGTGTTGGTATTGAATTAAGTGCTTCAGGAGATGGCTCAATATCTTATGATAATACCACGGGTGTTTTTAGATATACACCTCCTACAGCGGCAGGCATAGGTGCCTTGACATCAGAAATAAACGATTTAACAGCGGCAGTTACATGGGCCAATGTTCCAGATGCTAATATTACACAAACTTCTGTAACACAACATCAGTCAGCACTTACTATAACTGAAAGCCAAATTAGTAATTTACAAAGTTATCTTACATCTGTATCTGCAAGTGACTTAAACGCAATTAGCATTGATGCACTTAGTGACGTAAACACAACAACATCCACTCCCTCAGATGGACAAATTCTAACATGGGACGATACATTAAGTTATTGGAAGCCTGGTAATGCTGGAAGTGGAGGCGAAACAAACCAAAATGCATTTAGCATCGTTGCAGTTTCTGGACAGAGTAATGTTGAAGCTGACAGTCCTACAGATACGTTAACTTTAGTAGCCGGCACAGGAATCAGTCTTACTACAAGTGCAGGAGGAGATTCGGTTACAGTTACTAGTACAGTATCATCAGGAGCAACTGCACTATCAGGACTTACAGATGTATCATCAGCTTCATTAGATGTATCTCAGATATATAGACCTGCTATTGCTATGCTAGAAGTTGCCGCAATAGGTTCAAGTTCATATACATTCAATAGCCATTATTCGGGCAGTAATCCTACAATTAAGGCTTTTAGAGGAACTACACTTGCATTTGATTTGTCAAATGCGGGAGGACATCCTTTTGAAATTCAAGATTCAGGCGGAAGTGCATATAATACAGGACTTGTTCATGTTACAGCATTGGGTTCAGTAAGTACAGGAGTTAATGCACAAGGTAAATCTAGTGGTACTCTTTATTGGAATATACCTGATGGGTTTGTAGGAAATGCAAAATATCAGTGTACATCACATCCTGCTATGGTTGGAAATATAACACTATCTAATATCTAATTATATTATTTTCTTTATAAATTTGAATTATTTTTTGCCTAATAGTGTGTATTTTTTCACGATTGGGAGAGAAAAGACTAGGCTTTAATTCGCCAGCACTTCTAATTCTGTGTGCTTGATCTAGTGTTTTTATTTCTTGTTGTAATTCTTCAATTAACTTATTAACTATTTGTTTTGTAGATTCGTTAGTGATATATTGAGATTTCTTCTTATAATCATCTATGCTCTCTTGCACTTCGTCACTTTTAAATAAACTAGGTAACATTATCCTACATTCTCTGCTTTTACAACATGATATGTGTTATCATCTATATTTTTATCACCTACTTCTGTAATTGATCCACCTTGTGAAAGAGTGATTATCTGATGAGGAACTAATGCTTTAAATTCAAACGTTTGCCCTTCGTCCAAATCTGTTTCAAAGACTTCTGCATTTTGTGTATTGATCCATCTTACCTTAAACTTACCATTGTTAACAAAAATTGTTTTGTTACTATCTTTGAGAAATTGCATAGTAGTCTTTGAATGTAACTTTTCAAAAACTAAAATCTTGCCTGTGTAGTTTTCACCCTTGGCCCAGGTTAATTCACTGCCCCAATCGTGTTTTTTTACATCATCTTTTAAATTTTTCTGTTCCATATTTTACTCTAATAAGTCTATCAGTTTAAAAACTGTTTCTAGCTTTGTTAAATTTATTTTACTATTTAAAGTATTTCGTAGTCCAACGTGTAAAGGTTTGGGCCAGTTATTAAAGCTAGTCCAAGCATACCCATTATGTTCTTTGTTTAACTTGGGGATAAATTCTTCTTCAACAACACATAGATATGTGTGAAATAAAAACTTATTATCATTACTAATAAAAGTTTCCAACGGTATTGTTTTTTTGATATCAACACTACCTATTTCTTCTTTGATTTCTCTCTGTAAAGCTGTCCAAGGAGTTTCTTTATCTTCATTGGTGCCACCAACTAACCCCCACAAGTTCTTATGTTTACCTTGTGTTCTATGTAAAAATAGAAATCTTTTGGTTTTTTTGGTATAAAATAATGCACCACTACATACTACATTCTGCATGTATGTAGTTATCCTAGAAGTTTAATCTCCATGTGCCATGTGGATATTCACCTTCAAATGCTAGTAACCATTCGCCTTTTTGGAACTTATACTGCACACCTGTGTTTAAATTAGTTGTATATATTACTTTATCTTCACTTTCACTTGCATCAAATACAATACTCCATTTAGAACCATCCCATTCTACAATATCATTAGCACTTGCAACAAAGTCAGATCCGTCTGCATTCTTCCATGCATCAGGTCCGTCTGTATTATTAGCATCTCCTACACTTTCATCTAATAATAGGATTCTAATACCAGTTGTTTTTAGATCCACAGGACTTGTTTTTAAAGGATCAATTATATAGTTTATTTTACTGTTATTTCCTGTAGGTCCTTTTATTATTGTATCTGTTGGTAATGTATCAGGATCCCAGTTTACACTCATTGCAAACTCGTCTAATGGATTAATAGTAACAGTACCTGAAATTTCATTATCTAAGTCGCTTCTCTTTAATCTAATCTGTGTTATACCGGCTTGATATATTTTGTTAAATGCTTGTATGTATTCATCCCATGTAATCTTTCCTGCCAACCCGTTTTCTAACAACTTGATGCTAGTATTTAAAACTAGTAAATCATAGTTTTTATATGTAGTTGATACTACAGAAGTAGTGTCTTGTTTAATATTATCCATATATCTATAGTCTCTTTGCTCTACTCCGTCTTCGTCAATATAAACTTTTGGTTTAATATCTGCTTCTGGTCTACTAGTATCTTGCCATGCTTTGATTTCAGGCATCGAAATTTGTAAATCTATAGTGCCTTTTGTTTCGTCAAATATACTTGTAACAATATTTGTTACAACACCTAATTGTTTTACTTTAGT
>MDTE01069092.1_pt1 | contig 29180 bp, 27 predicted proteins | sample 811231 | NCBI WGS metagenome assembly MDTE01 (sample SAMN05326651, study PRJNA326480) | marine metagenome | isolation source: seawater | place: Indian Ocean: Red Sea | collected 2010 | reverse complement strand
TTTAAGCTTTTTTCGTTTTAATAGGCTTTTTTCTATTTGGATAACAGCTTTTACAAATTTTACAAGTAATTCCATAACAATCTCGAGCTTTACAATATTCCCTTCCATACCAAATTATTTGTAGATGAAGTTTATTCCAATATTTTTTCGGAAAAATACTTTTTAAATCCTTTTCTGTTTGAATAACATCTTTCCCGTTAGTTAAACCCCACCTCTGAGCCAATCTGTGAATATGTGTGTCTACTGGAAAAGCAGGAAAACCAAAACCTTGAGACATTACAACACTTGCAGTTTTATGACCAACTCCTGGTAATTGTTCTAGTTCTTCATAAGTGTTTGGAACTTTACCGTTATACTTCTCAACCAATGTTCTCGACAAGTAAAAGATACTTTTAGCTTTTATTCTGAATATCCCAATTCTTTTTATTAAACGTTCAATTTTTCTTCTACCAAGTTTTACAAAGTGTATTGGTTTATTATATTTTGGGTAAATACCTTTTGTAACATTATTGACATTCACGTCAGTGCATTGTGCTGACAGAAGCACAGAAACTAAAAGAGTAAATTTATTTTTATAATTTAATGGTACAGAAACCTTAGGATAAATCTGGTTAAGTATCCTTAAAATAATTTGTGCTTTTTTTTTATTATTCACTTAAAATTAAGAAGGTCTCTCATAGAATAAAGACCTACTTTTTTAGACATTAACCATGCAGCAGCTGTTAAAGCCCCTTCAGAGTATAAAGCTCTATCAAAAGACTCGTGATTAAGTTTTATAATTTCTTTTCCACTAGAAAATCTAACTTCATGTTCACCGATTACCTCACCTTTACGTATGGAATTAAAATTTATTTTTTTGGAATAAGGAAAAGATTTCTTATTAAAATACTTTTTTCCAATTAAATTGTAAAAATTTTTATTCTTTCCGTTCGCAATCCCTTTTCCTAACATTAAAGCTGTTCCAGAGGGGTAATCAATTTTATGTTTATGATGCACCTCATAGATTTTACTTAAAAAATTATTGCCTAGGGATTTTGAGGCAATTTCTGTTAAATACATAAGCAAGTTCACTCCGAGACTCATATTACCTGCTTTAAGTATTGGAATTCTCTTTGAAAATCTTTTGATTAGATTTTCCTGTTTTTTTGTAAAGCCTGTCGTACCAATAATCACTTTTTTCTTTTGTTTTGCAGCAATTTCGAGAATTTCTAAAGTACATTTTGGAACCGTAAAATCTATAATCACGTCACATTTTTTAAAAGCCGCTGGCGAATTTTTCTCAGGTTTAATCCCAGAAATTTTTTTATTAATTTTTTTACTTTCCGTTAAAGATATTAGTTTAAAAATTTTATTTTTTTTTGAGGATTTAATGAGCTGTTGACCCATTCTACCCATGCATCCTGAAATAGCTAAGTTGATTTTTTTCATTATTTAATTAAATAAATAACTACAATAATCACTAGTACAATTATAGTCCAGATGGATAAATTGCCTAAAAACTGTCTTAACTTATTATTAGTGGATAAAAACCCCGGTAAGATTAAAATAAGAACTGCAATGAGAAATATTGCAGACATTATTTGGTCAGTTTCCATAAATTAAGTTTTTTTCCAGAATTTTTTAGCTTTTTCAAAAAAGTTTTTAATTACTGGGTCGGGTTTATTAGACTCGATTTCATTAAACTCTTCTAAAATTTCCTTTTGTCTTTTTGAAAGTGATGATGGAACTTGAGTAATAACTCTAATGTAAAGATCGCCATATATACTCCTTCTTAGGATAGGCATACCTTTTCCTTTCAACCTAAATTGTTTTCCGTGTTGAGTACCTGCGGGAATTTTTATTTTAGATTTACCTCCATCAATTGAAGGAACCTCGACTGAAGTTCCTAGAGCGGCATCTGAAAATGAAATAGGTAGTTCGTAATATAAATTTTCCTCTGACCTTTTAAAAATATTATGATTGTCAATAGATATGAATAAGTATAAATCTCCGTTTGAACCACCTTTTGATCCCGCTTCACCCTTACCAGAAAGTCTTATTCTAGTACCATCATCAACCCCTTTTGGAATTTTTACTGTCACGTTTTCGTTTGCTTGCATTTTTCCGTTTCCGCTACAACTGTTACATGGTGTACCAATCATTTCTCCATAACCGCTACATTGAGGACATGTTTGTTGAACTGTAAAAAAACCTTGATTTGTTCTTACCTTTCCTCTTCCAGAACAGTAATCACATCTTGTTGGCTTAGAACCCTTAGCTGCGCCACTTCCCGAACAAGATTTGCAAGTTTTGTACGTAGTATACCTTACGTTTTTTTCCGTGCCTTTGTAAGCATCTTCCAAGTTAATACTTACATCATACCTTAAATCATTGCCTCTATTACTTGTTCTCCTTGAAGAACCTCCGCCAAAGTCGCTGAAGAAATCTTCAAAGATATCTGAAAAGGAAGAACTATCAAAACCTCCAAAACCTTGAAAGCCACCTGCTCCACCACCACCTTCAAATGCTGCGTGACCGAATTGATCATAGTTTGCTTTTCTTTTATCGTCTGAAAGTATGTGATATGCTTCACTTGCTTCTTTAAATTTTTCTTCAGAGGTTTTGTCGCCTTTATTTTTATCAGGATGATATTTTAGAGCTAATTTTCTGTAAGCTTTTTTTATGTCGTCTTTTGAAGCTCCTCTAGGAATACCTAAGACATCATAACAATCTCTTTTAGACACAGGACGTCTCCTTATTTTTTATCTTAGGCGCTTTTTTCTTTATCTTCTTTTACGTCTTCAAAGTCTGCATCGACAACATTATCTTTATCTCCAGGTTTTGTACTTTTTGGTCCACCAGCATTTTTGTCGTCGTCATCTTTTGGTTTTTGTTGGCTCTTGTAAACTGCTTCACCTAATTTCATAGAAACTTGAACTAAAGCTTGGGTTTTCTTTTTTATATCTTCAATATCTGCGCCCTCTAAAGATTTTTTAAGGTCAGATATCGCAGTCTCAATAGCTTTTTTTTCTTCCGCAGAAACTTTTTCTCCGTGCTCTTTCAAGCTTTTTTCTGTTGAAAATACCAAGCTATCAGCCTGATTTCTTGCATCAACAGTTTCTCTTTTCTTTTTATCTGCTTCCTTGTTTGCCTCAGCGTCTTTTACCATTTTTTGAATTTCCTCATCAGATAAGCCACCAGAAGCTTGAATTTGAATTTTTTGCTCTTTACCAGTTCCTTTATCCTTTGCTGATACACTTACGATTCCATTGGCGTCAATATCAAATGTAACTTCTATTTGGGGTGTACCTCTCGGTGCGGGAGGAATTCCAACAAGCTCAAAATTTCCAAGAATTTTATTATCTGCGGCCATCTCTCTTTCTCCTTGTAGCACTCTTATAGAAACTGCCGGTTGGTTATCTTCTGCAGTGGAAAAAACCTGACTTTTTTTAGTAGGAATAGTAGTATTTTTTTCAATCAGTTTTGTAGAAACGCCTCCAAGAGTTTCTATCCCTAATGAAAGCGGCGTAACATCTAAAAGGAGCACGTCTTTAACATCACCTTGTAAAACACCTCCTTGAATAGCAGCGCCCATTGCAACTACTTCATCAGGATTAACACTTTTATTTGGCTCTTTTCCAAAAAAATTTTTAACTGTCTCAATGATTTTTGGCATTCTCGTCATTCCACCGACAAGAACCACTTCATTTATTTCAGCTGCTGAAAAACCTGAGTCTTTTAATGCAGTTTTGCATGGCTCTAAAGTTCTGTCGACTAAGTTTTGCACTAAAGCTTCGAGTTTAGCTCTAGTAAACTTTAAATTTAAATGTTTTGGACCAGATTTATCCGCTGTAATGAATGGTAGATTAATTTCTGTTTGTGCTGCTGAAGAAAGTTCTATTTTAGCTTTTTCAGCTGCTTCTTTTAATCTTTGAAGGGCTAATTTGTCAGTTTTTAAATCTATACCGTTATCTTTTTTAAATTCTGAGGCAAGATATTCTACGATAGAATCATCAAAGTCTTCACCTCCTAAAAAAGTATCCCCGTTTGTTGATTTTACCTCAAAAACTCCGTCACCAATTTCTAAAATAGATATGTCAAATGTACCACCACCTAAATCGTAAACTGCTATTTTTTTTCCACCTTTTTTATCAAGTCCGTAGGCTAATGAAGCAGCGGTTGGTTCATTTATAATCCTTAAAACTTCAAGTCCAGCAATTTTTCCAGCATCCTTTGTTGCTTGTCTTTGAGAGTCATTAAAGTAAGCTGGAACTGTTATCACTGCTTTAGTGACAGCTTGACCTAAATATTTTTCTGCGGTCTCTTTCATTTTCTGTAAAACAAAAGCAGATATTTGTGCTGGAGAATATTTTTTACCTTTTCCCTCTACCCATGCATCTCCATTATCAGATTTTACGATTTTATAAGGGACTTTTGAAATATCTTTTTGAACAGAAGGACCGTCAAATTTCCTACCTATAAGCCTTTTAACAGCAAAAATAGTATCCCCTGCATTTGTAACAGCTTGTCTTTTAGCTGGTTGACCAACCAATTTTTCCTCATTTTCCAAGAAAGCTACTACCGAGGGCGTAGTTCTTGCACCTTCTACATTTTCTAAAACTTTGGCTTGCGAGCCGTCCATTATCGCTACACAAGAGTTAGTTGTTCCTAAGTCAATTCCAATTACTTTGCTCATTATTTAAATTCCTTCAGTTAACTTTCATATGGGTGTTTTTTTTGTTTCTACAAGGTTATTTTTTCTCTTATTTTTCATTTTTTTCGTCATTTTTGGGATTTTTTTTCTTAGCCACCCCTACTAATGCAGGTCTTAGTAGTCTTTCACCCAACATGTAGCCTGGCTGTATCACCTGAATTACCGTTCCAGCTTCCGATTTTTCATCCTCGATTTCTGCCATAGCCTGATGAAGATTAGGATCAAATTTTTTTCCATTTACATCAATTTTCTTAATTCTATTTTTTTCAAAAATATTCAATAGATCTTTTTCAATTACAGAAATATTTGCCAAGAATTTATCTAAATCTTTATTTAATTTTAAAACTTCATCGTTTTTAATCGCATTTTTAGCTCTTTCTAAATTATCTAATATGGCTAAACTTTCTTTTGCAAAGTTGAATGAACCAAAATCAAAAGCGTCTTTAATTTCTTTCTCGAACCTTCTTCTCTGATTTTCTATCTCAGCAAGTGATCGAAGTAATTTATCCTCTGTTTCTTTTAGCTTCTCTTCAACAGAGCTTTCCTGTTTATTCTCCGGCTCTTTATCAACCTTTTTTGTTTCTTCGTCCAAGTTTTTTTCATTTTTTTCAGACATCATGGTGCTATATAATAAGTATTTATAGAATTACTAGGTCGAAATGAAAAAAATTCTTATAGGTACACATAATAAAGGAAAATTTAAGGAAATTTCTTACCTAATTTCCAAGAAATATAAAAAAATTTCACCTGTAGCGCTTAATATAAAAAGCCCGAAAGAGACAGGAAAAAATTTTCGCTCTAACGCCAATTTAAAAGCTAACTTTTTTTCAAAATTTATAGACTATCCCGTAATATCAGATGACTCTGGTTTATGTATTAAATCTCTTAAAAATATGCCAGGTATTTATTCTTCAAGATTTGCATCAAGGAATGGAGGATTTACTCAAGCTATGAAAAAGATATTAAAAAAATTATATAAAAAAAAAAATAGATCAGCAGTTTTTGTTTGTAGTTTGTCTTTTAAATATCCTAAGAAGAAAATTATCAATGTCACTGGAAGATTAAATGGAAAAATATCTAAAAAAATCTTAGGTAAAAATGGTTTTGGTTACGACCCAATTTTTATACCAAATTCTTATGATAAAACTTTTGGCCAGATGTCAAAATCAAAAAAAATTCTTTTAGATCACAGATTTTTGGCTTTTAAAAAACTTAAAAAAAAAGTTAAAACTTTATAAATTTGTTTTTATAAGTTTTATATATTTCTAAATCTTGAATTATTTTACCTTCTTTAAATTCAAAAGTTCCAATTTTCCCTTTTATTTTATTTTTAAAATAAAAATTATTTGCAGATCTAATTTCCCCATTATTTTTCCAAGTGTAGTAGATAAGGCCAAGTGCATCATAGGTTAAAATAGTTATTTCGTTAGGGTAAGTTCCAAATTTTTTATAAAAATTATCATTATATTTTTTAAATTCCTTTTGGTTCACCGAAGGATAATACAAATCTTTTATAGTATTTTCATAAAATATACTTTCATCAAACCATTGGTTTACAGTTGTAATTAAGACTTCATTCTGATTAACGTCAGCGTATATTAAAGAAGTTAGAACACTTTTTAAATTATTTCCAAAGTCAATAATAATAACAGAATCAAAATTTACATCCCCCAAAGTATAAAGTTGCTCCAATTTTTCCATCTCTTTAATTGATTGTTCATCTTCTTTATCTTCAAACAATTTTTTTCTTCTTTCGAGATTTTTTTTTCTTTGAGAATAATTAGTTAATACTTCTATCTCACCTGTCAAAACCTCAGGATTTGAACTGTACTTAAACAATTTATAATTATTAAGACCTAGTTCTTTTATCTTAGCTTCTATAAAACTACTATAATTATTTTCTGGAAACATAATTACAGTCTTATTTTTTTTTTGTTTTTTTATAAATTTTGTAAGAGCTATTAATTGTGAGTCCAAACTTATACCAATGCTTATAATATTGTTTTCAACTCTAGGAGAAATATTTGATGGAGATATAAAAGTAACGTTTGAAAATTTTTTAACTATTTTAAAATCTTTGTAATTTAAAGGACCTATAATCACATTTGCTCCTTGAGCAACTATATCCTTAATTGCGAGCTCCAGCTTTTCTTTGTCGTTAAACCCAGTGTCTCTTGGAATAATTAAAATATTTTTGTCATTTATTTCGTCTAAAGCCATTTGCAAGGAGTACAAAAGAGAATCACCTAGTGATTTATACTCCCCCGTTAACGGAGCCAATAGTCCAACTTTTAAAATTGGTTTCTTGTCTTCACTTGAAAGATTAGTATTAAGAAATAAAATTGTATAAGATAATATAATTAATATTTTTTTTTTCATCTGATGAATGTATTTAAAAATAATTTATATATTGTTTCAACACCAATTGGAAACTTAGAAGATATAACATTTAGAGCTGTAGAAGTATTAAAGAAATCAGACATAATTTTATGTGAAGATACGAGGCACTCTCTTAAATTATTTAATCATCTAAAAATTAAAAAAAAACTAATTTCCTATCATAAGTTTAATGAAAGAAAAAAAATTTTATCTATTATAGAGCATATTAAACAGGGCAAAATTTTGTCACTCATATCTGATGCAGGGACACCGTTACTATCAGATCCGGGTAAAATATTGGTAAATGAATGTATTAAAAAAAATATTAATATTTCTCCTATTCCAGGTGTTTCCTCAATAACAGCGGCTGCAAGTATCTCTGGTTTTAAAGATGAATTTTTGTTTAACGGTTTTTTACCAAAAAAAGTACAAGAACTTGAAAGTGTTTTAACAAAATTATCAATTTTAGATTTTACTCAAATCTTTTTCATCCCAGCATTAAAAGTCAATTTCTATTTAAAAAGTTTTAAAAAATTCTTTTCTGGTAGAGAGATTGTTATCGCAAAAGAAATAACCAAACTTCATGAAGAAATTATCAGAGAGAAAGTGGATAGTATTAAACTTTTTACAAAACCATTAAAAGGTGAATTAACAATTATAATTTCAGATAAAAAGGTTGTGGAGAAAGTTGACAGAGGGAAAATTATTAGTCTTGCAAAAAAATATTTAAAAAAATATAGCTTAAAAGATACCGTAGAAATAATTTTAAAAACCGAAAAAGTTAGTAAAAAAGATGTGTATACATTATGTTTAAAGATTAAAAATGAAAAAACTTATTAGTATTTTTTTAATACTTTTACTTACATCTTGTTCCTCAGTTGGTAGATTTGGAACTGGAGTTGATATTACTTTTGATCCAAGGACTATTGGCATGCAAATCGACGATACAATAATGCAAAAAAATCTTTCAGCTAGACTTGCGCTTACAGATAAAAAATATTTTTTATCAGTGCAGTCAGAAGTAATTGATGGTCGAATTTTTCTAACTGGTAAAGTGGATGAGCCTGAAGAAAAAATAAAAATAACTAAAATGGCTTGGGAAACTAAGGGAGTAAGATCTGTGAAAAACGCCATTGTAATTAAAGAAGAGACTAACTTTAAATCAACTGCAAAGGATATTTTGATAACCAGCCAGTTAAGATCAGCTTTGATATTTAATAAAAAAACAAAGTCTAGAAATTATACTTTAGAAACAATAAACAAAAATATCTATATTTTTGGTATTGCAATGGACAGAGATGAAAAACAAGAAGTAATTAATGAAGCTAATAAAATTTATGATGTAGAAGAAGTCTACCCATCTATTTATTTAGCAAATGAGTTGAGTAGAAATAAGCTTTAGTTTGAATAATCGATTACATCAGAGGAATAAGCAGCAATTGAAGCTAAGTTTAAAATTTCAGATGTGCTCGCTCGAAGTGGTGCAACTTCGATAGGTGAACCCAGCCCTATTAATAAAGGACCTATTAATTTTCCTCCTCCAAAAACTTTCATTAATTTCGTAGAAATGGCTGCACTATGAAGTGCAGGCATAATCAAAATATTTGCATTTCCAACAATTTTAGAAAATGGATAGATGTCTTTATAAACTGGATTTAAAGCTACGTCTGGTTGCATCTCTCCATCAAAGTCAAAATCTACCTTTTCTTTTTTTAGTATATCTATAGCATCTCTCACGTGCTTAGTGTTTCTTGATATTGGTTTTCCAAAAGTCGAGTGTGATAAAAAAGCTACTTTTGGATCAAATCCAAAAAGTCTAGCTACACGAACACAAGATTTTGAAACTTTGACAAGTCTTTCTGGTGATGGAAAATCTTGCACATTAGTATCTGCTACTAAAATCGTCTTACCTTTTAATGTTATCATTGTCATACCGAATATCTCTTCACCAGGTCTTGGTTCGGTCACTTTTTTAAGTTTTTCAATTGAGGCCGCATAGTGTCTTATATTACCAGTAACCATTGCATCGGCATCATTACATGCAATCATTGAAGCCCCCCAAGCAATTCGATCATTACGAACAAGACGATCAACGTCTCTCTCTAATTGTCCTTCTCTTTGGAGCTTTTTATACAAATGTTTTACATATTCTTTCCTTTTTTCTTTATCAGTGGAATTTACAATTTTTATTTTATAGTTTTCCTCTAAACCAATATTTTTAAGTTGTTCTTTAATTCTTTTTTCTGCGCCAATTAAAATTGGTGTTCCGAGTTTATTCCTTCCGAATTCAATTGCGGCCTTTAGCATATTCTCGTCCTCTCCTTCTGCAAAAATAACTCTTTTTGGACTTTTTCTTACTTTAGCATTTATACCTTGCATCAAAGACATTGTAGGATCTAAACGATTTGTTAACTGATCTTTATATAACTCTAAATCTTTAATATTCTTTCTTGCCACACCACTTTTCATCGCAGCTTGCGCAACTGCTGCAGGAATAACACTGATTAATCTTGGATCAAATGTTGATGGTATAATATAGTCTTTTCCATATCTTGGTCTCTCACCTCCGTAAGCAGCAGCAACTTCATCAGGAACGTTTTCTCTAGCAAGCATTGCTATTGCATTTGCTGCAGCCACTTTCATCGACTCATTAATTTCTTTAGCCCTAACATCTAAAGCTCCTCTAAAAATATAAGGAAATCCTATCAAATTATTTACTTGATTAGGGTAATCAGATCTTCCAGTTGCAATGATTGCATCATTTCTTACTTCTTTTATTAATTCAGGTTTTATTTCAGGGTCAGGATTTGCGCAAGCGAATATAATTGGATTTTTTGCCATAGATTTAATCATTGGTTTGGTAACAACATCTTTAGCTGACAATCCTAAAAAAACGTCACAATCCACCATAGCTTGCTCTAACGATCTAAGTTTTGTATCACTTGCGAACACAGATTTAAATTGATCAACTTTCTCCCGCCCTTTGAAAATAACACCCTTGCTATCACACATAATAATATTCTCACTTTTTACTCCAGAGCTTTTAAACAAATTCGCACAAGCTTGAGCTGATGCACCAGCTCCATTAACAACAATCTTTACATTATCAATTTTCTTTTTTGAAATATCTAAAGCGTTTATTAATGCAGCAGTTGTAATTATCGCGGTACCATGTTGATCATCATGAAATATTGGTATATCGAGATTTTCTTTAAGTTTTTGTTCTATGATGAAACAATCTGGGGCTGCAATGTCTTCTAGATTTATACCTCCAAATGTACCACCGATATTTGTGATAGTTTCAATAATCGACTGAGCATCTTTATTATCAATTTCAATATCAATCGAGTCAATATCTGCAAATCTCTTAAACAACACTGATTTACCTTCCATCACAGGTTTAGACGCTAAAGCGCCTAAATTTCCTAAGCCTAAAATTGCAGAGCCATTGCTTATCACAGCTACTAAATTTCCTTTACTTGTGTAGTCATAAGCAAGATCAGGATTTTTTGCTATCTCTTTTACTGGTGCAGCTACTCCTGGAGAGTAAGCAAGCGAGAGATCTCTTTTAGTTGTTAAAGGTTTGCTAGAATTGATCTCAATTTTGCCTGACTTCCCTTTTATATGAAAATCAAGTGCCTCTTTATCTGAATAATGATCAATTTCCGTTTTCTTTGGCATTTTTATTTATGAGTATGTAATATAAAGAATTTATATTCACTATAAATTTATGGCTTAATTTAGATTATATATGAACTTACTTTCTTCAGCTTCTATATTTAGTTTTTACACATTAATAAGCAGGATTTTAGGTTACTTACGAGATATTTTAATAGCCATTTTTCTAGGAGCTTCAATTTACGCAGATGCTTTTTTTGTTGCATTCAGGCTACCAAACACGTTCAGGCGTCTTTTTGCAGAGGGAACATTTAACGCAGCTTTTATACCTAGTTATACATCTGAGAATATTGAAAGTAAAAAAAAAGGAAAATTATTTGCAGATGAAGTTCTGAGTTTGTTGCTCTTAATACTTATTTTAATTATTACTTTAGCAGAAATTTTTACACCATATCTAGTGTACTTGATTGCACCTGGATTTTTGTCTGATGATCTAAAATTTAATTTAGCAGTTGAGTTTACTCGAATAACTTTCCCTTTTTTATTGTTTGTTAGTTTATCCTCTTTTTTCTCAGGAATTTTAAATTCTAATAATAAATTTGCAGCAGCAGCAGCAGCACCAATAATTTTAAATGTTGTCTTGATTGCAAGTATAATATTTTCATATTTTAAAAATTTAGAAATTGCTAAATTGCTTTCGTATGGGGTTACTCTAGCTGGCGTCCTACAATTAATTTTTCTGATTTACGTTACAGCAGAATTTTATAAACCTAAAATTATATTCAATATTAAAATCAAAAAAAAGGTAAAATTTTTTTTTAGAAAATTATTACCAAGCATTTTTTCATCGGGGGTAACACAAATAAATATTTTAGTTGGTACAATAATAGCTTCATTTCAGACAGGAGCTGTCTCCTATTTATATTATGCGGACAGAGTCTATCAAATTAATTTAGCCATCGCTGGGATAGCAGTTAGTACCGTTTCATTACCGGTGCTGTCAAAAGCATTAAAAGTAAAAAATTTTTCAAAAGTTTCTAATATTCAAAATAAATCATTAGAGATGTCGTTATTATTTTCCTTACCTGCAAGCTTAGGTTTAATAATTGCTTCAGAGGAAATAATTAACGGATTATTTGGCTACGGATCCTTTACTTTAGAAGATGTAAAACAAACATCTAAGGCTTTATTATATTTTGGTTTTGGAATCATTGCTTTTGCTTTGGTAAAAGTTTTTGCGAATTTTTTCTTCGCAAGAAACAATACTAAAATACCATTTTATATTTCTTCATTTGTGGTGTTTTTGAATGTAGCAATTAGTATTACGTTTTTTAATCAAATCGGTTTTATAATTATTCCAATTGCTACATCAATTTCTACTTGGATTGGGGTTTTTATCTATCTATATCTTTTGAAAAAAAGAAATTTCTTGTTTTTACATAAAAAATTATTTATTAGCCTTGTAAAGATAATTTTTGCATCATTAATAATGTCTTCATTATTAGTTTTGTCTTTAGAAACATTCAGAAATTATCTACATTACAACTATACGTATAAGATAGTTTACATCATAATGATTGTAGGTTTCGCAGGATTCATTTATTTGTTATCTTGTTATTTATTAGGTTTATTGAAAATTAGAAATTATAAAACAAATTAAATGGTTAATAAAAAATTAGTTTTTTCAGGGGTACAACCAACGGGCAATTTACATTTAGGAAATTACCTAGGAGCGTTAAAAAATTTTGTTTTACTTCAAAAAGAAATGAATTGTATTTACTGTGTTGTAGATTTGCATGCCATAACTACCTTTCAAAAACCGAATGAATTACGTAGCAATGTTTTAGAAACTGTTGCTAGTTTTTTAGCAACAGGTATTAATTCAGAAAAAAGTATTATATTTAATCAATCCTCAGTTTCTGGGCATGCAGAACTTGCGTGGATTTTAAATTGTGTATCAAGAATAGGATGGTTGAATCGGATGACCCAATTTAAAGATAAAGCTGGATCAGATAAGGAAAAAGCAAGTGTTGGTTTATATATATATCCGAATTTAATGGCAGCAGATATTCTTCTTTATAAAGCTACACATGTCCCTGTTGGAGCAGACCAAAAGCAACATCTAGAATTATCAAGAGATATTGCGAAAAAGTTCAACAGCGATTTTGGGTGTAAAGATTTTTTCCCTTTGCCGGAGCCTCTGATACCAAAAAAAGTTTCTAGAGTAATGAGTTTGAGAGATGGTACAAAAAAAATGAGTAAATCTGAAGAGTCAGATTATTCAAGAATAAATTTGAAAGATAGTTCAGATGAGATTAGTAAGAAAATTAAAAAGGCTAAATCAGACTCTAAACCAATTCCTGACAACGCAAAAGATTTAGAAAAAAAACCTGAAGCATTAAATTTAATAAATATTTACTCAGAAATATCAAAAAAAAACATGGAAAGTGTTTTAAATGAAATGTCAGGAAAAGAGTACTCTTTCTTAAAAACAAAATTAGCAGATCTTTTAATAAGTGAAATTGGTCCGGTAAGAAAAGAAATTGAAAAACTTTTGGGCGATAAGTCTCACCTTGAACAAATATTAAAAAAAGGCGCAGAAAAAGCTAATATTATAGCTGAGGAAAACCTTAAAAATATACGTGAAAAAGTAGGATTGATATAATATAAATTTACCATGATACAAACTGAAACTACGCCAAATCCAAATTCACTGAAATTTTTATCTGAGAAAACTATTTCTTCTATTGGAACTGAGGAATTTCAAAGAGATAATTTAAAAAATGTAAAAAATATATTCGTAAAAGAACTCTTAGAGCTTAACGGGGTAGAATTAGTTTTATTGTCAAAAAATTTTATTTCTGTAAAAAAAACTGAGGACGCTTCTTGGAATGAGCTAAAGCCAATGGTGATCTCACATATAAATCATTACTTCGAAAATAACAATGAGCCAATATTAAAAAAGGGCAATGAAAAGACCAATATTGCAAACGATACCGATGAAACAGTGAAGAGAATAATAGACGTTTTAGATACAAAAATAAGACCTGCAGTTGCAAGAGACGGAGGAGATATCAAGTTTAAATCTTTTGAGAAGGGTATAGTAAAAGTTGAATTGCAGGGAAGTTGCTCAGGTTGTCCAAGCTCATTGATGACATTGAAACAAGGAGTTCAAAATCTTCTCAAACATTATGTAAAGGAAGTTCAGTCTGTTGAAGCTAATTAATTTATGAAAAAAAAATTAAGTTACAGAGATAAGCTACTTGAATTAGCTTACATTTATAATGTTAAGGAAATCCAAGATTATACAAAAAGTAGGAAAAATTTAACTACTGGTCAGATTGAATTAATTTTAAAAAAAAATAAGATTATTATTCCAAAAGATTTTAAAACAACCTTTTTTAAAGAAAATATATCTAAGCCAATTTCAAAATTAAGATCAAACATTGCACAATATAAAGAGGAAAAAATTAAAGACAAAAATAGATTTTTTAGACGAGTTGAAAATTATAAGTACGATACCTCTAGGAAAGTTAATCATAGTATAAATAATACTTGGAAAGCATTAGGTAATGTTGGATTAAATTTATTAAATATTTTTCCAAAATTAGGAAGCACAATATCAAAATTTTTTGGAAATTTATTCACTGATGTTTTTAATTCAATTTATAACCAACAAATTGATCAAAAAAGTGCAAGGAATGTAATCCTGGGTTTTTTCGTGGTCGTTGGTCTTACAACTACAATTATTGCGGGTTTTAGTGCATACAAAAATTATGATTTTTCAAAAAATAAGACTGAGACTCTAAAACCTGATTCTAAAGATAAGAAAGAAACTAAAAAACCCGAACCAAAGATAAAGAAAGAAACTAAAAAACCCGAGCCAAAGCTTAAAAAAGAGGCAAAAAAACCAGAACTAAAAGTTAAAGAAAAAAATGTAGCAGAAGTTATTTTACCGGACTTAAATTTAAAGACTGAGACTGTAATACAACTTTTTAAAGACGTTGATTACGACCTTAGAAAGGTAAGGAATGATAAGTTAGTTAAACCAATTTATTTTACTCAATTTCCACAAGATTTAGATAATTTGCAAAGTGTAAATTTAAAAAAAGAGACTTTTATTAAAATTGTTCTTCCATTAATCGTAGCAGAAAATGAAAAAATTTTAGACGATAGGCAAAAATTAAAAATTTTATCTGAAAAAAAATTTACTTCAGATTTAGAAAAACAATGGCTTAGACAAAAACTTTTAGAATATAAAGTTAAAAAAGGTGATTTAAACGAATTAAGTGTAAGAATGGATATAATCCCAGTCTCAATAGCATTAGCTCAAGCAGCAAAAGAAAGTGGTTGGGGTACTTCTAGGTTTGCACTTGAAGGTAATGCTATTTTTGGTCAATGGACCTGGAGTGGTCAAGGTATAGCACCATTACGTAGAGATGGAGACAAAAATCATAAAATTCTTAAGTTCCCAATTTTAAGAGCCTCAGTTAAAGCATATAAAAATAACTTAAATACTCATAAAAGTTATGCAAAATTCAGAGAAAAAAGGAAATCCTTAAGGGAAAAAAATAAGAATGTTACAGGATTGTCTTTAACTGGAACTCTTAAGAATTATGCTCAAACTGGCTCAGAGTATACAAAAATTTTAAATCAGATAATTACTCAAAATAGACTATCAGATTTTGAGCCTGTAAGGTTAGTTAATTCTGTTAAGCAGGTAGAATTAAATTCATAGTTACTTGTCAGATACAACAAATTGTATTCCTAACCATCTCCAATAGTTTCCTTTTTCTCTTAAAGAACAATTTATTCTTCCCCTTTCACCAACAAATTTTTCGTTAATTTCTATTTGCAAAACATTTTCTTTTTGAAAACTAATTTTCGAATTTCTCCACCTATTACCCTCATTTGAAAAACATGTAATTTGACTTAAATTGTTTATATTTTCGTAAAATTCAATTTTTACTTTGGGCGGATTATTTGATTGTAATAAATAATTTTCTTTAGGATGAATATTTTTATACTTAAAAGGGAGAGTTTTCATCAATGTATTGAATCTTTTTAATTCACCGTATTTTTCATTTATTGGGAATCTGGGAAGCTCCCAAAGATCTTTAGTTTCATCGATTACACCTGAATGTTGACCAAAAGCATATTTAAAGCCAAGATCCTTAATTATTTTTTTAAATTCAAGACTATACTCTCCAAATGGATAAGAGAAAAAGTCTGAATTTTTCCCAAGTTTTTTTTCAAAAATTTCAATTGATTTTAATATGTCATTTTTAATAGTTTCAGGGCTTTCATCAACGAGATATTCATGAGAATGGCTATGATTTCCTATTTCCACAAAATCTTCTTTGTAAAGTTCATCAATTTGATCCCAATCCATGTAATTAAAAGATCCCACTTCTCTTGTATTAACAAAAAGTATAAAAGGAATTTTTTTTTCTTTTAGAATTGGCCATGCATTCTCATAAAATGATAATAACCCGTCGTCTATAGTCAGTAAAATTTTTCTTTCACTTTTATTTGATGAAATGCTATTTTCAAAATCTTGTGGATGAATAAACTTTATGTTGTTATTTTCTATAATTTCCAATTGTTGTCTAAAAACGTTTAATTGTATATTAGTAGAGGGATACTTACTTTCATCAAATCTATGATACATAATCGAAATTACGCCGTAATCATCAAATTTTACATTTTCTAAAGCAAAGAGCTTTGATTGGTGAGACTTCAAAGTTATAATAATTGTTAAAATGATAAACAATTTTTTAATTATAAAGTGCATTGGAAATAATGATAAATTAGGTTTACGAATAAATAAAGAATTTTTTATTCACGAATTAGAGCATGGAAATAATGAAAAACTTGTTTCTATTATTTTAAATGTCTTAAATTCATATAGCGTGCAATTAGATGAAAACTTTACTGTTATAGTCAATCAAGGACCAGGTAGTTTTTCGAGTATCCGGATTTCCTTATCAGTAGCAAGAGGACTTGAAATTTCAAAAAAAGTAAAAATATTCGGATACAAAAATGAGGATTTGAAAGAATTTAATCAAGAAAATATAGAAAAATTACTGATTAATAAATTAATCGAAAAAAATTTGATAAAGCCTATATATTTAAGTTAAATTAAGCCATGAGTATAATTGAGGAAAAATGTAAACAAAAAGGTGTAAGACTTACAGATCAAAGGAAAGTTATAGCTAAGATACTTTCAGAGTCTAAAGAAGTATATGGCTCAAAAGATCACCCAGATGTTGATGAACTTCATAAAAGAGTTTCTCAGATTGATAATAAAATAAGCATTGCAACAGTTTACAGAACCGTAAAATTATTTGAGGAAGCTGGTATATTAGTGAAACATGACTTTAAAGCAGGCAAGGCTCGTTATGAAATTAACGACGATCACAATCATCTTATTGATATTAATAGCGGAGAGATTGTCGAGTTTGTGGATAAAGATATTGAAGAGTTACAAAAGAAAATAGCAAAGAAATTAGGTTATAATCTTGTAGATCACAAACTTGAACTATATGGATCCAAAATAAAAAAATAAATTGAAAAAAAAAATTTTTATAAAAACATTTGGTTGTCAGATGAATGAATACGATAGCAATCGTATTTATGATTTAGTAAAAAAAATAAATTATCAAAGAACGGGCAATCCAGATGAAGCAAATTGCTATGTTGTGAATACTTGTCACATAAGAGAAAAAGCAACGGAGAAAGTTTACCATGATGTAGGCCGAGTTAAAAAAAGGTTTAGAAATAAAAAAAAACCCATAGTGCTTGTAACTGGTTGTGTGGCTCAGGCAGAGGGAGAAATTTTATTAAAAAATGAAAAATATATCGATGCAGTTGTCGGACCTCAATCATATCATCAGATAAATGATATAATTTCTAAAGTTGAAAATGAGTCAAAAAAAATAAATTTTACAGAATTTGATGTAGTTGAAAAATTTGACAATTTAAATATTATAAAAAATTCCGATAGTAACATCTCATCAATTATTACTATCCAAGAGGGATGTGATAAATTTTGTAAGTTTTGTGTAGTTCCTTACACGAGAGGAGCGGAATATTCAAGATCTACTAGCGAGATAATTAATGAATGTAAAAATTTGGTCTTAAATGGTGTTAGAGAAATTACATTACTCGGACAAAATGTTAATTCTTACAATTTTAAAGAAAAAAAACTTTCCAATTTGATTGAATCTTTGTCTAACATTTCAAATCTAAAAAGAATTAGATATACAACTTCTCACCCAATAGATTTTTCAGATGATTTGATAGAATGTCATAGGATGGAAAAAAAATTAATGCCTCTCATACATCTTCCAGTGCAGAGCGGATCTAATAAAATTTTAAGAAGCATGAATAGAAAACACACGGTTGAAAAATATCTTATGATAATTGAAAAACTCAAAAAGGCCAATCCTTTAGTAAAGTTTTCAAGTGATTTCATTATTGGGTATCCTGGAGAAACACAAAAAGATTTTGAAGAAACTTTAAATCTACTTACAGAGGTAAAATTTATTAACACCTATTCTTTTATATTTAGTCCAAGGCCAGGAACGCCCGCTTCAAAAGAAAAAATGTTGAAAGAAGAAATTGCAAGAGAAAGATTAATGATTTTTCAAAAGAAAGCGCAGGAGATTAAATTAACATATAGAAAAACATTATTTAATCAAACATCGAAAGTTTTGTTTGAAAATAAATCAAAAGATAAAAACCAATTCTTTGGGAGAGATGAATTTCAAAATTCTGTGATAGTAAAAACGGAAGAAAATTTAAAAGGTAAAATTAAGGATGTTAAAATTATTGATGGAAATCAAAATACATTGTTTGGTGAAATAGTTCAAAGCATTGATAAAAAGGAATTCGCAGCATAATCATGTCAGAAATAACCAAGCTAGATCAAAACATTGTTATAAAAAAAATAGATAAAGAAACTATGAACATACAAATCTTAAACAATGAGGTATTAATGTCCATAGTGGGGCAATTCGATCAAAATCTTAAGGAGTTAACAAAATTAACTGGCACAAACACTTTTTTTAGAGGTAATTCGATTACGTGCAAAGGCAAAAAAGATAATATTATTGATTTTTGTGAAGCCGTAAAGTTTTTAGTAAATAAATATTTATTAACTCAAATAATAGAAAAAGGAGATATACTTTTATCCGTGAATAGAAATAAAGAGTCAGATAACTCAAATGTGAAATCATTTAAGCAATTAATTAAAACACCTAGAAAGTCAGTAATTGCAAGGTCTGAAAAACAATCAGACTATATTAAAGCTTTAAAAGAAAATGATATAATTATGTCTTTAGGTCCCGCGGGAACTGGGAAAAGTTTTTTGGCTGTTTCAGTAGGTGTGACAATGTTAATTGAAAAAAAAATTGAGAGAGTTATCCTTTCTCGACCTGCTGTTGAAGCTGGTGAGAAACTTGGTTTTCTTCCAGGAGACATGAAAGAAAAAGTCGATCCATATTTAAGACCTTTATATGATGCTCTTTATGAACTTTTTGGAACGGATAAAATAGACAAAAAAATAGAGGCAGGTGAAATCGAAATAGCTCCATTGGCCTTTATGAGAGGAAGAACTTTAAAAAATTGTTTTGCAATCTTAGATGAAGCTCAAAATGCAACCGAAACACAGATTAAAATGTTTTTAACAAGGATAGGAGAAAATTCTAAACTAGTTGTTAATGGAGATCCGTCACAGATTGATTTAATAAATAAATCACAATCTGGATTAATAAAATCAAAAAAAATATTAAAGGGTTTAAAAGAAATAAAATTTGTTGAATTTGACCATAATGACGTGATTAGACATCCTTTAGTTTCAAAAATTATTCGGGCTTATCAAAAAAAAAGCACTGATGATCTGGGTTAACACTATCACAAATAATAATGCTTGGAGACTATATATTAAAAACCCAAAAAATTTTATTAAGTCTAAAATAAATTTTTTAAATAAAAGATTTAATAAACTCAAAAAAAAAAAAATAATTTGTACATTAATGTTATCAGGGAGTAGTGAAATTAAAAAACTTAATTTCAAATTTAGAAAGAAAAATAAAACAACAGACGTATTATCTTTTCCCTTCCATAATAAGAAAGATTTAGAAGAAAAATTAAAGAGAGAAAAAGAAATTTATATTGGAGATATTATTATTAATTTAAACAAAATTAAAAATAAAAAAAATAAAGTTCTTTTTGAAAAAGAATTTGATGAACTTTGGGTTCATGGTTTAGTTCATCTGTTTGGATACGATCATAAAAAATTAAAAGATTTTAAAGATATGAAACGATTTGAAAAAAAAATTTTATCCTATCTTAAATAAATGTTTGATAGTCTTTTAAATAATAAGTATTCAATACTTTACTATTGTCCTTTTTTACTTGGTTGTTTATCAGTATTATCATTTCAACCTTTTAACTTTACAATTATTAACTTTATTATATTACCTCTTTTTTTTTATATAATTATTTTTATAAAAAAAAAATCAAAAAGTACTTATAGGATAAAACCTTTTAAAAAGAATTTATTCATTGCAGGGTCATCTTTTGGTTTTGGTTTTTATTTGAGTGGTATTCATTGGATAACACATTCTCTTACTTTTGATGATAGTTTTAAAATTTTAATTCCGATTGGATTAATTTTAATACCCCTATTTCTAAGTTTATTTTTTTCTTTAGTATTAGTAATTGTAGGACCTTTTTTGAAAATTAATTTTATCTCAATTATTCTTTTTTCTGGAGCTTTGGCATTTTCTGATTATTTAAGATCAAATCTTTTAACTGGTTTCCCCTGGAATTTATGGGCTTATAGTTTTTCATCTTCAACAGAAATAATTCAAATTTTGAATAAATTGGGTTTATTCACATTCAACTTATTATCTATAACTATATTTATGTTACCAGCTTTATTATTCATTAAATCAAATTTAACAAATAAACTTCTTTTACTAATATTAATTCCACTTATACTTTTATCCTCATACATTTATGGCAATTACTCAATAAATAAAAATAAAACTTATCTCGACACATTTTCTGAAAGACAGCATGTAAAGGTGGTTTCACCTAATTTCGATATAAAATATAATCTGAATGAAACTGAAATAGAAAATAGATTAAAAAAATTAATTAGATATAGCGACCCAGAAAAAGATATTAAAACATTGTTCGTTTGGCCGGAGGGAGTATTTAGTGGTTACAGTTTTGAGGAAATTATTTTCTTAAGAGAAATTTTCTTTGATAACTTTACAAAAGATCATCTAATTTTATTTGGCATAAATAGGTATGATTTAGAAAAAAAAGGTTATTACAACAGCTTGGTTATAATTGATCATAATATGAATATTCTTGAGGAGTATAAAAAACAAAAACTAGTACCATTTGGAGAGTTTTTGCCTTTTGAAAAAATATTTGAAAAACTTGGAATAAAAAAGATTACAGAAGGTTACGGTTCATTTTTGCAGGGAAAAAATCAACAAAACTTGGTAATAGGTAAGCTCAATATTTTGCCACTAATTTGTTACGAAATAATTTTCACAAAATTTATTCAAAAATCTGACCGAAATACAAATTTAATCATTAACATTTCTGAGGATGCTTGGTTTGGAAACTCCATTGGCCCATATCAACATTTTATTCATGGTGTATATAGGGCTATCGAAAAAAATTCATTCTTAATTAGATCTACAAATAAAGGTGTAAGTGTAATTATAAACAATAAGGGAGAAATTATTAAAAAACTGAACCCTAATGAGACAGGGAACTTAGAATTTAAGGTCCCTTTAATTAAAGATAATAATAAAAATAAAAATGATTTGATATTTTTTGTTCTTTTAATTACATATATTTTTACCTTTTTAGTTTTTAAAAAAAAATATGAAAAATAAAAATTATTTATTTACGAGTGAATCTGTATCAGAAGGTCATCCAGATAAGGTCTGTGATAGGATATCTGATATGGTAGTAGACTCCTATTTATCTAAAGATCCAGTATCTAGAGTTGCTTGTGAAACATTAACTACTACTAACAAAGTAGTTTTAGCTGGTGAAACTAGAGGGCCAAAAATAAGTAAAGAAGAATTAATAGATAAAATAAGAAAATGTATTAAAGATATAGGATACGATCAAGACGGTTTTAGTTGGCGGACCGCAAATATAGAAACATTTTTGCACGAGCAATCAAAAGATATTGCTATGGGTGTCGACTCAAAAGATAATAAAGACGAAGGTGCGGGCGATCAAGGAATAATGTTCGGTTATGCTTGTACAGAAACTGACGATTTAATGCCAGCTCCTATTTATTTTTCCCATAAAATTTTAAGACTTATTGCTGAGGATCGAAAGAACGGAGTTTTAAAAGGAATTGAGCCTGACTCTAAAAGTCAAGTAACAATGATGTATGAAAATGGAAAACCTACAAAAGTGACTTCGGTTGTTATCTCTACTCAACACTTAAAAGATTTAAACCAAGATAAAGTCAGGAATTTGATAATTCCTTATATTAATAAATCAATACCCAAGAAATATTTGAATGATCTTGATCCAAAAGAAATTTATATAAATCCCACAGGACAATTTATTATTGGTGGACCTGATGGAGACACAGGTTTGACTGGTAGAAAAATTATTGTTGATACGTATGGAGGGGCAGCCCCTCATGGTGGAGGAGCATTTTCAGGTAAAGACCCAACCAAAGTTGATAGATCTGCAGCTTATGTAGCAAGGTATCTCGCAAAAAATATAGTTTCTTCAGGGGCATCAGAAAAATGTTTAATTCAATTAGCTTATGCTATAGGTGTTTCTAAACCTTTATCTATATTTATTAAACTTGCAGAAGGCGACGAGAGTAAAACTGAGCTTATTAAAAAAATTATTAACGATAACTTTGATTTATCTCCAAGGGGGATAAGAGAAATGCTTAAATTAAATAATCCAGTTTACGAAGTCACATCAGCATACGGACACTTTGGTAGAAAACCAACAAATAAAGGTGAATTTACCTGGGAAAAAACAGATAAAGCTGAATTATTTAAATTGTAATCTTGAAAAAACCCTAATTTTCTTCTAAAAACAAATAAATTACTGAAAATTCAAAATGGGCATTTGCCCATTTTTTTTTAGGGGAAATACAAATGTTAAATAGAGGATTAGATAAACTTGAACTTTTAAGAATTGTTGAGGCAGTTGCTAACGAAAAATCGATTGATAAAGAACTTGTCATTGAATCTATGGAGAGCGCAATACAAAAAGCGGCTCTAACAAAGTTTGGAAACGATAACAACATAGAGGTAATAATCGATAGAGAGACAGGTGAAATCAAAATACAAAAAATTTTAGAAATAGTTGATAAAGTAGAAGACGCTTCTCGAGAGGTTACTTTAAACGATGCAATAAAAATTAATAAAGAAAACAACAATTTAAAAGTCGGAGAGAGGATTTATGAGGAACTACCACAAATCGATTTTGGTAGAATCGCTGCTCAAAGTGCAAAGCAGGTAATTAGTAGTAAGGTCCGAGAAGCTGAAAAAAATAGACAGTTTGAAGATTTCATCGATAAGCAAGGACAAATTTTAAGCGGGATTATTAAAAGATTGGAATATGGAAACGTAATAGTAGATTTAGGAAAAGCTGAAGGAGTAATCAAAAAAGATGAATTAATACCAAGAGAAATTTTGAAGACTGGTGATAGAGTTAAAGCGTATTGCTATGAGGTAAAAAAAGAAATTAAAGGTCATCAAATTTTTTTATCCAGGGCTCATCCACAGTTTCTAGCAAAATTATTTTTTCAAGAAGTTCCTGAGATTTATGAGGGAACAATAGAAATAAAGTCTGTAGCTAGAGATCCAGGTAGTAGGGCAAAAATATGTGTACATTCGCAAGACTCGTCCATCGATCCTGTAGGAGCTTGCGTTGGTATGCGAGGAAGCAGAGTGCAAACTATTGTAAATGAGTTGCATGGTGAAAAAATTGATATTATAAAATGGACAGAGGATTTACCGACTTTAATATCCGAGTCTCTTTCTCCAGCAGAAATACAAAGAGTATTAATTGATCAAGAAAACAAAAGAATCGATATTATTTTGACTGAAGAAAACTTAAGTAAAGCAATAGGAAGAAGAGGTCAAAACGTTAGATTAGCTTCAAAACTCACAAATTTTGAAATTGATATTTTGACTGATAAAGAGGACTCGGAAAGAAGACAAGCTGAATTTAAGGAACGTACAGAAACTTTGATTAAAAATCTTGAGGTGGACGAAACACTAGGTCAACTATTAGTTTCAGAGGGTTTTACTTCTATAGAGGAAATATCAAACGCGAATTCTGAAGAAATTTCTAAAATTGACGCAATAGATGAAGAAACTGCTAAGGAACTTATTTCAAGATCTAAAGAAACTTTAGTAAAAGAGAAGGAAGCTGTGGCATTAAAATTAAAAGAACTTGGTGTTGAAGAACAACTCATTAATTTAAAAGGCATGACCCAGGGTATGTTAGTAATTTTAGGTCAAAAAAATATCAAAAAAATAAATGATTTTGCAGATTTGTCATCAGATGAGTTAATCGGGGGGTTTGATGAAGTTAAAGGGAAAAAAATTAGAATAGATGGGTATTTAGAAGAATTCTCACTTTCAAGAAAAGAAGCTGATGAACTAATAATGGCTGCAAGAGAGATAGTTTACAAATAATGTTATGGAAAAAAATAAAAAAAAAACACTTACAATTTCTTCAAACTTAACAAAAAAAATTGACACTAGCTCTATAAATACAGATGGTAAAAAATCATTTTCTGTAGACAAAAAAAGATCTCATAAACTCTCTAAATCTTTTAACAAATACAATCCCAATAAAAATATTGAGTTAAACCAAATCAATAAGAAGAAAAATTATGCAAGAAAAATTATAGAACAACAAGCAACTAAAGATTTTATTAATAAAGACAACAAACCTGGGGGCAAAAGTAAGCTTAAACTTAAGAGCCCAGTAGATAAAAGAGACTTTAAGTTAACAGTTTCTAGAGCTCTCAATGTAGAAGAGATAGAGATTAAACAAAGAAGTTTAGCATCTGTAAAGAGGGCAAGATTAAAAGAGAAAAAAAATAAACCAGAAAATGAAGAAAAAAAAGAATTTAAAAAGGTGGTAAGAGAAGTTAAAATTCCCGAGCAAATTACTATTCAAGAGTTATCAAATAGAATGGCTGAAAAATCAAGTGAGTTAATAAAGTTTCTATTTAACATGAAAGTTGTTGCTACAATTAATCATAACATAGATAAAGATACGGCAGAATTTTTAGTCAAAGAATTTGGTCATAAGCCTATTATTGACGAGAAAACAGTTGCTCAAAACGATAGAAAAGAACAATCTCTAAAAGGCGAAGTAAAGTCTAGACCTCCCGTGGTTACAATTATGGGACATGTGGACCACGGTAAAACATCTTTATTAGATGCTCTAAGAAACACTAACGTAGTCTCAGGTGAATATGGAGGTATTACTCAACATATAGGAGCGTATCAAGTTAAGACTGAGGATGGTAGACTTATTACATTTATAGATACACCTGGCCATGCTGCATTTACTGAAATGCGTGCAAGAGGATCAAAAATAACTGATATTGTAGTTTTAGTTGTCGCAGCGAATGATGGCATCAAACCTCAGACTATCGAAGCTATTAAACATGCAAAAGCTGCAAAAGTTCCAATTATAGTAGCAATAAATAAATGTGATCTTCCAGAAAAAAATATTAGTAAGATTAAAAATGAAATGATGCAATATGAATTAGTTGCAGAGGACTTAAGTGGTGACACACTTTTTGTTGAAGTATCAGCATTAAAAAAACATAATCTTGATAAACTTAAAGAGTGTATTTTATTACAATCTGAAATTCTTGATTTGAAAGCATCTTACTCTGATAGAGCGCGTGGAGTGGTAATTGAATCAAAAATAGATAAAGGTAAAGGTCCTGTTTCTACAATTTTAATAAATAATGGTAAGCTTAACAAAGGAGATTATTTTACATGCGGAGATACTTGGGGAAAAATTAGAGCGATGATAAATTTTGAGGGAAAACTTGTAAATGAAGCTCTACCATCTATGCCCGTAGAAATTTTGGGAATGAACAACTCGGCTTTTGCAGGTGCAGAATTCGAAGTTATGGAAACCGAAGATCAAGCGAAAATGATGATGACATTAAAAAAAGATATTACCACAAAAAATAAGTCACTAGCAAAAGACAAAAAGATGCTTTTTGATAAACCTAAAAGTAAAGATGAATTAAACATAATTATCAAATCTGACGTACAAGGATCGAATGAGGCTTTGAAAATGGCGATTGATAAATTCGAACATGAAGAAGTTGAGACTAAAATTATATTATCAGATATAGGAATGATTAACGAGACTGATGTAAATTTAGCAAAAGCATCTAACGCAATTTTAATCGGTTTTAACGTTAAACCGAATAGAGAGGCCAAGAAGTTAGCAGAGGAACAAAAAATTGAAATTAAATATTTTAATATAATTTATGAAGCACTCGATTATGTAGAAAAATCTTTATCTGGACTTTTGGAACCAGATCTTAAAGAAACAGTTCTTGGAAGCGCAGAGATCAAAAAAGTATTTAAAGTTTCCAATGTGGGAAAAATTGCTGGCTCGAAAGTGATAAGCGGAGAAATAAAAAGCAGGTCCAAAGCAAGAATAATAAGAGATGGAGTAGTAGTATACAATGGAGAAATTTCATCAATTTTTAGGGAAAAAAATCAAGTAAAAGAAGTTGGTACGGGAATAGAGTGTGGAATTGGAATAAAAGATTTTATAGATTTTAAAGAAAAAGATGTAATAGAATCTTATTTAGCGGAAGAAATAAGAAGAACAATTTGAAAATGAACAGTCAAGATTCATCAAAATCATTTAGCCAAAGACAGTTAAGAGTAGGTGAATTAGTAAAACAAAATTTAGGTGAGCTTTTCTTGAGAAATGAGGCTAAAATTCCATTTATAAACTCCAAATTAATTACTGTAACTGAAGTTAGAATGACCCCAGACCTTAAAACAGCAAGAGTTTACGTTATTCCCTTAGGTGGCTCTGGTATTAAAGAGTTTGTAAAAATCTTGACGGAATACTCTCATCTTGTTAGAAAAGCGCTATCTAAAAGGCTAGATATAAAGTTTCTTCCTAAGCTAACATTTGTAGAAGATAACTCATTTGAATATGCTGAAAAGATTGAAAAAATTATAAAGTTTAATAATGATAAAGAAAAAAAAAGATACAATTAAATCTCTAGCTTTACACGTCAAAGATGTAGGTTCAACAGAAATACAAATAGGTTTACTTACAGATAAAATTGCAAAATTATCTGAACATTTTAAAAAATTTAAAAAAGACAAACATTCAACTTTAGGTTTGGCTAAATCAGTCACTAAAAGAAAAAAATTACTTTCTTATCTTAAAAGAAAAAATACTGAGTCCTACCAAAAAGTTATCAAACAACTAAATTTAAGGAAATAATGTTCAAAATACATAAGGAGGAATTAGAAGTTAATGGTAAAAAATTAACTTTGGAAACAGGTAAAATCGCACGCCAAGCAGATGGAGCTATCATTGCTACGTTAGGGGAAACTGTAGTAATTGCAACAGCGGTAGGTGCTAAAAAAGTCGCTGAAGGTCAAGATTATTTTCCATTATCAGTAAATTATCAGGAAAAATACTATGCAGCAGGTAAAATACCTGGGGGATATTTTAAAAGAGAGGCTAGACCCACAGAGGCTGAAACATTAATTTCTAGATTAATTGATAGACCCATAAGACCACTATTTCCAGCTGGTTTTATGAACGAAGTTCAAATACTCCCAACAGTTTTATCATACGATAGTGATAACCAACCAGACATATTATCAATTATTGCATCTTCTGCAGCTCTGTCAATTTCAGGATTACCGTTTTTAGGGCCGATAGCAGCAAGTAGAGTTGGATATAAAGATGGAAAGTATTTATTAAATCCCTCGGTAGAGGAACTAAAAGACTCCGAGTTAGATTTAGTCGTTGCTGGAACTAAAGATGCAGTTTTAATGGTAGAGTCTGAAACTTCAGGATTATCCGAAAAAGTCATGTTAGATGCAGTAAAATTTGGACATGAAAAATTCATACCAGTAATTGATGCAATTGAAAAATTAACGAAAAAAGTAAGTAAGCCAAAATGGTTAGTAGAAGAAGTAGATCACTCTGAAATTAAAAAGAAAATTACTGAGCAATTTGAAGGTGGATTGAGAAGTGCTTTCAAAGAAATAGATAAGAAGAAAAGATCTACAACTATTTCTGAAATAGAGACACAATGCAAAGAGATGTTTGCAGAAGATGAAACTGTTACGGAAAATCAGGTAATTAGTCAGTTGAAGTCTTTAGAAAAAGATATTGTGAGAACTGCAATTCTAAAAGAAAAGAAAAGAATTGACGGAAGAGGTTTAGCAGATGTGAGACAGATTAAATGTGAAGTAGGTGTATTACCGAGAACTCATGGATCTGCGCTTTTTACAAGAGGAGAAACACAAGCGCTTGTAGTCACTACACTTGGAATGACGGATGATGAGCAAAGACTAGAAAGCCTTGAGGGTATGCAAAGATCAAACTTTATGCTGCACTATAATTTTCCCCCATTTTCGGTTGGAGAATGCGGTAGAATAGGCACAGGAAGAAGAGAAATTGGGCACGGAAAACTTGCTTGGAGAGCAATAAACTCATCTCTACCAAAAAAAGAAAATTTTCCATACACATTAAGAGTGGTTTCAGAAATAACCGAGTCTAACGGATCGTCATCAATGGCAACAGTTTGTGGAACGTCGTTATCATTAATGGATGCGGGAGTTCCGATTAAAGAACCAGTTGCTGGAATTGCTATGGGATTAATTAAAGAAGGTGAGAATTTTTCAGTATTATCTGACATCTTGGGAGATGAAGACCATTTAGGAGATATGGATTTTAAAGTAGCTGGTACTAAAAATGGTATCACGTCTCTTCAGATGGATATTAAAATTACAGGAATTACGTTTGAGATAATGGAAAAGGCTTTGGATCAAGCTAAAGTTGGACGAGAACATATTTTGGGTGAAATGAATAAAGCTATAAAAACTTCAAGAAAAGAGTTTTCAAAACACACACCTAAAATGGAAACTATTAAAGTAGATAAAAAAGATATAGCAACAGTAATAGGAAAAGGTGGGGCAACTATTAGAGAAATTGTTGAGACTTCAGGAGCTAAAGTTGATGTGAAGGATACGGGAGAAGTAACTGTTGCAGCACCAGATGAAGAATCAAGAAATAAAGCTATCGATTTTATTAAAAGTTTAATTGCAAAACCTGAGATGGGCAAGGTTTATAAAGGTAAAGTAGTTAAAATTATGGAATTTGGAGCTTTTGTAAACTTTTTAGGAAAACAAGATGGGCTTGTACATATTTCTGAGTTAGC
>MDTE01175978.1_pt1 | contig 29190 bp, 25 predicted proteins | sample 811231 | NCBI WGS metagenome assembly MDTE01 (sample SAMN05326651, study PRJNA326480) | marine metagenome | isolation source: seawater | place: Indian Ocean: Red Sea | collected 2010 | reverse complement strand
TTTATTGGTCATTAATAAAACTGTGAGACTTGAATTCATTATTACTTTATTTTTAAAAAGTTTTGTTTTAACAAACTTAGATGAAAGTTTCTTTGCCTGTGGGAAGGGAATTGATAAGATTAAATTTTTTGAATAAACATGCTTATTATCTTTAAATCTAAGATACCAGCAATCTTTTTGTCTTTTTATTTCAAATAGTTCTGATTGAAAATTACAATTAATTTTTTTAAGTAAAAATTTACTTATATCGTTATTTCCTTTAACACCAATTAATTTAATATGTTTTTTATCTTTTTTAACCTTCTCATTTAAAAATTCATGATTTCCTCTCCAATGTTTGAGAACTTTTTTTTTGATAAGTTTATTGGTAAAAGATTTAAATTCCCTTGATCTTGGAGATAAATATTGAAGACCATGGTCAAAACCTATTTTGCCTTTATATCGTTTAAAAGAACTTCTGCCGCCAACACCTCTGGCTTTATCATAAACACTGACTGAAAATTTTTTATTTAAAAGATTTGCAATTGTCGAACCTGAAATGCCTGATCCAATAATGCAAAAATCTAACATAATTTAGTTAAAGTAAATTATAATGTACATTACAAAGTTTGTCATTCAGTTCAATTCAGTAGCTTATTAAAAGAACTTTAGTCGCAGTGAAAAAAATTAAAAATTTTGTTATAAACTCTAAATGGAAACAACCATATTAATTATTCTAGTAATTGTAATTGCGTGGGTACTTTTTAGACCTTTTTCAAAAAGGGAACTAGACAGATACAACAACAAAGATAACTGGTCTAATATGGGTTTTTAACAATGGGATTAATTATGCAAAAACTATCAGTCATTCTAATAATGTTACTTTTTTCAAACTCAGCATTTGCAGGCTCTTGTCCAATGATGGCAAAAAAAGTTGAAGAGAAAATATCATCAGCTCAAAAACTATATGAGGAAGGTGTTAACGCACATTCTATGGGAAATCATGGTGAATCGGAAAAACTCTTAAAGGAAGCATTAGATTTATTTAAAAATTAACTAAACTAAGTCTTTATAAATTTACTTAAGTTCGGTTTGAAATATTTTGGACCCTTCATAACCTTTCCAAATTCATTATATATTGGTTTACCGTTTAACCCCAATTTACTCATATTTGAATTTTGTACTTCGTTAAAACATTTATCTAAATTTATTCCAAACGCATGTCCCGCACCATATGTTACATATAAAATATCAGTTAGTGCATCCGCAACCTCAACTAAATCTTTATTTTCCATTGCTTCTCTTAATTCTTCTAATTCTTCCTTAATTAGATTTAATCTTAATTGATTAATTTTTTCTGTGCCAAATGAAGATTTGTCTTTAACTTCTTGACCAAAAGTTTTCATAAAAACACCAACTTTTTCAAAATTTGTCATTTTGCTCCTATAAGTTATGAAATTTTTAATATATAATTAATATCATTTATCAATGAAATTTAGAAAAGAATTTGACAGCATAGGTTCAATAAATGTGCCAGCAGAAAAATATTGGGGTGCATCAACTCAAAGATCAAAAAAATACTTTGATATAGGTGAATTCTTAGTAAGACCAATATTAGTTAAGTCTATTGCAATAATAAAAAAAGCTGCCGCAAAAGTTCACTTGAAAGAAAAACAAATTTCATCAAATATATCAATGGCAATTATTAAGGCCTCAAACGAAATAATTTCTGGAAAACTAGATGAACATTTTCCTCTCAAAGTCTGGCAAACAGGTTCTGGGACACAAACAAATATGAACGTAAATGAGGTGATATCTAATAGAGCTATCGAAATTTTAAGAGGAAAGAAAGGTTCAAAAAATCCTGTACATCCTAATGATCATGTTAATAAATCACAATCTACTAATGATGTTTTTCCTACTGCGATGCATATAGCTATTGCTCTTGAGACAAAAAATAAATTAATTCCATCGTTAGAATTATTAAATAAAGAACTAAAGAGAAAAGTTAATAAATTTAAAAGTATTGTTAAAGTTGGAAGAACTCATCTTCAAGATGCTACACCGCTGTCTTTAGGTCAAGAATTCTCCGGATATCAATCTCAACTTAATGAATGTATTTCTAGAATTAAAAATGCTTTAAATGAAATTTATTATTTAGCTCAAGGAGGAACAGCAGTTGGAACCGGAATTAATAGCAAAAAAGGTTTTGATAAAAAGATTATAAAAGAGATTAAAAAGATTACAAAATTACCTTTTAAACCCTCCAAAAATAAATTTGCTGCTTTAGCCGCACACGATGAAATTGTGAATTTTTCTGGAACACTAAATACTACAGCAGTATGTTTAATGAAAATTGCAAATGATATAAGGTTTTTAGGGTCTGGCCCTAGAGCTGGCTATGGCGAACTTATTTTACCAGCTAATGAACCTGGATCATCAATTATGCCAGGAAAGGTCAATCCCACTCAATCTGAAGCAGTTACTATGGTTTGTGTAAAGGTAATTGGGAATCACAATGGAATTACTATGGCCGGATCTCATGGTCATTTCGAACTAAATGTATTCAAACCACTAATTGCTCATAATATTTTACAATCAATAGATTTGTTAGCAGATAGTACTAAAAATTTTGCTCTATATTGTATTAAAGGTTTGAAAGCTGACAGAGAAAAAATAAGCAAATATTTAAATGACTCTCTTATGCTTGTAACAGCACTAGCCCCACACATTGGATATGATAATGCTGCAAAAATTGCTAAGAAAGCACATAAAAATAAAACTACCTTGAAAACTGAGGTTTTAAAAACAGGATTAATTAATGAAAAACAATATGATAAAATAGTTGATCCAAAAAAAATGATTTATCCAGCATAACTTTTAAAAAAACTACTTATGAAATTCGTAAAAGTGATCCTGTTAAATTCATTTCCCTTCTTTAGATTATAATTAAAAATAAATTCATCTATATTTTCATTAGATTTTTTATCGATGATAATGTTATCAAAACTTGTTTCATTCTGTGTAAGATTATGAACGAAATCAAACTCTATTTCTTTAATCGATTTTCTATAATTTTTATTTACTTGAAATGATCTATAAAAATTATCTATATCAATCATATCTAATTTTACCTTACCAACAATAATAATATCATTGTCAATATCACTTATTATACAGTCTTTTAGAGTAATCTTTAAATCGTCTTTCCAAAAAATATTTGAATTAGTAAGGCTAATATATCCTTCTTCAATACCAATTTTTAAAGATAAGTTATTTAACTCTCTCACATTTACAACATCTTTAACATTTAAGTTTACGTTAACGTTTAAATTTATATTATTAAATAATTGTGACTTAATTAAATCATAAAAAATTGAGTCATCATTTAACAAGTTTTTAAAGCTCAATCCTTCATAATTAAAATTAGATGAAAAATAAAAAGGTTTAAAATCTATAAAACCATTGTAATTATTCTTATTTTTTTTTGAAAAGAAATTTAATGAATTTTTTTTTACTTGATAATTCAACGATGTACTTTTACTGATGAATATAATATCTAAAAGCCCTTTCTTTACCTCATTATCATAATCTGTCTCACTATCAATATTTAGTCTTATTTTTTTCGAATTAAAATTTATTAAAATTTTTTTATTAAATTTATCATTTTTAATTGTAAGTTTGTAAGGAATTTTAAATACTTCATTTTTTGAAACTAAGAGATTTTGAAAATTATTGTAGTCGTAATAGAATTCACCGTTCTTTATTTTGTTAATAAATAAAACTTCATTTTCCTCATTCTTAAAAAAAATTTTACTTTGTTTAAAAATTATTTTATTTGAGTTTGGTGGAGTTTTTAGAAGATTTTCAAAAAAAAATAAATCATTTAAATAAACATTGAAGTCTGTCTTATCAAAAACTAAATCTTTTATATCTATACCATCATTCTCAAATGAAAAAAATTGACCTATTCCAATAAAAACTTTTAGTGTTTTGCTTGACCCGATTTTTTTTCCATTTCTAACAATTGATAAATTGTTGGAAAAAAAATGTGGTTTTGGTAATAACCCATAATTAAGCTGTTCATTGAATTTTACCTTTACACCATAATTTTTATTAATTTGATTCTTTATTTGAGTTTGGATGACATTTTTATCGTAGAAAGTGGGAATCAAAAAATAAGATAGTGTCAAAATAACAACTGCTCCTATAATCAAAATAAGTCTATTTTCCTTATTAAGTAAAATTTCTTTATAGTTTGACTTTAAATATTTTATTTTGTTAAAATTTCTTTCTATAAAGTCATTTATATATAAAATTTGTTTTTTAATTTTTTTATTAAATAAATTAAAATTACTCATAGTAATTAGAACAATTTATAATTAAATATTTCAAATGGTAAACTACGAATATTTAAAAAATTTAAATAAAGCACAGAAAGAGGCTGTGATGTATCTTGATGGGCCTCTTCTTATAGTTGCAGGAGCAGGATCTGGAAAAACAAAGGTTCTAACCTCTAGAATCGCAAATATCATTAGAGAGAAAAAAGCATATCCTAATCAAATTCTATCAGTAACATTTACAAATAAAGCAGCCAAAGAAATGCAGACTAGAGTAAGTAAATTACTTGGATCTTCAGCAACTAGCTTATCCTGGTTAGGCACATTTCACTCTATTTGCGCAAAATTATTAAGAAAGCATGCTCCAGCAGTTGGTTTAAACTCAAATTTTACAATTATAGACACAGATGATCAGATCAGACTTATTAAAAATATTTGTAAAGCAGAAAACATTGATATTAAGCAGTTGGCCCCAAGATATATATTGGCGATAATAGATAGATGGAAAAATAAAGGTTATTATCCTAATGAAGTTAAGATTAATTATAAAGATATATACGAAAAAAATATACTACCTATTTACAAAATCTATCAACAAAAACTAATCGCTCTTAATTCTTGTGATTTTGGTGACCTAATTCTTCATGTTGTAAAAATTTTTGAAAAAAATGATGATATAAAGAATATTTATTCTAAAAATTTTAAATATATTTTAGTAGACGAATATCAAGATACAAATTTTATTCAAAGTAAATGGTTAAAATTATTGTCTGAAAAGAACATGAATATATGTTGTGTTGGAGACGACGATCAATCAATTTATAGTTGGAGAGGTGCTGAAATCAAAAATTTTTTAGAATTTGATAGCGTTTATAAGAACACAAAAGTAATTAGGCTTGAAGAAAATTACAGATCTTCACAAAATATTTTATCTGTTGCATCTAATCTAATTTCAAATAACCAAAACAGAGTTGGAAAAACATTAAAAGCAACTTTGGAGGAAGGAGATTTAGTAAAACTTAATTGTTTTAAAAACGGCAAAGATGAAGCAACAGGAATTTCTGATGAAATAGAAAATATTAAGAAGAAAATTTCTTTTAATAATATCGCAATACTTGTAAGAGCAATATTTCAAACAAGAGAATTTGAGGAAAGATTTTTGAAAATTGGAATTCCTTATAGAATATTAGGAGGAACCAAATTTTATGAGAGATCTGAAATTAAAGACTGTGTAGCTTACTTAAGACTTATATATCAAAGTAAGGATGATTTATCTTTTGAAAGAATTATTAATAACCCAAAAAGATCTATTGGAGATAGTTCAATAAAACAAATACACGAATATGCAAAAAAAAATAATTTTAACTTAGAAAATGCCTCTAGAAAAATGATTGAGGAAAATCTAATTAAACCAAAAACTAAAATTGGTCTTACAATTTTTTTAGAACTTTTAGCTAAATGGAGAAATGATTTAAATATAAAAAAAATTAATCATGTTAAACTTTTACAAACTGTTTTAGATGAGTCAGGATATTCTTCTATGTTGAAACAAAAAAAAGATATTGAGAGTGATAATAGATTGGAAAATATAAAGGAACTTTTAAGTGCAATGAAAGAGTTTGACAATTTGGAAAGTTTTTTAGAACATGTTTCACTAGCCACATCTATCGATCAAGAATGGGATGGTGAAAAAGTTAATATGATGACAATGCATGCTGCGAAAGGGTTAGAGTTCAAGGCAGTCTTTTTACCTGGATGGGAGGAGGGACTTTTCCCTCACCAAAAATCAATCGAGGAAAAAGGTCAAAGCGGCTTAGAGGAAGAGAGAAGATTAGCTTATGTCGGGATTACAAGAGCAAAATAAAAAGCTTACATATCTTTTTCTATGAATAGATTTTATCAGGGCGATTGGATAGATAGTATGGCATCAAGATTTATAGACGAACTTCCAGAGAAATTCTTAGAAAAAAATTCATTTTTTAATGAAAGTAAAGATGATGAAGTTGATTTTGAGTTTAATCAAGACTTTGATCAAGAGGATAATATAAGGAGTCCTGGATGGATTAGATATCAAAAAAGATTAAAATGATTAAACAAAGATTACAAAGTCTTAAAAATAAATTTCAAAAATACCATATTGATGGGTATGTAGTGCCTAAAAATGATGAGTTTTTTTCTGAGTATTCCGCAAAAGATAGATTAAAGTTTATTTCAAATTTCAGTGGATCTGCAGGTTTTGCGGTAATACTTAAAAAAAAAAATTTTTTATTTGTTGATAGTAGATACACAATACAAGCACAATTAGAGTCAAAAAAAAACTTTGAAATTGTTGATTTTTATAAAATTATTAATTGTAAGCTATTTAAAAACCTGACGCTAGGTGTTGATCCGAAATTATTCACTTCTGAAAATTTAAAAAAATTTTTTCCAAAAAATAAAATTCAAATTATTGAAACAAATTTAATAGATCAAATTTTTAAAAAAAAATCAATTTCTTCTAAACCTTTCTATTCTTTATCTGAAAAGATAGCTGGAGAAGATTATAAAAAAAAGATTACTAAAATTACAAAATATTTAAAGAAAAAAAATTCAAATTACATTTTCATAACCGCTCCAGAAAATGTTGCTTGGCTTTTAAATATAAGAGGTAAAGATAGTCCCTACAGTCCGATACCTAACTGTCATTTATTCTTGGATAACAAAAACAACCTTTATTTAATAACCAAAAAAAAAAAATATTCAAAATCTACTTAAAGAAAAGAAGTTAAATTCTAATAATTTAATCGAACCACAAAACTTTAAAAAATTTATTTACAATCAACACGGTAAAAAAATAATAATTGATAAAAAGTCATGTTCAATATTTTATGAAAACATATTACATAATAAATTTAAAGTTTTGAAACAAGATGATCCAATTTATTTATTAAAATCTCTAAAGAATAAAATTGAAATAAGCAATTTGATAAAAAGTCATATTGCAGATGGTGTTGCATTAACAAAATTCCTACATTGGATTAAAAAAGTAAATAATAAGGTAATTACAGAAGTTGATGCTCAGGATAAATTGGAAAGATTTAGGAAAAGAAACAAAAATTATTTATATCCAAGCTTTAATACTATTGCTGCAACTGGAGAAAATGGCGCTATAGTTCACTACAGAGCAACAAAAAAAAATAATAGAGAAATAAAAAAAAATGATTTATTTCTTTGTGATTCTGGAGGTCAATACAAATATGGAACAACCGATGTCACACGCACAATATGTTTTACTAAACCAAGAAATAATATTAAAAATATTTTCACAAAAGTATTAAAGGGGCATATCGCTGTTGCCCAAACAAACCTGAATAAAAAAAAAACAGGAGAATTAATCGATATTCAAGCTAGAAAATTTTTAAAAAGATCAAATCTTGATTACAAGCATGGAACCGGTCATGGTGTTGGTTTTTTTTTGAATGTTCATGAAGGGCCTCAAGCAATTTCAAAGTTCAATAAAATAAGATTTTCAGAAGGTATGGTTGTAAGTAATGAACCTGGATATTACAAAAGAGGGCAATTTGGTATTCGTATTGAAAATTTACTATATGTGAAAAAAATTAAAAAAAATTTATTTTTCGAAAATTTAACTTTGGCGCCTATAGATTACGACTTAATAGATTATAAAAAACTAACGAAAAGTGAAAAAGATTATCTATTTAGATATAATATTCTTATCTACACAAAATTATCGCCTTATTTGACAAGGGCTGAAAGGCATTGGTTAGCCAGTTTTATTTAAAATTTTGAACCACTCTTTCTGATTAAGAATTTTTATTTTTAAATCTTTAGCAGTTTCAACTTTCCTTTTAGTTGGTTTTTCACCAATGATGAGATAATCAAGTTTTTTTGATACATTACTAATTATAGTCCCTGAGTTTTGTTCAATTAAAGATTTAGCCTCTGCTCTACTTATTCCATCTAGTTTTCCTGTTAACATAAATGTTTTATTTGCTAGAGGGCCGTCTTTATTTATTTTCAAGGAGTCTTTGATTTTAAGTATTTTATTAAGCTCAATTATTACTTGTAGGTTAGTATCATTTAAGAAAAAGTTTTTAATAGAATTTATTTGCGTTTCACCGATACCATCAATATTTAATAATTCACTGAAATTTTTATTTTTTGACAAAGATATAAAATTATTAGCCGTCTTAAGATATTTCGAAATTAATTTTGCATTCTCTAAACCGATATGCCTTATACCAAGAGAATAAATAAACTTATCAAATGAAATACTCTTTCTCTGCTCTATAGAATATTTTAATTTGTTTGCAGATTGTTTTCCCCAACCGTCCAAATGCTCGATTTTGCTAAAGTTTAATTTAAAAATATCCTGTGGTAATTTTATCATCTTTAAATACCAAAATTTTTCAACAATTTTTTTTCCAAAACCATCAATGTTAAAAGCTTCTTTTGAGACAAAATGTTTAATTTTTTCTATTGAGACCTTCTCACAATCAAATCCTTCACTTGAACAACGTCTTACAGCATCTTCTTTTTTTGTGATTGCGTTTAATTCTTTAATTGTTTTAGATCCACATGAAGGACATTTTGTTGGAAAAATAAATTTTTTTGATTGTTTATCTCTTTTATTTAAATCTACAGAAATAATGTGAGGAATTACATCACCAGCTCTCTCGACTCTTACAGTATCTCCCTTTCTAACATCTTTTCTTTTGATCTCATCTTCATTATGCAAAGTTGCATTAGAGACAACGACACCACCTATATTAATTGGACTAATTTTCGCTACAGGTGTCAAAGCACCAGTCCTCCCAACCTGTATATCAATATCAATAATTTTTGAAATTCCACTATTAGCAGAAAATTTATGTGCTACAGCCCATCTTGGTGCATTTGAGACGTTACCTAATCTTTTTTGTACATAAAAACTATTAATTTTGTAGACAATTCCATCTATATCAAAATTTAGCTCATTTCTTTTTTTTTCAATACTATAATAGTTAGACATCAGATTTTCTACGCCAGATATTGTTTTATTTAATGGATTAATTTTAAATCCCCAAGATTTTAATTTTTTAAGAAATTCACTTTGATACCTAATATTCATACCGTCTTCGTACCCATATGTATATGCAATAAATTTTAAAGGAATTTTTTTTGTATCTTTAGGATCTTTTTGCCTCAGAGAACCAGAAGCAGCATTTCTTGGATTTGCAAATTTATTTTGAATTTTTTTAAAATCATTGTTTTGAATAAATACCTCGCCTCTAATATCAATTTCTTTTGGAAAATCATTTGATGAGACTATACTAGGTATATCATTAATTGTTTTAAGGTTTTCAGTAATATCTTCACCCTCTTTTCCATCTCCTCTAGACAATCCCCTTACAAATTTTCCATTTTTATAAATTAAAGAAGCTGAGATACCGTCAATTTTGGGTTCTGCACTATATTCAATTTCATAATTGTTATTTTGATTAAGGTAATTTTTTATTTTTTTTTCAAAATTGATAAGGTCATCTTTTGAAAATGCATTACCTAGAGATAACATTGGCACACTATGAGCGAATTTCTTGAATATTTTAGATGGTTTAAAACCTAGAGTTTTAGAGGGCGAATTTTCACTTTTTAAAAATTTATATTTTTTTTCTAAGTCTAAAATTTCTTTTTTAAGTAAATCAAACTCTGCGTCGCTTATTTTTGGATTATTTTTTTCAAAATATAGAAAATTGTGGTTATTGAATTCTTTAATTTTAAATTCATATAACTCTTTTAATTTTTCTTTTTTCATTTATTAAAATAAGGATCTAATTCTATCTAATAATTTATTCTTATTTTCTTTCTGATTTTCGCTCTTTTCTTTTTTAATTAAAGAATAATCTTTATTAAATACCTTATATGATTCCTCATACCACTCACTTGATTGGTAATTATATCCAAGAATTTTTGCAAATTTTTTAGACTCATTCTCTAAACCAATCAAGTAATATACCTCAACTAGTCTATGTAATGCTTCCTCTATATAAATAGTTGTTTCGTATTTAGTTACCACAGTATTAAGTCTATTTATTGCGGCAATCCATTTTTCTTTTTTAATATAGTGACGTGCTAAATATATTTCTTTTGCAGCTAAGATATCCTGTATTAATTCTAATTTGTATTTTCCATCTAAAGCATAATCTGAATCTGGATATTTGTTCACGATTAAGGTAAAAAATTTTTTTGCTTCTATGAGAGGTCTCAAATCTTTTTTTTCATCAATAATGCTGTCATAATAATTCATTGCTAATAAATAATATGCATAATCTAAATTTTTATATTTTGGATATAATTTGATAAATCTTTTAAGCTCATTAATTGAGTTAGAATAATAGGCTTGAGTCCAATAGGCATAAGCCGCCATAAGGGAAGATCTCGGAGCCCAATCAGATTGAGGGTATAATAGTTCAGCTTCATTAAATTTTTTTGTAGCATAAAGAACATCTCCTTTTTCCAGAGCAGCTACACCTGAATTATAAGCCTCTATCATTTGCTCCTCTAAGCTATCTCCTTGAACTTTTGTGATAATCTGCTCATTTTTTTTTGAACAAGAGTAAAATAAAAAAATAAGTGCAATTATTAAAAAAAACCTAATCATTTAATTTTTTATTTATCAGTTTTTTTATGAAAACTAAACTATTAAGCTATAGATCTTAGATGACTTCTATTTAAAATAGTATTAGGGATAACTTTTTCTCCAATTTCAATTACTGAAAAATTATTATTATCACTAAATAATTTTCTAAGTAATTGATTGGTTAAGGAATGTCCCCCTTGAGAACACTTGATATTTCCAATTATTCTATATCCTGAGAGATATAAATCACCTAAACAGTCTAAGATTTTGTGATTTACAAATTCTTTCTCATTTCTTAATTTTTCTTTATTTAAAATTTCATTATCTTTCACAACTATTGCATTATCTAAAGAACCACCTAATGCTAAGTTAGATGATCTAAGTTTTTCAATATCTTCATATAGACAGAAAGTTCTTGAATTAAATATATCTGTTAAATTTGATTTATACATGTCAACAACATTTCTTTGATTACTAATTAACTCATTTGCATATTTGATTTCAAAATCAACTTCTAAACTAATCTTACTAGGTTTTATGGATATAGTTTTATGTTTCTCTTGATGTTTAACTTCTTTTTCAATTTTAATTATCTTAATTGGTACATCGCTAGTTTGTATTCCAACTTTCAAAATTTCTTCTACAAAAATTCTTGCAGATCCGTCTAAAATTGGTACTTCTTTATTGTTAATTTCAATAAAAGCATTATCAATTCCAAGACCAAAAAGTGCACCCATCAAATGTTCAATTGTTGATACTGAAACACCATTATCATTAGTAATTGTGGTGCAAAATGATGCACTACTCACATTATATACATTTGGTATTACAATATTATTCTTATTTATATCGACTCTTTTAAAATAAATTCCTGTGTTTGGTTTAGCAGGATTTAAAGTCATTGAAACTTTTTTACCAGAATGAAGGCCTATACCATCGAACTTAATACTTTTTTTAATAGTGTTTTGACTTAATCTTGACATAGTGAAAGATGTAATAGAAATTTCAAAATATTAAAAACAACAAATGTTACGAGAAAATACAATCTCAGCTTAATAAATTAAAAAATTTTTAAAAAAAACCTTGTTTTTTCTTACTTTTAAGGGTCAAAACTACCTCATTTGGATTAAGACCATCTTTTAATTTTTGAGCCATTAAGAAAAAATCTTTCTCATTTTCATCTAAAAATTTTTTTATATAACTTACACAAAAAATTTGATTAAGAGATATTTGATACTTTTTTAAAATTTTTTCTAGTTCAATTATGAAATTATTTCCTAGGCAAATAAATTTTACATCAATTGAAAATTGATTACCATTTAAATTATGAGGTAAATTTGAAAAGTTTTGATTATCAATTTTATAATTATCAACCAACATGTGAATTATTTTTTGATTATTAAAAGTTTTTTTCGTGCAATCTTTTGCTTCATTAAGTAGAAAATTTAAATTCTCTCTGATAACCATACTTTCAAAATTGTTTTTTTTTACCGATATTCGAAATATCAAAAAAATATCTAAATCTATCAAAATAGAAATTTTCTCAACAAATTTTTTTAACAATTTTTCAATCTTAAAAATATTTTCATTAATGAAATAGTCTATCTCTTCTAACGGTAATTTACTAAATTCTTTTTTAAGTATTAGTTCCTTTAAATAAATTCTTTTTTGTGAACTTGTATAAACTGAAATAACCAATTTTTTTTTATTTATTAAAAGATATGTATTATGATCTAAATTATTTTCCATTTATAATAATTTGGTTCGATTGTCGTAAATCTATTTCTTTAATATTTTTAAATTCTTCTTTTCTTAATACAGATTTATATAATTCTAATGCTTTTTTTACCCCTTGTTTTGGCAATTTAATTATAATTCCAGAATTTGTTTCAACATCCCATCTTCCTGAATTAAAAAAAAATAAATTTTTCAATTCAAAATAATTTAACTTACTTTCATCAATTATTTTCTTAAGCTCAAAAAATTCTTTAATTTCAAATTTACCGAAAATAAATGGTATATTTTTTCCACCTATGTCAACTTTTATAACCTTTCCATTTGATCCTAAATAAAAAGTATCATCAATATTTTTAACTTGAGCTAAAATTTTTGTTTTTGTTATATTTATTTTCAATGTAGAAGGATAAATTTTGAAAATCGAGTATTTTTCAATTAAATTATTTGCACCTAAAATTTCAATTATTTCAATTTTATTAAGAAAAAGGAGATTATCAAATTTTAAAAAATCTAAGTTTTTTCTTAATTCTAAATTCTCATTATCACTTAAACCTGAAATATAGATTTGTTTTATTTTTGGATAATCAAAATCATTAAAGTTTTTGTTATTTATACTTCCTATTAAGAGAAATAAAAAAATATATAAAAAAATTTTTTTATTTATTTTTTGAGGCATCCTTAATGATTAATTCTAATAATTTAATAAAACTTATCCCGTGAAAATTAGCAATCTCTGGTACCAATGAAAGGCTTGTCATACCTGGTTGAGTATTAATTTCCAGAAGATAGAATTTTCCTTTATAGTATTTAAAATCTGACCTAGTCACACCTCTGCACCCAATTAAGTTATGTGCCTTAAATGCCAAACTCATAATTTTATCATATTTAATTTTTGGAATTTCAACTGGAATAATATGTTTTGTCTTAGCTTTTGAATTATATTTTGCTTCGTAATCATAAAACTGTCTTTGCGGTTTTAGTTCAATTGCACCAAGTTTCTTTGATCCGATAATTGCTGCTTGGATTTCTCTCCCAGGGATGAATTGTTCTATTAAAATTTTTCTATAATTTTTCAATTTTTTTAAATTATTAAAGATATTTTTTTTGGAGCAAATAAAAACATTTACACTTGATCCTTCATTAATTGGCTTGATGACCACGGGAAATTTTAATCTTTTTTCGATTGAACTAATCAAGTCAATTTTAGATTTGTTAAAAAAATATAAAATATATTTAGGGGTTAATATATTATTCTTAATGAAAATTTTTTTTGATAATTCTTTATCCATTGCTATCGCTGAAGCAATAACACCTGAGTGAGTATAGGGTACTTTTGTAGTTTCTAAAATTGATTGAATATACCCATCCTCCCCAAATTGTCCGTGTAAAGCGTTAAAAATGATATTTGGTTTAAAGACTTTTATCTTATCTAGAAATTTGGAATTTGGTTCACAAATATTAACTTTATATCCATTCTTTTTTAATTCTTTAGCTACTTGTTTACCCGTATCAAGGCTGATAGCTCGTTCTTTTGATATCCCTCCAGAAATTATTAATATTTTTTTCAATTTATTTTAAAATTTTAATTTCTTTTTCTAAATTTATTCCAGTTTTCTCTAAAACCTTTTTAGTTACAAAATCAATTAATTTTGACATATCTTCAAATGATGCATTCCCATTATTAACAAAAAAATTGCAATGCTTTTGTGAAATAGACGCATCACCAAATTTCAGGTCTAATGGCACTGATTCTTTTATTAGTTCCCAAACTTTTTTATTTGTTTGATATATTGGATTTTTAAATGTACTACCGCTAGTCTTTATCATGGTTGGTTGATTCATTTCTTTTTTTATTCTCAATTTTTTTACCTCTTGACTTATTGTTTTTGCATCTGTTTTTTTCCCTTTAAAAGAAGCGCTTAAAAATATTAAATCCTCAGACAAATTACTTGTTCTATAATCGAAATTAATTTTATCTCGTGGAATGGTAATAACGTTACCAAATTTATCTATAGCCTGGATGGATAATAAAATATCTTTAAATTCTTTCTCAAAACAACCAGCATTCATTCTTATTCCACCGCCAATTGTACCTGGTATACAAGATAAAAATTCAAATTCACTTAAATCATTTTGTAATGCAAAATCTGACAAAGATTTATCTAAAACACCACTTCCTGCTATCAAAACATCTTTACCTAAAAGGGAAATATTTTTGAAATTTTTACCAAGTTTAATTACAATTCCATCAAACATTTTATCAGTAATTAAAGTATTTGAACCTGCTCCAAGAATGAATATTTTTTCTTGGTTTTGCAATGTTTTTAAAAACCTTACCAATTCTTTTAAATCATCTGCTGTATAAAAAACCTTTGATGTTCCTCCAATATTAAACCAGTTTCTTTTTTTAAGATTGTATTCAAATTGAACTTTATCTCCAAATTCTTTTAATATTTTTTTTAATTTTTTTGTTTCCATTACATTAGCTGTGGTAGTTTTGCCATCCAATTAGAAATTGAACCTGCACCCATTCCGATGACTATTTTTTTGCCATACATATTCATTTTAAGAAATTTAGCTAATTGAATATTGTCATTCACTAAAAATAATTTTACTTTAGAATTTTTAATTATTTCTTTGGCAAAATTTGTATAATTAAATCCTAATCTTATTTTTTCTCCAGCGGTATACACTGGACATAAAACGACTATATCAGCATTTTTAAATGCAAACGAAAATTCTCTTTTTAAATCTTTTAACCTTGAAATTCTATGAGGCTGAAATATGCAAACTTTATCGTAACCCTTATAAACTTTATTTACTCCATCCAACACGACTTTTATTTCAGTAGGATGATGAGCATAATCGTCGTAAAAATCTATTTTATTATATGTAAAAATTTTATTAAATCTTCTTTGAACTCCTTTAAAATTTAATAAACCCTTTTTAATATTTTGAATTGATATACCAACTGTTAGTGCAACTGCTGCAGCTGCTACAGAGTTTCTTACGTTGTGAAGACCAAGTAGTGGAATTTTTATTTTTTTAATCAGAATTTTATTTTTATTGGGAACGCTTATCTCCAAATCAAACTGTGAAAAATTTATATTTTGTATCAAGTTTTTAATCAAAAAATTAGATTTAGAGTTAAATCCATATGTATAGATATTTCGATTTTTTAAATTTTTTAAAAGCTCCGAATTAATTTTATCATCTAAACAGACAAATGATTTTCCAAAAGAAGGGACTTTCTCAATAAATTGAATAAAATATTTTTTTAAATCTTCCATAGACTTATAAAAGTCCATATGTTCTCTATCTATATTTGTAATAATTGAATAAGTTGGCGTAATGTGAATAAAGCTTCCATCAGACTCGTCTGCTTCAAGTATAGACCAATCACTCTTACCAAGTTTGGCAGTATTTTTAATTGAATTTATTAGTCCACCATTGATAATCGTTGGATCTAACTTAGTTTTCTGAAAAATTGAAGTTACCAAAGAAGTTGTAGTAGTCTTTCCATGTGAACCAACTATTACAATATTTTTCATTAAAGAAACAATATGAGCAAGCATCTTACCTCTTTTTATAATTGGTAAATTTTTTCTCTTTGCTTCAATTATTTCAGGATTATTTTTTTTTATTGCTGAGGAAACAACTATTATCGTTGCGTTTTTAATATTATTTTTTTTTTGCCCAATAAAAATCTTGATTTTTTCTTTTTTGAGCCTTTCAACATTTTTATTTTGGAGTAAATCACTTCCTTGAACTTTAAACCCTTTCCCTTTCATAATTAAAGCTAGTCCACTCATACCTATCCCACCGATTCCTACGAAATGAATAATTTCAGTTTTAGCTAATTCAATTTTCATTTAAGCTTTCTATTATTTTTTGATTAACATTATTCCAAGTATTTTGGTAATTTAATTTTTTTAAATTTTCTTTTTTTCTAAAAAAAGCGCTTCTATCTATAAGAATATTTTTTAGTAAATCTTCAATTTTTTCTTCAAATGACTTTTGATCAATTATCCAGCAACAATCATTCTTTTCATAAAAAGATGCATTTTCATATTGATGATTATCTTTTGAAGTTGGCAAAGGTACAGCAATAAATGGAAGGTTTAAAATAGAGAGTTCTGCAAGAGTAGAGGCACCTGCTCTCGTAATACATAAATCAGCCTCTTGAATTATAGATGTAAGATTTTTTTCGAAACTGAATATTCTGTTTTCAATTCGATTTTTTGAATAAAACTCTTTTAAATTTAAAATATTTTTTTCATTAGTCTGTTGTATTATCTGAATTGACATATTTCTTGAAATATTAGCTATCGATTTTTTTAGGTTTTTATCAAAGATATCTGCACCTTGACTTCCACCTACAATTAATATGGTAAAATTTTTTTTATTTTGATTATGTAATTTTAAATCATAAACATGCTTTTTTACCAGTGGATAAATTGTTACTATTCTATCTTTTAAATTATCTGGAAACTTTTTGACTGCCTTTGAATAACAAAAAATCTTTTTGCATGATCTTAAAAAAAATTTATTAGCACGTCCTAAAATATGATTAGGTTCTACTAAATAAATTTTTTTTTTCATTATTCGAGCTGCTAAAATCAAAGGAAGAGACATGTAACCTCCTGTAGAAAAAACTTTCTCTATTTTTTCTTTTTTTAATAAAAACAATGATTTAATTGTTAAATATAGAACAACCAAAAGATTGAATGGTAAAAAAAAAAGATTATTTAATTTGGGAGGGTTTATAATTTCAAAATCATAAATATCCTGATCTAAATATTTCAAGCCCCTTTGATCAGTTGAAAAAATTATATTAGCTTCCTTTATTAAATGATCATGCAGGATTTTAGCTGGAGTAACGTGACCTCCAGACCCACCAGTTGAGATTAAAAAATTTTTTTTCATATTAATGAATTTTTCTTTTTGTTAAATTTAAAATTATTCCTGATAATATTGAAATACTTATTATTGAAGATCCTCCATAACTTATAAAAGGAAGTGTCATTCCTGTCGTTGGAAATAACCTTATATTAACTCCAATATGTATCATTGCTTGTATTAAAATCAAACTTGTGCATCCTACCAGAATAAGTTTTGTCTTATCATCATCGTAAGAATAAACTTTTTTGAAAACTGAATAAATAAATATTGTGAATAAAAGTAATATTAAAATAATTGCAATAACACCAAACTCCTCAGAAATTACTGAAATTATATAGTCTGTATGCGCCTCTGGAACTCTACTCTTTAATGTTCCCTCTCCAATACCTTTTCCAAAAAATCCACCACTAGTTATAGAGTCAATTGCTTTTTCTGATTGTGCATTATGGGTACCTGTATCAGAATTAAAAAAAGACAAAATTCTATTTTTAATATACTCAAATTTTGTAATAAACTTAATCGATAAAAAAAGCGAAAAAAAAATAACAAAACTTGATATTGTCAAAAAAACTATATTTATACCTGAAATGAAAATTAAGACTGACCAACTAAAAAAAACTAATAATGTTTGTCCAATATCTGGCTGAACAGCAAGTAGCAAAGCGACTATCAAGGTGATCAAAAAAGAGAGAGTGTATTTAAAGTATATATTTTCAAACTTTTCATTACTCAATATTAAGCTTATTAAAACAATCAAAAAAGGTTTGACTAATTCAATTGGCTGAAATCTCGGCAAAAAATATAAATCTATCCATCTCTGTGCACTATTGACCTCAATTCCAATAAATGGCACCAAAGATAATGAAATTAATGAAAACAAAAAAATTATAGGGGAAAATTTATAAAGTTTTTCCTCATTTATCGATGATAAAACAAAAATTATTATCATACCTAATAAAACATAGGTCAAATGTTTAAAGAAAAAAGTATAATCATTTGTATCAAGCTTATCTGAAACCAATAAGGAAGTTGAGGCTAAAGAAAAGAATAGTCCGATTGCAAAAAGTAAGAAGATTAAAAAAAATATAAATTTGTCAATATTTTTCCACCAATCATAATAAAGTCTATAAATTAATTTTTTGTAATTCATTTAAATTTTTTTTTACCAATCTATTAAAATAACTACCCCTTTCTTCAAAGTTTTTAAACTCATCAAAAGAAGCAGCACAAGGGCTAAATAATATAATTTGATGTTTTTTTTTATTTATCTTAATGGTCATTAAAATTTTTTTAAAAGCTGCGTTTAAATTTTTGAAATTTTTATATTCTATTTTATTTTTTAATTTATTGTTAAAAAATTTCTTATCATTTCCAAAAACAAAGGCTTTTATGTTTTTGAAATATTTTTTTGATAAAGCAAATCTATCTTGACTCTTATGAATGCCACCAAGTAACCAATAAATGTTGAAATGTTTTTTTAAAATACTTAAGGATGAAGAAAAACTGGTGGATTTTGAATCGTTGATAATCGTTAAATACTTGTTTTTGAAAACTATTTGTTGCCGATACTTAAGTCCTCTGAATTTTTGAACTGAAGCAATCAATAAATTTTTTTTAAGAGATAGTTTTTTTGATAATTCTAAAATGAATGATAAATTTTCTTTATTTGCCTCTGTCGAAAAATAATCATTCTTAATATTTTTTAGAAAATTTTTTAACTTTTTACCATCAACTTTTATTACTTTACTATAAAATTTATTTGATTTTAATTTCTTAGACACAATTGAATTATCTTCTTTTACAAACGCAAAATGACCCCTGCTTTGACTTTTGATCAGTTTAAATTTAGCTTCAGCATATTTATTCATTGTTTTATGCCTCTCAATATGATCAGGAGAAAGATTTAGTATTACAGCATATTTTGATTTAAAAATTTTGCTATATTGTAATTGATACGATGAAGCTTCAATAACAAAAATTGTTTTTTTTTTTTACATTTTTGGCAGATAAAATCGGTTTACCAATATTTCCTACTAATTTTGCATCTAATTTTTGATTTAGCAAAACTTCATACATGAGTTGACATGTAGTAGATTTTCCATTCGTGCCAGTTATAGTTATACAATCGTTTTTAAAAAAAGAGTAAAATACATCTAAATCAGAATAAATAATATTATAGTTTTTTTTTAAAAATCTTTTTAATTTACACTTATTGATATCGATACCTGGACTCAATATTATCTTATCAAATTTATGACTTGAAATTTTTTTATAACTAATTAATTTTTTTTTAATATTAAAGTCTTTTAAATTTGAGGAATAATCGTCAAATAAAAAAATCTCACTCTTATTTTTTAAAAATCTGAAAGTTGATAAACCACTTTTACCTAATCCATAAATTAAAATTTTTTTATTAGAGAAGCTATTGATATTTTTAACCATCATCTCAATTTAAGTGTAGCCAAACCAATCATAGCCAAAATAATAGAAATAATCCAAAACCTTATAACGACAGTGGATTCTTGCCACCCTTTTTTCTCGAAATGGTGGTGAATTGGAGCCATTTTAAATATTCTTTTACCAGTTAATTTATAGGAAATTACTTGAACCACTACTGATAAGGCTTCTAAAACAAATAAACCTCCAGTAATAGCTAAAACTATTTCATGTTTTGTAATTATTCCAACAGCACCTAAAGACCCACCTAATGATAGAGATCCAGTATCTCCCATAAAAATTTTTGCAGGCGGTGCATTAAACCAAAGAAAACCTAAACAAGCACCAATAATTGATCCACAAAAAATAGATATTTCTCCAGTTCCTTTAATATATAAAATTTGAAGATATTCAGAAAAAACTATATTACCAGTGACATAACTTATAAATGCAAAACAAGCTGCAACCAAAATAACTGGAACAGTAGCCAAACCATCTAGTCCATCTGTCAAATTTACTGCGTTAGATGATCCAACGATCACAAAAATTGAAAATGGTATAAAGAACCATCCTAAATTGATCAATAAATTTTTAAAAAAAGGAAAATAAAGATTTTTAAATTCAGCATAATCTATGTAGTAAGACAAATAAATTAACCCAATTAAAGCCAAAAAAATCTGCATACCAATTTTTAATTTAAATGAAATCCCAGATGAATTTGAATTTTTTATTTTTTTATAGTCATCGTAAGCTCCTAGTAATCCGAATGAGGTAACAATATATAAACAAAATAAAATATAGATGTTCGTTAAGTCAGCCCAAAGAAGAACGGAAACGATTAAACCAATTAAAATAATAACTCCACCCATAGTTGGTGTACCTATCTTTTTGACAATGTGGTCAGTAGGTCCATCTTCTCTAATTGGGTTAAAAATTTTCCTATTTGAAAATAATTTAATAAATGATCCTCCAATTAAAAGAACAATCGTAAGTGAGGTGAAAAAGGCTAATCCTGTTCTAAAAGTTATATATTTAAAAACATTTAAAAATGTTAATGTATCTACGTAATTAAGTAAAAATTCATACAGCATGTGAACTTCTTTGTTTTAAATTTGACGTTAAGTAATTAAGTCCTGTTGAATTTGATCCCTTAATCATTAAATAATCATTATTATTTAGATTATCATTAATTAATTTCTTGATATCTAATTTTTTTAATATCTTGGCTTTTTTATTTGATTTTAAGCCTTTAAAAGTCTCTTTAATATATTTTCCTATAACATACACTTTATTGATATTAGTTTTATTTACAATCTTGCTCATAAGTTTATGTTGTTTATAAGAATGTTTACCTAACTCGAGCATATCTCCTAAAACTAAATATTTTTTAGAATTTCTCGACTCGATATTATCATAGTTCTCTATTGCAGTTTGAAGTGATAAAGGATTTGAATTATAAGTTTCATCTACTAAGAAGATATTTTTATTTTTAATTTTAATTTTCGATATGTCTCCTCTCCCACTTGGAATTTTAATATTAAGAAAAATGTTTTTTTTTAATTTTTTTAAATTTATATAAGAATAAATAGATGCTAAGGTCGCAGTTATATTATATAAATTACTTTTATTTTTATTTCTTGAATAAAAAGACACAGAGATATTATTAACATTAAAAAATAACTCATATATATTTTTTTTTTTTTTAATTTTGGTAAGTTTTACCATTGAGGACTTGTTTTTGACTCCAAAAGATATGATTTTTAATTTTTTTTTTATTGCGATTTTTTTATGATAATCATAAAAATTATCATCTTTATTTAAAACAATTATCCCACCGTATTTAATATTTTCCATTATTTCAGCTTTCGCATCTGCAATTTGCTTTATATTCTTAAAGTTTTTTGAATGAGCATAACTAACATTTGTTATTACGCCTAGATCTGGCCTAATCATTTTAGTTAAGTTACTAATTTCACCTTTTTTATCCATGCCAACCTCAAAAATACCAAAATCATCATTTTGCTTTAGATTGAATAAACTAACTGGCACACCATATTTATTATTAAAAGATTTTGGAGAGAAAGAAGCATTTGATATTTTTCCTAAAGTTTGTCCAACCATCTCTTTTAATGATGTTTTTCCACAGCTGCCTGTGATTGAGATTATTTTTGCATTAATATTTTCCCTGAAAATTGAGGCACATTTACTTAAAAATTCTAGAGAATTATCAACTTTTATTTGTTTTGATAATGAGGATTTTTTATCGAACCGATTTACAATTGTTAAGCTAGAATTTTTTTTAAGAGCTTCTTTAATAAATTTATTACCATCGTTTTTTTTTCCTTTAATTGCAAAAAAAACATCATTCTTTTTTAATGTTTTTGAATTGATTGAAATATTATTAATAACTAATTTAGTTGATATTTTAGACTTTGATTGTTCTTTAATAATATTTAACTTCAGGTCACTTGATAAATTCTTATTTTTTAACTTTATAGATTTTAAAATTACATCTTTATCAGAAAAGAATAATTTTCTTTTATCATATTCTTGAATTTTCTCATGACCTTTTCCAGCTACTAAAAGAATATCTCCTGTATTTAAATCTTTGATTGCTTCGTTGATAGCTTTTTTTCTATTTGCAAATTCAAAAGTTTTGGCTTTTTTGAAACCTCTTTTAATATCACTTCTTATTTTTTGAGGGTTTTCACTTCTTGGATTATCATCGGTCAAATAAATTTTATCAGAGTAGATTTCAGCTATTCTTCCCATAATAGATCTTTTTTTAAAATCTCTATCTCCACCACAACCAAAAACTAAACTAATTTTTTTTTGGGGAAATTGTTGTTTCAGACTCATTAAAGACAACTGTAAAGCTTTTGGTGTATGAGCATAATCTAAAACTACCATACTTTTATTTTTAATTTTTCCTATCTTTTCTAAACGTCCTTCCGTCGATTTTATTTTGTTAAGGACACCAATTATTTTATGAAATTTTATTCCACTTTTGTAAGCGGCTATCATTGCCATTAATAAATTATTTATTTGTATCTTGCCAATTAAATTTACTTCAACAAAGTATATTTTATTATTAAACTTAATTTCAAGATGTTGTTTTTCATTTACAAATTTATGAGAAATTAAATTAATATTTCTGTCATCATTTATAAGATTAAGATAAATCTTTTTTTTAGTTGCAATATTTTCTATTATTTTTTTTTGGGGTATTTTTAAATCTGTAATTATTTCTCCCCTTTTTTTTACTAAATTTTTAAATAAATATAACTTCGACTCTAAGTAATTACTCATATTTTTATGATAATCCAAATGGTCATGGGATAAGTTAGTAAAAATTCCGATATCAAAAGAAAGTCCGTCAAGTCTGTTCTGTTTTAAACCATGACTAGATGCCTCTAATATAATATTATCGATTTTTCTTTTTTTTAAATTTTTTAATATAGAACTTAATTGAATCGGATCTAAAGTTGTATTATTCAAATTTTTTTTATTATTCTTAGTTCTAATTCCAATTGTACCGATAGATGCAACTTTCTTAAAATTTAAATCTAGTATTTGATAATAAAAATCTGCTACAGACGATTTTCCATTAGTTCCTGTGACTGCAATTAATTTTTTTGGTTTTTTTTCTAAAATTTTGTAAGAAATCTCAGCTAACAATTTTCTTACGTTTTTAAAATTCAAAAAAACAACGTCTTTATATTTACTAAATGTTTTTTTTTCTGAAACTATTATTGTTGCACCATTCTTAATAGCAACATCAATATATTTATTTCCATCAAACTTATTCCCTTTGATAGCAAAAAAAATATTTCTTTTTGAAATCTTAGAACTATCAAAAGAGATACCTGAGAATGAAAGTTCTTTATATTTTTTATCTAAATTAGGAATATAATCTTTGAGTAACATAGATTATTTAACCTCACCATATTTTGTGGCTAAAATGGGCCCAATTTTTTCAATTATTTGGCCAACAACCTCCACTGAAGTCCAGCCTGCAGTATTATACGGGGTTCCCTTATATCTTATATTTGATCCATCTCTATAATGATAAATATAATCCTTACTAATTTGAGGTTCATCAAGCATTAGTGCCAAAACAAATTTTGGTTTAGAGGTCGGAAATATTGATATGAATGAATTAATCTTTTTTCTAGAATAACCTCCTTTCCCGCTTTTTTGTGCAGTCCCTGTTTTTCCTCCAACTTCATAACCATTAACATTTGCTAAAGAAGCTGTGCCCTCTTCTGTTGAAACAATTTTTCTTAATATAGGTAAAATTTTTTGTGAAACCTCTTTCTTTAGAATTTGATCATTTTTATCTATTTTTTTTTTTTTAATTAGTTTTGGTTTAATTTCATATCCTCCATTAACTATTATTGAATATGCTTTTGCTAATTGAAGTAATGTGGTTGTAATACCATGACCAAATGAAGCTGTGGCTAAAGGACATTTGCCCCAGATAAATTCTATTGGTTTTCCAACCTCATTAATATCAAAGGTTATTTTATCAAGAACACCAATCTTTGATAAAAACAATTTAAATTTATCTTCCCCTAATTTTTGGGCTACCCTAACAGAGCCAATATTACCCGATCTGATTAATATTTGTTCAGCTGTCAAAGTTGATGGCATTTCATTATCATATTCCCTGATTGGGAAACCAGCACAATTTAAAGATTTCGGTAAATTAATAAACTTGGTCTCTGGCTCTAAAATATTTTCCTCAAAAGCAGCTGCAAATGTAAAAGTTTTAAATATTGACCCAAATTCATAAATTCCTTTTGTAGCTCTATTTATATAATTAACATCTGCGATTGTTTTTCTTTCATTGGGATTAAAATCTGGAAGTGAAACTAAAGAATAAATTTCACCATTATTAACATTCATCAAGATAGCAGCACTACCTTTTGTATTAAAGATTTTATTAAATTTAATTAATTCGTTTCTAATCAAGAATTGAATGTCTTTATCAACAGTCAGTTGAACAGGTTTTTTTGATTTTTTTAAATCTTTATCTTGTGATTTTTCTAAGCCAGAAATACCATTATTGTTATCATCAATTTGACCTAAAATATGACTAAATAAGTTTTTTTGAGGATACATTCTTATTAATTTTTCCTCTGGTTGAATAGATTTATCTCCTAATTGCATCAACTTCTCATAGTTTTCCTCTGAAATTTTTTTTTCTAAATAAAAAAATTTTTTCTTTTTTAAATTTTCACTAATAGTCTCAAAATTTTTATTAGGAAAAATATATTTTAAATTTAAAATTAATTTTCTCTGATCTATTACCTTTTTAGTACTAATCCCCACATCGATTGAACTAACTGTTTTTACGAGATAATTACCATTTCTATCAGTAATATCTGCTCTATAAAGGACATTTAATGGTTGTTTTGAATTGTCTGTTTCTAGATTTTGAATATTTCTAGATCCTAAGTGGATAAGGTGAATTGTGTAAATAATAAAAATAATAAAAAAAATAAAGAAAATAAATGAAACTCTATTGAATGAAATTTTCAATTTTGATTTACTTTTTTTATATGAAAAATTACTCTGTTGATCTTCTAAAATAATTCTTGAATTTTTATTATTCATTAATTAATTCTAAGTTTTTAATTTCTATTTCACCTAAATTTTCATATATTATTTTAATTTCCTGAATATTTTTTTTTATTAATTGATCGTCGAAATATAAATTTTGAAACTCCAATAATTTTTCTGCAGAGCTAAGAAATTCATGTTCTAATTTGATTTTACCTAGGTCCTTTTTAAGAATTCTAATATTTTCTTTTTTAACAAAAATTTCATCATCTATTCTTTTTGTAGAGTTTTTAATTATTACGGTAAATAATATCAAAAAAATAATTAAAAATGAGGTTAATAATTTTTTCATATTTTATTTCCAATATTTTCAATCTCTATTAGATTATTAAACTTTTTAAGAACATCTGTTTCAAAATCAAAAAAATCTTTCTTTTTATTTACATACCTTAATTTTGCTGATCTAGAAGACAAATTTTTGCTTAGCTCAATTGAAGTTGGTACTTTTGGTTTTTTCTCAATTAATTTAAATAATTTTTCAGGTTGAACTGTTAAGGGTTGATATCGTGATATACTTTTATTCTCTGATAAACTTGAAAAAAAATATTTAACAATCTTATCCTCCAACGAATGAAAGGTAACAACTGCTAAAACCCCGTCTTTTTTTAAAACTTTTGATGCAGAAGTTAATCCATAAATTAATTCACTAATTTCTTTATTTACAAAAATTCTTAAAGCTTGAAAAATTTTTGTTGCACTATGGGTTCTAAAATTTTTTTTTTTTTTGGTTTTTTCTATAATTCTTACTAATGATTGAGTATCAATTTCTTTTTTTTGCCTTTCTCTTACTATATTAACTGCAATTTTTTTTGAGTCTTTTTCATCACCAAAAAATTTGAATATAATTTCTAATTCTTTAGCGCTTAACTTATTAATCACATCTTTTGCTGAATAATCATTAATACCCATTCTCATATTCAGATCTCCAAAAGAATTAAATGATAAACCTTTTTTTGGATCTTTAATTTGTTTATATGAAAATCCTAAATCAAAAACAATGCCTCTTATATTTTCTTTTTTTAATTTAAGATTTTCTAGTTGGCTAAATTTAAGATTCTTAAATAAGAATCTGCTTTCGAACTTTTTTAATATCTTATCTGCCTCTTTTTTAGACTCTATGTCCCTATCTAATCCGATTACTTTTGTATTTTTGAAGTTTAATATTTCTTTTGTGTATCCGCCCTGACCAAATGTGCAGTCAATAAATGTGCCACCATGTTGAGGGGTTAATATACTAATTACTTCATTTAGTAGTACCGGATAATGTTTTGAAGTTTCCGATACCATGGTGGCTTCCATTTATTTTCTTGAAGAACATTAATTTTTTTGTCTTCTTAAAAATGCAGGTATCTCTAGATCATCCTCTTCATTATTTTCAACATTTGATGATTCTAATAAACTCTCTGAGCTAGCCTCGTGATTGTCTGCACTAAATAAGTCTGGCTCGTCAGTATCTACACCAAATTCTTTCAGATCATTGGATGGAGCTTCATCTTTATCTAAAGATTTAATAGCTTCTTGAGAAAATGATTGCTCATTCTCATTTGATGTGTCATGAACTATATTCTCTGCTTCTTGATTTCTCAAAAGCTCTTCATGATATTGATTATTTAAATCATCTACTGTCTCGTTACCGATATTTTCTGAAATAACCTCATTTTCAAGTTTTAATGCATTAGCACCATGTGAAATTGGGTTTGTACTTGCATTAGAAAAACTAAAAGAAGCAGTTCCGTTGCTTGTAGTAAAATCAGAATATCCAGGATTACGGTTTTGAATTCTATGAACCATATTAATTACTGATTTAGTCTCAGGTTGTTGACCATCTAAAGACGTTGCCACTATTGAAACTCTAATTTTACCATCGAGTGAAGTATCTGTAATTGCTCCAATTATAACTTCAGCGTCAGCCTCTACTTCAGATCTTATTTTATGTACTACTTCATCAACTTCGAATAATTTAAGATCTTTTCCCCCCGTGATATTTACTAATAATCCCTTCGCTCCTTTTAATGAATAATCATCAATTAGAGGATTGCTAATAGCCATATCTGTTGCTTTCATAGCTCTACCATCCCCTTCTGCTTCTCCAGTTCCCATCATCGCCTTACCCATTGATGCCATAACAGTCTCAACATCAGCAAAATCTAAATTAATAATTCCTGGTCTTACCATTAAATCAGTTACACTTTGAACTCCGTGCATTAAAACATTATTTGAAAGCTGAAAAGACTCTTCAAAAGTTGTTTGTTCATTTGCAATCTTAAATAGATTTTGATTAGGGATTACAATTATTGTATCAACATGTTTTCTCAACTCTTCTAATCCAATTTGTGCTCTTTTCATTCTTCCTGGACCTTCATACAGAAAAGGAAGAGTTACAACTCCTACAGTCAAAATATTTAATTCTTTTGCTGCTCTAGCAATTACATGTGCTGCACCAGTTCCTGTTCCACCTCCCATTCCAGCAGCTATAAAAACCATGTTTGCACCTTGTAAAATATTAATAATATCATTTAGAGACTCATCAGCAGCAGCTTGGCCTATATCAAGTTTTGCTCCAGCCCCTAATCCTTTTGTTAAATTTAATCCAATTTGAACTTTTGATTTTGCCTTACTATGTTTCAAATCTTGGGCGTCAGTATTAACAGCTATGAATTCTACCCCCTCCATTCCATTATCAATCATTTCATTAATAGCATTTCCTCCCGCACCACCAACTCCCATTACTAGAAGTCGTGGCTTCAATTCCTTGATCTCTGGTGCTTTAAAATTAATAGTCATTTTTTATCCCCCTCATTATTTATTTAATTGACTTTCCCATTTAAGACTTGCACGATTCAAATTGGCTTTTTTTCTTGCTATGGCCTTAAATTTTTCAAAGATAGTTGGTTCCCAGATTTGGAATGTTTTTCCTTGTCCAACAAATAAAATTTTGTTTCTTACTTTTGAATGTTTTAACAATTTAGGTGTAAGTGAAATTCTGCCTTCGCTATCAAATTGTAAGTTTATACTCTCAGATAATATTGATGTTGCGAAATAATCTCTTTTTTCCTCAAAAGGGCTTAAAGAATCTATGGTGTTTGAAATTTTTTCTATCCTATCTTGTGGCCAGGCTTCAAGAGATGGATTATTGAAAGAAGGGTAACATATAAACCCATTATATCCTAAATTTGAAAGATATGATCTAAAACTAGCTGGCACAGACACCCTCCCTTTTTTGTCTAGTTTGTTTTCGTAGGTTGATAAAAACATAAACCATAATTTCCTAAATTCCCTTATTTGGGAATTTATGGGACATTATGGGTTTTTTAGCATATTGTCAATATATACAATTTTTGATTTAATTGTAGATTATCCTTCTTTCTGCAAAGAAGATTTATGTTGGTTTATATGATTAAATTAAAAGTCTATGCCAGATAAACTATAAGCCGGGTTCTGTCATTGAAACTTATCATTTATCTAGGCTCAAGATCACTCTTAAGCTCAAGCAACTAACCCTGATGACTAGCCAAGGATGGCTTTTAGTTTTACAACAATGTCATCTCTACT
>MDTE01003230.1_pt1 | contig 29192 bp, 27 predicted proteins | sample 811231 | NCBI WGS metagenome assembly MDTE01 (sample SAMN05326651, study PRJNA326480) | marine metagenome | isolation source: seawater | place: Indian Ocean: Red Sea | collected 2010 | reverse complement strand
TGTATTTATAGGATGTATTTATAGGATGTATTTATGTCGATAAGACTTTTTAGATCAACTGCAATTGTTGGTATTATGACGATCTTGTCAAGGCTTACAGGCTTGGCTCGAGACATCGCGTTCGCTCAGTACCTGGGCAGTGGATTGATGGCTGATGCCTTTTTTGTAGCTTTTCGGATCCCGAATTTTTTTCGTCGCATATTTGCCGAGGGCGCATTTTCTGTAGCTTTTGTTCCAGTTTATTCCGAATGTGAAGCCAGCGGCGGTGAGAAGCATGCCAAAGAATTTCTAGATTCTATGTGCGGTCGCCTGGCTATCGTTCTGTTGATTGTAACGACTATTGGAGTTCTGTCAGCTCCTCAACTTGTAACAGTGCTCGCCCCGGGATTTAGTAGTGACCCATACAAATTTCAAACCACCATCGATACCTTGCGATTTACATTTCCCTATTTGTTTTTCATTTCCTTAGTAGCCATGGCTGCAGGGATAATGAATACCAAGGGTAGATTTGCTATCCCAGCTGTAACACCAGTTATTCTCAACATATGCTTGATTGTTGCGGTCTTGTTCTTTGTTCCAAGGGCTCAAAATGCTTCTGTAGTGCTTGGACTTGGTGTTTTAGTTGCCGGTTTCGCGCAACTTGCCTTCCAGCTGCCATTTTTAAAGATCGAGCGACGATTACCGACGCCAAGAATTCGCACTCACACCACAGATCAAGAGATCGCAGCAAGCAAAACAAAGAAGGTTTTTAATCTAATGTTGCCAGCATTGTTCGGCACCTCTATTGCGCAGCTCAATCTTTTAGTGAATACAATCATCGCATCGTTTCTAGTAACAGGAAGCGTGTCCTGGTTGTATTATTCTGATAGGTTAATGGAATTCCCGTTGGCGCTTATTGGCATTGCCTTGGCTACCGTAATTTTGCCAAGCCTTTCTGCTAACTACGCTACTAGATCTGTTGTTGAGTTCTCCCGTACGTTGGAATGGGCGCTGAGGCTTAGTTTGCTATTTGCCTTACCAGCGTCGGTTGGGTTAATTGTTCTTTCAGAGCAATTAATGATTGTGCTTTTTTACTACGGAGAATTCTCATTGAGAGACGTTAAGATGGCAGGCCACAGTTTGATTGCATTCGCAATTGGCCTATCAGCATTTATATGGGTCAAAGTTTTAGCCCCTGGGTATTTCGCACGGCAAGATACGAAAACTCCTATAAAGGCAGGAATTTGGGCTATCATTGCTAACCTTGTTTTCAGTTTGTTATTGTACAGGCCATTGCAGCATGTTGGCCTAGCTTGTGCAACTTCGATTTCAGGGTTTGTTAATGCTGTTCTACTATATTGGTGGCTACGTTCTTCTGGAATATACCGCCCGAAAGATAAGTGGGCAGCCTATGTTTTTCGTATTTTCACAGCTTCACTAATCATGGGTGTAGTTCTGCAAATATTTGTTGGAGATGCATCAACGTGGATCGGCCGGTCAGGAGGTATGAGAGTGCTTATGTTAATCCAGTGGATTGTAATTGCACATTTAATCTATTTTGCGAGCTTATATATTATGGGCATGCAAGTTCATCGTATATTTCAAAGGCCTGTTAATGAGTAACCAGTTAAGTCGTGAAGGTGATTTGATTCCTCAAATAGGCAGCCCGTCACATTCTAGATTATTCTCATTAGATGAGGCGATTTCATTATTACCTTTGGTAAAAAAGGTAACGGCTATCGCAATCACAGGCCTGGAGCCAACCCAGCTGCGATATCTAAACCTGCTAGATTGTGACCCGCGGAAAAGAGAATTAGAGTCGGAGTATGAAAAATTGGTGCGACTATGGATGGAAAAAATGGCTAGGCTAGGATTGCTTGTCCCAGGGCTGTGGGAGGTCAATTTTGATACAGGAGAGGGCTATCTATCATGGAAGTATCCTGAGCTAGAGCTCGCTTTCTTTGTTGAGTATGGTGATCCCAATTTGACCAGGCACAGCTTGACAGAGGTACTATATGAGCGAGGGCCATGCTGGGCATGATTTCATTGATTCGAGGTATATTGGTCGGCGTCATAATATAGGTTGAGTAAATAGCAATTCAAATGGAGCTTTTTAGGACATCTGCCAGAAATGTACCCCTTTCTAGGGCGTCTGTTATTTCTATCGGCAACTTTGATGGTCTACACTTGGGTCATCAGGCACTTCTATACATGTTGCGAGAACACGCTTTTGCGTTGTCGGCACGCACGACTGTGATTACATTTGAACCGCATCCTCAAGAGTATTTTAGAAATACCAAAGCATCGACCCGCATAACAAATTTTCGTGAGAAAACTAGGCTATTTCAAGATGCAGGCATTGACCGACTAATTTGCCTACGGTTCGATAGCCGACTTGCTAAAACTAGCGCAACTGAGTTTGTGTATGACTGTCTAGTGCGGCGCCTTGGCGTTCGTGATTTAGTGGTCGGTGAGGATTTTCGATTCGGCAAAGATAGGAAGGGATCAGTTGAGCTTTTGCGGCAGCTTGGGCTATGCCATAACTTCGAAGTTACCGGGATGCCCGCAGTACAAATTAGCGGTAATAGAGTGAGCAGTTCTCAAATTCGACAGCACCTCAAGAGCGGAGAACTAGAAGAGGCAAATAAATTACTAGGACGCAAGTTCTCTTTCAGCGGAAAGGTTGCCTACGGTGATCAACGTGGACGGACCTGGGGATTTCCAACCGCTAACTTATATCCGAGTCACGCAAATTTTCCTCTTACGGGTGTATTTGTTGTGGCAGTTAAGGGAGTCTCGGCCGACTATATATTTGGAATTGCTAACCTAGGACGACGACCCACGGTGGGCGGGAATCGATTCTTAATAGAGGTGCATTTGTTTGATTTTGATCAAGATATATACGGCAAGAGAATAACTATAGAATTTTGTCACTGGGTGAGATCAGAGCAGCGTTTTGATAGTTTTGACCAATTGAGAGAACAAATCCAGCGAGACATTGATTACACTCGTGATTGGGTGTCAGGGCATTTAGCTAAGTGAATTACAGAAGAAAGGCACAGCTAGCATATGTTGCGCTCTGCGTTTTGATCTTGATGGCAGATATTTCTAGTAAAGAACTAGTTCAGCGTCATCTCGGTGTGGGGAGCGCTATAGATGTATTGCCATTTATTCAGATCGTTCTAGTATACAACTGGGGCGCAGCTTTTGGGATTCTGGATCAGGCGTCTGGTTGGCAGACGCCATTTTTTGTAGTGGTCGGGTTGATGGTTGCTATCGTAATTATCATTCGGCTCTCGAAGGCATCGCGAAGGCATAAGTGGTCTGAAATAGCGTTTGCATTAATCCTAGCTGGCGCTATTGGAAATATGATCGATCGAGTACGCTTAGGGTATGTGATTGATTTTATAAGACTTCATTACGCTGGCTGGCAGTATCCAGCATTTAATATCGCTGATATTGCGATCTTCTTCGGAGCCTCGATGCTTATTTTTGAATTGCTCTTCGGCAATCGCCTGAGGAAAAATAGTTTTTAGAGTGTAAGGGGACTGATTGGAATGAAAATCTTGTTGGCAACCCCGCGTGGGTTTTGTGCTGGCGTCGAGCGAGCCATAGCAATAGTCGAGCGCTCGCTAGAAAAATATGAGAGCCCAATATATGTTCGACACGAGGTAGTGCACAACGACTTTGTTGTCGCAGACTTGACAGCGAAGGGCGCTATTTTCGTAGATGAGATCGCTGAGATTCCAGACAACGTTACGGTGATCTATAGTGCGCATGGCGTATCTCGGTCTGTTCAGAATGAGGGTGCACAACGGGATCTGAAGATCTTTGATGCAACTTGCCCGCTTGTGACCAAAGTCCATACTGAGGTTAGAAATTTTCGAGAGGAAGGATGCGAAATAGTTCTCATAGGTCATGCTGGTCATCCTGAAGTTGAGGGTACTTTAGGCCAAGTGGATGATGGTGTTTTTCTTGTTGAAAATGCGAGAGACGTAGAACTTCTTAATCCACGCGATCCCATGAATCTGGCCTATGTTACCCAGACTACCTTATCTATAGACGATACAAGAGAGATTGTTAAGGCGCTTCGGGATCGATTTCCCAATATCCGATCTCCAAGAAAAGATGATATTTGCTACGCTACCCAGAATCGTCAGGATGCCGTAAAGAAACTTGCGTCACTATGTGATGCGGTATTTGTTGTGGGGTCTTTAACAAGCTCTAACTCCAATAGGTTAAGAGAGATTGCGGAGCGTTCTGGGGTCGGAGCGTTTTTAATCGATAGTGCAGAGGAGATACTGCCAAGCATGATTGAGGGCTATGATACCGTTGGCGTGACGGCCGGCGCTTCTGCACCTGAAGTGCTTGTTGAGGGCGTAGTAAAGAAACTTCAGCTGTTAGGGGGCACTCTGTTATCGCAAGCCTCTGAAGTCAGGGAAACTATAACTTTTTCTCTGCCGAATGAGCTTAGAACTACTATTGAAAGCGACGCTGAATAGATCCGCCGGGCTCGTAATTTGTGTAAAACTGCGAAGCGATAATGTGATGACCGAAAACAGACCTATTTTGTCCAAATAGCAGCTGCCTGATATCGGGATGGCTGATCTAAAAAACCATCAAATGACCCTCTAGTTTTATCTCAAACGATCACTTATTTGCTGTCTGTTTCATTATTGATTAAGGTTAAAACAGAAGCGCATTTAGACCGACTAGAACATTCCTCATTAGTCGCCACTAAGAAGTTCTACCGCAGTAATATCTCTATAGTTGTTCCTCTAAGATTGCACAAATAAAATTAAGGAACCAGTAAAAACCTTGTAAAATAAGGTGTAAAATTAGTAATTGTTTGGGCGTAAGCAGAAAACAAAAACGTAAATAACTTTAATCGCCGGTGTAGCTCAGTTGGCAGAGCAATTCATTCGTAATGAATAGGCCAGAGGTTCGAATCCTCTCACCGGCACCACTTGGAGCAAAACGAGTCAAGTGTCTGTTCGTAAAAAGAGAATTCTAGTGACTGGGGGCGCAGGTTTTTTGGGCTCTCATTTATGCGATCGCCTTATCGCAGATGACTCTTTTGTTTTATGTCTCGACAACTATTTCTCGGGCAGCAAGAACAATGTCAAGCATTTGTTGGGTAATCCTAATTTTCAGATCATCGAACATGATATAACGCTACCGATTCACGTCGAAGTTGATGAAATATACCACTTGGCATGCCCAGCTTCACCAGTGCACTATCAGTCCGATCCAGTTCGGACAGTAAAGACAAATGTCCATGGAACAATTAATATTCTTGGTCTTGCTAAGCGACTGAAGGCGCGAGTTCTACAGGCATCGACCAGCGAGGTCTATGGTGATCCTGAGATTCACCCACAACCCGAATCATACTTTGGGAGAGTTAACCCTATTGGCCCACGTGCGTGTTATGACGAGGGCAAGCGTTGTGCGGAAACATTATTTTTTGATTATCAGAGGCAGCACGGATTGGCTATTAAAGTTGCCCGAATATTCAATACATTCGGCCCTCGGATGCAGCCTGATGATGGCCGAGTTGTATCAAACTTTATCGTGCAGGCGCTAAAGAATCGGCCTATTACGATTTATGGAGACGGGAGTCAGACTAGATCATTCTGTTATGTCTCGGATCTTATAGAGGGGCTAGTTGCATTGATGCGAACTCCAGCTGATTTTTTGGGTCCAGTCAATCTTGGAAATCCAGGAGAGTTCACTATGCGTGAGCTAGCAGAGCAAGTAATCACACTTACGGCTTCAAAATCCACTTTGTCATACCATCCTCTTCCAGAAGATGATCCCGTGCAGCGCCGTCCTGATATTTCTCTTGCTATGCAGGCTTTGGGTTGGAAGCCCACGATACCATTATCGGATGGACTAATTCAGACTATCCCGTATTTTCAGAAGGTGCTGCGGTAAGCTATGCTGGTAATACCTGACCTGAGTGCCACACGGATTCTATAAGATCGCCCAAGGGGCTCATCTAGTGATCCTCCGCTAGGTCCATTATGTGTCAAACACACATAGATTAGTTGGAGGTAAGCTCTAATGTCAGATTTCAGGCTCGCATCGTTCTGGTTCTTTTTGGTTTTGTCTAGCGCATTTATTGTTGATTATTCTATTGGTGACCATCTTGTTTGGGATGATGCCATTGTGGCGTTTATGCTGATGCTTTTATCGAGCATTGTAATGGGTAGCACGTGCTTCCTTTTGTGCTTAAGGCTGCGAGCATTGTGGTGTGGTTTACGAGCTACACGCACGAGCATGTATATAAAAGGGCGGCATGAATTTAATACATGATTACTTCGTATCAGAGACTTTGATATTAATTCTGTTGTTTGTCTAATCTCTGCGCTCTTGGGTTTATATAGGGGTTACCTGACTGTTCTATGGGCTGAGTCTTAAATCGCCGATGCACCCAAAAGTACTGGTCTGGCATCTCCCTAACAAGTTCTTCAATGGCATGATTCATAGTTTCTGCGTCGATGATTGGATTACCAGTAGGAAAGTTATCAAGTGGCGGCCTAAAGATGATTTCAAAGCCCTGGCCGTCTTGTAGAATCTTGGTAGCACAAGGAATAACTGTTGCGTCCGTTAGCTTTGCCAGCCGGCCAAGCGTGGCCCATGTCGCTGCAGTCACTCCAAAGAATGGAGCAAATACAGCGCCTCTGGAATTCCATTGAAGGCCTGGGTCTTGATCTGGTAGGTAATAAAGAGCAGAACCTCTAACAATGTTTCGAACTAATGGCATGAGCCCGTTTTTCCGTTCGACGAGCATCAAACCAAATCGTCTTCGGCCACGTACCATGAGTTTATTGAATACAGGATTTCTGCTGTGCTGATAAACGCTAGTGATTGAATTAAAAATTGAAAGATATATTCCACCGATCTCTAACGCTACAAAATGTGGGGCTAATAAAATGATATTTTGGTCTGATTTAAGCGCTCCATCGTAATGTTCCGAGTGCTTAATGCGAACTAAGCGTTTGAGCCTTTTTTTACTGGACCACCATCCGATACCACTTGTTAGGGTCGCTTTAGCAATGTTCCGAAAGGTATTCTTAGCGATCGCACGAATGTCTTGTTCATCTTTTTCGGGAAAGCAAAGTTCTAGATTTCGGATTGCGATTTCTCGGCGTACAGATGCTATTCTGTAGATAATGGCACCCAAAGCGCCACCTATTTTGTGGCTCCAAGCAACAGGCAAGTAACTAAATATCCATAATAGAGGAACTAGTAGCCAGCTTGTCCAGTATTTAGTTTTCATAGTGGTACACCCGACACTGCAGGCGTTGAGGGACTTATGCAGAGTAATTCTAGTACGTATTTCATGTATTGGGACCCTTGGCCTTTGTCCTATGCTATAGTGACACTATGGAGAGTCTGATCCTCCGTGCGACTCAAGCACAACCCGAAATCCACCGCTGAGGTCGTTTTTGATAGAGCCAGTCCAATTAACAGGAGAAATGATCGCAGTAATGGTCCTTCTGGGCTTGACCATTTTCCTTTTCGTGTCAGAGATTGTCCCAATTGATGTAGCGGCAATCACTATTATGGTATTCCTTGGGCTGACTAGTATGATACCCGGTTATGATGGATTAATACCCGTAGAATATCTCTTCGATGGTTTTGCAAGCAATGCTGTAATCTCGATTATTGCTGTCATGATTATTGGTGCCGGGCTAGATAAGACTGGAATTATGAGTCAGGCGGCGGGAAAGATCTTAAAACTCGGTGGTCAAGCCGAAGGGCGCATAATTTCTGTGATTTCACTCTCAGTTGGTGCGGTTTCCAGTTTTATGCAGAACATCGGCGCTGCAGCTCTCTTCTTGCCTGTTATTGCTCGGATCGCTCGGAGAGGCAATTTGCCTATTTCACGCTTACTTATGCCGATGGGGTTTTGTGCAATTTTAGGCGGTACCGTGACTATGGTTGGTTCGAGCCCCTTAATTCTATTGAATGACCTTATTGAATCGTCGAATCGATCTTTAGTCCAAGGTATTGAACCTATGGACACCTTTACTCTATTCTCAGTGACGCCAATTGGGCTTGCTCTGATTGGGGCTGGCATTTTGTATTTCGTGCTACTTGGCCGCTTTGTATTGCCGGTAGTAAAAGATAAGCCGCAAGAATCAGGGAGCACACTGACCTATTTTAGAGAAGTATATGGAATTGAGGGCGATGTCTATGAAGCGCGATTGGCATCGAATAGTTCGCTAATTGGGTCTCATTTTTCTGAAATAGAAGAGGCTGGTCGTAATGGGTGGATTGTTGCTATTCGTACTGGTGAAAAAATTACCGTTGCTCCTGGAGGAAATACGGAACTCGATGTTGGTACGGAGTTTGCAATTATGGGTCGGTACGAGTCGGTCGAGAACTTTTGCCGCGATAATGGGCTTGAGCTCAAACGAGAGTTAGATGTTTTTAGTGAAACATTAAGTCCGACCTCTGCGGGTATTGCAGAGGTTGTTGTTCCTCCAGACTCAACGTTCATTGGAAAAACTCTTAAAGAATTATCTCTTCGTCGTCGTTACGGAGCTACGGCTCTTGCTGTATTTAGGATTGACCAGGTAATTGACAACGATTTGGGTGAGCTCTATTTGCAGGCCGGTGACACTCTTGTGCTCCACGGGCAATGGCGTGATTTTGGTCCACTGGTTCAGGAGAGAAATCTTGCTGTAGTAACGGACCTTCCGAGGGATGATACTAGACCCAGAAAACTTCCTTTTGCCGTTTTGTCATTTTTGCTTGCTCTTAGTTTGATTTTATTTTCCGATGTGCAGCTTTCAGTTGCTCTAATGACCGGAGCACTGCTGATGATACTATCTGGTGTTCTCCGTATTGATGAAGCGTATAAGTCGATTGGATGGCAAAGTGTTTTCCTTCTGGCTGGTTTGATTCCGCTAGGTATCGCAGTAGAAACTACAGGCACAGCTGCGTGGATTTCCCAGCAGCTGCTAATCTCATTGGGTGATGTACCAATATGGTTGTTGCAGGCTGCGATAGCCGTGCTCGCAACTTTTTTCACTTTAGTTATGTCTAATGTAGGTGCTACAGTTTTGCTGGTTCCTCTTGCGGTCAACATCGCAATCGGGGCTGGTGCAAACCCAGCAGTTTTTGCCTTAACTGTCGCGCTTGCGACCTCAAATTCGTTTCTTATCCCAACGCACCAGGTTAACGCACTTATTATGGGCCCGGGAGGATACCGTGTTAAAGATTTTATTCGCGCCGGTGGTATGATGACAGTTTTGTTTTTAGTTGTGATGCTGATAATGCTTAATCTTGTATTCTAATCCACTGGTGTCGTTCGCAAAGCAATCTGAGGCAGCATCATTCGGCGATATGCTTCGCATGCTCCCTTGCTAGCAATGCTCGTTTTATTTCTGTAGACCAACGATAGCCGCCGATCTCTCCCGTATCTCTAATAACGCGATGGCATGGTATGAAATATGCAATAGGGTTTACGCCAATAGCATTACCCACAGCGCGTGCCGCCTGTGGTTTACCGAGTCTTTTAGCAACCTGCCCATAAGTCGTAAACATTCCATTCGGTATTCCAGCTAATTGGCGCCATACTTGCAATTGAAATGCAGTGCCGTATAGCTGTAGCACCAGCAAGCCGTTTGTTTGGGTTGCTGCGTCGTGAGTCATAAGGTTTGCGAATTGTTGAGTATGGATAGTTTCAGAACTTAATGTAGCATTCGGCCATTGCGCTCTTAAAGAATTTAGAGAATCTTCATCATTTCTTTCTGTGAAGGAGAGCCAGCATAACTTATGGTTCGAGACGCCCAATAGACAGCGACCAAATAATGTTTCGTGGAAACCATATTGAAGGTTTTGAATTCTATCTGAGTGGTGTGATTTTCGGACTTTCAACATAACCTTCATGTTGTTAATTTGTCTAAACCGTAGCAGACTAATAATATCTTTTGGCTCGGCTATTAGCTTTCTGCGAGCTATTGCTTGCTTGAAGGGGGGGCATGCTAAGTGGCTTAGAAAAAGGTCGGGGCTTATACCTGACCACCTGGAGAAGATCTCCTTGCACTGATCTGGAGACCTGCCGATTGCGCCTGCAACGTTAGCGACCCGTGGGGAGGCATTATTTTGGCTATCCAGGTACTGTATTGTGCGCCGAATTATGTCGAAATCACTGTGCATATAAGGCCTATATTAATAGCATGATATTGTAGATTTCGATAGCGCATGGACTCTGTCAAAGTTCTGTTTAGCGCCAACAATCATTATGACTAAAGAAGTATTGTAGTCTATCTCTCATTGAAAAGATCGAGTATACCGACTTAGATCAGTATCATGTAAGCTATGACGAGTAAACTTCAACTATGCTTTTGCCTACGGAGGAAAATGTGACAAGTGAAGTCCCGAAATACTCGCAGGTCGTAATCATTGGTGGTGGAGTAGTAGGTTGCAGTGTCGCTTACCATCTAACGAAACGTGGTTGGAATGATGTAACCGTGCTTGAACGGAAGCGTTTAACTTCCGGAACGACTTGGCATGCAGCGGGGTTGGTTGGCCAACTTCGAGCTACCCATAATCTTACTAAACTGGCGCAGTATACCGCCGATCTGTATGCAGGTCTCGAGGCTGAAACAGGCCAAGCTACTGGGTTCCGGCAAAATGGCTCTCTAAGTATTGCGACTGACAGCGAACGTTTTGAAGAGCTAGCCCGCGGTGTGTCTATGGCGAGTTGTTTCGGGCTGGAAGCTTATGTTGTCTCGCCTAAAGAGGCTAAAGAGCTGTATCCCTTGATCGAGACAAAGGATATCGTAGGGGGAGTTTTTTTACCAAAAGATGGGCAAACAAATCCAATTGATACGACCCAGGCGCTAGCACGCGGTGCTCGTATTGGCGGAGCACAGATTCTTGAAGAGGTGACTGTAACTGACATAATTACTGACAAAAAGATAGTATCAAAAGTAATTACCAACAGGGGGGTAGTAAATTGCGACATTTTGGTTAATTGTGCAGGTATGTGGGCTCGCGATGTTGGACAGATGTGTGGAGTGAGCGTGCCTCTGCATGCTGCTGAGCATTTCTACGTTGTTACCGAGCCGATAGAGAATTTGCCTACAAATTTGCCTATTCTAAGAGAACCATCAGCGTGCAACTACTTTAAAGAAGACGCAGGCAAAATGTTGGTAGGCATGTTTGAACCAGCGGCTAAACCATGGGGTATGGATGGCATACCTGATGATTTTGAGTTCGAAACACTGCCGCCTGATATTGATCACATTGAGCCTCATCTCGAACTTGCATTAAAGCGTATGCCTATACTGGAGCAGGTGGGGATACAGACTTTTTTTAATGGACCTGAAAGCTTTACACCTGATAATCGCTATCTTTTAGGCCCTTCTCCAGAGCTTAATAACTTTTTTGTAGCAGCAGGATTTAATTCGATCGGCGTTCAGTCAGCAGGTGGAGTTGGAAAGGTTTTAGCAGATTGGATAGTAAACGGTTATCCCCCGATGGATTTATGGGACGTCGACATCAAACGTATGATGCCATTTCAAAAGAATAGCAATTATTTGAGAGAACGAACAAAAGAAACATTAGGATTGTTGTATGCAATGCACTGGCCATTTTTCAGCCCTACTAGTGCTAGACATATTCGTTTATCACCCGTGCATCATAGGCTTGCAGACAAAGGTGCATGTTTTGGGGAACTGTCTGGATGGGAGCGAGCAAACTGGTACGCTCCTGGTGACGCCAAACCTACTTATGTTTATTCTTATGGTCGTCAGAATTGGTTCGAATATTCCGCTCAAGAGCACCATGCTGTAAGGCAAGCTGTTGGGTTGTTTGACCTGAGCTCATTTGGTAAGTTTTTGTTACAAGGAAGCGACGCAGAAACAGTTTTGAATTGGGTGTCAGCCAATGAAATAGCAGTGTCACCTGGCCGTGTGGTTTATACTCAGTGGCTCAACGAAAGAGGTGGTATAGAGGCAGATTTAACCGTTACTCGTTTAACTGAAGATAAATACTTGATCGTCACCGCAGCAGCATCTCAAGGTCGTGATTTCTACTGGTTGCGCGACCATTTACCAGCAAACTCCCATGTGTTTTTGACCGATGTTACCTCTAGTTGGGCGGTGTTGAGTATTATGGGGCCAAATTCTAGAGCTCTTTTAGAGGAAGTAAGTAATAGCGAATTCTCAAATGAAAAATTTCCGTTTGGAATGTCAAAAGAGATAGATATAGGCTATGCCAGAGTACGTGCAACTCGTATCACTTACGTGGGGGAATTAGGTTGGGAGTTATATATCCCTGCTGAATTTGCGATCGGAGTTTTTGACATATTAATCGAGGTTGGAAAAGCTCATAGCCTTAGGCTTGCGGGCTATCATGCCTTAAATAGCCTAAGAATAGAAAAGGGTTATCGACATTGGGGGCACGATATCACTGACGAGGACACGCCTATCGAGGCAGGTCTTGAGTTTGCTGTGAGATGGGACAAAGTGGGCGGCTTTATAGGGCGAGATGCGCTGCAACTCCATCGCAATGAAGTACCGGAACGACGTTTGGTCCAGTTTTTAGTTAATGATCCAGAGCCAATGCTGTATCACGATGAGCCAATATGGCGTAATGGAATACATGTGGGGCACACAACATCAGGAATGTACGGGCATAGCCTTGGTGGTAGCGTTAGTCTCGGTTATGTTCGTCATGAAGGTGGGGTCGATGACGAGTTTGTGATGTCAGGTGAATTTGCGATCGAAGTCGCAGGGCGGCAATTTCCAGTTACAGCGAGCCTTCGGCCGATGTACGATGAATTGGGAAAGAGGATCAGGCGGTAGCTTATGGATAAGCAGATAGTGACTGAAGAGTTGTTTCGTGAGAATGGGTACCTTACTCACTGCGAAGCTACTATTCTCAATATAGTTGAAAATAAAATTGTTCTGGATAGAACAGTATTCTATCCAGAAGGTGGCGGTCAACCAGGCGATATTGGGGTATTGATATGCGCAGATGGTAGCGAGATTACTATTGAGGACACTTATAAGGGAAAGAATATTGCTGATCCAGCACATTACCATGTTGCGGCTATCGGCATAGAACTTCCTCACATCGGAGACCCTGTAACTCTTAAACTAGATTGGGTTCGTCGATATAAGATAATGCGCATGCACAGCTGTATGCATATGCTGTGTGCTGTTATTCCTGCGCCAGTTAGTGGCGGGTCTATTTCCGAAAATCGTGGACGATTAGATTTTGACCTACCAGACCCAATAAATAGAGACAAGATTACCCAGCAACTGCAAGCATTAATCAAGATGGATCGTCCAATGAGTTTGAGTTGGATAACAGACGAAGAATTGGACAAACGTAAGGATTTAGTCCGGACGATGTCAGTAAAGCCACCTATAGGAACTGGTCGTGTGCGGCTTGTGAGCTTCGAAGGTATAGATTTGCAGCCATGTGGAGGAACACACGTTGCTTCATCTGCTGAAATTGGTGATGTTTACGTGCGTAAGATTGAAAAGAAAGGTAAGAGAAATAGGCGCGTTACAGTAGAATTCGTTGATCGATAGTCGAGTTCGGTCAGTTATTGTACTTTTCAAGCAAATGAGAGGTTGATAGTCGATGTCATCTAGGGTACGAGTTGCCGTTATTGGTGTAGGCCATCTTGGCTCTTTTCACGCTGAGGCGTATTCTCGGATGTCTGATGTGGAGCTAGTGGGGCTTGTTGACATTGAGGAGCCTGTTGTTAGTGCTGCAGCCTCCAAACACAACTGTGAGGTTTTCTCACCAGGAGAATCGCTCTTAGGTCGTGTTGATGCGGTAAGTATTGCTGTGCCAACGCCGTATCATCGGATAGTTGCAGAACCCATTCTCGCTGATGGTATTCCAGCGCTGATAGAGAAGCCAATTGCACACTCCCTAGAAGATGCTCGTGCAATTGTGCAGTGCGCTGAATTATCGGGCACAATATTGCAGGTTGGGCATATTGAGCGCTTTAACGCTGGAGTAATTCGACTTTCGGAAGAGCTCGATCAGCCGCGATTTATCGAGGTTCACAGACTTGGCGCATTTGTTGAGCGCGCCAGTGATGTCGATGTTGTTACTGATTTAATGATTCACGATATCGACATTGTTTTGTCTCTCGTGTCGGCGGAGTTGAAATATGTATCAGCTGTTGGAGCGCAGGTTATAACAGGACATGTCGATATAGCGAATGCAAGGCTCGAATTTGAAAACGGCGCAATTGCTAATGTAACGGCTAGTCGTGTGTCGCAAAATACCTTTAGAAGAATTCGTGTATTTGGCCAGACCGGCTATCTTGCTTTGAATTTTCAGGACCAGCAGATTGATGTGTCGCGTCCCGGTGAACCACCCAAGACAGGTGGGTTCGCGCCAATGTTGTCCGAGACAATTAACGTAATGTCTCGCCCCCCACTTGATGCTGAGCTTGAGCATTTTATCGAGTGTGTTCGAACTGGACAGGCGCCTTTAGTTTCAGGGCTAGAGGGTGTCAGGGCTCTAGAAGTGGCACACCAGGTTAGAGCGCGCATTGCTGCATCATTGTAGCACTTGAAAGTATTGCGACTCTTTTTTTTCTTGAGCGCTCTACTTCTTGCCGGTAGTTGCGCTGCTGAATCTGGCCCATTATGCAAGCGAGATTCGCCGGAGTGGCAGAACATGCAGGAGGATACAATCATTTTGCGTTCTAATAACGGTGCTACGCATGCTATTAATGTCAAGATTGCAGATACCTCTGAGACACGAAAGCTCGGATTGCAGCACTTGTGCGCGGACATTGTCCTAGAGGCAGGCCTTTTGTTCATATTTCCACGTAGTGCGAGACATATTTTTCATATGCGAAACGTAAGGACTGATTTAGATATTGCATTTATTAGCGACAAGGGATGGATAGTTGAGGTACGAACAATGCATCAGAATAGATATGTGAAATATACAAGTCACAAACCCTACATGTATGCTTTGGAGGTTTCGGGAGGGAGGTTGCATCAACTTGGTCTAAGCGAGGGCTTATGGCGAGTGACTTCGTTGATTGAGCGGCGTTGATACCAGACTCTGTAATGCTTGCCTATTAGTTTTTACTGTGAAAAACTATTTTCGATAGAAAGGCGCGTATGGATATAATCTATTCAGACACCGAAGAAAATGAGTGAAAAACCTAGAATGGCCGCAAATTCATGGTCTCGCCGACAGGCTAGAGATCCGTTCGTAAAAAAAGCAAATAAGGCTGGATATCGTTCTCGTTCTGCATGGAAGCTAATTGAGCTTGATGACAAGGATCATCTAATTTCAGCAGGAGATCAAATAGTTGATTTGGGCGCGGCGCCTGGAGGTTGGTCGCAGGTTGCAATACAGAGAAGTCAACCAAACGGTCGTGTCCTAGCAGTTGACCTAAGAAAGATACAGCCGATTACTGGTCTGCACACTATCGAGGGTGACTTCACGGACCAAGATGTCCGAAATAAGATACTAAGATTTGTTGGTTCGGGTCAAATCGACCTTGTTTTATCTGATATGGCCCCCAATATTAGTGGTGTGAGAGATACCGATCAGGCGCGTTCGGTAGCGCTCGCTCGAGCGTCATTCAAGTTTGCAGTGGAGAGCTTGCGCCTTGGAGGGACTTTTGTGGTTAAGTTATTTCAAGGCTCTGAAGCCGAGATTTTTCGCAGGGAACTGGAGTCGTTTTTTCAGCGGTGCGTAGTCCGAAAACCTGGATCCTCGCGAGCAGATAGCGCTGAATTTTATTTGGTGGCCAGAGGCATGCATAATGGTGAATAGTTTAAGAATTATGGCTGTAGTATAGAAGAAACTTGTTTTGGGCAACGAAAAACATCAAAATCGACCCTATCAAGAGAACATTAGTGTGGCCTCGGCACTTCAAGAGATATTAATTGACCGGTAAAACGTGAATATCACATGAGCAATCTGACTAAGAACTTAATTTTGTGGTTAGTGATCGCTATGGTGCTTATGGCGGTTTTCAATAATTTTGCCCCACAAAATTCCCGTAGTGAACGGGAAGTAGACTATTCGATGTTTCTTGACGAAGTTAAACAGGGACGAATAGAGCAGGTAACTATAGAGGGCCGTGCCATCAATGCTAGAACCTATTCAGGTGAGCGCATCGTTAGCTATTCGCCGGGAGATCCAGACCTTGTTAATGATTTATTGAGCGCTGGTGTAGCGATAAGAGCAATGAAAGAGGAGAGCCCTTCTCTTTTGATGCAGATTTTTATTAGCTGGTTTCCTTTATTGCTCCTAATAGGTGTGTGGATTTTCTTTATGCGGCAGATGCAAGGAGGAGGTGGTCGCGGTGCGCTAAGCTTTGGTAAGAGTAAGGCACGAATGCTCACAGAAGATAAGAATAAGATTACTTTCGCTGATGTAGCGGGCGTCGATGAAGCCAAGGAAGAGGTGCAAGAGCTAGTTGAATTTCTCCGGGACCCATCGAGATTTCAAAAATTGGGTGGACGGATACCGAGGGGAGTGTTAATGACAGGCAGCCCTGGAACAGGAAAGACTCTGCTAGCTAAAGCTATTGCAGGTGAGGCGAAGGTGCCATTCTTTACGATATCAGGTTCTGATTTTGTCGAAATGTTTGTTGGCGTTGGAGCATCTAGAGTGCGAGATATGTTCGATCAGGCGAAGAAGAACTCGCCCTGCATTATATTTATTGATGAGATTGACGCGGTTGGTAGACAGCGTGGAGCGGGTTTGGGTGGTGGTCATGACGAGCGTGAGCAAACGCTCAACCAGCTATTGGTAGAGATGGACGGTTTTGATGGAAACGAGGGTGTTATCGTGATAGCTGCAACTAATCGACCAGATGTGTTAGACCCTGCCTTGTTGCGACCAGGTCGTTTTGATCGTCAGGTTCACGTTCCACTTCCAGATATCAGAGGCCGAGAGGCAATACTGAAAGTGCATATGCGAAAAGTGCCAATTGGAAAGAATGTGGATGCGAGCATTATCGCCCGTGGCACCCCCGGATTTTCGGGAGCGGATCTCGCGAATCTGATAAACGAGGCAGCTTTATTTGCAGCACGTGCGGGATTAAAAATGGTAACGATGGAAGAATTTGAGCTAGCAAAAGATAAGGTACTGATGGGTGTTGAACGACGTTCTATTGTTATGCCAGAGGAAGAAAGAAAAAATACTGCCTATCACGAGTCAGGCCACACTGTTGTCGCTAAGGTTCTTAGAAGCCAAACGGATCCTGTACATAAAGTAACCATCATTCCTCGTGGTCGAGCACTGGGTGTAACTATGCAGCTACCGGAAGAGGATCGTTATAGTCATAATCGAGATCATCTTTTGGCGCGTATAGCTGTATTGATGGGTGGGCGAATAGCGGAAGAATTATTTATGGGTCAGATGACTACTGGAGCGGCTAATGATTTCGAAACAGCAACTGAATTAGCACAAAAGATGGTTCAGAGATGGGGAATGAGCGATCAACTAGGCCCTCGTGTTTATGGTGACAATGAGTCGGAAGTTTTCTTGGGTAGAGATGTAACTACGCATCGTAACTTAAGTAATGCGACTGCTGAGCAGGTTGATGCCGAGATTACCAGGATAATTGAGGAGCAATATAATCGAGCTCGCAACATCATCGAGCAAAATCGCGATAAAGTCGAAATTATGGCTAAAGCTCTAATGGATTGGGAAACACTAGAGTCGGACCAGATTACTCAAATAATGGAAGGGCAAGACCTTCGGACGCCTTCGCCTGCAAGTGAAGATGGGTCGTCAGGCGACGGCGGTGAACCGCCGGCATCTGATGATACGGTAGACTTAAGACCTAAGATGGACGCACCCGCTAGCGATTCTGTCTGAGTCATGGATTAGTATCTGTGAGACTTGATTGTGCTGGTCGAGTCATCACGCTCGACAGAGCAGCAGTAATGGGGATTCTAAATGTCACACCCGACTCTTTTTTTGACGGCGGTCATTATGTGTCTGTCACTAATGCTGTTCGTCGCGGTGAAGAACTAGTAGCCGATGGCGCTGACATTGTCGACATAGGAGGTGAGTCAACGCGGCCCGGCTCTGCTCCGGTTAAATCAGCTGAGGAAATTCGAAGAGTAGTTCCTGTTATTGAGCAACTAGCGAAGCTGATAGATGTTCCTATTTCTATTGACACATCAAAACCACAAGTCATGAAGGCTGCCGTTGAAGCGGGTGCTGGGATGATCAACGATGTTCGCGCACTGCAAGTGGATGGGGCGCCGGAGATTGCCCTATCACTGGGTGTTCCAATTTGCTTGATGCATATGCGAGGTGAGCCTATGACGATGCAAGATTCCCCGTATTATCAGGACGTTGTAAATGAAGTGCGTGACTTCTTCGATGAAAGACTGAAGGCTTGTCAAGCTATCGGTATATCTTCAGATAAGCTGCTAATTGATCCAGGATTTGGCTTTGGCAAGAGTATGGATCACAATAGACGGTTATTACTTGGGCTTGATGCATTTGCTGAATTAGATTTACCCATGGTCGTCGGCTTCTCTCAAAAACTGTTTATTGGTTCATTATTGGGGGATTTTGATCGAGATCGGACCATAGGTAGTGCGGGCACAGCACTTTATGCAGTCCAAAAGGGCGCGAAAATAGTGCGCACCCATGATGTTTCTCAAACCAAGGATTTGATCCAATGCTGGCATTCTCTCTCCGATAGCTAGATCTGCAGAGTTGATTGATGAAATCTAGGAACGGTCAAAAACTTTTTGGTACGGATGGGGTGCGTGGCCGGGTTGGAGAGCCGCCAATCACGCCAGATTCAGTTCTTAAATTGGGCTGGGCCGCAGGCAGAGTAATGGGTGGAGGGAACGGTGGAAAGATTGTTATAGGTAAAGATACGAGAGTCTCAGGCTACCTACTTGAGTCCGCGCTTGAGGCTGGTTTGTCATCTGCTGGTATGAACATCTCACTTATTGGACCAATGCCTACTCCAGGTATTGCATATTTGACTCGAACAGCTCGCGCCCGCGCAGGTATCGTCATAAGCGCCTCGCATAATCCATATTATGACAACGGCATAAAGTTTTTCTTGCCGGATGGAAGTAAGTTGCCAAGTAGTGTCGAAACAGACATTGAAAGATTAATGGATGAGCCGATGCGAACTGTGTCAGCTGCTAAGCTCGGAAAGGCAGAACGATTTCCGGGGGCGCCAGGTCGATATATCGAGTACTGCAAGAGTACTGTTCCATCAAATTTATCTCTTTCTGGGCTTAAGTTAGTTGTGGATTGCGCAAATGGCGCCTCCTACCACATTGCACCCTCAGTGTTTGAGGAGTTGGGGGCAGAGGTGATTGCTGTTGGTGTAGAGCCGGACGGATTTAATATCAACGAAAATTGTGGTTCGACTGAGCCAGAGTTTTTGCAACGTTTGGTTGCGGAAAATCATGCTGATGTAGGAATTGCATTAGACGGTGATGGAGATCGCGTTGTCATGGTTGACGAGAACGCAAAGCTATTAGATGGTGACAGGATTCTTTACATTATGATCTCTACCCGCTTGGAGAATAATTTAATGAGAGGCGGGGTAGTGGGTACAAGCATGACTAACTTGGGTCTCGAGCTTGCCTGCCGACAAAAGAAAATCCCCTTTGAACGGGTCGATGTAGGTGATAGATATATTCACCAAAAGTTGCGAAAAAATGGTTGGGTATTGGGTGGTGAGCCGTCGGGACACATCCTTTGTCTAGACAAGAGTAGCACTGGAGACGGAATTATTGCGGCTCTTGATGTTTTAGAGGCTATGGTTTCTCGTAGCCGTCGCCTTTCAGAATTAGCTATCGGTATGGAAAAGTTTCCACAGGCAAATATCAGCGTACCCTTGGCTGATAGCAAGCGATTGCCGAACGAGGTTATCATGATGCCGATTGTGCAGGAGGCTTTGCGCAAAGTAGAGCAATCATTAGGCTCGGGCGGTCGCGTAGTGTTGAGGCCTTCTGGTACAGAGCCGGTGATACGCGTAATGGTTGAAGGGAAAGACAAGCAAGAAGTTGCAGGCTTTGGACAACAGCTAGCGAACGTATTAACTAGTATAAAGATTGGGAGCTAATAGTTGGTTGTTGGCTAAACACAGCATTATTTAGACAGAGGAGCTGCAATGACGCGAAGTATGGTGGTAGGTAATTGGAAGATGAACGGTGACAAAGCACAGGCTGGTGCTTTAATAAGTGGCGCTATTACTTCTCAGGCTGAGACAGAGGCAGTCGACATAGTGCTATGCCCGCCATTTGTACTAATTCAGCAAGTGATCAGCGGTTGTTCAGGTAGTAAGGTTGCTGTTGGTGGGCAGAATCTTAACCTAAATACGAGTGGGGCACATACCGGAGAAATTTCGGGCAGCATGTTGTCGGATCAAGGTTGTCGTTATGTGATTGTAGGCCATTCTGAACGTCGATCACTCTATGGTGATACAGATACGATAGTTGGGAAAAAGGCCGCTTTGGCAGATTCTTTTGGTCTACGGCCAATTATTTGTGTTGGTGAAACGCAGTTTGAGCGCGAAAGAGGCGCCACGAACTCCGTCGTGGAGAGACAAGTCCAAACAATTTTTGATGAAGCAGGGCCAGGCATCTTTCCAAATGCTATATTAGCGTATGAGCCAGTGTGGGCCATTGGAACTGGCCAGACTGCTACACCTGACCAAGCGCAGGAAGTGCATGGACTTATCCGAAAATTGATCAAACAGTACAGTAGCTCGCTTGCGGAGAATACTCTGCTTCTGTACGGCGGGAGCGTAAAAGCTGATAATGCGCGGGATCTTTTTGTAATGGGTGATATTGACGGAGGCCTGATTGGCGGGGCTTCACTGAATCCTGACGATTTCAGGGAAATTTGTAGAGCAACGCAGGTATGACTAGATCATGTTAATTAGCATCCTTACTATACTTCTTTTAATTTCGGCGGTATCTATTATTGTTCTAGTGCTGCTTCAGCAAGGGAAAGGCGCTGATATGGGCGCTGCGTTTGGTGGAGGCTCTTCTCAGTCGTTGTTTGGGAGTCGGGGCTCCGCAACCTTTTTAAGTCGTGTAACGGGCATACTGGCAATAGTTTTTTTTGCCACTGCTCTGGGTTTAGCATATTTATATACTCAAGCTGGCAAAACCGCTTCTAGCGTCACCTCCCAATTAGAAGAGCCCAGTGTTGGGACAGATATACCCACCGCACCAGTCAAGGAGTCTAATGATGTGTCAGATATTCCCGTGACACCCTCAAGTGATTAGAAATAATTGTATAAAATACCCGAGATAAAGCAGTATTCAATCTATAACGGAATTTTTGCCGAAGTGGTGAAACTGGTAGACACGCGGTCTTGAGGGGGCCGTGGCGCAAGCCGTGCCGGTTCGAGTCCGGCCTTCGGCACCATATGTTAATGCCTGCATAGGCTATTTTAGATGGCCTATCAGTTGATAGACCCAGGAGCCCCTTAAGCGTAGTCTTAAATCTTTTTCGTTGGGTTGATTGACCTAGAATCAACCGGAAATTACAATATGCGTTCAACCTATGGCGCCTATTGTTACCCAATCAACCTCCAATGCTGGGCGACTACCTACCAATTCTGTTATTCATACTCACTAGCCTTGTGATCGGCGGTGTCGCTTTGACTGCTGGTCGGCTGTTAGGGCCGAACAAGCCAGACTCGGCAAAGCTGTCACCATACGAGTGTGGATTTGAAGCATTTGAGAATTCACGCATGAAGTTTGATGTTCGTTATTATCTTGTTGCAATTCTCTTTATTATTTTTGATCTTGAGATCGCTTTCCTTTTCCCCTGGGCCGTGGTATTGGATGAGATAGGAATATTTGGTTTTTTGGCAATGATAGTGTTTTTGCTCGTACTTGTAGTTGGGTTTGTTTACGAGTGGATGAAAGGAGCTCTCGAATGGGATTAGAATTCTAATGGCTATCGACGGATTAATAGAAAAAGGCTGGACGACTACTAAGCTAGATGACTTGATCAATTGGGCTCGGACTGGATCTATGTGGCCGATGTCTTTCGGTTTAGCTTGCTGCGCTGTTGAAATGATGCATGCTGCCGCATCAAGGTATGACCTTGATAGGTTCGGCACTTTTTTTCGACCAAGTCCGCGACAATCCGATGTAATGATTGTTGCAGGAACGCTTACTAATAAGATGGCGCCCGCGTTAAGAAAAGTTTATGACCAAATGCCCGAGCCAAGATGGGTAATTTCTATGGGCTCATGTGCGAACGGGGGTGGTTATTATCATTATTCTTATTCGGTTGTTCGGGGTTGTGATCGTATTATCCCCGTAGATGTATATGTCCCAGGTTGTCCGCCGACTCCAGAGGCTCTCTTGTACGGTGTTTTGCAATTGCAGAAAAAGATTCGCCGTACCGAAACCATTGCGCGATAATCTGTAAAATCTAATTATGACAATCGCTGATTCTAGAGCTAGCGCGATGGAGGCCATCGCAAATCGCTATGAAGCCAACCTAGATTGGGAATTTGCTGAGCCTAACCTGACTGTCGGTGTTAGTAATGTTTACGATTGTCTTTTGGCTCTTAGAGATGACCCTCAACTTGTATTTGAACAGCTAATCGATCTTTGCGCGGTAGATTATCTTCAGTATGGTTGCGAATCGGGACAAAAATCGAGCAAGAAACGGTATGCAGTTGTTTATCATTTGCTTTCAGTTACTTTAAATTATCGAATGCGTGTGATTACATGGCTTGATGATGATAGCCCTTACGCGCCCTCTATCGTTAATATTTGGCAATCTGCCAATTGGTTAGAGCGTGAGGCGTTTGATCTGTTTGGTATCATCTTTACCGGTCATCCCGATCTAAGGCGACTACTTACAGATTATGGCTTTGTCGGACATCCATTTCGCAAGGATTTTCCGGTCTCTGGGCATATTGAAATGCGATATGATGAAATGAAGAAGCGTGTTGTTTACGAGCCAGTTACTATTGAGCCTAGAGTAACTGTACCACGCATAATTAGAGATGAAGGTTACAGTGGCAGAGATTCGTAACTATACGATGAATTTTGGGCCGCAGCATCCAGCCGCCCATGGTGTTTTGCGTATTATTATGGAAATGGACGGTGAAGTGATTGAGCGTCTTGACCCACACATCGGATTATTGCACCGTGGGACGGAAAAATTGGCGGAGACCAAGCCATTTAATCATAGTATTGGTTATATGGATCGTCTTGATTACGTGTCAATGATGTGTAATGAGCATGCTTACGTGCTTGCAATCGAGAAACTTTTGGGGCTTGAGGTGCCACTTAGGGCGCAATATATTAGGGTTCTGTTTGATGAGGTAACTCGCATATTGAATCACCTCATGTGGATCGGAGCTCATGCGCTTGATATAGGGGCAATGGCTGTATTTCTATACGCGTTCCGTGAGCGCGAGGACCTTCTTGACTGCTATGAAGCTGCATCAGGCGCGCGTATGCATGCGACTTATTACCGTCCCGGAGGCGTCTATAGAGATCTTCCGAATAAGATGCCCAAATATGAATCTCGGGATGGGAAGGCTTCCAGTAAAACCGAAGAGCGAAATCGTGACCGAGACGGTTCAATGTTAGATTTTCTCTTAGCGTTTACTGACCGATTTCCAGCCTGTATTGATGAATATGAAACGTTGTTGACTGATAATCGTATCTGGAAGCAACGAACAGTCAATATTGGGATAGTCACTCCTGAAGATGCTATGCAGTATGGATTTAGCGGTCCTATGTTGCGCGGTTCTGGGGTAGAGTGGGACCTTAGAAAAAAACAACCATACGAAGTTTATGATCAGCTTGACTTCCGAGTGCCGTTGGGAAGTACAGGTGATTGCTATGATCGTTATCTCGTGCGTGTTGAGGAGATGCGACAGTCTAATTTGATTATCAAGCAGTGTATCCGATGGTTAAATGGACACCCGGGACCAGTGATGGTAGATAATCCCAAGCTAGCACCCCCAGCGCGTACTGAGATGAAGCAAGATATGGAGGCGTTAATACACCACTTTAAACTATTTACTGAAGGTTATAGCGTGCCAGAAGGGCAAGTCTATACTGCAGTAGAAGCACCGAAGGGTGAATTCGGAATCTTTTTAGTGTCGGATGGGGCCAATAAACCCTATCGAGTAAAGATTAGAGCTCCTGGCTTTGCACATTTGTCTGCACTTGATGCGATGTCACGTGGTCACATGTTGGCTGATATGGTTGCAATAATTGGGACACAAGACGTTGTTTTTGGAGAAATCGATCGTTGAGCGCTACAAGTTTAAAAGCAGAATTCCATTTGTGTCAGGAAATTAAGAATAAGATTGATAAAGAGGCTGGCAAGTATCCGGTTCGTCAAGCTGCGGTAAAGTCGGCGCTTCGATACTGCCAAGAAAAACATGGATGGATTTCAGAGGCTGTGGTGCGTGCGATCGCTGACTATCTTAACCTGAGGGCAATAGAGGTCTATGAGGTAGCGACCTTTTATGACATGTTTTATACCCAGCCAACGGGACGTCATTGCTTGAGAGTATGCACTAATGTTTCGTGTATGTTGCGAGGTGCGGAAGATATTGTGAACCACATTAGGTCAACGCTTAATGTTGAATGTGGTGGTACCTCTTCAGATGGGCGTATTACGCTTTTTGAATCGGAGTGTTTAGGAGCATGTGGTGGCGCCCCAATGATGATTTGTGGTGATCAGTATGTCGAGAATATAACAGCTGATAAAGTAGATGCCCTTTTAGCGGAATTGGAATAAGTTTATATGGGAAATTGTAACGTATGTTTACCCAGTTCTGAGTCGATTGAGTCCTGGACCTATAAGAGCTATTGCCGTAACGGAGGTTATGAGGCATGGCGCCTGGTAATTGATCGAAAAATTGAAGCTGGCGATATCATTGATCAAATCAAGATGTCCGGGCTTCGCGGGCGAGGAGGTGCGGGCTTTCCAACAGGCCTAAAGCTGAGTTTTATGCCTCGTGATAAACCAGGGCAAAAGTATATTGTCTGCAATTCTGATGAGAGCGAACCAGGCACATTTAAGGATCGTGACATTCTAAGACTGAATCCTCATCAGGTTGTGGAGGGAATTGCCATTGCTGCATATGCAACCGGTTCAACGGTTGCATATAACTATATTCGTGGTGAGTTTCTCGAATCGTGGCAAAGGTTTGAGCAAGCTCTTGATGAAGCCAGACTACATGGCTTAATTGGCGAAAATATTATGGGGTCTGGTATTGATTGTGAGATTTATAGTCAGCGTGGCGCAGGAGCCTACATTTGCGGGGAAGAAACTGGCTTATTAGAGTCACTAGAGGGCAAGAAGGGAATGCCTAGGTTTAAGCCGCCATTTCCTGCTCAAGTTGGCTTATTTGGCTGCCCTACGACGGTTAGCAACACAGAGACTCTTGCATCTTTACCGCCAATCTTAAGAAAAGGCCCGGAATGGTTTAGAGATTTAGGTGGTTCGGACACCGGTGGCAGCAAGATTTTTTCTGTCTCTGGACATGTACAGCGACCCGGCAATTATGAGGTAACACTGGGCACACCTTTTCGTGAATTATTAGAGCTTGCAGGCGGTCTACTTGAGGGGCGTCGGCTTAAGGCTGTAATTCCAGGCGGCTCATCAATGCCAGTAATGCCAGCAGAAAAAATTATTGAGTGCAACATGGGGTACGACTCTTTACAGAAAGCCGGATCAATGATCGGATCTGGCGGAGTTATTGTAATGGACGATACTACTTGCATGGTTCAAGTGCTTGAGCGTATAGCCTATTTTTACTATGTTGAGTCTTGCGGCCAATGTACTCCTTGTCGTGAGGGTACAGGATGGCTCTACAGGACTATTCGACGAATCCGCAGCGGAGAGGGACAACCCAATGATATGCAGCTCCTTGAGAGTGTCGCGGGTCGCATTGAGGGTCGAACTATATGCGCGTTAGGGGATGCAGCAGCATGGCCTGTTCAGAGTTTTCTGAGGCACTTCCGAGACGAGTTTGAGGCAAAAATATCAAGCCGACAGGCAGCATAGATCAAAATGGGAAAGATTCTTGTCTAAAATTAAGTTGACCATAGATGATAAGCTCGTTGAAGCTGAATCTGGTTCAATGGTTATCCAGGCGGCAGATTCTGTTGGAATATATATACCGCGCTTTTGTTACCATGAGAAATTGTCAATAGCAGCTAATTGCCGAATGTGTCTTGTTGAAGTTGAAAAGGCAGTTAAGCCATTGCCAGCATGCGCCACACCTGTTACCGATGGAATGGTTGTAAAAACATCATCGCAGATTGCGATTGAGGCACAAAAAGGCACCATGGAGTTCCTGTTAATTAACCATCCACTTGACTGCCCTGTTTGTGACCAGGGTGGAGAATGTCCATTGCAGGATCAGGCATTGGGTTATGGTGATGGCGTATCAAGATTTAATGAGGCAAAGCGTGTAGTAAATAATCCAGACATTGGAGCGCTTATACAGACAGAGATGACAAGATGTATCCACTGCACTAGATGTGTTCGTTTTGGCCAAGAAGTCGCGGGTTTGATGGAGTTTGGCGCTATTGGTCGAGGTGAAGATATGAAGATCACCACATTTATGGAGGCAAGTATAGATAGTGAGGTATCAGGTAATGTTATTGATCTTTGTCCGGTTGGCGCATTAACGTCCAAGCCTTACCGTTTTTCAGCACGATCGTGGGAAATGAGCAATCAAGGGCTTGTTAGTCCGCATGATTGCTTAGGCTCTAATATGATTGCCCAAAGCGTAGCCGGCGAAGTGAAACGTGTATTGCCAGGCCATAACGAAGAGGTTAACGAATGTTGGCTTTCTGATCGCGATCGGTTTAGCTATGAAGCAGTAAATTCAGATGATCGGTTGGTCCAGCCATTGATTAGACGCGGCGACAGAATGGAGGAAGCGACTTGGAAAGATGCTCTAACACAAGCAGCTGCAATTCTGAAAGAAACTATCAATAAAACTGGAGGCCAATCTATTGGCGCATTATGTACTCCCACCGCAACTCTAGAGGAGTTCTATTTATTGCAAAAGCTTATGCGGGGAGTTGGAAGCTCAAATATTGATCACAGGCTTCGGCAGCAAGACTTCAGAGACGATGCGGTAGCGCCTCTTTTCCCCGGCAGCCAAATTGCGGTTAGTGACATCCCTAGGGCTTCTTCGGCCCTATTAGTTGGTTGCAACTTGAGGAAGGAATTGCCTCTTGTCGCGATTCGGGTGCGCCAGATGGTGCAAAATGGGGGTAGTGTCGCGTCGTTAAATCCGCTGCGTTATGACGCTAATTTCGCAATTAGCCATGAGTACGTGGTAGAGCCCAATCGGATGGCATCTACTTTAGCTGGGATAGTTGTCAGAATGGCTGAGATAGGCAATTGCGATGCCCCATTCGAGATCACATCTCTAGTTAACACTACTAGTGATCAAGACGCTATTAATGCTATAGCGCAACTTTTACTGAGAGATCCAAATTCTGCCTTTGTAATGCTAGGACAAGTGGCTGTTAATGACCCTACTGCTTCATCACTTAGAGCGATGGTCTCGTGGCTTGCTACAAGCTTTGGTGTGCGAGTGATAACGCTGTCGGATGCAAATAGCGTAGCTGGTTGGATCGCTGGATGTCTTCCTCATCGCGAAGCAGGCGGTAAGAGTGCAGACATTCTTGGCAATAATGCTCTTGAGATGTCGACAGGCACGTTGAGTGGTTGTGTTTTGTACGGCTTGGAGCCGGATCTAGATTATTCAGCGCCAGGATCTTTGGCAGAGACTCTTACTAAAGCAGAAACAGTTGTGAGTTTTTCAGTATTTCGTTCCGCAGTTCCTCCTCAAGCAGACGTAGCTTTGCCTCTTGCATCGTTTACAGAAAACTCTGGTAGTTATGTTAACTTTGAGGGGCGAGTTCAGTTCTCTAATGCAGCTGTGCTCCCACGCGGCGAGGCGCGTCCAGGCTGGAAAATATTGCGTGTTTTGGGTAATTTGCTCAGATTAGATGGTTTCGATTATGTTGCTGTTGAGGATATTGCTCGCGAGATTCCGATAGATAGCGCGGTAATGCTACAGAATTCATCAGACTTATCTTATGTAGGTCGAGCTGAAGGTTGTGGAGCCGTTGGAGATTTAGAAGATAGCATATTTTTGCGAGTGTGCGATGTACCCCTTTATTCCGTAGATCCAACTGTAAGACGTGCTGTCTCGCTACAAAAAACAAAGGATAATATACCGACGAGCGTAGGTCTTAGCCCCAATAGATGTGAGCAGCTGGGGTTTAAGCCTGGGCATGTTGCGACTTTTCGAAGCCTAAGTGGCTCTGTTCAATTGCCAATATATCCAGATGCACGCGTTTTGGATAATTGCGCCTACATACCTGCTGGCCGCGTCGAAACTGTATCTTTAGGAGCTAGCCAGACCGTCTGGTTGGACCTTAATTCATAGATGATGGGGGCGTTAACGTCACTATGGCATAGCTTGCCCCTGCTGATTCAGTTGGGTCTTAAAATCATTGCAATTTTGGGTCCGTTGATGCTGGTTGTACTTTACTATACCTATGCTGAAAGGAAGGTTTTAGCATATATGCATGTTCGGGTTGGGCCGAATAGGGTAGGGCCGGCCGGATTGCTACAGCCTGTAGCGGATGCGGTCAAATTGTTATTTAAGGAGATCGTGATTCCCACAAACGCAGATCGGTATCTGTTCGTTATAGCCCCTATACTTTCAGTTGCGCCCGCATTTGCCGCTTGGGCAGTTATCCCTTTTAGTGACACATTAGTCCTAGCTGATATTGATGCTAGTCTTTTATATGTTCTCGCAATGACTTCACTTGGAGTATATGGAGTTATCGTTGCTGGTTGGGCTTCTAATTCAAAGTATGCTTTTCTAGGCGCGATGCGTTCTGCTGCTCAGATTGTAGCGTATGAAATTGCCATGGGTTTTGCGTTAGTTGGGGTATTGATGGTCGCGGGTAGTCTCAATATTAGAGAAATAGTTCTAGGTCAACAGGGCGGGATTCACCAGTGGTATATCTTCCCGCTTTTTCCACTTTTTGTGGTTTATTTGGTGTCTGGAGTGGCAGAAACCAATCGCTCTCCTTTTGATGTAGCTGAAGGTGAATCAGAAATAGTCGCGGGTCCACATGTAGAGTATGGCGGGATGGGTTTCGCGCTTTTCTTTTTGGCTGAATACGCGAATATGATCCTTATTTCTAGTTTAGTTGTAT
>MDTE01104433.1_pt1 | contig 29193 bp, 29 predicted proteins | sample 811231 | NCBI WGS metagenome assembly MDTE01 (sample SAMN05326651, study PRJNA326480) | marine metagenome | isolation source: seawater | place: Indian Ocean: Red Sea | collected 2010 | reverse complement strand
TCCAATAAATATTGCTAGTATTGGGCTTGGCGTAAGCGGTTCAGCAGTTATTGCTACTAATCCGGCTAGTGCTCCGTTTAACATCATAACAATGTCTGTCTTTCCTCCTAATAAACGAGTTATTGCAGCACCAGCAAATGTTCCGGCCGCTCCGGCTAAATGCGTATTAACAGCAATTTTTCCAATTGCGTTAACGTCATCAAATGTTCCCATAGCAAGTTGGCTAAAGCCATTGAAACCAAACCAACCAAACCAAAGTAAAAAAGTTCCTAGGGTAACTAGTGGTATACTTGAGGCAGCAAAAGGGATCATTTTTTTTGGACCAAACCTTCCTTCTCTAGCGCCCAAAACTATTACGCCAGCTAAAGCTGCTGATCCACCACAAGCATGGACTAATGTAGAGCCAGCAAAATCAGAAAATCCAGCGGAAGACAACCATCCTCCACCCCACTGCCAACCCATTGAAACAGGATAAATAAATCCTGCCATAAGGGCTGCAAATATAAAAAAAGGCCAAATTTTTATTCTCTCTGCAACAGCCCCGGAAACTATCGATGCTGTAGCACATACAAACATGGTCTGAAAAAACCAGTCTGTACTATCTGAATATCCTGTGCCTATTTCAGAACCATCACTCCACATTGAGAATGATCCTATAACCCCCCCTTCGGGTATTCCATAAGCTAAATTATATCCAACCAGAAAAAAAACTAATGAACATATAGCAAATTTGCCTATATTTTTTGCCGCAATTGTTGAAACACTTTTTGTAGTTACCAATCCACTTTCTAACATACAGAAACCAGCTGCCATAAAAGCTACCAGAACTCCCCCGATGTAAAAAGCTAACGAATTGAATATGTATTGACCCTCTTCAGAAATAGCAGTCTCTGCTAAACTAATTTCTGTTAGAGAAAAAAATACAAAGAATCCAATTAATAAATTTAATAAATATTTTTTCATACTTCCCTCCTAATTTTTGTTTACATGTTTCCTTAAGATTAAATATTAAGATTTTGGAAAATCACGTATGCAAATTTTGCATAGATTACAACTAAACCGGGTAAAAAAAGAAGGCCCAGATTTTAAATCTGGGCCCAATTCTTCTCTAGAGGGATATTCGTAGAGAAAATTATTTAGTCTCTTATTCCGTAAGCTATTACACCTACTTCAGACTTATCAGTTCCAAGTCTTTCCGCTTCTTTACTTATTCTTATTCCAATAGTCGCTTTCATTAATTGCCATACAACTAATGACACAACGAAAACAAAGATAACTACTGAAAGTGTTCCAAGTAATTGTGAACCAAAATTCACATCTGAATTAGTAAATGGTACTGCTAATGTACCCCAAACTCCAGCAACTAAGTGTGCAGGAATTGCTCCAACAACATCGTCAATTTTTAACTTATATAACAATTTTGTTGAGTAATACATTAATACTCCAGCCACTGCTCCAATAATTATTGCAGCAAATGGGCTTGGTGTTAAAGGTTCGGCTGTTATACCAACTAAACCTGCAATAGCACCGTTAAGCATCATTACTACGTCGGTTTTGCCACCAACAAGTCTAGATACCGTAGCAGCAGCTAAAACTCCACCGCCTGCAGCTAAGTTAGTATTTATATAGATAGTTGCAACAGCGCTAACATCTTCTAAAGTACCTGCGGCTAATTGAGAACCTCCATTAAATCCAAACCAACCTAACCAAAGTATAAATACTCCAAGAGTTGCTAGTGGAATTGAAGAGGCAGCAAATGGCGCCATAGCCTTAGGTTCACCTTTTGCAGAAAATCTTCCTGTTCTTGAGCCTAGTACGATGGCACCTGCAAGAGCGGCAGCTCCTCCAGCAGCATGTACTAATGTTGATCCAGCAAAATCAGAAAAACCAGCGGCTGATAACCAACCACCACCCCATTGCCATCCCATTTCAATAGGATAAATAAATCCTGTTAAAATTGCAGCAAATAAGAAGAAAGGCCAGATTTTGATCCTTTCAGCCAATGTTCCTGATACAATCGACATTGTTGTTGCGCAGAAAACCATTTGGAAAAACCAGTCTGATCCATCTGAATAACCAGTTTCTATTGCTGATGAATCGCTCCATGATGAGAATGAACCTATCCATCCTCCTTCAGGTATTCCGTATGCTAAATTGTAACCAACCAACCAGAACATTACTCCTGCTATTGAATATAAGCCAATATTTTTTGCACAGATTGCTGATACACTTTTAGAAGTAACTAATCCCGACTCGAGCATGGCAAAGCCTGCTGCCATCCACATAACCAGAAAACCTGACATCAAAAATAATATTGTATTAAATATGTACTGAACCTCGGCAGATACTGTTGTTTCGGCGTAACCCAAACCAGCAAACGCAAAATAAATTGCCGTACCTGCAAAGAAATAACCTATGTATTTTTTCATTTAAACTCCTTTGTTAAAGTTTGTTTAAATTACTGAAATGTAAAAAAGAACTGAAAATATTGATATTTAGTTATGCATTTTATGCAAGTACTTTAACAGCTCCTATATTAGAATAAGAGCTGTTAAATAATGCTTATTTGTTAAACATTTCCTTTAAGCTTTTAGCTGGTAAAAACTTTACTTTCTGAGAAGCAGCTATCTGTATTGACTCTCCAGTTCTTGGATTTCTACCGACTCTAGCTTTTCTTTTGGCTACTTTATATGTGCCAAAACCAGCTATTTTAACGGTCTCATCATTCTTTAACTCGTCTAGAATGATTGTAGTTATTGAGTCAAATGTTCTTTCTGCATCAGCTTTGCTCTGACCCAATGTAGACGATATTTTTGCTACTAGTTGTTTTTTGTTCATTTATGCCCCTTTTCTTTAGATTTTTAATTTGTACAATTAGTGAGGAAAATCAACATTTTTATTAGTGTATAAATAAAATATTAACACCATATCTAGTAGATCAAAAAAGTGGCTATTTTATTGATATATTTACTAATTAAAATTGGCTTAAAACAAGCCTAAATCCTTAATATCGTTAAAAGTAGCAAAAAACATTAGTGAAAACAGTAAAAAAAGACCGATTCGATAAAAGAATTCTTGAGTTTTTTGTTTTAAAGGGCGACCCAAAAGTTTTTCAAAAGCATAAAACATTAAATGTCCACCATCAAGCAAAGGAATTGGGAAAAGATTTATAAATCCCAAGCTAATAGAAATATAGGCGGTAATTGTTAGAAAAGCTATTAAACCATGCTGAGCTACTTGACCAGTGATTTTTGCAATTTTAATAGGTCCACCTAATTGAGTTGTGTCAGCTTTTCCTTTGAACATAGAAAACATAAAATCTAGAGATGTTTTTGTGACAAACCATGTTTCTTTAAAAGCATAAAATATAGCTGTTGCCGGTCCAAGCCTTTCTTTATTAAATTCACTATTTGGGGGTGATATTTTAATCCCAATAACTTTTTTATTAATTTTGTTACCAAGGGAGTCTTCGCTTTTAATAATTTTAGGTTTTACCGAAATAAGCAACTCATTGTCGTCCCTTAATATCGTTAAATTAATTTCATCTTTTGAAGAAGCATTAATATGAGTTGGTACATCCAGAATACTATGAATTTTATTTTTATTTATGGCTAAAATTATATCATTTTCTTTAATGCCAGAAATATATGCTGGGCTATCTTTTTGAACTTCTTGAATTTGAGCCGGAGTAAAATCCTTACCAACGAACATATAAATCAAAGCAAAAATTAATATAGCGAGTATAAAATTAGCTATTGGACCAGCAGCTACAATTAAAGATCTTTGATATAAAGGCTTTGTAACAAAAAGTTTTTCTTGATCAGTTGCATTATATTTCTTTAGCAATTCTTCTTGTTCAGCTTGACTAAATACATTTCTATCTCCAAAAAATTTTACGTATCCACCTAATGGTATCGCACAAAATTTCCATCTTGTACCTGATTTATCATTAAAACCGAATATTTCTTTTCCAAATCCAATTGAAAAGTCTGTTACACCTACTCCGTAACGTCTTGCAAAATAATAATGTCCATATTCGTGTACAAATACCACAAGAGTGATCAAAATTAAAAAAGGAATTATGAAAGTTAAAATTTCCATTCACCCACCTTACTAAAAATAAAATTTCTAAATGCTGTTACTTTAGCTACATTTTTTAAGGACTCTGGATATACAAAATGGGTTTCGGTTGGGATACCTGACTCATTTGGAAGAACTTTTGTTAAATTAGGAACATTAAAAGTTATATAGTCTGGTAATGCTGCAAGTCCCACACCGCTTTGTACAGCCAACAAAAGTCCATAAACACTATTTACTTTCATTATAGGTTTTCTTTTTTTTCCACTTGCTGCTCCTAGCTTTAATACCCAGTCTGGATTAAAAACTGGTGAAGGGGCACCTCTTCCATAGGTTATAAAGTTGTGTTTGTTTAGATCTCTAATATTTCTAGGATAGCCATTTTTTGCTAAATAATCATTTGATCCATAAATATGATAATTAAAATTAACAAATTTTTTTTGTATATAATTTAGCTGTTTAGGTCTTCTCATCCAAATACCAATATCGGCTTGTCTTGTGCTAAGATCTAGTTCTTTATCATCAAAAATTAATTCTACTTCTATACCAGGATTTAAAGTCATAAACTCTTTTATTCTAGGTGTTAACCAAGTTGTGCCAAAGCTTACAACTGTCGTTACAGTCAATTTTCCCGTCAGTTTATCTTTTTCAGCACTTAAAGCTGACTCTACATCTTTTAGTTTTAAAATTACCTCGTGAGCAGTTTTAAATAAATACTCTCCGTTGCTAGTGAGTATTAAACCTCTTGCATGCCTCTCAAAAAGCTTTATTTTTAGCTCATTTTCGAGTGATTGAATTTGTCTACTTATTGCTGATTGGCTAAGATTTAATATATCAGAAGCTTTAGTAAAGCTGCTTGCTTCCGCAACTGTGTGAAAGATTTTTAGTTTGTCCCAATCCATAAGAGATTTATTATAGTTTATTTATTAGGATTTACTATAGCTCTTCCAAAATACTCACCCTTTAATAACTTTGGATAAGTTTCTAAAAGTTCCTTAAAAGAAAGCTCTTTTGTAAATGTTCCGAGCTTTGAAAAATCAATTAATTTATGTGCTTCATTCCACAAAAATTCTCTTCTTCTTATTGTGGCTCCAGAAGAATCGATGCCCCATAATTTTACGCCCCTTATGATAAATGGCATTACCGTAGTATTTATTTTAATACCACCAGCATTACCGCATGCAGCTACAATTCCTGTTGGTTTTACTTGGGCTAAAATTTTAGTTAAACCAGGTCCCCCAACAGTATCAACTACACCATCCCAAATTCCTTTCTCAAGTAATTTGCTTTCACCTTCAAATTCTTTTCTGTCGATTATATTTTTGGCACCTAAATCTTTTAAATAATTGTTTTTATCTTTTTTTCCTGTAACAGCGTGAACATTGTAGCCCATCTTAGATAACACCATCACAGCTATACTACCAACTCCACCTGTCGCACCGGTAACTAGAACATCTCTAACTTTTTCTCCCAACAAAAGTTCTTCCCTAGCTTTAATCGCAAAAGAACATTGTAAAGCTGTAAATCCAGCTGTACCCAACATCATAGACTTTTTGCTATCAACGTCTTTTGGATTTTTTATCAAAAAATTTGAGTCAACCTTAGCGTACTGAGAAAAACCTCCAAAATAAGCTTCACCTACTCTAAAACCAGTACAAATAACTTTTTCATCTTTTTTAAATTTTTTATCTTCACTCTCAATTACTGTACCTGAAAAATCAATTCCTGGAACAAAAGGAAATTTTCTTACTATTCTTCCTCCATCTTTTAAAATCATTGCATCTTTATAATTTAAGCTCGAAAAATCAATTTTAACTAATACATTGCCATCCTTAAGATGACCTGTGTCAATTTCTTTTATTTCTCTTGTAAATTTTTCTTCTTGATTATTAATAACTATTGCTTTGAAATTAGATGACATTATTTAGCTATGTATCTTAAATATCTATTTTGAAAACTCAAATCTTCTTTAAAAGAACCTAAAAAATAATTTGTCACTGTAGTAGCCTTTTCTTTTTTAACCCCTCTCATTGTCATGCATTGATGGGCTGCATCAATAGTAACAGCTACTCCTTTGGCATCTAGTGCTTTCATCAAAGTGGTAGCTATTTGCATTGTTAGTCTCTCTTGTGTTTGTAATCTCTTTGAAAAAATTTCTACAGTTCTCGCTAGTTTGCTTAGACCAACTACTTTTTTGTTAGGAATGTATGCAATATGTGCAACTCCTATTATTGGAGCCATATGATGTTCACAATGACTTTCTAGAGAAATATTTTTCTCTATGACCATGTCATCATAACCATCGACATCTCCAAAAGTTTTTAATAAATCTGTTTTTGGATCTTGATTGTAACCTTTAAAATATTCCTTAAATGCTTTAACTACCCTTTTTGGAGTTTCCACTAATCCTTCTCTGTCAGGGTTTTCTCCTATCCAAGTAATTATAGTTCTAAAGGCTTGTTCAGCCTGCTTATCAGTTATCTCTTTTTTTATTGGATTTTTGTCTATATCTTTTACTAATTTCATAAATCTGGTCATTATTATAGGACATATTAGGTTAATGCAAATTGCTATTTTGTCCGTTTTTCATTATTTTACGCCCATGTTTAAAAAAAGGGAAAGTGTATTTGAAGTTGAAGAAGGAAAATTTCTTTCTCCAAAATTTGATGCTGAAGGATTAATTCCAGTTATAACTACAGATAGTAAATCTGGTGAAGTTCTTATGCACGGATATATGAATGAAGAAGCTTTAAAAAAAACTATCGAAACAAAAGAAGCTTATTACTGGAGCAGATCAAGAAAAACTTTATGGCACAAAGGTAAGACTAGTGGATTCGTCCAAAAAGTAATTGGAATAAGAGTTGATGATGATCAAGACTCTATTTGGATTTCAGTTGATATAGGAGATGGTTCAAGTTGTCATGTTGGGTATAGATCATGTTTTTATAGATCCGTTCCGTTAGGAAAAATAGAGAATTCAGAAAAAATTCAGATGAATTTTAAGGAAAAAGAAAAAAAATTTGATCCTAAGAAAGTTTATAAAGATCAGGCTAATCCTACAAAACTTTAAATGACAGAAGATATACCAGATAATGTTTGTGAAGAGTGTAAACAGGAGGATGACTCAGTAAAAACGAATTTAATAATTCATGGTTTTAAAATTTGTAATAGTTGTAATATTTCTAAGACTATTTTTCCTGTCTAAAAATTTCTAAATAGAACCAAAACTATAAATAAGAAAAAAGCTTGAAATAACCAAGCTATAACAACAACCCCGAAAGCTCGCCATAAAGAATTATAATCTAATGCAGATTTAACTGCTACAACCATACAAGCTAACATCCAAAAAGCTGATCCTATAAAAGTGACAGTCATCAAATCAGGTGTAACACCAAAAATCCTTATTATCCCTGGAGCACTAGAAAAACCTATTGTTCTAAGAAGTTCACCGTGATTACTTTTTGTATTATTTTCTGGAAGAAGTTTAACTCCTACAAAATAAATTACATACGCCCATACATACCAACTTAGCAATGATATTAAGGGAGCTACTAAAAAATTTGATACTCCTAATTGAAGAGCTCCTACACCTGCGGCTAAACTGGATAAGACAACAACCGCCCCAGCTTGAATTGTAGCACTTTTGTCCTTTTCAACTTCCTCATATAAATCAATATCAATTTTTATTGCTCTAAAAATTCTATTTATAAATATATTTACCATTTTTTAAAAATCTTTTAATATTTTTAACATCTTGTTGTGAAGTTTTTTATTTGATGTTGCTAAAATATTTCCTCCGTTTATCGCCGGTTTATTTTTCCAATTTGTCGCAATAGCACCAGCATTATTCATTATAGGAATTAAAGGCAAAATATCAAACGGTTTTAAATCAGCCTCAATTACAACATCTACTAGACCCTCGGCTAATAAACAATAATTTAGAGCGTCAAATCCGACCAAACTATTATAAGAAAAGTTAATTTTGTTAAAAATTTTTTTATGTTTGTTGCCTGAAATTTTACCATGTAAATTAATTATAACTTTAATTTTTTCAAGATTATAGTTTTTTGAAGATCTCAAAATGGATTTTTTTGAATTATTGTATACATAAGAGTTCTTTTCATCGCTAATATAATATTTTTTAAGTTCAGGAAAATTAGCTAAACCAAATAAAGGCTTCCTCTTATAAGTTAAGCCAATCAAGTTTGACCAAGTAGGAACTCCACGATAAAAAGCTTTTGTTCCATCTATTGGATCAACAACCCACTCGTAGTCACTAGAAGTTTTTTTTGGTTTAAACTCTTCGCCAATAACTGAATGTTTCGAGAATTTGTTTGTAATTATTGATCTAATAAAAGCCTCAAAATTTTTATCAAAATTCGTAACTGGGTCAAAATTCTTCAAAGTTTTAGACTTATTTTTTACCTTTATTTTAAAATGTGATTTTTTTTTATAAAATATATTAAGTTTTATTGGAAAGCTCTTGAGAAGCTTGTATGGTTTTTTATGGTCCATAATTGTATATAACTTAATTGAGAAAAAAATATATGAAAAAATCTAAAAACTTAGAACCAATTTTAATTGGAATATTTGGATCATTAATCATAGGATTTCTTGCATTTCTAAGTTTTGAGACATCTACTGGATTTTGGCTAATGTTTTCCTTTGGATCGACAACTTTAATTGTTCTTATTTTTTATGATAGTGAATTTTCACAACCAAGAAATATATTTTTTGGACATTTGTTGGGAATATTAGTTGGGATCATTTTTAATATTTTTTTTGGAATATCATTTATTACTTTAGGATTATCAGTAGGTCTTACAATAACTCTTATGATTTATTTAAAAGTAATACACCCCCCAGCGGCGGCTAACCCTTTGATTGCTTTATTTGCGGATGTTTCTTTTGAGTATATACTTTTCCCAGTAATTATGGGAACAGTCGTAATAATTATTCTTTCTTTCATAATGAATAAAATAATTTTGAAAAGAAATTTCCCTAAAAAATGGTTTTAAAAAAAATATTTTTATCCAAGAATATTCTTTTTTAATTTAGATATAAAAACTCTTATTTTCTTACTAAAATATTTTTTTACTAGTTGTAAAAACGTTATTTTTTTATCAACGACAAAAGGTTTCCTCTCTTTTAAATCTATCTTATCTTTCCAATGGAACTGGAGCACAAAGCTATCTTCATAAAATTTTTGAAACTTCCATACCTGAGCTACTGATAAAAATTTTTCTATGGCATCTACTTTAGGAGTATAAAGTAACTTTTGTTCGTCATCGTCAAACTCAAACCACCATTTATGACCATATTTTTCTTCATCACATCCAAAAACAATATTGTCATTAAGCTTAGATGGAAGTTCAATGTATCCAGCCTTACCAATTCTTTCTATTTCGTTTTTAAATTCTATTAGGTTAGGTACGTGTTCCATTACATGGCTTAAAATTACAAAGTCAAATTCTTTGTCTTGAAAAGGAAGTTTTTGATCTGGAAAAATTTGAGTGTACTTTAAATTAACCTTTTTAAAACTTTCTTCAAAATCATCGATGTCTGCAAAATGATTAGCTTCTGGCCAATAATTTTCAAGTGAACATCCTAAGTCTAAAATTTTTAGATGACTATTTTCTTTAAGCCATTTTTTTTGATTTATTTTATTTGTTCTTCTTATAGACATTTAATTGTTTAATATAACTATACTGAAATTTAAAACAAAAGCATACATAACCCATAGCATATAGGGTATCATTAAATAAAAACTAATTTTGTCAAACTTTTTATATTGAAGAGTCAAATAAATAACTAAACCAACTATAATTATTAAATCTATTAAAGCGATAATAGGTTTGTGAAATCCAAAAAATATAATGCTCCATAATCCATTAAAAAATAAATGAATAAAATAAATCTTTAAAATATTCTCATAAAAAAATTTTGACCAAATCCTCCAAATGGCCATGGACATTAATATGTAGAGAACTGTCCAAACTGGACCAAAAACCCAGCTTGGTGGATTATAGGTTGGGAGTACAAGTTCTGAATACCATGGCTCCTTAAAAGAAGCTGTGGTAAATCCACCAATTGCTGAAGCAATAAAAGTTATGATAAGTATAAAAATTAAAGATAAGTATTTATTCTTAGTCATTACTTAAGATATAACTAATTTATGTTAAAAAATCAGAAAAAAATTTGGGTTACCGGGGCTAGCAGTGGTATTGGGAAAGCAGTTGCTGAAAAATTTGCTAGAGAGGGATGGAAAGTTGCGATTTCAGCAAGAAGAGAGGAGCTATTAAAAGCAATAGCAGAACACGATAATATTTCAAGTTATCCAGTGGATGTGACTGATATAAACAAAATTAAAGGAGTTTTTGAAAAAATTCTTGAGGAATTTGGAGATTTAGATCTTTGTATTTTTAATGCAGGTACTTATGATCCAAAATTAGAAAGAGAAATTAATTTAGATCAAATAAGAAAAACTATTGAAGTCAATTTTTTTGGTGTGGTTAATTGCGTGAAGTGTATTGAAAAGTATTTTAAAACAAAAAAAAATGGTCATATCTCAATTGTTTCATCTATTGCTGGATATAGAGGACTACCCAATTCAAGTGGTTACGGACCTTCAAAGGCTGCTTTATCTAATTTAGCAGAAAGTTTATATTTTGATTTTAAAAAATTCGATGTTAGGGTTTCTTTAATTTCACCAGGATTTATAAAGACTCCTCTTACAGATAAAAATGATTTTCATATGCCTTTTATAAAATCACCAGAATTTGCAGCAGAAAAAATATATCATGGCCTTATAAAAAGTAATTCTTTTGAAATAACTTTTCCAAAACAATTAACTTTACTTTTCAAAATTTTCAGATTTTTGCCTAACAAATTTTATTTATTTTTATTAGGTAAATTAACTAAACGTTAATTTTTAACGAAAACAACTGTAAGCTCAGCAACTTTAAAACCAAATTTTGTCATTTTAGCTCTATTAATAGCTACAGTATCACTTTGCTTAAAAATCCAATCATCAAAAGTAATTTTTATTTCTTTTCCCTTTACTGGTACAAGCAAAACATATTCAAATTTGAAAGCTGAACCATACGAAAATCCTTTAGCAATTCCCACCACATCTTCTGCAGTTCCTTCATAAAGATTTTCACTTTTTTTGGTGATTTTCCACTGTCTAGTTTGTATTTCTCCATCGTTCCAATTAAATTTTTCATTTAAAATTAATTGATTTCCATCCCACTCTCCATTTAAGTCTGCTGAAAACTGCCTTGTTACTTTGCCTCCTCTATTTTGCAAAATTCCGTAGGCTTTAACATTTCCTTTAAGGAATTCTTCGATTACAAGTCTTGGTTTTTGATTTTTAAAATCTTCCGGTTTCATGCCTGCTATACAGTTAGTTAAAAATAAAGTTAAAAATAAAGTTAAAATATATCTCATATCCTATTTATTTCTAACCAAAAATTGAATTAAATCGATATTCTTAGATCTAAAACCCGCTTCACAATAAGAGAAATAAAAATCCCAGATTTTTTTGAAAGAATTATCAAAACCTTGTTGTGATATTTGACTCCAAGAATTTATAAAATTTTTCCTCCATTTTATCAATGTTTGTGAATAATGACTCCCGTAAGATTTGTAATCATTAAGTGTAAGCCCTGTTTTTTTTGAATATTCTTTTATCGATTCTAAAGATGGTAAAAATCCACCAGGGAAAATATATTCTTGAATAAAATCTTGGTTTTTTCTGTATCTTTTGAATAGCTCATCTTTAATGATGATCGCTTGGATGGCTCCTACTCCATTCGGTTTTAAATTATTTTTAATAATAGAAAAATATTCTTTTAAATTTTTTTCTCCCACTGCCTCGATCATTTCTATGGATGCTATGGCATCATATTTATTTTTTAAATCTCTATAATCTAAAAATTTAACATTAACTCTATTGGTAAAACCTAGCCTTTCCATTCTATTTTTAGTGTATTCATATTGTTTTTTTGAAATAGTAATACAATCTAATTTTACATCATAATTTTTAAGCAAATGCTCTGCGAATCCACCCCAGCCACATCCTATTTCTAAAATTTTATCACCAGTTTTAGGTTTAATAAGTTTAATTAGCTTATTGTATTTATTTATTTGAGCAGTTTCTAATTCTTGATCAGGTTTTTCAAATATACCGCAAGAATAAGTAAGAGTTTTATCAAGCCATACAGAAAAAAATTCATTTCCTAAGTCGTAATGTTTGGAAATATGCTCAATACTCTTTTTTTTAGTATTAGAAATAAAGTATGATCTAAAAAGATTTTTTAAACTAAGAATGTTTAAAACTCCAGAAAACTTGTGTGTAATATTTATATTTTTTGCTGTTAGTTCTATTAGTGAAGGTAAACTAGAAGTTTTAAAGTCATTATTAATATAACTTTCTCCTAGTGCTGAACTTCCACCTTTAATAATATTAAAGTAAAATTTAGGATTTAAAATTTTTATTTGAGATTTTAAATTACTTTTTTCATCACCAAAATTGTATATCTTACCATCATGATTATCTAAAATTAAACTTCCATTTTTAATAAGGGATAATTTGTTTAAAATAAATTTTTCTGAGATTTTGTAAGGACTTATGATCATTTTTCTAAAGAAAGTTCATTTTTTATTTTTGTTTTTTTTTTCACAAGTTTAATTCCTTTTCTCCACAATCTTAATGCTTCAAAATGTATCGCCATTATGATTTTTATAGTCATCATTGGGTGTTTTAAGAAGTTTAAGAGTAATTTTTTTGTGGATATATTTTCTCTAATACCTATTTGACATGCCGAAAGAAGTACACCGTCTGAGTCTGTTTGTTTGATAAAAATACTAAGTGTATCTTTTGGATCAGACAACCTGAAGTTATAAGATGTTTGCATTTCTATAAAAGGTGATACATAGAGCTTTTTATTACAGTTTTGAGTAACAATTTTTGAACCTCTTTTTACTGGAAAAACATATGTGTGTTGTTCATTATAAGTATTTTTAACTTCATAAAGTATTGCGCATAATTCTGAGTTTTCATTGTAGCAATAAAAAATACTCAACGGATTAAAAACATATCCAAAAATCCTTGGAAAACATAAGAGTTTAATTTTTGAGATTTTATACTTGATGTCAAATTTTTTAAGAGTATTTTTTACCCAGTACCGAAGGTCACCCCCATCTCTGTCACCATGGTCTTTATTATAAAAACTAAATATATTGAACTTGTTTAGAGAAAATATTGAAATCTTTTTATCCAAGTCACTTAACTCACACAAATCGAACAAAATTGAAAAAGTTCTATATGAAAAAAAGTGTCTTTTTGGTTTAAACCTGCGATGCGTAACCGTCCCTTTGTATATACATGTCTTCATTTTCTTCCTCAAATTGTTTTAACATTTCTATAGATGATTTTAATCCATCTTCATGAAATCCATATCCGAAATAGCTTCCTGAAAACCATGTACGTCTTTTTCCTTGTAAATTCTGTAATCTTTTTTGCATTTTAAAGCTTTTAATATTTAAATAAGGATGAGTAAAATTAATCTTTTTAATAATCTTATTTTTTTTAATTTCACAGATTGGATTAAGAGTTAAAAAATAATTTTCTTTTGTTTTTAAATTTTGAAGTTTATTAAGCCAGTAAGTAACGCATGTTTTAGACAAATCTCTTTTAGAGATAGAATTCCAGCTTGACCATGCGTTCATTTTGTCAGGCATCAAATTATTATCTGTATGTAAACACGCAGAATTTGAAATGTAAGTAAACTCATTTAAAATTTCTTTTTCCTCAATACTAGGATTTTCTATAAGTTGTAAACTTTCATCTGCATGGCAGGATAATACAACCTGATCGTAGTCTAAATAATCTTGTAATGAATTAATAAAAAGCCTTACATTATAGTTATTTCTTATAATCTTATTTACTTTATAGTTTTTGAAATAATTGCCACTTATTTTTTTTAAGATTTTAGAAACATAAGTTTTGCTTCTATTTGTAACTGTATACCACTGAGGTCTATTTTTTAGTTTAAATAAACCATGGTTATTAAAAAAATTCAAAAAAAGCTCTAAAGGTATATCTTTTGCTTTTGAAAAAGGCATAGACCATATAGCTGCTACCATAGGAATGATATGGTAGTTAATAAAATATTTTGAAAGTTTGGAATTGTTCAAGTAATTTCCTAATGTTAAATTTTTAGTATCTTTATTAAGTAAGATTGGTGCAGTTTTATAAAAAGAAATAATCTCATAAATCATTTTTATAAAATTAAAATTAAACAAATTGTTTTTTTTCGCGAAAAGAGCGTTAAAACCTTTTCCCCCATATTCTATAGTTGAGTCTTTTACGGAAACAGAAAAAGACATATCGCTTTTTTCATACTGGACTTTTAGTTCTTTAAAAAAATTTATTAAGTTTGGATATGTTAGTTCATTAAAAACTATAAAACCTAGATCTACGGAAATTTTTTTGTTTTCAGGTTTTTCTAATATATCATATGTGTAAGAGTGCCCACCGAAATGATCTTCTTTTTCAAATAAATCAACATGATGCTTTTTTGATAAATAATACGCCGCGGATAATCCTGAAATTCCTGAACCAATTACTGCTATTTTCATTTTAGTTTTTATGCAGCCTCTTCCTTGTACTCTTCCAGGCTAGGGCAAGAACAAACTAAATTTCTATCACCATAAACATTGTCTACCCTTCCAATCGGAGCCCAATATTTATTTTCTTTTACATATTGATTAGGAAATGCCGCTTCTTCTCTTGTATATTTATGCTTCCATTCATTAGATGCTAATTCAACATAAGTATGAGGAGCGTTTTTTAACGGATTGTCAGTTTTGTCAAATTTTGAGGACTCTACTTGGTTAATTTCTTTTTTAATTTGAATTAATGCATTACAAAACTTTTCTATTTCCTCTAAATTTTCACTTTCTGTTGGTTCGATCATTATTGTCCCCGCAACTGGCCATGACATTGTTGGAGCATGATAACCAAAATCAATTAATCTTTTTGCCAGATCTTCTTCTGAAATTCCGGAACTAGCCTTGATTGGCCTAATGTCAATAATACACTCATGTGCAACATTTCCATTTTTACCTGTATATAAAACTTTATAATCTTTAGATAATTTCTTTGAGATATAATTTGCATTTAAAATTGAAACTTGTGAAGCCTTTTTTAATCCTTCAGCACCCATCATTTTTATGTACATCCAAGATATTGGAAGAATGCTTGAACTTCCCCAAGGAGCAGCAGATACCGCTCCCATTCCATCTTTTGGTCCCGACTCTTTAACAATTTCATGCCTTGGTAAAAAGCCAGCTAAATGTTTAGCGCAAGCGATGGGGCCCATACCTGGTCCTCCCCCACCGTGAGGTATACAAAATGTTTTGTGCAAATTAATATGACAAACATCTGGTCCAAATTTTCCAGGTTTTGCAATTCCTACTAAGGCGTTTAGATTGGCTCCATCCATATAAACCTGTCCACCTTGTTTGTGAACGACATCGCAAATTTCAATTATTTTTTCTTCAAAAACTCCATGAGTTGAGGGGTATGTAACCATTAAAGCTGCTAGATCTTTAGAATATTTTTCCGCTTTATTTTTAAGATCATTTATATCTACATTTCCGTCTTCATCACAATTTACAACTACGACTTTCATTCCGCTCATTTGGGCGCTAGCAGGGTTCGTTCCATGGGCAGAATTTGGAATTAAGCATACATTTCGATTTTCTTGACTGTTGCTTTTGTGAAATTTTCTTATCGTCATCAAGCCAGCATATTCTCCCTGAGCACCGGAATTTGGTTGCAAGGAAACAGCATCAAATCCTGTAATTTCTTTTAAGTCATTTATTAGATCGTCAAAAAGTATCTTGTAACCTTCCATTTGATCTGTAGGAACAAAAGGATGTGGCAATGAAAATTCTTTCCATGTTATAGGCATTAGTTCAGCTGTTGCATTAAGCTTCATTGTGCAAGAACCCAAAGCAATCATTGATCTATTAAGTGCGATATCACAATCTTCGAGTTTCTTTAAATATCTAAGCATTTCAGTTTCTGAGTGATATTTATTAAAAACTGGATGAGTTAAATACTTTGATGTTCTTAAAAGATTTTTTGGAAGATTATTTAATTCTACTTTAACATCTTGATTAATAGTTTTAGAAATTCCAAATATTTTTAATAATAAGTTTACATCATTAAGTTTTTTTGCTTCATCGAATGCAATTGATATATTTTTCTCATCAACCTTTCTTAAGTTAATTTTTTCATTTAATGCAGCTTGATAAATAGACTCTGTCTTTTCATTTGTTTTAATTGTAACTGTATCAAAAAAATGATCTGATAAAATTTGGTAGCCACCCTTTTTAATTTCGTCAGCAAATATTTTTGCTAATTTAGAGGTTCTGTTAGCTATTTTTAGTACTCCATCTGGTCCGTGATAAATTGCGAAGGCAGCAGAAATTATTGCTAATAAAGCTTGGGCAGTACAGATATTGCTTGTTGCTTTATCTCTTCTAATATGTTGTTCCCTGGTTTGTAAAGAAAGCCTATATGCTTTTTTCCCATGACAATCTTTTGAAACTCCTATAATTCTACCAGGCATTGATCTTTTAAATTCTTCCTTAGTTGCAAAAAAAGCCGCATGAGGTCCTCCATATCCCATTGGAATACCGAATCTTTGAGCGCTTCCTACTGCGATATCTGCGCCAAGTTCAGCAGGTGTTTTTAGCTTTGCCAAAGCAAGTAAGTCGCAAACTAAAATAGCTTTTCCATTCTTTTTATGAATTTGACTTATGCTTTCACTGGGATCTACGATTTCACCTAATGTGCCCGGGTAAGATAAAACTCCACAGATTATGTCTTCATTAATTTTTGTAAGTTCTTTTTTTTCGTCACCAATAATTAATTCTAAACCAAAAGGTTCTGTTCTAGTTTTAATAAGATCTATCGTCTGGGGATTACAATTTTTCGAAATAAATATTTTTTTCGAATTTGTTTTATCTAACCTTTGAAACAGTCCAACTGCTTCTGCTGCTGCTGTAGCTTCATCTAGTAATGAAGCATTAGCTATATCCATTCCAGTTAGATCAATTATTAATTGTTGAAAATTCAAAAGCATTTCAAGACGGCCTTGGGCTACCTCAGGTTGATAAGGTGTATAAGAAGTATACCATCCTGGATTTTCCAAAATATTTCTTAAAACTACATTAGGAGTAATAGAGTTGTAATATCCCATACCAATGAAATTTCTAAATATTTTATTTTTTTTAGAAATTGATTTTAATTTTTTTAAAGCATCATTTTCAGATAATGGCTCATCTATTTTTAGATCATTTTTTAATAAAATCTTTTCTGGCACCGTATTTATCATTAAATCTTCAAGTGAATTGTAACCCACATACTGCAACATTTTTGACTGATCCTTATCTGAGGGGCCTATATGTCTTTTTATGAACTCTTTTGAATTGTCGTCTATCATCTAATTTGGATTCTCCTTACAAAATTTTTCGTATTCATTCTTTGACATTAGAGAGTCAAGCTCTCCTTTATCTTTTATTTTTAATTTAAAAAACCAACTAGCTCCCTCTGGATCTGTATTAATACTACTTGGGTCATCTACTATTGCTTTATTGCCTTCGGTAATCTCTCCAGAAATCGGTGAATAAACATCGCTTGCTGCTTTTGTTGACTCAACGACAGCCGCTTGGCCCTCCTTTTCTACAGATTTTCCTGAATCTGGTACTTCTGCAAAAACTATATCTCCTAGCAATTCAGTAGCATGTTTAGTGATACCAACTGTAGCTATGTCACCATCTAGTGAAACCCATTCATGTTTTTTTGAAAATTTTTTCTCACTCATTTTTACCTCATTTTTTTATTTAACATAATTTTTTTTATAAAATGGAAGCTCCGAAACTTTACCTTCATATTTTTTTCCTCTTACTTCAAGCTTTATAGGTGTTCCAGTTTTAGCAAAATTTGATTTAACGTATCCCATTGCAACCGGTGCATTTACACTTGGGCCAAAAGTTCCACTTGTGACAAGACCTATCTCGATATCATCAGTAGAAAAAATTTTCGTATTTTCCCTAGCTATAACTTTGCCTTCTGGTTTAATACCCACCCTAATTTTTTCACTTCCATGATTTAATAAGCTTTTGATTTTATCCCATCCATTGAAGCCACCAACTTCTTTTCTTTTTTTGGCGATCGCCCATTTTAGATTTGCTTCTACAGGATTTATTTTTTCATTTAAATCATGTCCATATAAACAAAGACCTGCTTCTAATCTTAATGTGTCTCTAGCGCCTAAGCCTATTGGTTTGACTTCATTAGAAATTAAAAAATTAATAAGATTTTCTACTTTTTTATTTGAAATAGAAATTTCAAAACCATCTTCTCCTGTGTAGCCTGATCTTGTAATATACAAATTTTCATTTTCATAATTAAAGTTGTTGCCTGTCATAAATTTTAAATTGGAAACACCAGGTAAAAGCTTCTCTAATATTTCAACTGACTTTGGTCCTTGCAAAGCTATTAAAGACAAATCATTATTTAAATGATGCTTATGATTTTTTTCCAAAAATCGTGAAATTTGTTTAATGTCATTTTCTTTACAAGCGGCGTTTAAAATTATACAAAATCCTTTTTTAGTTTTTGTTACGATCAAATCATCAATTATTCCTCCATCGTTATTTAATAAAAAGGAGTATTTTGAGTGATTAATTTTTAAAGATTTTAAGTCTGCAGGAATAATTTTTTCTAAAGCCTCTGTTAATGTTTCGTCGCCTTCTAAAAAAAATTGTCCCATATGGGAAACATCAAAAAATCCTGCATACGTTCTGGTAGAAATATGCTCTTTTACAATTCCATCTTTATATTGTATTGGCATTTCATAGCCAGCAAAAGGTACGAATTTAGCACCTAGGTTTTTGTGCAAGTTGTATAAAGCTGTTTTTTGTCCATTCATAATAACTCTTTCATTCTCTCCCCATCTGTCTATATACCTGAGAGATTTGCTCCTTCGGTGAGGCTTAGCCTGCTTTCCAGAGTTATTACTTTAACGGTCCTTTTGCCTGAGAGTTTCCGGGGTGGTTGCTCCTTCGGCGCTATTTAAAATAGTCTCTCCCGTTAATAAGAATATGTTACTATTTATCCTAGGTTGTATCAAGTTATTGAGCCTTTAATATTAATTGATTTATCAAAGCTTTTAACGATTATTGCTGTAATTACTAAAATTCCACCAATTATCACACCTAAAGTTGGAATCTCATTTAAAAATATCCATACCCAAATTGGTGCAAAAATTGTCTCAGTCAGCATCAATAATCCTATCGTAGTTGCTCTAGTTGTTTTTGAACCTATGGTTATACAAATAAAACCAAAAGCTAATTGGGGTACACCTAATATAAAACCCATAAATATATCGTGGTAAGAGATTCTAAATGACTCTGAAAATATTAATCCATAAATACAGCTAAAAATTCCCGAATAAAAAATAGCTGGGACCATATCCAGATTTGGATGTTTTCTTATTATCATTACTAAGATAGAAAAGTTTATCGGAATTGCTAGGGCGACTAGACTTCCAAAAAAAGATCCGGTTGCAACAGAGTCACTAAACATTACTCCTATTCCAGTCATAGCTAATATTATTGAAACAAAAGCAATAAATGTAATTTTTTCTTTAAGAATGAAATAGCCAGCAATAGCTAAGAAAACTGTTTGAGTGCTTATTATAAAAACTACATTTGCAACTGTTGTATTTGTCATTGCAATTACAAAGGCAACAAAACTTAAAGATAAAAAGAATCCACCTATCATTGCAGGAAATCCTGATTCTTTTATAATTTTAAAAGCATCTCTCTTGTAAGTTAAAAGTAAAAAAAAAATAAGAGCTATTACAAAAAAAAATGACCTTAGTAAAAGTATTTGCCAAACACTTGCTTCTTCAAAAGATCTAATTATTAAGCCTCCCCAACTTAAACAGAAACCCCCAAATAGTAATAATATATAACCTGGTATTTTATAAATAAATTGCATCTAAAATTTTTTTAAAATATTTGAAAAGTATAATTTTAAAGTTAAAGATCTTAATATCATAAATATCAACAAAGATGCCCAAAGTCCATTATTGCCAAATTCTGAAACAAAAGAAATAGATAATATTATATAAATTACTACAGATATAATCATGCTGTTTCGCATTTCATTAGTTTGGGAGGCTCCAATATAAATACCGTCATATTGATAGCAAATTGATGCAATAGGTGGGATTATAATAATCCAAACAACAAATCCATAGCAAAGAAATCTTAAATAATCTAAGTCAGTTATAATATTAACAATTGGCTTAAAAAATATTATAAAAATAAAAGAAAGAAATAATCCTGTAAAAAAACTTAACTTAAATGAATTGTTCACAGCAAGTAAAAAGGATTTTTTTACTTTCCTACCTAATGCATAGCCTACAACTCCTTCGGTTGAAAAGGCGTAAGCATCCAAGAAAAAAGAGGAAATCATAATAAACTGTAATAAAACTGTATTGACTGCTAAAAAGTCTTCACTTATTTTAGAACTTTGGTAGGTAAACCACAAGAAAGCAAAAGTAAGCAATACTGTTCTTACAAATATATTAAAATTAATGTTAAATAATTTAAAAATTTTTTTTCTCAAAAAAATTTGATTATATCTCGGAATGACCTTAAATTCTTTTTTAATAAAATTGTATGTATAAATAATAAATATAAAAAAAGAAATGAATGAAGAAAAAAGTGTTCCCATAGCAACTCCATAGATATTTAATTTTAATTCGTTTACAAAATAAACACTTAAAACAATATTAAGAGCTGAGAAAAAGGTGACGATTAAACTTGATATTTTAGTTTTTTGAAGACCAATAAAAAGTCCAACCAAGACATATATAGATAATTCAGCTGGGGCTGATAACACTCTGATAGATATATATTTTCTTATCAATTCGTGGGTTTCAACGGAAGTATTAAAATACTTTTTTATCATTAAAAGTATTGGTTCTTGTAAAAAAATAATGAGAATTCCAATAAATATAGCTAAATTAAGTGCCCTTACGGTTGTTAAAGATATTTCCCTGTAGTCGCCTTTGCCAAGAGACTGAGCTACAAGACCTACTGTTCCCATTCTCAAAAAACCAAAGCTCCAGAATATCATTGTAATAACAGAGGTAGCAATACTTGTAGCTGCTAAAAACTTTATATTTTCTTCATGACCCATTAAAGCTGTATCAACTAAACCGACTAATGGAATAAATAAATTTGAGAAGAAAATAGGTATTGATAATTTAAATAAATAAGTTTTGGTTATTGTGGTCGGATGCTTAATGCTGATCATATTTTAACAAGTTTTCTTATTTAAAACTTAAATTATTATAAATCAAACAATATGAAATTTCTTTATATTGTAAATAAAAATTTAAACTTTTCATTAATGGTCATTACTTCGAGATTTTCCAAACCACCAATAATTAATTGCATAGCTACAATCATAATTACAAATAAACCAACGTAACCTAGCCACTTATGAGCTTTAATGTAGTCTGCAAAGTATGAAGCTAGGGTTACAACTAAAAGAATTGATAATAATAGCCCTATCCACATAAGTGTGTAGTGGTCTTTAGCTGCTCCTACTACACCTAACACATTATCTAAACTAAGAGTCATGTCAGCAATTAAGACTCTAGTTACTCCAGTTGAAAAGGAAACATTTTCTTGAGATTTTAACGAAGGCGTCTTTACCTTTTTTGGCTGGAAAAAATCTTGACGAAGGTTGTTTACAATCCATAAGAGTAAAATTCCTCCTATAATTTTAAGAATTGCAAATTCCAAAAGATATGTTGCAAAGTATACAAAAGGTATCCTAAAGAGAAAAGCTCCGGCAACTCCCCAGGCAATAATTTTTTTTCTATTTTCTTTAGCAAATCCAGATGCTACCATTCCAATTACAATGGCGTTATCTGCAGCCATAACAATATCGATTATTATGATCTGAATAGAAATTATTACTTGTTCTAACATTTCTTCAACAGTTTATATAAAATTTTATCAATTTATCAAAGCGTAAAAAAAAAACCCGCCTTACAAGTAAAGCGGGTTTTTCAATTTTTTAAGTCTTACTTATTAACTAAAAGTTAAAACCAATTTTCAGAGTGTAAGCATCCGCTTCCGCTGTGATTACGTTTTTACTGTTAGTTGAGTCTGTAAGCGAAATATCGTCGAAGTCTGAGTAGCTAAGTTCATATCTAATAGCTCCGTCTTCTCCAACAGGCGTTTTAAATCCTATTCCGTACTGTATACCATTTAAGCTTGCATCACCGTAACTAGAAGCTGGTAGCGTCTCAGTAGTTGTAATTGTAGCATCGTGGTATCCTAAAAGAGCATACATTCCATTGTCGCCTAAAGTTTTAGTAACGTAGATTGTATACAAGTCTTCCATTTCTGCACTTGCAGATCTGTCTCCAGTATCATCAGCACTTGCTGAAGCTGATCCAGACGCATCTGTTCTATTTCCATCACCAAGGTCAGCGTCTACAGGAACAAAATCAATTCCTAAAGCCCATCCACCTTCAGTTTCGTATTCAGCAAAAATAGATCCGCCAAAGTATCCTTCAGTGATATCATGTTTTGTAATCTCGTTAGTTGTTACAACTGTACCACCTGAGTTCTCAGATTCTTGACCTTCGGTTTCAATAAATCCCGCCATACCACTTACTCCTATAGTAAAGCCTGAAGAAGCTACTGAACCTGTCGCGTAAGTTAACATCCCTAGAGCTGCTAACATTGCTAATATTCTATTTTTCATAATTTACTTCTTTCCTAATGTTAATTATTAATTGCAATTAATTATTAACTGTTTTTTATAGGATTCTAAAAAAAGAGTCCCTAAAAAAAACTCCTATCAAATGTTAGGAACTATGAAAAAAGCCAATAAAATCAATGCTTTTATGTTGCATAATTGCAACAATGGGCAGAAAAATTAATGAATTTTACAGGGTTTTGGGGTCTTTTTACAAATTTAGAAAATACATTAGTTCTCAAAATATAGCTTTGATTTTGCTACCCTTCTTTTTTTTTGCAGAAATAATCTCTACGTTGAGCTGACCGACATCCTTAGGTTTTAAGTTCTTTAAATTTTGAACTAAGTCTAAAAATCTTTTTGACTCTTTTTGGGATATCATTGAGTCAGTTAGCATTTTAAATTTTTCAATATAATTGGATCTTCTAAAAGGCCTTTGCCCGTTTGGATGGGCATCAGCAACCTCTTTTTCCTGAACTATCTTAGAACCATCTTTCATATAAATAATAACTTTTCCTCCAAAACTTTTATTCGAAGGATCTGAGTCATGATATTTTTTTGTCCAATATTCATCTTCAAATGTTTTGATTTTATGCCAAAGTTCAACTGTGCTTTTTCTTTTGGCTCTATCTGGAGTATAAGATTTAATGTGATGCCATTTACCATCTTCTAGAGCTACAGCAAAAATATACATAATTGAATGGTCTAATGTTTCTCTACTTGCGTTAGGGTCCATTTTTTGAGGATCATTAGCTCCTGTTCCAATAACATAATGAGTATGATGACTCGTATAAATTTCTATTTTTGATATTTGCGATGTATCTTTAATTTTTTTATTAAGACTTCTTGCTAAGTCAATCAGAGCTTGGGATTGATATTCCGCAGAATGTTCCTTGGTATAAGTTTCTAAAATAGCTTTTTTTTCCTCATTTTTTTCTGGCATTGGCACTAGGTATTCCGCATCTTTACCAGATAATATGTATGCAATTACACTATCTTCTCCTTCATAAATCGGGCTAGGTGCTCCTTCTCCTCTTATACATCTATCAACTGACTCTATTGCTAGTTTTCCTGCATGAGACGGAGCAAAAGCTTTCCAGCTTGATATTTCTCCTTTTCTAGACTGTCTAGTCGAAATTGTGGTGTGAAGAGCTTGTTGTATTGATTGATAGATAGTGTCCGTTTTTAATTTTAACAAAGTGCCTAAACCTGCAGCAACACTCGGTCCTAAATGAGCAATATGATCTATTTTATGTTCGTGAAGGCAAATACCTTTAACTAAATTAACTTGGATCTCATACGCAGTAAGTATACCTTTTATTAAATCCATCCCATTACATTCGGCTTGTTGTGCTACAGCTAAAATAGGAGGAATATTGTCACCTGGATGGGAGTAGTCAGCTGCTAAAAAAGTATCATGATAGTCTAATTCTCTTACTGCAGTTCCATTAGCCCAAGCAGCCCATTCACAATGAAATTTGTATTTAGAATTAAGACCAAAAACAGTTGCACCGTTTTTTCTAGGGTGGGATATAGCCATATCTCTTGCTGAAACTACTGGCCTTCTATTGAAAGATGCTATTGCCACAGACGCGTTATCTATTATTCTATTGATAATCATCTCGATGGAGTCTGCGCCAGGTCTAGATTTGTCAGAAGATATTTCAGCGATCTTCCAGGCTAATTGATCCTCTTTCTTTAGCCTTGAGGAAGAAGGATAAACTTTGACTTTAATTTCTCTCATAATTCTAATTTAACATGTTCCTTAAAACAAATTGTAGTATTCCTCCGTTTTTGTAATACTCAATTTCATTTTCTGTATCTATTCTTGATAAAAGTTCTATAGTTTTACTGCTGCCATCTTTATATTTTATTTCACATTTTATTTTTGCTCGAGGATTAATTCCTTTCTCAATATCAAGAATTGTAAATAATTCAGTTCCTACGATATTTAATTTTTTTCTATTAAAACCCTCTTTAAATTGCAGTGGTAAAATTCCCATGCCAACTAAATTAGATCTATGGATCCTTTCAAAACTTTCTGCTATTACTGCTTTAACACCCAGTAATTTGGTCCCTTTTGCTGCCCAATCTCTTGATGAACCTGTTCCATATTCTTTTCCAGCTATTACAACTAAACTATTTCCTCTTTTTTTGTATTCCATCGCCGCATCAAATACGCTCATTTGTTTTCCATCGGGTTGCAATATTGTAAATCCGCCCTCGGTATCAGGGGCCATTTCATTTCTTATTCTAATATTTCCGAACGTTCCTCTCAACATAACTTCATGATTTCCACGCCTAGCACCATAGGAATTAAAATCTTTTTGTTGGACTTGATGCTTCATAAAGTAATTACCAGTAGGGCTATCTTTTTTTATAGATCCAGCTGGAGATATATGATCAGTTGTTACAGTGTCGCCAAGAATTAAAAGGGGTCTAGCATCTTTTATTTTTTTAAACCCTTCTGGTTTATCTGTTAAATTATCAAAAAATGGCGGTCTTTTTACATAAGTAGAACTTTCTTGCCAATTATAAATACTACTTTCATCAGTTTTGATCGAGCTCCATTCCTTAGGTCCCTCAGACACATTTGAATATCGTTTAATAAACATATCTGCATTTATAGATTTTAATATTAAGTCTTCAATTTCTTTATTAGTTGGCCAAATATCTTTTAGAAATACATCTTGTCCTTTCTGATCCTTTCCTAAAGGTGATTTGTAAAAATCATGATGCATATTACCAACCAAAGCGTAAGCTACTACTAAAGGTGGGGAGGCTAAATAGTTTGCTTTGACATCTGGATTAATTCTTCCTTCAAAATTTCTATTGCCTGATAAAACAGAAACTGCATATAAATTTTCTTTCTGTATTGTGTCAGATATTTCTTTATCTAATGGCCCAGAATTTCCTATACAAGTTGTACAACCGTAACCGACAAGATTAAAGCCTAATTGATCTAAATATTTATTTAACCCAGCTTTTTCGAGATAGTCAGTAACAACTTGAGAACCTGGAGCTAATGATGTTTTAACCCATGGCTTTACTTCTAAACCTTTTTCAACAGCATTTTTCGCCAACAGTCCTGCTCCGATCATTACATTTGGATTTGAAGTATTTGTACAAGAAGTAATTGCTCCTATTACAATATCTCCATCTTTTATTTTAAAATCTTTTTTTTCAACTTTCGCCTCTAATGGAACTTTTCTTTTAGTATTTTCTTTAAAAGCTTTATCAAAATTTTTTGCTGCTTCAGTAAGCAAAACTTTATCTTGTGGTCTTTTAGGCCCAGAAATACTTGGCACAACTGAGTTCAATTCGAGTGAAATACTATCAGTAAATTCAATTTCTTCACTCGACCACAAGCCTAGTTCCTTTGAGTATTTTTCAACAAGAGATATTGTTTTGCTATCTCTTCCAGAAAATTTTAAATATTTTATTGTTTCTTCATCAACGGGAAAAAAACCACAAGTAGCCCCATACTCGGGTGCCATGTTTGCTATTGTAGCTCTATCTGCTAATGATAAATTTTTTAGACCCTTTCCATAAAATTCTACAAATTTTCCAACTACACCTTTTTTTCTTAACATTTGTACAATTGTTAAAACTAAATCGCTTGCTGTTGTCCCTTCAGTAAGTTTTCCTTTTATTTCGAAACCAACTACTTCAGGTATCAACATTGAAATAGGTTGTCCCAACATCGCTGCTTCCGCTTCTATTCCTCCAACGCCCCAGCCCAGAACTGACAAACCATTAACCATTGTTGTATGGCTGTCTGTACCTACTAATGTGTCAGGGTAAGCATATGTTTTGCCGTCATCTTCAGAAGACCATACTACTTTAGATAAATATTCCAAATTAACTTGATGACAAATTCCAGTTCCAGGAGGAACTACTCTAAAGTTATTAAAAGCATTTTGTCCCCATTTTAAGAAGGAATATCTTTCTCCATTTCTATCGAATTCTCTTTGTACATTTTTTTCAAAAGAATCTTTTTTTGCATAATTATCAACCATCACAGAGTGATCTATTACTAAATCTACAGTGGACAATGGGTTAATTTTTTTAGGATCTTTGTTTTTAGATTTTACTGCATCTCGCATTGCTGCCAAATCTGCAACAGCTGGAATTCCAGTATAGTCCTGCAATAAAATTCTAGCAGGTCTGTATGCGATTTCTTTTTTTGAACTTTTGGTTTTAATCCAATCTGCGACGGCTTCTATTTGTTTTTTATCCACGGTTATACCGTCTTCAAATCTTAATAAGTTTTCAAGAAGAACTTTAAGTGATTTTGGTAATCTTTTAATGTTTTTTAAACCATTTTTTTCTGCCTTTGATAAACTAAAAAAATGATAATTTTTGCCCGAAACTTCTAACTTGTCCAAAGATTGAAATGAGTCTTTACTCTTAAATTTCATTACCTATACATAAAACAAAATAACACAAACGATAAGTAAAAAAGACATAGTATAATTAAAATTCTTAATAAATTTTTTACTTGTGGCAAACTTTCTCAGGTATTTACCTATTAAACACCAGGAAGAAACACTAAATACTGCCATAAAAAAATAAACAGTAATTACTACTAAAGAGTCCCAAAGATAATTGTTTTGAACATCTATAAAAGTTGAAACAGCTATCATAGCCACTATAACACCTTTAGGGTTAATAAATTGAAACATAAAAGTATCGAAGAAAGTTACTGGCTTTTTTATTTCTTTATTGTTTTCAACTGAAGAAAAAGCAATTTTGTAAGCTAGATAAAAAAGGAAAAAGGTACCTAATATTTTTAGAATTGTTTGTAAAAAATCGTATTGTTGAAATATAATTATTAATCCAGCTGACATTGACGTCAACATTGTTGTCCAGCCAAAAATTACCCCTAGCATTAAAGGAATAGTTTTTTTAAATCCAAAATTAAATCCAGAATACGAAGACATTATATTATTAGGACCTGGAGTGAATGCAGTAACTATTCCAAATAAAATCAAAGACAATAAATCGGAATACATTAGGCCACATCTAAACCATTTTGTGTTGGTTGAGATGGATGAACAAGAACTACTTTTCCGTCTTTTTCAATAGCTCCTAGTATTAAAACTTCAGAAATAATACCCGCTATATTTTTTGCGGGAAAGTTACAAACTCCAATTACTTGTTTTCCTATTAAATTTTTAGAGTTATAAAAATGAGTAATTTGAGCAGATGATTGTTTGACTCCAATTTCTGGACCAAAATCAACCTTAACTACTAAAGATGGTTTTTTAGCTCTTTTATTTTCACTGACCTCTAAAACAGTCCCTGTTTTTATTTTTATTTTTTTAAAATCTTCATAAGTGATTTCCATAAAGCTCCTTAAAGTTAAAAAAAAGGGGGCTTTCGCCCCCTTAAATTTTTAAATTAATAAAAATTACAGTTGTTTGTAATTTCCATTGCTCCATTCATAGAATACATAGCCTGGTAAACTTACATCTCCTTTTTTATCGAAGCTAAGTTCTCCAAGTACAGTTTTGAATTTACCTTTTTTCATAGCTTTCAAAACTTTAGCTCTATCAAGTGAGCCGGCAGCCGCTGCAGCTTGTTCAAAAACTTGTAATGCAGCGTATGAGTAAAGTACGTAACCTTCCGGTTCGATACCAGCAGCCTTAAACTTTTTAACCAATGGTGCAGCTTCTGGATTGTTTCTAGGATCTGGACTGAAAGTCATTAAAGTACCTTCGCCAGCATCACCAGTAATTTGCCAATACTCAGCTGTAACTAATGCGTCACCACTAATTAATTTTGTTTTCATACCTTGGTCTCTCATTTGTCTTACGATTAAGCCACCTTCTGTGTGATAACCGCCAAGATAAACTGCATCGATATTATTCGATTTAAGTTTAGAAACTAAAGCAGAGTAATCTTTTTCACCTGCAGTAATTGCTTCATACATAGTTTCTTTTAAGCCAGCTTTTTTCATATTCTTTCTAGTAGCATCTGCTAAACCTTTTCCGTAAGCAGTTTTGTCATGAATAATAGCAACTTTTTTCCCTTTGTATTCTTTTGCCAAGAAATTTCCAGCAACTTCACCTTGTTGGTCATCTCGTCCGCAAACTCTAAATACGTTAGGTCCACCTTCATCAGTAAATTTTGGATTTGTTGAAGCTGGAGAAACCTGTATAATTCCTTCTTCAGTATAAACTTTTGAAGCTGGAATTGAAGATCCTGAACAGAAATGTCCTGCTACATAAGTAACACCTTGA
>MDTE01059489.1_pt1 | contig 29211 bp, 31 predicted proteins | sample 811231 | NCBI WGS metagenome assembly MDTE01 (sample SAMN05326651, study PRJNA326480) | marine metagenome | isolation source: seawater | place: Indian Ocean: Red Sea | collected 2010 | reverse complement strand
TAAATTTTTGAAAAAAAAAAAGTGGAAATTTAATTTCCACTTTAATTTAAATAAAAATACGTTTTTTATTCTCATCTAAAAATTTATATTTTAAATAAAAATATGAATCTCTAGGAATTACGCGTATTCTTCTCTTATACTTGATAAACCATTTAGTTTTAATCGAGGGAAACCCTTGATTCAAGTATGCTGCAATAAAAGAATGAATATGTAAAAATATTTTTTTCTTTTTATGCTTATTATTGTTAATAATTTTATCTAAATCTGAGCTGATTTTTTCAAGTAAAACAATTGGAGCTTCAACAACATTATTTTTATTAGGATTTAATTCCTTAGTATTAATAGTCATTACTGGTCTAACACGTTGTCTCGTGATTTGGATAAGTCCAAATTTGCTAGGAGGCAATATTTTGTGTTTAGTTCTGTCATGACTCATTTCTTTTTTTAAATGTTCAAATAAATCTCTTCTATTTTGACTACTTGCTAAATCTATGAAATCAACTACTATAATCCCACCCATATCTCTAAGTCTTAGTTGACGAGCAATTTCTGTTGCAGCTATTAAGTTTACTTCTTTAGCTGTTTCTTCTTGATCTTTTGATTTGTTTGATCTATTACCACTATTGACGTCGATAACGTGCAGAGCTTCAGTATGCTCAATAACTAAATAAGCTCCTTTTTGCATTGAAACAGTGGTACCAAAAGAAGACTTAATTTGCCTTTCAATACTGTACTTTTCAAATATTGGCAAAGGATTATCATAAAATTCAACAATTTGTGTTTTTTTTGGTGCAATTGTCGAGATATAGTCTTTAATCTCCTCAAAAAGTTGGACATCATCGATGACAATTCCAGTAAAAGAATCATCAAATATATCACGAAGAATTGAAGAAGATCTATTGATTTCACTCAAAACTTTAGTTGGAAATTGGTCTATTTTTTTTAATTGTCTAAATAAATTTTTCCAACGTAAAATTAATTTTTGTAAATCTTGATCTAATTCCGCAACTTTCTTATTTTTCGCTACAGTTCTAATTATTACACCAAAACCTTTTGGTCTAATACTTTGGACTATACGTTTTAACCTATTTTTTTCTTCATTATTTTCAATTTTTTGAGAAATTGAAATTTTGTCAGAAAAAGGAACTAAAACCATAAATCTACCAGCAAAGGATAATTCCGCACTAATTCTTGGTCCTTTAGTTGAAATAGGTTCTTTAACAATTTGAACTAAAAGTTGCTGATTTGGTTTTACAATATCACTAATAACACCGTTTTTTTCAATATCTTTTTCATACCGAAAATTTTTTAGTAAGTAATCATTTGTTTTACCTGAATTAACATATTTAATAAACTTTAATAAAGAAAGGAATTTAGGACCTAAATCATGATAATGTAAAAAACCATCTTTTTCATGACCTACACCAATAAAAGCAGCATTAAGTCCAACTATAGATTTTCTAACTTTTGCATAAAATATATCACCTATAGAAAACTTATTATTTTCAATTTCTTTGTTAAGTTCTATGAGTTTCCCGTCATTTAATAAAGCAAAATCAACAGCAGAATTATTTGATCGAATAATTAATTCTTTTTTCACTGTAAAAATTTTTTGTTACTTCTAAAGTAACTGATTAAACATTATTTTTTCAGGATTTACCTGTGAAACTTTTAAGTTTCATTTCAATGAACGAGGTAGTTTAGAGTGATTACCAATCACTATTTTTTCTTGTGTCTATTTGATCTTCGTCTTTTTTTTCTTTTATGAGTTGCAACTTTATGTCTTTTTCTTTTTTTTCCGCTCGGCATATTTAAAATTTTGATTCTTTAAATTTATTTAACAGGGACTTTTGATTTAACCCTTTCAATGAAAATTTTGGCAGGTTTAAATGCAGGTATATTGTGTGATGGAATTTTGACAGCAGTGTTTTTAGAAATATTTCTTCCAATTTTTTCAGCTCTAGTTTTGATGATAAAACTACCAAAACCTCTTAGATAAACATTGTTTCCAGCTTCAATTGAGTTTTTAACTTGTTCCATAAATTTTTCAATTGTAATTTGAACATCTATTTTGTCTAAACCTGTACTGTCACAAATGTTAGATATTATATCTGCTTTAGTCATTTAATTTTTTTTATGTTAATAAATTTTAAAGTCCTGCAAGATATAAATTAAATCTTAAAATTATCTTAGCTATTTAAATTAATTTTTATTTGATAAAAAACCAGTATTTGATTAAGTTATGCAATGGAATCATAAACTTACCAAATGGTATTCTAAAAATAAAAGAGACTTCCCATGGAGAGATCAAAATGATCCATATAAAATTTGGTTATCTGAAATTATTTTACAACAGACAAGAGTAGTTACAGGTATTCCCTTTTATCTAAAATTTATAAATAAATATCCAAATGTTAAAAAACTAGCAAATGCTGATGAGAAAGAAATTTTAAAAAATTGGCAAGGATTAGGTTATTACAGAAGAGCATTAAATCTTCATCAAACTGCAAAATTTGTATTAAAAAAATTGGACGGTGAGTTTCCAAAAAAAATCAATTTATTAAAGCAACTAAAAGGTGTGGGTGATTATACTGCAAATGCAATTGCATCTATTTGTTTTGAGGTTCCTTCAGCGGTAGTTGACGGAAATGTTTACAGGTTTTTAGGAAGATATTTTGGCATTAACAAAAAAATTGGAACAAAAAAATCCTACAATTTTTTTAAAGAAAAAGCCGACATACTTATGCGTAATTCTAAGCCCTCAGAATTTAATCAAGCATTGATGGAGTTTGGCTCTATACAATGCCTTCCAAAAAACCCTAAATGTCATATTTGTATTTTTAAAAAAAAATGTTTTGCTTTCAATAATGATAAAGTAGACTTTTATCCAGTAAAACCAAAACTAAATAAATTGAAAAAAAGATATTTTAATTATTTAATATTTAAAAACAGATTAGATCAAAAGATAATAATACAAAGGTTAAAAAAAGATATTTGGTTTAAACTATACGAGTACCCGTTATTTGAAAGTAATAAAAGCGTTAGACAACCAAATCTAATTAGTATTGAATTAATGAAAACCTATCAAATAGAGGATTCAAAAATTAATTTAGTAAATTCTAAACCAATAATTCAAAAGTTATCTCATCAAATAATTTATGGAAGTTTTTGGAATATTGAGTTAAAAAAACTTCCAACAATTGGTATTAAGGTAAAATCTTTTAAAAATTATCCAATTCCTGTTATTATTAAAAAATATATTGACTCATACTCTTAATTTATTAGTTGATTTTTTATCTTTGAATTAAAATAATATGGCTGGTACTTTAAATAAGGTTATGTTGATAGGACATCTTGGGGATGATCCAAAATCCAAATATTTTGATGGAGGTGGATCTCTATGCAGATTTCCACTAGCTACAAATGAGGTATACTCAAACAAAAATACTGGTGAAAAAGTTACAAATACTGAATGGCATAATATTGTTGTTAGAAATAAACTTGCTGAGGTATGCGAAAAATATTTAACTAAAGGTGACAAAATATATTTAGAGGGTAGAATTAAAAATAGGAAGTGGCAAGGAGAAAATGGTGAAGACAGATATACAACTGAGATTATTGTTAATGAATTTACATTCTTATCAATAAAGAAAGAAATGGGAATCCAAAGTAATCCTCCCACCAACGAATCTCCAAAAGTATCAGATGACCAATCAAAAGATGATTTACCTTTTTAATTTTCTTTTAAATTAATTAACTAAAACTTTTTAGTTTGTCTTTGACAGTTTAGGTTTTTTGTTTAATAAATTTTTTATATGAGATATGTTTTTCTTTTTATATTTTTTATTTCATGTGATCAAAATATTATTCCAAAACCAGATGCATATTTAAATTTAGAATATCCTTTACCAAAATATAAGTTTGTTGACAAATATTGTGAATCTATTTTTGAGATTAATGAGGACGCTATTTTTAAGATAAATAATAAAAATTGTATAAATCAAATTTATTACCCTTTGCAAAAGGCAACTATATATTTATCTTACCTTAAAATCAAAAATAATTTAGATTCGATATTACAAGATGTTAATAGAATGCCTTTAAAGCATGTTAGTAGGCAATCAGACATTAATCAAAAAGAATTTTTTAATGAAAGAAATCAAATTTATGGATCTATTTTTTCAATTAAGGGCAATGCTGCGTCTCAGATTCAATTTTATTTAACTGATAAAACAAAAAATTTCTTAACTGGTTCTTTATATTTTTATTCAAAACCAAATTATGATTCACTTTTACCAGCCATAAGATATATAGAAAATGATATCAAACATTTTATGGAAACTTTCTCTTGGACAAAAAATTGAATTATGCAAAATATTGAGAACTTAATAGATCTTATCACATTAAAAAAAATAAGTGAAACAAAATTTTCAGGTAAAAATTACAAACCTCCATGGAATAGAGTTTTTGGTGGCCAAGTTTTAGCTCAGTCTTTGAATGCTGCATATAGGACTGTTGATGAAAACAGATTTGTTCATTCAATGCATGGTTACTTTATTTTACCTGGAGATGTTGAAGTTCCAATTATATACGAGGTTGATAATTTAAGAGATGGTGGAAGTTTTAGTACTAGAAGAGTTATTGCATACCAAAATAACAAAGCAATTTTCAATATGGCTGCTTCATTTCAATTAAATCAAAAAGGCCTTGAACATCAAATGAAAGTTCCTAATGTAAAAAAACCTGATAAACTTATTAATGTACAAGAGATAAAAAAAGAAGAGAATATACCTTCTAAATTACTAAATATAATTAACGCAGTACATCCATCAATAATTGAAATGAGACCAGTTGAGGACATATTGAATAAATTAATAGATGATTCTAAGGCAAATAATGATATTTGGTTTAAAACCAAGAAAAAGTTAAGTCTAAAACTACCTGTTAAACAACAATTATTAGCATATTTTTCAGACTATAGTTTATTGTTAACTGGTACCTTCCCTCACAGGTCAAGGATAAATAAAAGTAGAGTTTTTACTGCTAGTTTAGATCACTCAATATGGTTTCATAGAGCATTTAATATCGATGATTGGCTACTTTATCAAATCAAAAGTCCAAGTGCTTCAAATTCAAGAGTTTTTTCAAGAGGTAATATATTTAATAATGAGGGAATTTTGGTCGCATCTGTGGCTCAAGAGGGATTGATTAGGCTCGATGAAAGTTAGCTTGCATCTAAAACTGTTCTAAATCCAGCGTGAATTGAACTAGTATCAGGACTAGTTTTCATTCGCATAGAGTTTCTAAATCCACTGCAATATGAGTCGTTACATAGAAAGCTTCCACCTCTCATAACTTTTTTTGGAAGGTAAGGTTCGTTTGGATCTAAGCTGCTCTCTGGACCAGTTGGATTATCAGCTATATTATTTTCAAATTCTTTGTAATAATCATGTCGATACCAGTCATAACACCATTCCCAAACATTACCTGCTATATCGTACAAACCATAACCATTTGGAATAAATTTTTTAACAGGAGCTAGGAACTCAAAATTGTCTTTTAGGGAATTTTTATAAGGAAATTCGCCATCCCAAGTATTTGCTTTTGGTAAACCAGCATTAATTATTTGATTACCCCAAGAATAGACAGAATGGTTAATTCCGCCTCGGGATGCATATTCCCATTCTGCCTCAGTTGGGAGTCTTTTACCAGCCCATTCACAATAGGCTTGAGCATCATTCCAACTGATATGAACAACAGGATAGTTTTCTTTACCATCAATTGAACTACCAGGTCCCCAAGGATTTTTCCAATTAGCTCCCTTTTGAAACTTCCACCATTGAGTATGGTCCTGCAAATTGACCGATGATTCAGTATATCTAAAAACTAGTGACGAGGGTTCAAGTAAACTATCGTGTGGTTTTGGAGTATTTTCAGGTAACCCTTTTTTTATTTCATCCCAATCAATTTTTTTTTCAGCAGTGGTTATATAACCAGTCTCATCAACAAATTTTTTAAATTGAGCATTTGTAACCTCAGTCTCATCCATCCAAAATGAATTAATTTTAACTACATGTTTTGGATATTCATCATAAAAACCTTCCTCGTTAACACTACCCATTTCAAAGATTCCCGAAGGAATTAATACCATACCTTTTACCAATAATGAATCTTTGTTAGTAATTATCTCGGAAACAACTTTTGATGTGATATTGGGTTTTTTATTATTTTGATTATCTATACACTTCGAGAATACTAAAAAAATTAAAATTGATAACAAACAATTTATAAATCTCATTATAATTGAATTTATTCGTTGTAAATTTATATAAATTAAAATAAAAATTATTCAATGTTTAATTTAAAGTCATATTATTTAATAATATTATTAAGCTTGTTCATAAATAACACTAAAGCTCAGGATAGTTATAATTTTAATATATTATCTGATGTACCATTTAAAAATGGAATTGACAACATTGAAAAATTTAAAACATCTTTTGATGTAATGAATTGGTCCAGAGAGATTACTCAAAAAATTTATGAAATTATTAATATAAAAAATATTCAAGAGGACTTTATTTTTTCAGTGAATATTTATAACAAAGAGAAAACTAGATTTGTCAAAGTCCCAATTTATGTTAAAAAAAATATTATTGAGATACTTAAATCTAAAAATCCTGATAATAGATTAATTGGAAGGTTTACTTATGATAATTACAGATGGATATTAAGATTAATGTGACAAAGAGACTTAATGTTCAACTTTAAATTTTTCTTTATTTTTTTTGTAAAAATTTATTGTTTTGTTAAAATCTGGAATAGAAGTTTGAGCACCTTTAATAGTTACTGACAAGCTTGCAGCAGCATGGGCTAATTTGATCGCATTCTGAATATTATCTCCCTCTGAAATTAATTTGCAAAGGTATCCGTTAAAAACATCCCCAGCTGCAGTGGAGTCTATAGCTTTAACTTTTGGTACGCAAAAACTAATTTTCTCTTTTATAGAGTTATAAATACTACCTTTATCTCCTAAAGTAACAATAACATGCTGAACACCCATATCTAATAGTTTTTTAGAAGCTTTAAACGCATCTTTTTTTGAAGTAATTTTAACTCCAGTAATTATCTCAGTTTCTGTCTCATTAGGGGTTATCATCCATACTTTTTTCAAAATTTCTTTACTTAAATCTGACATTGGTGCGGGATTTAAAATCACTCTAATTTTTTTCTTAAAGGCGAAATTAATTATTTTGTTTACTGTATCAATTGGGATTTCGAGTTGGAGTAAAATAATATCATTTTCATTAATGTCATTTAAAAATTTTTTTAAAATATTAAATTTTAGAGTTCCATTAGATCCAGGAGCAACCGCTATAGAGTTTTCTCCATCCTTAGAAACAAAAATTTGAGCTGTACCGGATGGACTTTTAGAATCAGTTAAAATATATTTACTTGGGAGTTTGAGTTTTTTAAAATAGTTTTTTAAATTTTTTCCAAAAATATCATTTCCTAATTGAGTGATAAATTTTACATTTCCTCCTGCTTTTTTAATTGATACAGCTTGATTTGCACCCTTACCTCCATATATTATTGATGAAGAACCTCCCATTACTGTCTCTCCTATTTTAGGTATTCTATCTAAATATATAACCAAATCAGTATTACTGCTTCCAATTACAAATTGTTTATTAGTCATATGTTTAAATAATTTTAGCTAAAATTATTAAACCAATACCAGATATAAAGAATAAAAACATAATTGGTAATAACCAATTGAATTTTTTTGGTAAATCTTTAAATTCTTTCCAAATAAATACTCCCCAAATCGCAGCTACTAAAGTAGCACCTTGACCAAGTCCATATGCTATTGCTGGTCCTGCTTGATCTGAAGCGATTATATTAAAAGACATTCCAATACCCCATATGATCCCTCCAAGTATACCAATTAAGTGTAGTTTAAAACTACCTAATTTGAAATAATCCAGAAAACTTGTTTTTTCTCCTGAAATTGGATAGTACATATTAATGGTATTAAAGATAAAGCTAGATAATAGAATTCCTAAGGAAAAAATCACTAAGGCAGAGTATGGTGTAAGTTTACCTATTTCAGGATTTACAAAATCACTAATCATAGATTGAGCAACGTATTTATAAAAAAATCCCATAGAGATTCCAGCAAGAATCGATAAAATGATTCCTTTTAAAGGATTTTGGTCAGACTTTTGTAGAGTTTTTTTATATATGAAGCCGTCAATAATAATCGCTAACGTAACAAATCCAACACCTAAGATTAAAAAAAGAGGATCTCCCTCAGGTTGGTCTAAATAATTTGTAAAAACTCCCAATACAAGTGCAATTCCGATCCCAATTGGAAACGCTATTGCCATTCCTGAAACTTCAATGGCAATTACCAATAATAAATTTGCAAAATTAAATATTACACCACCTAAGAAAGCTAAGTTAATGTAATTAGATTCAGCCTGCTTTAAATCAACAATAAATGACCTTCCTATATCACCTGTTGAACCCAAAGTAAATCCAAATATTAGAGTAATTAATAAAATTCCTAGAGCGTAATCCCAATAATAAAGTTGAAAAGGCCATTTTTGGCTGGCCAGTTTTTGAGTATTTGCCCAAGAGCCCCAACATATCATAGTAATAAAACAGAAAATGACTGCTATAAAATAGTTTTCAATTATAAACATTTCAATAAATATTTATTTCAATTTAAAGAAGTTAAAATTCAATTCAAAATTATTTGACATAAGAAAATTTGTATATGCAAATAGAATAATATTTTTCCCCAGGACTAAGTATTGTACTTGGAAAATGATCTTTATTAGGACTATCTGGAAAATGTTGTGTTTCTAAACAAAAGGCAGATCTTTTAGTATATGACTTGTTTTTTTTACCTATAATTTTTCCATCTAAAAAGTTACCACTGTAAAATTGTATTCCAGGCTCATTAGTAAAAACCTCTAATACTCTACCCGATCTTGGTTCAAAAACTTTTGCTGCAAAATCCAATTCTTTATATTTTTTATTCAGAACAAAGTTATGGTCATATCCTAGGCCATATTTTAATTGAATATTATCGTCATCAATATTAGAACCTATTTTTTTCAATTTTATAAAATCAAAGGGAGTTTTATTCACAGATAAAATTTCACCGGTAGGTATTAAGTTTTCATCAACTGGAGTGTAATATTTAGCATTTATCTCTAAAAGATGATTTTCAATTGAACCATTGGCAGACCCACTTAGATTGAAATAAGAATGATTTGTTAAATTAACAATAGTTTTTTTATTTGTTTCAGCCCAGTATTCAATAATTAACTCATTTTTTTCTGAGATTAAATATTTAACTTTAACCATGAGCTCTCCAGGATATCCCTCATCTCCGTCAGGAGAAAGATATGATAAGGTAACCTGATTTGAATTATAATTTTCAATCTCCCATAAAACTGAATCAAACCCTTTGATTCCCCCGTGAAGATGGTTCATATTATTATTTTTTGCTAAAACATAACTTTTATCATCAATTGAAAAAGTACCATTTTTAATTCTATTCCCGTACCTACCAACAATTGAACCAAAATAAGGATTTTCTTTGGCGTCCAAATAATCAGATGCCTTGTCGTATCCTAAAACAATATCATCAAATTTTCCTTTTTTGTCACTTGTAAATATTGACATAATTCTTCCACCATAATTAGTAAGAATAATTTTTGTTCCATAGGAATTAGTTATAGATAATGTTTTGACTTTATTATTTTCTTTTTTGAAATCTAAAACTTGCATGGTATCAAAACTAAAAAAATTAAAAGAAAAAAAAATAATGAGAATAGTAGAGTTAATTTTTTTCATCTAAATTATATGTTTATTTAATGTTCCTAAAATTATATTTTTTATTTTTGAAAAAAAAATAAATATGAATAGACACTTATCTATGAGATCAGGAAATCCTGTTTTGTCAAGTAAAACATTTTCAACTTCATACTCTGGTGATCAATTAATGACAATGAATGGAACAATTAATAAAACCCTAATTTCACTTATGCTTCTGGTAGGTTCTGGTTATTACATGTTTAATCAAACTAATTTAGGTGTATTGGCTTTTTGTGGGATTGCTGCATTTATTGTTGCAATTGTAACAATTTTTAAAAAGTCATGGGCACCTATAACTGTTCCGTTGTATGCCATTCTTGAAGGTTCTTTGCTTGGTGGCATTTCGTACATGTATAATAGTATGTATGATGGTATTGTATCTCAAGCTATTCAATTGACTGTTGGTATTTTACTAGCACTACTATTTGCTTACAAGTCAGGATATATAAAGGCTACTGAAAATTTCAAATTAGGTGTTTTCGCAGCTACAGGTGGAATTGCTATAATATATCTTATAAACTTTATTATGAGTTTTTTTGGTTCGGGTTTACCAGTCATGGATATCAATAATTCATCTATGTTTAGTATTGGGTTTAGTTTAGTTGTTGTTGTAATAGCTTCTTTAAATCTTGTATTAGATTTTGATTTTATTGAGGAGGGTGTTGAAAAGGGAGCACCAAAATACATGGAATGGTATGGAGCATTTGGACTAATGATAACTCTCGTCTGGTTATACTTAGAAATTTTAAGATTACTTGCAAAATTAAATTCTAGAAGATAGTCAAATTATTTTTTTAATTTTCTAATAGCATTATATGCAATTATGATTAATATCGCTATTGCTCCGTATATTATAATAAATTTTATAAATTGCCCCATTAGGTTTTTAAGATTATATTAATATTGCATCCGGTCCTATTTCCAATTGATGCCTTAAGTTCCTTAATCGATGAGCGATAAAATGTTATATTTTCTGTTCTCAAATTGTTTTTATAAGTACAATAAATTTCGTTTTGGTTCCATATAAATCTTGCGTCTCCACCTAAAAGTTTAGTGCTCATTTCCAATTTATTTTGTTTGAATTCTTTTTTGTTAAATGAAAATTCTCTACAAATAGGACTATTGTTATACATTTCATATTGTAACATATATAAACCTTTAGGATCATTTATAAATACATTATATTGAGAAAATGTCCCTGTAGTTATTTTCCATACAGTTCTATCGAGACACTCTAAAAACAACTTACAATTATTTGATTTTTTAGATGTACACGAAAAAAAAATAATACTTAAAAATAAAAATAAGAATCGCATGATTAATTTATTTCACTTTTAACATAACCACATTTAAGCATTGAACTTCCAAAAAGAGGATTGAAAATTTCTTTTGAAGAACTTAACCACATTCCACCCTTGTTTTCGTTAAACATAGGACAATACTGATGAAATACCTTTATTTTAGGATTAATAATATTAATTAAATTAAAAATATTTTGACTTAATTTTTCAAAATATAATCTTTGAATTTTAATTGACTCAGATTTCATTTTATTTACATTATTTAAAATATTATTGATTATACTTTTTATTTGACTTTGATTTACGTCAGAAAATTTAACTGTTTCAATTGATTTAATTGATTTTTCAAACTCAAATAAAGCTTCATAAGAATTTTTGGAATCGTCATTTACTAAAAAATTTTTTATTTTAAAATAATTGCCAAGATAGCCGTCAACTTTTATTTCTTCAATTTTTATTTCTGACTTAATATTTTTTTTTATTTCTATAATTTTGGGTTTTTTCGAATTGGAAAAATTGCAACTATTCAGTAAAATTAAGTTTGCTAAAATGAATAGAATTTTAATTTTTTTCATGATTTTATTGAGATATTTCCCAGTTGAATTCCCACCTAGGGTCTTCGAGTTTATTTATGATGTATTTTACAGTTAACTCTTCACCAGCATTAATTTCTTTAAGAGTAAATATTTTTATATGTTTTTCAGGATCATCATAAGACTTTGCAATACAATTTGGCATATCATGATGATTAATAAATCCGCCAAGAGGTAAACGGAGATAATTGTCAGGAAAATTAGAATTGTATAAGTGAGATATACCAAGAAGAAAAGATTCCGGTAGATCTTTTTTTGTAAACAAGCCTAAACCGTGAATGTCACTTTCTTTAATAGTAAGAAAGTCTGGCAATGGTTTATACTCATTTGTTAAATTCATTTTTATAAAAAATTAATTAAAAATAAAATTATTTAACTTAAACATCCGTTACCTGGGTGAATTAAGTTTTTGGGTTTTAGTTTTTTTTGTTCCTCCAATAAACTAAGGGTGAAATTTACTAATTTTTTTTTATCCCATCTAATTAGTGAATCGTATGTTAATTCGTCTAGTTCCTCATACATAATAATGTCTTTTATGTAAAGTTAAAAATATTTTTTTTTAAATTGTTTTACCCTTTGAAACAATTTATATTTATAAATTAATAATGTTTATGAGAAATATTTTAGTTATATTTTTTTTAATAAATTATTGCTTATCAGCACAAAATTATTCTGTTAAAGGCGTTTTATATGATACAAATAATCAACCAGTTGAAGGAGCAGAAATTATTTTAAATTATGATAGAATTTTCAAATCCGATCTAGATGGCAAATTTTTAATTGAAAATATAAAAAAATCTAAAGTAGATTTAACCATTTACCTTCAGGGTTTTGCTGAACAAAATTTTAGTTTGGACTTCGAACTTAAAAACGAAATTGACTTAGGAAATATTTATTTTTTTCAAAATAAAAAATTAGATGAGGTAGTTGTATCGGGTACACTAAAACCAGTATCTAAGTTAAATAGCCAAATACCTGTAGAGGTATACGGCAAGAGTTTTTTTAAATCAAATATAACTCCATCTGTTTTTGAATCATTGCAAAATATAAATGGAGTAAGACCTCAACTTAATTGTAGTGTTTGTAATACTGGAGACATTCATATCAATGGTCAAGACGGAGCATATACCATGATATTGATTGATGGGCTTCCTATGGTCAGTGGACTATCTTCAGTTTATGGCCTAAGCGGAATACCTCAATCATTAATTGAAAAAATTGAGGTAATTAAAGGGCCTGCATCCGCGATATATGGATCTGAAGCAATAGGAGGTTTGATTAATATCATTACAAAACTCCCTGAATATAGTGACAAACTATCGTTGGAAACATATTATACAGGCTGGGGTGAAAAAAACTTTGATTTAGGATATAAGTATAAATTTTTAAAAAAAATAAATTCTATGATTGGAATAAATTATTTTAATTATTCTAACCCTATTGATAAAAATGAAGATGGATTTACTGATTTGTCAATACAAGATAGAATTTCAATATTCAATAAAATAAATTTAAAAGATAAGTTTTCAATAGCCTCAAGGTTTTACTATGAGGATAGATGGGGTGGAGAATTGGATTGGGATCCAACTTTTAGAGGTAGTGATTTAAAATATGGAGAGAGTATTTATACAACAAGATTTGAACTTTACGGAAATTTAGATTTAAATAAAAATTTAAAGTTTCAGCTTAGTTATAATAATCATAATCAAAATTCATATTATGGCTTAACTTTTTACGACGCAAAACAAGCAGATACTTTTGTCCAATTTTTATATAATAAAAGTATTTCATTAATTGACTTTACATTTGGACTATCATATAGAAATACATTTTATGATGATAATTCAACTGCAACATATGATGAAATTTTAAATAAAAATGCTCCCAGTAAAACCGCAATTCCCGGAGTATTTGTTCAAAATGAGTTGAAATTCAGTGAAAAAAACTCAATTCTTTTAGGACTAAGATACGATTACAATTCTTTACACAAGAGCATTTTTACTCCAAGAATTAATTATAAAAGAGTCTCTGACGATGAATCATCTGTAATTAGGGTAGGAGTTGGCTCGGGGTTTAGAGTTGTAAATATTTTTACTGAGGAACATGCTGCACTATCAGGTGATAGGATTGTTGTTTTTGAAGAGGAACTTAGGCCTGAAAAGTCATGGAATTTTAATATAAATTATGTAAAAAATATTTACACAGATTCAGATATAATTTTAGAATTTGACTCAAGTTTATTTTATACAAACTTTAGTAATAAAATAATACCAAATTATAATATAGATCCCAATAAAATTATATATAAAAATTTAACAAATTCTTCTATTACAAGAGGAGGATCATTAAGTTTAAATTCAACTTTTTCTTCCGGACTAAGAATTAATTTGGGTGTCACATTCTTAGATAATTACATTGATAACATTGTTAAAGAAAGACCTGAGTTAACTGAATCTTTTTTGGGTGTTTGGAGAGTGTCTTACAATATTAAATCCTTTACAATTGACTATACTGGAAATATTTTGGGCCCTATGATTTTACCGAAATTAAGCGATATTGATCCTAGAAGCAGCAAATCACCACTTCATAGTATTCAAAATATTCAAATAACAAATTCAATTTCCAATGGCCTTCAATTTTATGTTGGAGTTAAAAATCTATTGGATTTTGTACCTGCTAAAAATAGCATTGCGAGGCCATTTGATCCATTTGATAAATTAGTTGAATTTGATTCTTCTGGAAATGTGTTACAAACTTCTGATAATCCATATGCTCTTACCTTTGACGCTTCCCATGTTTATAATTCCAATCAAGGAATAAGAGTGTTCGCAGGATTAAGGTTTATTCTAAATTAAAATTTATTCTATAAATTTTTCTTTCCATTTTGAGGAAGGAACTTTACAATAGTCAAATTTTCCAAACCATTTATATCTATTTTTAGCAATTATATCATAAAAAAAATCTCTTAATTTTTTTGGTATAATTTTTAAAATTAAATTGAAGACTCTATATTTTTTTAAAGTATGTAAAATAAATATTGTAGCATCACTTTTGGAAACAATTTCACCTTCGTTAGTTAAAACCGAAACTGAATCTGTTTTGAAGTTATTTTTTAATGAAGATTTTGCAAAATCACTTTTGAAATGACAAAATTGAAATTTGTTTTCATTATCGTTTTCTAAAATCCATGTAATTGATTTATCACATAGTGCACAATATGCATCATAGAAAATAATATTTTTTTTTTTCATTTAATTTGCTGAAAAATTACAATTTATTTCGCTAGTATTTAGCAATTTATTAATTCTATTTTTTTTTGGAAAAAATAATTCTAAAAGATTATAATATTCTTGTTCGTTAAAGATTAAAAGGAGATTACCTTGATTGGTTGGAATTGGAATAATTTTTGATTTACAATTTACGGCACACGAGACTTGTTTTTTCCAATAAGAGACAGAAATTGATGTTAAAAATTTTTTGAAAGCTCTAATTTCATTTTCAGAAAATTCAAATAACAAATTGTTATAGGTAAAGTGATATCTTCCGTAATTACAAAGGATTAAAGATCCATTTTTAGTTTCTGAAATGATTTTAATTTTTTTACACATGTCTTTAAATTTTATATTCGAATGTTAAGTATATTGATCTTGGTGAGGAAGGAATAATTCCTGGGCCAGGATATCCTGTTGCCCTTCTGGTAAAATATTTTTCATTAAAAATATTGTTGAAACCAACCTCAATTTTCGTTTTTTTTATGTTGTAACTAAAAGATAAATCTGAGATTTTATATGACGGTATTTGACCTATAACACCACTAAGACTTCCAATTATTGCATTTGAAGCGTCAGTATATTGATTTGACATGTAAGTATACTGATAGCTAAAAATAAAATTTTTATACCCTCCTCTAAATCCAATTTTGACGTTATTTTTTGGGACAAATTCTACTTGTTTCCCCTCTATTCCTGGTATATCAGAATTAATATACTTTGAATTAATTTGTGAAAAATTTAAAAAGGTATTTATGATATAATTATCTCCTAAACCCAAAATTTGTTTTAAATTAAAGTCAATTAATGATTCAATTCCTTGGATTTTTGCGTTTCCAACATTTCCTTTTTGACTCTTTACATTGCCTTGAGAGGTTAATTTTGGGACAAACCCTATCCTGTTATTATAGTTGAGGATGAAATAATTTGTATCAAAGGATACATAGTTTTTAAAATTACCTCTGACTCCAAAATCGAAAGTACTTCCTTTTTCGTCAGTTATATTTGGATCAATAGAAAAGGCAGGATTTAAAATACTAATATCAGCAAAAGTGACTGATCTATAATTTTCTGAAAAATTTGAATAAAATTCAAACAATTTGTTAGGCTTAAAACTTAAACCAATTCCATAGAGAATAAAATTTCTAGTTCGATTTTCTGAGTTGTCAATAGTATTATTAAGTATGACGTTTCCTGCTCCATCAAGATTAATTTTTTTATAATACCCCTCACTTGCTGTTTTTATGAATTCGTATCTAAAACCAGGCGTTATTGAAAAAGATTCACTAATGTAAAATATATTTTCTCCAAAAAAAGCAATATTTGAGTTTGGGTACTTATAACTGGATTGGTTGGTGTAATTTGGATATAAACTTTCTTTAATTGCAAAGTTTGCATCATATCCTCCAGATCCTGGACCTTGTTGACTTTTATTATTTGAATTATAAATTTTTAATCCAATTAGAAATGGAGATTTGTAATTAAAGAATTTATAATTTGACAAGAGTCTTATTTCACCTCCAAAATTATTAAAATCACCATTAATTAAATCTCTCTCATTAATTGGATCAATTTGATCGACTCTATTTGTTCTAAATCCTAACGAATTTCTTTTGGCATTTAAACCAAAAAGGCTAATGTTTAGATTTGTATTGGAATTAATTTTATGAGAGAAACTTAGATTATAAATTAGCCAGTCTAAACCAAACCAATTTCTTTCTCTATTACTTTGAAAAGGATTCTCTAGAAACATCTTGTCGGATAATCCTCCAGCTTGTTTGGATAAATATTTTAAGTAAGTAATATCAAATTTTAATTTCGAATTTTTATTGATATTATAATTTATATTAAAAAAAATATTTTTTGAGTTAAAATTTGAATTGGGCCTGAACCCTTTTCCTTCTTTAAAATTGAAAAATGTGTAATAACTTAATTTTTTATTAGTTCCACTTAAACTTGTAAAATTTGTAAAAAGATTAAAACTTCCAATTGAATTTCTTGTAAGAATTTCAAGAGGTTTCTCTTTAATAGGTTCTTTAAAAATAAAATTAACAAGACCTCCAAATTGAGTTCCATATTGAAGAGACGCAGCCCCTCTAATAATTTGAATTTCTTGCAAACTTTCAGCTGGCGGAGTGTAATAACTCTCAGGGTAACCTAATACATCAGCACTAATGTCATATCCATTTTGTCGGGTGTTAAAATTTGATGATCTATTTGGGTTAAGTCCTCTTCCTCCAATATTTAATTGAATACCTGCATCATCATTCTCAAATATGTTTAGTCCAGGTACTTGAGAATATATCTGTCTTGAATTATTCGAAGCAATATTTCCAATGGATTGATCAACAAGTATTACTTCATTTTTTTTCCCTGCGTTTATTGTTATTCCCTCAACATCATTCAATTTTCTAGTAACAAAAGACTTTCTTTTATTAGCAATTATTTCAACTTCATTAAGGTTTACTGATTTTTTTTCAATGATTATTTCTAAAACATCTTCTTGATTTAAAATAATTTTTTTTGTGTGTAAAAATCCGTCTATGAAAAAGTATATCTCAATTTCATTTTTAGTTGACACAATGTTAAAAATCCCATTTAAATCAGAGCTTGTAATATATTTATTTTCAGAAAATATTTCAACAAAAGGTATTGTTTCGCCATCAATTGACTTCAAAATACCTTGAAAATTATTTTGAGCAATCAGATTCATACAAACAAATAAATAAATATTAAAAACCCCTAATTTCATCTTTAAAAGGTAAAACCCATTCATAATTTTTTAATGATCTTTTCTGTTGGTATAAATTTATATTTGGATCAATAAATCTCTGACTTTTTCTTCCATTTAGAGCCACATGGCTATCAGCAAATACAGATAAATTTTTGTATCCCTTTTCTTTGTAATAGTCACCAACATGATGAGCATATTCTATTATAAAATCTGGTTGAAAACTCATTTGTTTTTCTTGAAAGGGAGTTAAAAAGTCACTATTATTTATATAAAATGATTTTCCAGAATCATTGTCTTCAATTTTTAGAGTAGTATATCCAATTTTTTCCATTAACATAACTCTCCATGAATACCTATATCCTCTTTCATTCCAGAAAAGTTCTCCATCGTATAATAAATTTCTTAGTGGAAATAATATTTGAAAAATGAAAAAAAATAAAATAATAAAATAAGTAGCTTTAATTTTTTGAAATGAGTATACATTTTTTGTGGTTTCATATTTTTCAAAATTTAAATTCTTAAAAAAAGATGAGATGAAAAAAATGATTTTTAAGTGGAATTTTGAACTAAAAAAAATTAATGCACTAAATATCATAATGTATGGGAACATTCCGATTGGAAATAAAACAACAGTAAAAAGGTGAAAAAAAACCACCATAACAAAAGCAAACAATCTTGTTCTTGAGTAAAGAAGTAGAAAAGGAATTGAAAGATCATAAATCATACCTCCCCAACTCATCAAATAGTGGAACCAATCAAGGTGCACAAGAGATTCTCCAATAATTGGCAGGTCATATTTAGAAGTGAGCCATATTTTAAGTGGCATAGCTTCAATTAACCAATCTGAATTAATTTTGGCCAAGCCAGCGTAAAAATATACAATGCATATTAACAATTTAATTGAGTCAATTGACCATTTTGGGATTAACTTATACGACTTTTTTGATTTAAAAGAATCAACGGAAAATCTTGACGAGGCAGGTAAAAATATCATTAAAAAGCTTAAAATACTTATTAGATAGTAATGATTCAGATACGTTGTTTTATCCATTAATTCTATGTAAGTAAAGCTTAAAAAGAAAATGATTATAGAAAATCTATATTTATAACCAATTGAAACAAGAATTGATGATAAAGCACAAACAATAAATAAAATATATGTAAAATCACCAAATGGTTTTACCCAATCAAACCCAAAGTATGAAAAATGGAATTTAGGATTTATATATAATTCCTCTATCCAGCCTTTTAGCCAAAATCTAATCATACTTATAAACATTAAAATCCCAAAAGCAATTCTAAAGACTACAAGCGGACTAGAATCAGAAGATTTTGATAAATATGAATTTATTGTTTTCAAACTTTTAAGATATTTCTTTTAGATTTTAATCTCCGTCAGCATCAACATAATCTACGCTAATGCTAAGTGATTGTAACATGTCAGTTTTCATAAATACAACTCCTTTTTGAATCTCATCATATGCAACTAACATTTTGTTGTTATCTTCATTAACTTGAGAAGCAAAATCATTATTTAATTTATCAATTGTTTCTTTAGCAACTTTGAATTGATCTGTTATAGATTTACTTAAACTTGTACCATTTTTTTCAGAATTTAGAAAATTGAGATAGCTTTCTAAGCTCTCACCTTTTTCCTCTGAGTTGTATTTTTTACCCACAAAGAAATTTTCAATTGCACTCATAGCCTCAAGTGCTAGATCTTTGGAATAAATTTTACTGTAATAGCCTTCAACTCTGTCAGGTAGTTTAGAGCCAGAGAAAACACCTGCTGGTATTCCAATTTTATTTGCTCTAAAAAGTTTTTCATAGTAGTAAATGAAATCGTTGGTTATTTTATTTATGCTAGATGTTGATGTATTCTCTGTTGAGTTAATGTAAGTATCTTTATTTTGATTCCAGTCATTAACTACAACACTAGTATTAGAAACCATTTTGTCAATAAGACTAGATAGATAAGTATTATATTTTTTGTTTTCTAATAAGTATTTATCGACTATTTTTTCATCGCTCTCATCAGAGCCATAAAGCATGTAATCTAGAGCTGGAAAACCTTGAGCATCATTATTATTAGGATTATCAAGATTGTAAGTTTCGTTTGTTAAATTTCTTTCAATTCGTTCTTTGTCAGAAGGGTATACATTCATTTTTGATTGAAAATAAGTTTCTTCTGCTTTTCCTAAGTTAAACATCTCAACATGTTGCCAAGATTTATATGCATCTAACCATTTTTCTCTAACTAATTTCAAATTATCTAAATTAGGAGTTTCATTAAATTTTGTAATCTCATCACTTAGAGCTGTTAAGTTTGTATTGAAGTTTTCATACAAGGGTATGATAATGTTGTTTGCCCAATTTGTTAAAAGAGCTTTTCTGTCAAAAGTTTGGGACTCAGAATTATCTGATGATGAGCTATCTTCAGAAGTTGTTTCGTCATCAGAAGATGAAGAATTGCCATCAGTTGTAGCAGAGTCAGTAGTGCCTGATTCAGAAGTTTCTGATATAGTTGGTGTTACATCAACAAGTTTTGTTTGAGTGTCAGAAAGACTATCTTTTCCACAAGAGAAAAAGATCATTAACGATAGTATGTAATAAATTTTTTTCATTTTTTTTTTTTAAAAGAAATAGCGGTAACAAAGTCACCGCTATTTGAATCAAATTATACTTGTTTCTTATTCATAGGTTAGTAAGCATTTTGAGGAACTAATCCTGTAGCATCAGAAATTTGTTTTCCTAGTACTCCAAGTGTAGCTTTTGTATGATCCCAAAAACCGTCACCTTTGTCAAGTTCTGCAAGCAATGCATTAACAGCAGCGTTATCCATATATGGAGTTCCGTCAGCTTTCTGCGTATACTGAAGACTTAAGATAAAACCATAACCTTCAGAAAGCGCATGATGAGCATTGGCCCATTTTCCAGCTTCAATATTGGCTCCACCACTGTACATGTAATATGCAGCTTTGTATCCAATTACTTTTGAAAGTTCAACTTTAATTATATCAGCTTGTTCATCTCTTAATGTATAGTTTTTTGCAGTAATAGCAGCTCTACCTAATGTAAAAGCATCATAGATTTTCTTTGCAATACCAGGCTCATCGCTTGCATTTACTTTTTTCAAATACTTATTTAATAAAACATCTCCTGAAGCGCCAAGTTTTGGATCAGTTTGATTATCTAAGCCGTATAAGTAACCAAAGCCCTCATCCCAATAATGTTCCATTTTCGTTACATTAGGTTCTGCTGAACCAGGTGAAGTGTAACCGAAAACTCTATTATCATTGTCGTCTTTAACGCTATTTAGTTTAGTTTTAGATAAATAACCATTAATAATTTGATCATTTGCCATACCACCAATTAGCCCTTTCATAAATAGCTGGTTGTATTCTTTACCTTGCTTATTGATATATACTGATCTTCCCCCTTCGCCGGGATCTGTATATTTCCCTGCCACACCTTTTGCTGCGTCATTATTCCAAGCTGGAATAACATTATCAACAAAATCTGTGATCCATGTATCAAAAATTGGTTTTACAGTAGCTGAACCATAAGCTCCAGTTTTGTTTCCAACCTTTTTACCAGTACCATTCAATGTGGCATCATCAAATCCTTCACCATTATTAAACATATTATTAATTTTTTCTTTGGTTGAAGTGTTTGAGTTCATTGCAGCTCCAAGTGCAGCAGCCATCTTTAATCTATTTGTTTGGCCAGTATAATATACAGTTGAAACTCCTTTTCTGTTGAAATCATAGTCAGGTGGAGCAACCGGTGTAGGAACATTAACTGTAACTGTTGTTGGTACTTCCTTGACTACCTCAACGATTTTATCAACTTCTTTTACAATGTAAGATGCATCAGAGGCTGGGCCTGCATACTCATCTTTTGAACACGAGCTAATTGCAATAAAAATTGCAAGAAGCAATACATATTTTTTCATAATTATATTTCTTATTTAGATTGATTACAAATAACGAATATATTTTTTATTTTAGCAAATTATTTTTATTAAATCTAAATAAATTTAGAATTCGAAAAATTATTGTATATTTTTTTAATAAAGTTTTAAATTAGAACATATGATAGCTAGATTTTTTACATTTTTTTCAATTGTCTTATTCTCGTGTAATCAAACAAGTAAAAAATTTGATTATAATTTAGGATTGACCCCTCCTATGGGATCAGAAATTTTATTTGACGGATCAAGAGAAATATTGGATAGCAAATGGTCTTACTGGGATGGACCTAGATTGATTGCAAAACCTCCAATTAAGTGGAAAATTGTTAAAGATCCTGTTGACGTTGGAACAGTTTTAAATACTTTCGATTCTGTTGCCTTAGGAGGTAAATATGGAACTGCAGATATTGTAACAAACAGAAAATATAAAGATTTCAGACTTCACATCGAATTTTTAATAAAAAATAAAGGTGGCAATAGTGGTGTTTATCTACAAAATAGGTATGAAATTCAAATAAAAGATGGAGATTCAACAAAACACGGAATAGGTGCCGTTATTAACGAAAAATCTTCACCATACTCTATTTACAGGGGACTTGGTAAATGGAATGCTTATGATATTAAATTCAGAGCTGCAAGATTTATCAATGACTCAATAGTTGAACAGCCCAATGTAACAGTATATTTTAATAATAAATTAGTTCATGACAATGTTAGTATCAAAAAAGTTTGGGGAGGACCTTTCTCAGGTCTTGACGGAGGAAATAATAATGGATTTGGTATAACGCCAAAACCAGGTGGATTAAAGTTACAATCTGAGGGTCATGAGGTTTTGTACAGAAATATTTGGATTGAAGAACTTAATTTAGAAAGTAATGACACATCTTTTTAGAGTTTACTCTAGTTTTTTATATTCTGTGCTAATTAATTTTACAACATTTTGGAGTGACTGAAGATAATTTTCTAAGTCTATTATCCTATTTTTTAAAGTCCCTGACTTTTTTTTCATGATATTTTTTAATTTTTGATCTCTATGTTTGTAAAATATATCTTTTAATAAAATATCACTTTTATATAAATCTTCTTTTTCTGTGAACCATTCCATAGCAGGCGTTCCATTATTTCGTGTAACTATTGCCATTCCATTGACTCTTTCTTCTTGTCTTGTGTATATAGATTCAATTTCTCTTCGTAATTTTTGATTTTTAATTTTTAAAAGTGCCCCAGAATTTAACATTGATTGAAAAAAAATATTTTCAGGTTCCCAAGCAAGCCAAGCATAAAAAAAAACAAGTAGGTCTCTATCATTATATTGTTTAATATATTTGATTTTACCATCAATATCAAAACTGTGTAAAAAAGGGTTGTTGTTATGAATTGAATGTAAATCTTCAACTTTTAAAGTGTAGAAATTATCAACTATGTATTTGGTTACATATTCTATATTTTTAACCTGAGTAAGGTGTTCTTTTGTGTATTCAACATTATTTGATATTTCCTCACCTAGTGTAATAACGGAGTCATTAAGAATCGATTTTTCTTCAATATCTTCTCTGTAATTTTCAACTGAAAATGATGCAAGAATACCAATAAAAATAGCTATTCCATCAATAAGGAATTTTTTCATGATTTGTTCTTTCTCGCTTCAATAAAACTTTTAATAAAAGCAATCATTGATATCACTGAGGTTAAAATCATTATTGAAATTCTTGTTGTAGCTAGTGTGTCGACTCTATTTACTGAGCCCATTAATGGCATGAAAAGGGCAAGTAAAACAATCAGGGTTAATAAAACGGCGATATGAGAAATCACTTTGTTATGATTTTTTATTCCCTTAAAACAAAGTAAAATTATAACACCAAAAAAAAGAGGTATTAGAGCTGTAGGTGAAGGGGTTTCTGACGAAAGGTATCCCCACAAGCTCATGAGGATAAGGACGACAGAATTTAAAATTGAGGCATTAAGTGCATTCATAATAATTATTTTTTATCTAAATATACAAAATGATTTTAAACATTAAATTTTAAAAAACTACCAAAATATCGCATATAAAAAAGTAGTTATTAAAAGGATAATCGTAGCTGAAATATTAAAGGATGGAGATGTTTCAAAAAGTTGTTTTGTCAACTTGATACCTTTTGGATTATCTTTATTTCCCTCAAAATAACTAATTAAATAAATTATTAGAATGGTTCCAATACATGTTATCATCATTTGATGCATAAAAGGGATATCTTTTATAAAAATTGGTATATCAGACCATCTATGTAATTTAAAATACATTGCAATAGGAACAGATAAAATAACACCCCAAATAGCAGCATTGTTCGTAGCTTTTTTATAGAATAAACCCATTAAAAAAACTGCTAATATTCCTGGACTAACAACTCCAGTGTACTCTTGAATAAATTGAAAGACTTGACCAAGACTTCCAAGTTTTGGTGCAATAACCATTGCTATAATTAAAGAAATTAAACCAGTTAATCTTCCAACAAAAACTAATTTTTTATCGTTAGCGTATTTATTAATTGCAGATTTGTAAATATCCATTGTAAAAATTGTGGATGTTGAATTTATCATTGAGGCTAGTGAAGAAACTATCGCAGCTGACAAGGCTGCAAGAATTAATCCTTTAATACCAGTTGGAATAAAATTTTTAATCAACCATGGAGCCGCATTGTCATTTGCAATATTCCCAGCAGAGCCAATAAAACCTTTATCAATAGATTCTCTAGTTAAACTTCCAGTTTCATCTAAATTCATGACATATGCTATTATTCCTGGAAGAACAACTATAATTGGAATTATAAGTTTTAAAAATGCGGCAAATGCAATTCCTTTTTGACCCTCCTCTAAACTTTTAGCTGCTAAAGTTCTTTGAATAATATACTGGTTAAAACCCCAATAATAAAGGTTAGCAACCCACATTCCACCAATTAAAACTGCAATACCTGGTAGGTCAAACCATGCGTCTCTACCATTTGGTGTAATAATTTCGCCTTTAGATAAAATCATTGAAAACCTTTCAGGAGCCTTTTCATATATATATTTTAAACCTTCAATAAAATTTCCAGATTCGGTAACATTAGTAAGTGCAAAATAAGTCATTAAAAGTCCTCCAAATATCAATAAAACAACTTGAACTACATCAGTCCAGGCAACAGCTGCTAAACCACCCCAAAGAGAATAAGCTGCTGCAAAAAGCCCAAGCCCAATAATGCTATTAAGTAAAATTGAACCATCACCATTCCCAACAATTGTATCAATAGCTTTACCTCCTAAAAAAAGAACTGTTGTAAGATTTACAAAAACAAATAGTGCTATCCAAAAAATTGCTAAAATTGTTTTTAAGTTCGTACTATATCTTTTTTCAATAAACTCTGGAATTGTATAAAGACCTTTGTCAATAAAAATTGGTAGAAAAAATTTCCCCACAACTAAAAGGGTTATCGCAGCCATCCATTCATATGAGGCAATTGCCAATCCGAGAGCAAAGCCAGATCCAGACATGCCAATAAATTGCTCTGCAGAAATATTAGCTGCAATTAGTGAGGCTCCAATAGCCCACCAAGGTAATGATTTACCTGCTAAGAAATAATCTTCAACACTTTTTGATTGACCTTTTTTTTCTCTTGAAACGTATAAACCAATTGAAAGTATTAAAATTGCGTATAATGCAAAGACAATAAGATCTATTGATGAAATGTCCATTTTTCAATTTAAAGTTTTCAAATCTACTAAATTTAATTGAGTAAAAATTTTTTTTAAAATAAATTTATTTAAAATAACTCTTACAAAGAGAATCAAAATAAATTAGGTCATTTTTATTAAAATCAATAAATACTTTTTCATTTTTTTTTAAAGCAATTTCAGAAAATATTTTAATTTTTTCACCCATTAATTCTCCTTCAATAATATAATTTTTACCCTGAAATGACGACTTATGAGCTAAAAATTCGTAATCAGATTTGGTACATATTTTTAATTTCTCAGGCCTTATAAAGTATTCTTTGTTATTCAGATTTATTTTGTTTAAATCTCCAAGTATTTCAGCGCAATAACAATTTGCAGGCTCGCAATACATTTTTACTGGATCGTCGAACTGTTGAATTAATCCAGCTTTAAAAATTAAAATTTTATCAGATATATCAAGACAGTCATTTATATCATGTGTTACTAAAATAGATGTTGTTTTAGTTTCACTTATAATATTATAAATTTCATCTTTGATTGTTTTTTTTATTGATTTATCCAAGTTACTAAAAGGCTCGTCAAGTAACAGCAAGTCTGGTTCCCTAACTAGTGCTCTTGCAATACATGCTCTTTGTTGCTCTCCTCCAGATAATTCATATGGATATCTTTTTAAAAGATTTTTAAGATTTGTTAAATCAATTATGTAATTAATTTTTTCATAAAATTCTTTATTTAAATTGAAAGTTATATTATCATATAAATTTAAGTGTGGGAACAAAGGATAGTCTTGAAAAACAAAACCTATATTTCTATTTTGAGGTTTGATAAAAATGTTTTCATTATTTATTACTCTTCCATTTAATTTTATTGATCCAGAGTTAATTTTTTCAAGACCAGATAGACATTTCAAAAATGTAGATTTTCCTGATCCGCTTTCTCCTATAAATGATATGAATTCTCCTTTATCAACAGTAAGAGATAGATTCTTAATTATGGTTGAATTAGAATCATAGGATTTAACTAGGTTATTTATCTCAAGATACATCCAAATCTTTATTTAAATTTCTTTTTAAAATTAATAACATTATACAACCTATTGAAATTATAAATAGAGAATATATACTTGATTCAATTAACATCTCCTCAATTGCAAATTGATACGTTTGAGTTGCTAAAGTATCAAAATTGAATGGTCTTAAAATTAAAGTTATAGGCAATTCTTTTAACAAATCAACAAAAGTAATTGTAAAAGCACTAATAAGTGCCAATTTACTTATTGGTAATTGAATTTTTTGAAAAATTTTAATTGGACCAAGTCCCAGGTTTTTCGCTGTATCATTTAGAGAATCTGGTTGTTTAATTAAATTTGACTTGATCGGTGAAATCCCAACAGCTAAAAACCTAACTATATAAGCGTAAACCAAAAGAAAGAACGAGCCAATTATCGTGATTGAAAAAAAATTATTTTGTATACCCGAAAATAATATAATTAACCCTAGACTAATTACTGCTCCTGGAATTGCATATCCCAGGGATATCAATTGACTTATAAAACTGTTAAGTTTTGATTTTGTCAATTTTTCAGTGAATAAAAAAATAATTGAAATAATAATTATTAAAAAAGAGGAAAAAACAGAAATTCCAACACTGTTAAATATTAGTTTTAGTAACTCAAAAAGATCTGTTTTTTCAATTATTGAAATAGAATTAAATAATATGTAGCAAAATGGTATAATAAATCCAAAGAAAGAGGGAAAAAAACAAATTAAATGAAATATAAAGTTTTTACCTTTTCCAATTGAATTTAGCTTTTGAATTTTGGAATTTACCTTAAAGTGATATTTTTTTTTGGAATTAGATTTATTTTCAAAAACAAATAAAAAGAGAACTAAAAATAGTAGAATACATGCAAGTTGAATTGCTGAGTCTGGGTCTCCCATTGAGAACCAAGATCTAAAAATACCTGTCGTGTAAGTATTAACACCAAAATATTTCACAGCTCCATATTCATTCAAAACCTCCATAATAACTAAAAACAAACCCGACAAAATAGCTGGTTTTGATAAAGGTAATATAACCTTAAAAAAAGTTTGAAATGACGATAGGCCAAGATTTTTTGACAAATTAACATAGTTAGACCCTAAATAACTAAAGGATATCCTCGATGCAGTATAAACATAAGGAAACAGTGCTAATGCCAATAAAATTCCTAAAAATTCTATCTGTAAAAAGTCTTTATTTAAAAAATTTGAAATTTGTGGAAGGTTGTCTCTGAAGAATGATTGAACGGGTCCAGTAAAACTTAATATATCACTGTAAGTAAATGCCATGATATAAGAAGGAATAGAAAGTGGTAAAAATAAAAGAAGATCATAAAATAATCTACCTTTTAGATTATAATTGCTAATAATCCATGCAGGGAAAATCCCAAAAATCAGACTAAAAAAACATGTTATTAGAGTCAAATAAAATGTATTTATTGTGTAGTCAAAAATTAAGTTTTCAAATATATGTTTGAAAGAGGAGCCATCGAAAAAAATAAACTTGTAGAGTAGTGTAAATAATGGTAATAAAATAAGTAGACTAAGAATTAAATTACCTAGAGTCCATCTTTTATATTCTAATTTTAAAAAACTATTTATTTCCAACCAGCCTTATCAAAAATTAATATTGCATCTTCTCTAAACTTACCCAAATTGTTAAGATCAAGACTATCCTTTTTAAAATCTCCCCATTCTTTAACAATCTCATGTGGTTGAACATTTGGGTTGGCAGGATATTCAAAGCTAGTATTAACATATGTTTCCTGAGCTTCAATGCTTGTAAGATATTCCAATAATTTAATAGCATTTAATTTATTTGGAGAATTTTTTGTAAGACCTATTCCAGAGGCATTTATATGACTTCCAGTTTGACCCTCTCCTTGATTTGGAAAAAATACCTTTATCGATTTTCCTGCTTTTATCTCCTCTTCTTTTTCAGAGGATAAAAGAAGACCAATGTAATATGAATTTACAATTGCTAAATCGCCTTGACCTGCAGCAATTGCTTTCACTTGATCTCTATCATTTCCTTTTGGATCTCTTGCAAAATTTTGAACAATATTTTTAGACCACTCCAAAGCCAAATCTGAGCCATGATTAGCAATAATAGATGATAAGAGAGCCTGATTGTATGAATTAGAGGATGATCTTACTAAAATCCTTCCTTTCCATTTTTCATTAGCTAAGTCTTCATAAGTGTCTAAATCCTCTTTTTTCACTCTGTCTTTACTGTAAACAATTATTCTTGATCTGAAAGTAATTGGAATCCAAAAGCCATTTGGATCCATAAGTTTTGGATCAACATTCTTATTTATAATTTCAGAATCAATTTTTTGAAGTAATCCTAGTTCTGCTGCTTTGTATAATTTACCTGCATCAACTGTTATAAATAAATCAGCTGGGCTATTTTTACCTTCGTTTTTTAATCTCTCAATTAGTTCATCTGCATTTGCTTTAACAACATTAACTTTTATTCCAGTTAGTTTCTCAAAATTTTCATATTGTTTTTTGTCAACATTATAATGTCTTTGACTGTATAAGTTAACCTCATTTAAATTTTTTTTATTACAAGATATTGACAGAGTAACAATTAAGAGTAATATAATTTTCTTCATTCCCGCCTTATTTAGATTAATTCTAAATACGAAGTTAATTATTTATTATTTAAAAATAAAAATCAGCATACTCGATTTTAAAATTTATGATAATTTTTG
>MDTE01195816.1_pt1 | contig 29219 bp, 18 predicted proteins | sample 811231 | NCBI WGS metagenome assembly MDTE01 (sample SAMN05326651, study PRJNA326480) | marine metagenome | isolation source: seawater | place: Indian Ocean: Red Sea | collected 2010 | reverse complement strand
TTCAGCATGACGCAACGCAGCATTTCCCAGACGATTTCCAATCGGCCCGGAAATCTCCATTCCAACACGCCACTCCTGCAAGTTCCCTGTCGACAAACTGTCAAAAGCACTAGCCTCGTGGTCACCAAACAAGTCGTCTCCAAATCCTCGGTAGCGATACTGCCCTACGAGATCGACGCGCATCTTCTGGAAATTGCGTGCGGCAACCAATTCCAGGTCAGAACGTTTTACCTGCCATTGTTGTCTGCGCAATTCGACTCTCTTGTTCAGAGCCGTCTGCAACGAGTCCTGCCAATCAAAAACCGTATCAATCGAGATTGGATCAGATGCAGGTACGATGATACGACCGTCACTGGTAGGCAACCCGAGCAGACTACGCAACCGTCGCTCCACCGCGTAAACACCACCCGTGCCATTAAGCAAACCACTCAGTGCGTTTTCAACTGAGGCTTGATTGGCATAGTACTGTTGACGAGCAAATGCCTCCTGATCTGGTGTTCGGATCCCAGCGTCGACGCGCTGGCTCTCCAGTTGCCAGGCCTCGAGCGATAAAGTCTGCCCCTCACGTTTCGCATCTAAATCACGGTAGGCGAAATGCAGCTCCCAGAACGTTGTTTCAACATCACGCAACAGATTACGAACCTGGATCTCAAAATCTGCCAAGCTGACATCTGAATTGATCCGCGCCATGAGCACACCGTTGTAGTTCCCCGGTGTTGCATTCGGGCCCGCAATCCGGTTGAACTCGGCACCAGCCCCCTGGAGTAGCGGATGTCTCAACTCACCAATGACAAGCGTATCAAAAACACTGGAAAACCGTTGGAAGTCACTAGGTGGAATCGAGGACCGGTTGTAATTGGTCGCGTTTGATACGCTGAACTGGGTACCCGTGGCCGTCTGTTTGCTGATCCCCGTCTGAACATCAGCGATTGTGGTAGTCACGCCTGCCTGACCACCGCCAAAAAAGACGTTATTGAAGGAACGGTCGGTTTGCTCACCAATGACGTTTGAAGAAAATTGTGCGTCAAACGCGCTTAACGCCGCCTCGACACCAGACCGTGGGTCTGCCTCCTGAATCGCTGGATCGAAGACAGTAACCGCACCCTGCGGTGCTGACACAACACGCCCACCAGAGTCTCGTACTACCTGGCTGTTCTTGAGGGCAATGCGGATTGCCTCATCCAGCGTCAGGGGCCACTTCTCAGAATCCTGTGGCCGCCGGGCAGACGGCGGTTCCTGGATTGCTTCTACATCAAACAGAGAAGCAGCGCCACGTTCGACATCTGGATATTCGATATCCTGTACCACAGGAGACAGTGAACTAACCGGCTCAGAGAGCTTCTCTGACGAGCGACAGCCTCCCAGAAACACGCCGGTCCACAACATCAGACCCGTCAATAAGATCTGAACTATTGCATCGATTCGTAGCAGTCGGGGCATGGCACACACGTAAAACTAGAGCAATAAGAACTCGTGTTCTCATTTGTTCGGATCAGATGATCCCGCAACACCAGACAAGCTGGTTCAATCGGCACGACCGCTCTAACCGGTAAAGACGAGTACCCGCAACTGGTGTAGCAAGCATGGTCATTCAGCACGCCGCCAGCCATTGCACCAGAGCATGCGCACATGGTGCGTTTTCGCCGTTTCGAATCCAGGTCGTCAGAGCGGCTCCAGGCCCTATTACGGCAGCAATAGCATCAGCCCAGCCCAGGTTCCTACTTCTACGAGGGCAGCATTCCATTTCCACGGCACCCCGTAACGCAATTCCGGGGCCGCACTGCCAGGTCGATAGTGTCCCAGCGAATAAACGCGGGAGAAGGGGGGATCCAAAACCATCTTATAGGGCAACAGCGGGATAGTACCCAGGAAACGAATGCCAGAAACTGCGGGCTGCAACTTCCCCAACCCGACCTGTCCATAACGTTCCAGCAGCGGGTCTTCGAAATACAACGGCCGGTATGACAATTCGTTGGCGGCCCAATAAAAAACCAGATCACCTCGATCCAGTACCTGCTGCCCTCCTTGGACATCGGTCGCAAACAGGTCCTGGGAACAATCCGCGGGACGAGCCTCCGAACTCAAACGAATATCCAAAGAAATATCCGTGAGAGGTTTACGGCGGTAGCCCAGTTCCTCCAGTGAGGGACAATCGTTTCGAACCGCGCGCTGCGGCCTCTTGGCTTCCTCTGCAGACGCGGAAGGTTGGTCCGCATCTTCCGTGGGACTGGCAGCCGCAGGTAGCTGCTGACCAGTAACCGTCAACGGTACGCAACACATCCATGCAACTGCCAACAGAATCCAGCTCCGTTCAATTCGCCACTGCATGACAGGCAACTCCCTCGATCTCAACGCAGGCTTCGATTTCGCCTCTGACACAAAACACTTCTAAGAGATTTGTCGACGATCCAGACCTCACCGTTTGCCAAGTTCTCTCCCAGGCCCGGTTACCCGTAGAACTGATACAGCCTTGTCAAAGACGCTAGTTTGTCACAAGCTGTAAGCACTAGGCGATCTGTACGGTGTGACTGTTGCCATCCGCACAGGTTAACTTCCGTGCCAGCGGTCAGAAAATTACTACGGATGTCCGGATTGTAAACGGGAAGGGAACAAGAGAATGGGAGACGATCCAGTCTACCTCGCAGCAATCAAACGATTTGATCAGGTTATCGAAGATGCGCAGAGGCTGGGATTAAAAGAACCAACTGCGATGGCACTCGCCACCGTCTCGGCAAAGGGAAGACCCAGTGTTCGCATCGTACTGATGCGGGGCCATGACGCCGGTGGCCCGGTTTTCTATACCAATTCACAGAGCCGTAAAGGACAGGAATTAGCAACGAACCCACAGGCGGCTCTCTGTTTTTACTGGGATCCAGCAGGACTTCAGGTGCGCATCGAGGGTCGGGTAGAACCCGTGGAATCCAGCCAAAGCGACCTCTATTGGTCCACGCGCCCCCGCGAAAGTCAAATCGCTGCCTGGGCATCGCAACAATCTCAACCACTGCGGAATGAAACCGAACTGAAACGGCAGTTTGAGGTATTCCAGCAGGAATTCTCCGACCAGCCAATCACTCGTCCAGACCACTGGTTTGGGTATCGCCTGGTCCCCGATCGCATCGAATTCTGGGCCAGCCGGCCCGCCCGACTCCACGAGCGAATTCTCTACGAAAAATCGGCGGCCGGTTGGACCGTAACACGACTTCAACCGTAGACCACCGGCAACCGGTATTTGAGTCGATCCGCAGATAGTACGCAGCGCGAAAATGCATTCGCAACTGTCAGCGTACGAAGACGATCACAAACGCTACCGTTTCTTGTTGGCCTCAGCCGCCGCCTTTTTCTTGGCAATCTTGCGAGCCGCTTTGCGGACAAATAGATATTTCGGATTTCGATGATTGAAATCCGCGTCCGTGAGGCCCACATTAAGCTTGAGATCCAGATAAGTATATTCCTCAATAACCGGCCCAACTTTAGATCTGGACGATGTCGGCCATTGGTAGGAAGCGTAACGGACAGGGAGCTGGGTTTCCCGATCCATGAATATTCTTGCCAAATAGAAATCGTGATTCTTATCGCGCTCAGGGTGCCGAATTTGAATCACATCACATTCACGTTTATTGATCTTTGCAACAGTATTCTTGACTTCACAGGGGCCGCGTTGTCGGTCACGGTTGCCTCGTTCCAACAATTTGATCAACAGGTTTTCCATACCCGCATGTGTGATCCCATAGCGTTGTCCACGCATCGCGATGGGCCCGTCGGGATCAAGCCAAACCGACCCGACCGTTTTGTAGACCAGCGTGTTGGGTGCCTCATGTGCGACGAGTTTGCCGGCATTTCTACCTTCAACGTAGATCACTTCTCTACCAGCGGCCTCTTTTGGCTTGAGCGAGTAGAGATAAATGCTGAAGGGGACCACAATTCGTCCGTTTTCAACACGGCGCGAACGTACTTTGGCAAACATGTATTCACGTTCCGCGGGCTTGCCATCCAATTGTTCACGCTTCACCATGACACAGGTGTAATCCCGCACATGCTCACGGAAATAGGCCAAACGGCTCGCGGCCATCTCTAATGCCGGGTCCAACGGATGCGATGGAACCTCTTTATTGCCGGCGCCCAATTTGGCCTTTGACACCCGCAACACCGGTTCCCGCAACTTTTTCTCCGGTGGATCCGCAAATCCAATTGCAGGTACAACACACAATCCGGTTGTAATCGCGCTGGACAAAAACTCACGTCGGCGAGGATCAACTCTCATCTGCCGTTCTCCCTGCATCAACCCAACTTCACTTCAACATTTCGCGTCACTGATCGAACGCCGGCCGATTGACGGTTCACTCGCAAATCATTACTAGCAACAAGGACCAGCGATCCTGGTTTGTATCGCCCAGCCAGAGAGGAAAGAATCAGTCTCCTCTGAAAGGTAGTCTCGATTGCTTAAAACCCAGGAAATACAGCCCAAACGACCGGTAACGTCAGCGTAGCCTACTCATTTTGTGATTACGTGAGGAGTCCATCTAGTGCAGAATCCAGAACTTATTCTTGAAACAATCGTCTCTGATATGTTCGCAGAAAATGCCTATCTTGCTCAACTGTCCGGACGTGATGACTGTCTGGTCGTGGATCCCGGATTTGACGTCCACCGTATCGTTGAGCGTCTCAGCGAACGCAAATTGACGCCGGCGGCCATCCTCAATACGCACGGCCATGCCGACCACATCGCAGGAAACTCGGGACTCAAGCAAATTTGGCCAAATTGCCCGCTGATCATCGGAGCGAAAGATGCAGACAAACTGACCGACGCCAGCTTGAATCTCTCCCAGGACTATGGATTTCCCATTACCAGCCCGCCCGCAGATCACGTGGTTGAAGATGGAGAAACCTATGTGGCTGCCGGATTTGAATTGGAAGTTCTCGAAACACCTGGACATTCACCTGGACACATCGTTTTTCTCTGGAAATCATCACCTTACGTAATTTTTGGGGGTGACGTTCTGTTTCAACATAGCATTGGTCGCACCGATTTTGCCGATGGCAATTTCGAAGCACTAAAATCTGCCATTCAAACCCGGTTGTTCCCGCTTCCCGGTGATAGCATTGTGTTACCCGGTCATGGAGAGCCAACCACGGTTGAAGCTGAAAAACAGCACAATCCGTTCGTTGGTATTCCGGCAGGCTACGTCGACGAATCTCCCCGCTAAATTCTCAGAACACACAAACTCGAGACAGACAACTACCTGGCACACGGGTAGCATCAATCAACCGTATTGCAGAATCACGCAATCGCTGAAATTGCTTTGCGTCAAGATAATCTTGAACTCGAGAAAAGCACGGCACGGTTTCCAGATGCAAACGTCGTTGACCACGTGACACCACATCAACGTGGCATTTCCCGGACATAACAAGTAAAGGAATCCTGGTTAACCGCCGGTTCGTTGTTTGCCAGAAGTTGCGCCATGCCCGAACACGATCAGCCTCGCTTCCAGCCGACTGCCACCTGGGAACTTCTCCGACTGCGGGCGCAGCTGCTAACAATGTTGCGCTGCTTCTTCGACCAGCGAGACTTTCTGGAAGTGGAAACCCCACTGTTGTCTGTCGACACCGTTGTCGATCGCTATATCGATCCACTGATGGTTAAAATGCCCACGCCCGGCGCACCGACGCGATGGCTGCAAACCTCGCCCGAATTCAGCATGAAAAGGCTACTGTCGGCTGGCGCCACTGCGATCTATCAAATTGCCAAAGCATTCCGGTCCGGTGAACGCGGTCCGCTTCACAACCCTGAGTTTACCATCGTGGAGTGGTATCGAACTGATGATACGCCGAATCAGGCCATGAGCACGTTGTCAGAACTGGTCGAATTTACGCTCGGCCAGGAACCCGCTGAACGAATCAGTTACCGGGATGCCTTTCGTAAACATGTGGGTCTGGACCCGCATACTGCAAATTTGTCAGAACTGTGCCAGGTGGCCAGGCAACGGAAATTAGAAATTCCTGAATCTCTGGATGAAGATCGTGACGAATGGCTGAATTTGCTGCTGACCGAATTTGTGGAACCTCAACTTGGCCACACCCGTCCCACGATTCTTTTTGACTATCCAGCCGGACAAGCTGCCTTAGCGCGGTTGCGTCCGGATGATCCACCAGTCGCCGTGCGATTTGAGCTCTATCTCAAGGGTATCGAACTGGCCAATGGCTATCATGAGCTGTGTGACCCCGTTGAATTACGTGAGCGAATTCGCACTACCAACCTGCTTCGCCAGGCAGATGGCAACCCCTTACTCCCGGAAGAAAACCTGCTCTTGCAAGCGATGGATCACGGGCTTCCTGATAGCTGTGGCGTCGCCCTCGGATTTGATCGGCTAGTCATGCTGGCCAGCAACTCCACCAGAATCGATGAGGTGCTGGCCTTTCCGTTTGAGCGTGCGTGAAGCAGTCGATCGCACGACAACCGTCATTCAATCGGCAGTCAAACTACGACCGCGGATACTCCACCTCGAGTACCAGGCGGCTTGCAAGTTGGCCAGTACAAGTTACAACCCTGTGAGTGTCACGTCTTCCACCATGCACGTACACTCCTGAGCAATACGCTCTCGCCCTTTTTTGTTGCCTTGAACTCACAACAAAGAAATCCTGGTATGGAAAAGCCTCTCGGTGTGCGACCTCCAGAACCCCTGGGATTAGCTCCTAGCTTTGGCTTTGGCGATCGCCTGGGTCTGGCAACTCCCGGCCACCTCACCGCCTGGAAATCAAGTGGGCATGGGATCCAGCCCATTTTTGCCCAACAGTCAATTCGTGAAATGCAGCGTACCTCTCGATCACCAGAAATGGTCATTGGTGATGTGCAAGCGGTTCTGGAAAAAGAGCGTTTTCCAGAACGTTGGTGCGCCGATGCGGATCATCTAAAGACGACATCCGATGTCAAGCAAACTGTAGCAGCTGGCTTTGTCTTCTTCACAATCGATCCCTCGGACTACGTGGATCCACTCGCAGACAGCTACGGTGAAAGCGATCTGGATTCCAAGCTGGATGACGAGCATCACGAATTGAACTGGGTCAAACAGTATCAGGGACGGGATATCACACTTGCCGACGGGGTGATGATCGAATTCGATCGAGTCACGGTCCACCGAGCGTTAATCAAGTACGGTCGAGCCGTCGCACACACAATCGCCATGTCCCGCGAAATCGAATCAGCGATGAACGCGCTGGGCAAGAGCTTCGAAATCGAACTCAGTGTTGATGAAACACCCCAACCTACGACTCCGGCTGAACATTTTATCATTGCAGAACAATGCCTCCACGCAGGCATCAAGCTGGTTAGCCTCGCCCCTCGCTACGTTGGCGATTTCGAAAAAGGTATCGACTTCAAGGGCGACCGGACAGCATTCTCACACAGTTTGCAAGAACACGCGACGATCGCGCAACACTTAGGACCTTATAAACTGAGTCTTCATTCAGGTTCCGACAAGCTTTCAATCTACGAAGACTTTGCACGAATCACACAAGGCCTGTTTCATGTCAAAACGGCGGGTACAAGTTACCTGGAAGCCCTGCGGGTAACCGCGCGACACGATATCCGACTGTTCCGTGAGATGGTCCGGTTCTCACGAACGCGGTTCGATACCGACCGTGCCACCTACCACGTCTCCGCCCAACTGGCGGCGGCTCCGGACCCCGACAGCGTGTCAGACCGCGACCTGGAAACAGCCTACTTGGACCGTAATGACGGCCGTCAAATCCTTCACGTTAGTTTCGGTTCGGTATTGAACCACACCGAGCTGGGACCCGCGCTTCACGAACATCTTCGAATGCATCCTGAAACCCATTGCGAAATCCTCTCCGAACACTTCCAAAAACATCTTGAGCCACTAGCCGCTGGTTGTTGATTTCACATTCTCTACTGACGCGAGGTTCCCTCGCGCAACCAGGTGTCCGCATTTCCTTCGTCACGGGTAGTATCACAATGCGACAAATCGTGCTTAAGCAGCCCGGAGAATTCCTCTGTCGAGACACCGCAGTACCGCAACCAGGTGAAAACCAGGCCATTGTCCGGGTACATCGGATCGGAGTCTGTGGAACTGATCTACACGCCTTTGCCGGACGACAGCCCTACTTCGAATATCCGCGTGTACTGGGTCACGAGCTCGGGGTCGAAATCGTGGAAATACCGGAGAACCAATTAGGGCTGGCTGCGGGAGATCACTGCGCCTTGGAACCGTACCTCTCATGCGGTTCCTGTACGGCTTGTCGCCAAGGCAAAACGAACTGTTGTACTGATCTCAAGGTACTGGGAGTACACACCGATGGAGGCATGCAACCCTACATCACAGCGCCCGTGCATCTGTTACACAAGTCAACGACCTTGTCACTCGACCAACTGGCACTGGTGGAAACACTGGGGATCGGATTTCATGCGGTCGAACGGGCTGCGTTACAGAACCAGGATTCCGTGTTGGTGATCGGAGCAGGACCGATCGGGCTGTCCGTGATCCAATTCGCCCGGGCTGCCGGCGTTCACGTCCGGGTACTCGACGTGAGCCCACAACGAAGGCAATTTGTTGCCGATCTTGGCATCGAGGTTCTCAGTGAACCGGATGAACACCTGGACGATGTCGTGTTCGATGCCACAGGAAACAAACTAAGCATGGAAGCCAGTCTCGAGCGAGTTGCGCCTGGAGGACGACTGGTCTTTGTCGGATTGATCCTCGACAAAGTCGCCATTGACGACCCGCTCTTCCACCGTCGGGAGATCACTTTACTAGCCAGTCGAAATAGCGCTAACGCGTTTCCACGTATTATTCAAATGATCGAAGAGGGAAGTATTGATACGGCGCCCTGGATCACACACCGTCTTGAGTTGGCAGCCGTCCCGGACGAATTCCCTGCGCTCCCACAGCAGGAGGGGTTGATCAAAGCCGTCATTGAGGTGGATTCTGAAGACGGATCAGGGGCAACTGGCTGAATCTGGTCACAACAACAATCTGGCCACACTAACGCGTCTGACCACACTGTTCGGAATTTGCCAGTAGGGGTGAACCTGGCAACCGCATCCGCTCGCGATGCACACTGACCTGATCGTTTGCTGTCTGCTCAACACAGGGGCTGGCAACACTACCGGTATCCCGGACCGGATTACCTGCCTGGACAGACTCGCCAGGCAACGAGAATTGCCTTGTGGCCAAAACCCTGGGGACCAGCACGCTTAGACGAGTAAACCTTTCACCACTCGCCCGCCAACATCTGTCAGGCGAAAATCCCGACCTTGGAAACGATAGGTCAATTGCTGATGATTGACGCCGAGGAGATGCAACATCGTGGCATGCAAGTCATTGACATGTACCACTTGGTCTACTGAGTGATACCCCAGATCATCGGTCGCACCGTAGGTCTGGCCACCTCGAATTCCACCACCGGCCAACCAAACAGAAAACGCACGCATGTGATGGTCGCGGCCGGGGCCTCCCTTATTTGTTTGTGCCATCGGCGTGCGGCCAAATTCCCCACCCCACACTACGAGCGTGTCATCCAGCATACCGCGTTGCTTCAAGTCGGTGATCAACGCCGCAGAAGCCTGATCGCAATGACCGGCACAGACCTTCATGAAACGAACGAGGTCATTATGGTGGTCCCAGCCTCGATGATACAGCTGGATAAACCGAACACCACGTTCGGCTAAACGCCGCGCCATCAGACAATTCGCTGCAAATGAGCCATCTGGCTCCTGGGCACCATACAAATCCAGCGTCGCCTTCGATTCGTCTGAAAAGTCTCGCAACTGGGGAACGCTCGTCTGCATACGAAACGCCATTTCGTACTGATTGATACGGGTGATGGCCTCAGAGTCACCCTGCCGTGAACCTCCCAATGCATTCAAAGCCTGGATGGCATCCACCACGTCGCGTTGGCGATCTCTGTTTACGCCGGCTGGGTTTCCCAGATAGTGGACTGGATCCCCAAATGTCTGAAAAGGAACACCTTGAAACCGGCCCGGCAGAAAACCACTGTGCCATTGCCGGGAGGAAAGTGGCTGTGGATTGCGACCTCCGCGGGACGTGAGCACGACGAAACCGGGCAAATCGCGGCTCTCACTTCCCAACCCATAGGTCACCCAGGAACCCATACTCGGTCGGCCGGAAATCGTGGATCCTGTATTCATGTAGGTGTGCGCCGGATCATGGTTAATCGCTTCGGTAACCATCGATCGGACAATACAAATTTCATCGGCGATGGTGCGAGTCTTCGGCAGCACTTCGCTAATCAGCTGTCCGGATACCCCGGAGCGCAGAAAGCGAAACTGGGGTGCCAGACAGCGCAATGCCTGACCTTGCAATTGGGCAATCGGCTGTTCGGCAGTCACAGAACGCGGCATCGGTTGACCATGCAGGGCAGTCAGGTCGGGCTTGGGGTCAAAGGTCTCCAGGTGGGATGGCCCACCCGCCATGCAAAGAAAGATCACTCGCTTGGCACGAGGCGCGTGATGGCGGGGATCGATGACACCCGACCAGTGCCCAGCCTGTTTGGTACTGGAACGATTGGCGGCTGCAGCCAAGGGAGTATCATCCTGCACCAAAGACGCCAGCGCAGCACTACCGATGCCGAGCGTCGATCGTGTGAGGAAGGCCCGTCGAAACAACGAGGCAGCTGGCTCGGGGCACCTGCTCATAGCACTCACACCTCCAATACGGAAAGAACAGAGTTCTATCCCCTGCCCTCGGATTTCTCCCAACAACTACGAGCATACACGGTCCGTACCGCATCGGAAACCGACAAACCCTGCCAACAGAGTCCCCATGAAGGGCTGAACTGTACGACCTGGCTACGGGTTGCCAGCCACGCGGCATCTCAAGAAGACTTCCCTCGACCGCGGTCTGCTGGCCCACTCGCCAGCATGCCACAACAGACACTCAACCGAGGCAATCCATCGTGACCTATTTCAGGAAACCGCTTCGTACTGGAACGTCCGCGCTAAGCCCATCGTTCATGGCATCATCCAGCGCCAGAAGTTCTCGCATTGGTGACGTGAGTGTGGCCTGGATTTCTGGTGAAAGTAATCCTCGTTGATACTGCTGCTGTGGCTTGTCTCTACGACAATAAAATCCGTGAACCGCGCGGCGCGGATACGCTGTCTGATTTTCGATACCACCGTGCCATAGATGCGCGTTCATGACGACCACGGTTCCCGCCGACCCCGTCAGTAACACCTCCTGGGGATGCGGTGCAAATAGATCTGGAATTGTCTCCTGGGGTAATTGACCTGAACGATGTGAGCCGGGTACGGCTCGGATGGGCCCGTTCAGCTCAGTAAAGTCATCCAACATCCAGACCGTATTGCAAACCCAATACCCTGCCGCATCGCGAACTGCGTTCATATCACAGTGCAACGGTTGCCGTCTGTTTCCATGCGGATTGGCAGATCTGGCATTCATGCTGCTCAACTTGAATTCTCGTCCCAAAACGCATGAGACCAGATCAAGTATTCGTGGTTCCACCAGGACTTCTCGAAAAACTGTTCCCTTTTCAATCAAATTCGCTAATCGACGACACCCGGGTTCCTGCTTGAATTCGCTTCCTGCCCGATCCGCTTCAAGGCTCAACAACTGGTCCACGCGTGCACGTAAACGATCCAATAATGCCGAACTCATGAAGTTCGGTAAAACCAGAAAGCCCGCTTCATCGAGTTCACGTTGCTGGATCGAACGAAAGGCCATGCCGATTTCTACCAACGAATTTGAGACTGGACTGGTTGGCGATGCATGTCGGCCCGTTGCTCCACTGGCCATTCGCGCAATTCATCAACTAACTCGACTAAGCCCTGCACGGCAGCCTCAAAAATGCGACGCCCCTTCTCCTCTGTGGCCTTGGTTGGGTCGCCATGAATGCCAGTCTCGGTCCAGCGCCCCCAGTGGTCATTAAACCGCACCGGAAACTCACCCGTACTGTCACTGCTGACAAACGTCCCACGACGATCGTTGTCGGCGACGGCCTGTTCCATGCGGACACGGTCACCAGCAAGGTGCAAATAAAGCGAAGTTTCGAATTCGTCTGCATGGGCAATAATGTCGGATTCCCGTACCTTTTCAAACTCTTCCATCAGAAACTGGAAATACCCAGTCGCAAAGCAGAGCGAATCCGTAGCCAATACGGTTTTCCGCGCAATCAAATCGATCAGCGGTTGATTGGAACCATGGCCATTGACCAGCAAGATCTTTTCGAACCCGTGATACGCCACACTCTTGGTGATATTCAAGCAAAATGCAATGAATGTCTCTGGCTCGATGTGAATCGTCCCCGGAAAGTCCATGTGGTGCAGATTCAGTCCGTAGGAAACGGGTGGCAACACCAGAACTTTATCCGGCACCCGCCGTCCCACTTCCAGGCAGACAGACTCACAGAGAAAGAGGTCAACGTCCAATGGCAGGTGGGGTCCGTGCTGCTCTGTGGACCCGGTTGGCAAGATCACCAATTTTTGCGACGCGATGGCGTCGTTCATCTCAGGCCAGGTCAACCGGTTATAGCGATACTCGGCAGCGGCACTCATGGGTACCCTTTCCAGGAGCACCTCGGTGAAGCGGGCGCAGCATACGGGTCTGGCTGCCGCACCGGGCCCTCCACAGTTGAAGTCAGACAGCAAGCCCTGGAAGACCATCCATTACGACGAAGTCTGCAAAGCGTTCTGTACGCCCACATAGGCCATGTGGGCTTTCATGCATGTGGACTTGAACGCCTCAGGACGAGCAATTCCCGGCAGACGAAATGTCTCGTGTCCCGCTTCCTTGAAAACGAGGTCACCAGCGTCATACCACTCCTGCCCCCCATGTTGTTCAATCTCAATCTCATCAAAGCGATTCAAGTCGAGGGGCTTGCATACTGTACCGTAAGAAAACTGCAACGAGTGATTCCGCAACACGGTAATCAGCAAGGCCAGGCCAGCAGTCACGTGGAATACCGCCAGCACAATCAACATCCAGCTGAAAATCGGCGATTTGAGAATCGGTGAGGAGGAGTTGACATCGCCACCAGGGATCAGTCTCCCGTCGAAGAGGTAGTAATGGATGCCAAGCAGTACGCCACCAATAGCGGCACCCCCACATCCAGCCAGGGTACCCAGAAACTGGCTACCCGGACCCAAGTGGAATTCGTTATGCAACTCCAGCACCCTGCGATTGGTCAGCTTGTAGAAGCTACCGTGGGGAACCGCAGGCAAGTTACGAATCTTGGGCAGTAATCGGAAAAAATAGAGTGCGAGGCCGACCGGTATGGCAGCCAGGGCAATCAAGTTCCCGATCTTGAAAACGTAGATTCCGGCGTCAATGGCAAACAACCTGCCCAGCACGCGTGCTACGCTATAACGGGCAACCGATGGCCAGACTTCCATAATAGTGGTTTCTTCGGACTCGGCCGGAGTCACTCCTGCAATGGCCTGCTTCATCACACGTTTCCTGGTCTGCCCATCTCTCACGGATTCAACTCGTCGATCGTAACAGACGCGACCGCGCTGTTCCAGCCCCAAAACGCCTGTTCCAGAGGGTTCGGGGGCCTATGAAGCCCGCATTTACCCGATGGTGGCAGGAGGTGTTACCCCTTTCTTCAAGATCAGATTGGCGTACTTGCGGACATCACCTGTCATGACGACTGCGAACGCCTGACGGGCGCGTTCATAGAAGGAAAAACGTTCCAGAAATTGAATTTCTGGCGGTTTGGCGACGTAGCGATCAAGTAGCTCACGATAGCCCGAACCAACCGTCGGATCAGCAATGTCCCCCTCGACCACCTGCATCATCACCACCGCATCATCGACAAAATTATCGAGCTCAAAAAGCGGCAGGATCGCGTGCAGGAGAGGATCGATGCTAACTCCATCAAGGCGCAGAACAGACGGACCGGCACTTTCCCCTGGAAAGTGCGCATCGGCCAAAACCAACTCGTCACCATGTCCCATTCGGCAGAGGGTCGCCAGCAGGTCTGGACCTAACAGAGGTGAAATCCCTTTCAACATGTAATTCTCACAATCACGTGAATACCAATCGAATTGCTTTCTGGTGCCTGGAGTGGCAGCGGTGGCAGTAACCATCGCGACAATAAAACAAGCAATGGTCTGTAGCCATGAACTACGACCATCCCCATTCTATGGGGCATCCACCACCGCCTCAAATGAAACAAGCATACTTCATATTCGCTGGTAGATTGCGCCATTTCTGGTATGCGTTTTCCCGAGAAACCGCGTCTTCTTCTGTCTGCTAACGTCACCTGTGTCAATGTAGTTGCTTTAATCCGGCGGGAAAGAACGCGTACTACTTGTATCCGGTGGGAAACTATGTCAGAGTCTGTTGCGTCGCAACTTGGCTTCCTCTTCTGCGACCTCTTCTCTTCTCACAACGTCTCCGCAGGCGGTCTCGATCATGTTCGGCAAGTTTGGACGCAATAAGGCCCGTCGTAAAGCAATCAAGACGTACAAAGACGGAATCGCGCACGCAGATGCACGTCGTTACGAAAAAGCGATAGCGAACTATTCAAACGTCGTCGATATGCGGCAAGCTCCTCTGGATGTACGTGCGATGGCACGCCTGAATCGGGCACTGGTATATTCCGTTCAAGGAGACATCCCGACGGCGTGCAACGAACTGACCATCGTAATTCACGACGAAGCCGCCCCCGATGCCGTGAAGAACAGCGCACGCGAAAAACTGAAACGGCTGGAACAACGCAACAGCGCGAAGTAGTTCACCTTCTAGAGCTACGCGCGGCCGGTGCCAAAGCCGCGTGCACCACGACAACGTACCCGGATTTCCATTCGGCCGCGGCCTCTTCCTCAATTGAACAGTTACGGGAGATGCACCGTTACGGGAGACACCCAGAGCATGCTGCTACTCTGGGCCCAGCGAGGATTGAATCACACGATCCCGGCGACCTGAGTCTGCACCCTCAACCCACCTCAGCGTGTCAGGCAGCACCACGTTCGTCATCGCCCGCAGGCTCTTCCTCCGTCGCACTTCTCTCCAACGCCTCTTCGCTGATCGTGCCATCCTCACTGACGTCTTCAAACCGAACAGAAACCCGTTTAGAAACTCCGGATTCCTGCATCGTCACACCATAGAGCGTGGTGGCAGCCGTCATCGTTTTCTTGGAATGGGTAACAATCACGAATTTTGTCCAGCCAAGAAAGCCGTGCAACACATCGACAAATCTGCCAATATTGGCTTCATCAAATGGCGCATCAACCTCGTCCAATACACAAAACGGGCTGGGGCGAAACTGAAAAATAGCCAGCAACAACGCAACCGCAGTCAAAGCTTTTTCACCCCCACTGAGCAGCGAGTTGTTGAAGGACGGTTTCCCTGGTGGCGTTGCGACAATTTCCACGCCAGCTTCAAGCACATCCACATCATCATCCAGCACAAGATCGGCTTTGCCGCCACCAAATGCCTTGCGGTAGAGTGCATGAAAATTTTCCCGAATCGCTTCCAAAGTCTCCATGAACAAGCGGCGACTATCCGCGTTAATCTTCTGGATAATTCGTTCCAACGACTCTTTCGCCTGGTTGATGTCGTCGTACTGGCCGGAAAGTGTATTAAACCGGGATTCCAAATCGTCTAATTCACCGAGCGCCTCCATATTCACGGCACCGATCTGGTTGAGCTTGCGTCGCAAATCCTCAATTTCTCGTTCAACCTCCTCACGCTGCTGCTCTTCCTCCGACGTCTCATCAGTGACACTTTCCAGTTCAATTCCATAATCTTCTTTGAGTCGATCTACCACCGTATCGCGTTCATGACGAAGTTTACCTGCCAGTAGATCGACCTGGTGGCATCGCTCTTCCAATCGTCGGCTTTCTTTCTGGTGACGCTGCAAGTCGCGACTCAAGCTATCCCGGCGGCTGTGCAACGCCTGCCGTTTGGTGAGTTCCTGCGCGATGCTATTTTCCAGCGACTCCTTGGTCAAAAACCATTCGGCGAGCTGCGTAGTCGCCAGTAAGATCGCCCGCTCCGACTCACGTTGTCGGCGTAGAGCAACTGACCATTGCGACCGCGCCTGGTCCAAAGAATGTGTACGCTCAGCACGGTCTTCTTCAAATTGGGACATCCGTGCACTGAGCGCGTCTTGGCGTTGTTCAATCTTCGCTAACTCAACTCGCGCCGCTGTGGCAACCTTGAGCGCGCCCTGGCGCTCCTGCTCCACTCCTTTGATGGCATCGTCACCAGACTGGATGGAGTCCGCAACCAACTCCATATCCGCTTCCAATTGGTCTAACCGTTGCCGTAAATCCTGGCGACGCTGTGATGCCTGATGATGTTGTGCGCGTGAGACGCCCAGCTCTGCGTCAACTGCTTCGCGCTGATCAGAAAGCTGCTCCGCACGCTCTTCCAACGCCCGTGTCACCGCGCGACGTTCGGCTAACTCCGCCATCGTAAGTTGTTGCCGATCGCTCAAGTCCTTGACTTGGCGTTCTTGCGATCGAATGCTCTCTTGTAACCGCCCAATTTCCTGCTGCGCCTCTTCCATCCGCTGCTGTAATACGACGAATTCTTGTCGCAGCGCTCGCAATTCACTTTTACGCGACACCAGGCCTGCGGAAGTTCTTCGCGGTCCCAGCAGGATCGATCCGTCGTGATCGACCAATTCCGCTGCTGGTGTAACAAAACGCATTGCCCCTTGCGTTACGCGATGCAATTCTCGAGCCGAATCGAGTGTCTGCACAAACCAGGTTGTTCCCAGTAACCTCTCGACCAACGGCACATATTCCGGATCAACATCGACAAAGGTGTCCGCCCGCCCAACCACTTCTGGGTGGCTTTTCAGCATCATCTCATGCGCAGTTGTTTCCGTACTCTTGTGTGTGTGATCTGCCGGCTCTTGGGCAGACACTTCTTCAAAAAAATCCGTGGTCGGCACCAGTCCCACCCGGCCATTCACTTTGAACGTCCCCGACGCAAGCTCGAGCAAGATTTCCTGCCCCGACACCACCACCGACTGGGAACGATCACCCAATGCCGTATCAATCAACGGCGCGTCTTCGAGCTTGACGCGTAATAGATCGACCAGCAGTCCGCGAATGCCGGCCCAGGGCCCCTCTCCTTCCCGTTCTGCTAACGTCAGGACTTGGGTTACTCCGTCGCCGATACCTTCGCGACGTTTCTCCAAATCCTCAAGCAGGGAGGTACGCTCACGAATCCCACTGAGTCGACCATGACGCATGGAAAGGTCCTCTTTACGACCGTTCAATGCATGGCGACTTTCCCATAACTCACGTTCCGCGACAACGAGCTCCTGGTCCAATTCGCTCAATTGGTCGCCAAGGTTCTCCTGCTGCTCTCGGGACTGTGCGCACTCCTCCGTGGTCTTGTGCGCAGCTGAACCGAGTTCGGCGAGCTGCTGTTCTCCCTGTTTGCACGATTTTTGCAGCGACTCAATTTGCGATTCAAGATTGCCTAACTCAGTACCGAATGTGGCAGCTTGACGCATCAACTCAACATGGTGGCTGCGGCGTTGGTCATTCTCACCACGCATGAACTCCAGCTGCTGAATGTGTCCATCAAATCGCGCCTCATCATCCGCCAATCTCTGTGCGGCGTGCTCCCGATCAGTCGCGGCTTCCGCGAGTTCCTGACGTGTTTGCCGGACACGCTGTTCTACATCGCCTGCTCGAGTCATCATCGCCGACAGCTGTTCACGACAACGTGCGATCTCCGCTTCCAAGTCGATGCAGTCCGCGCGACGATGTGTCTGGACAGATTGTTGCGTTGCAATCCTCTCACGGTTGCGCGAGGCAATTTCTTCACGGTCGCGAACTTCCGTGTCTACCGAAACAACTTCCTGATCAACCGTCGCGATCGTAGCCTCTGCCTCCTGCGCTTCCTGATTGGCCTGCTCGACCTGTGACCGCAGCCCTTGAAGTTCCTCGTCTACTCCGGTCAACTGCCTGGTCAAGCGACGCCAATCCGTCATTGCCACTTGCGTTCGCAATTGCTGCAAACGATCGCTGTACTCTCGGTAACGCCGCGCCTTGGAAGCCTGATTGCGAACATTGCGCAGACGGTTCTCGACTTCGTCTACGATGTCTCGCAAACGCAGCAGGTTCTGGTCAACCCGTTCCAGTCGCCGCTGGGCCTCGATTTTCTTCGCCTTGAACCGGCTGATGCCCGCAGCTTCCTCAAAGATAGCACGGCGGTCTCTAGGAGACGCCTGCAATAACTGATCGACTTTCCCCTGTTCGATCAAACTGTAAGCGTCCGTGCCAACCCCGGTTCCACGGAACAAGTTCCGCACATCCTTGAGGCGACAAGGCTCTCTATTAATGAGGTATTCCGCTTCCCCACTACGGTACACGCGTCGCGTAACATGCACCTCGGGAGCATCCACCCCAAGTCGTTGTTCCGAATTGTCAAAGATGATCGTCGCCTCTGCGGCATTCATCATCTTGCGGCCACTTCCCAACCCCTTAAAGATGACATCCGCCATCTCTTTTCCGCGTAAACTCTTGACACTTTGTTCGCCAAGCACCCATTTAATCGCATCAACGATATTGGATTTACCCGAACCGTTGGGACCCACTACCACCGTGATTCCCGATGGAAAATCAAAGCGTGTTCGGTCGGCAAAACTCTTGAAGCCGATCAATTCGAGTGCTTTGAGCATGGCCAGACAGTTCGGTGACGCACAATGAGGGACTACAAGAAATGCGATCGACAGCCAGGAAACGTACCCCTTCGGGGTTCATCATCGCTGTGGCAACAAAGTCTTTGTTGCAACAACGGAAGCCCTGGGCAACAACAAGTGAGGTGTACCAGATACCAACTACTCCAAGGTACCCAATACCGTAATGGAACCATTCGTTTCTCAACGAAACCAGCTGGTCATTCTACCAAAGAAACCGGGTTTCTCCTCCTCTGGTTGTTCCGTTACTGGTTTTTTGTCCTGCTTGTTTGCTGTACGTTCACTGTCCAACCGGTTTGAAAACATATCGGGAATTGGATTGACAGGTTTGGAGCCAGAATCTGCATCTGACGAAGCGTCTTTCGTCGTTGCTCTGCCGTAGCGCCGACTGGCCCGTGGAGTCGCTTCGACCGCGATCCGCGCTGGCAAGAGATCCCCTCTCTTGGCAGCTCTCATCGCCTCCAGCACTTCCGCGTAGCCGCCTCCCAACTGATGAATAGCGCGTATCATCGATTCCACATCCGCCGGGCAAACAAGATAAGCCGTTTGTTCATTGGGGGCAAAACGACTTACCTTGAGACGACCTGTATCAGTTCCAGTAATCAAGATCCGCTTGCCAGCAGAAAGGAAGCGGGGGGGAGAGATCGGAATCTGATGACCAAAGAGAACAATTTCCGGCCGCCGGTTCCGACTGAAGTGAATCATTGGTTCGCCGCGGGTTACCACGACGTGCAGACTGAATTCGTCACCCAGCCACTCACCAGCAATGATCGGACTACCTGAATTGCGCGTGTGAATCGCATGGAACGCACCGTAACGGGTTTCAGCACTTGGTAGATGTATCAACTCAGACAACACATCGTAGGCACTCACGTGATCCATTGCTGCCAGTGCTGTGAGGGCATGCCAGCGAAACGCCGGATTTTGACGGGCAGCTTCTCCAAGTGTCACCACCGCATCCGCTTCATCGAGATAGGCAAGTGACTCGGCCGCATAAAACCGGACTTCAAAATCACTCGCCGTCAGGCCTTTCTTAAGAGTCTCAATCGCCGGCTTGCCAATCGCCTCCAACTGTAATGCAGCACGAGCCGATGTCGCTGGATCAACCAGCTGGAGCTCCAGCCCGGGAAGCCGATTGGCCAATTCTGTCGCATCCGGGCCGACTGCAATACTACGAATGACCTTCATATACCGCACAAGGTTGTTGCGATACCGAGAGTCGACAGCGAGTTCGATGAGATCATCTTGTTTAGGATTAGCGACGCCTTTCTTGATGCCATGCTCAAATGTGTGAAATCGCTTGTTCACCGCGGAAGCAATCAGCATCGCACTACGGATCGAACCTTGTCGGGAGCGAACACCCAGACCGAGTGATCGACCGTGCTTTACCAACCCACCACCCAGGACACGTCCCCGAGACTCGTGAATGGAATCGTCTGCACCTTTAAACAAGGTATCAACAACCACGGGGCCTGCGGCAAAACCAATGGGCAGCCCCGATCGGATACTGCCTCCCAATACAGCCAGCTCGCGCAACTGGCTCTGCATCAACCAACCGCCACGGAGACTGCTGGTTTCTGATCGACGCGGTGTGAGCACCTCGATATCGAACTTGTCACCTTCTTGCGCGCCTGGCGGAATAAACCCACGCACCAGCACTAATGAAGTACTGGGCCACGACAGGACTTGATTTGGGTTCTTCACGTCGTGCCGCTGCATTTCATTAAGCAGTACCTGTCGACGTGAACTATTTGGCGGATCACTTCCGGTACCCGGCAACCCCGTAACGAGCGCAACGCTCTCTACTTTTTGATAGGTAAGTCCGAGTGGAATCGTCAACTCAGCGACCAACTGTGGGCCATCGTTCTCGTCGTCTGTAGAAGCAACTGGCTCAGGGCTCTGACCGCGAAATGACAAGGAGGAGCAGCCGGCGACCAATAAGAAGACGATCCCCCCCAAAGGCAATTGCCATCGACTCGTCCCGAAAATGCGACAACGAGACTTCATGCTGGGTATTGACTCCCTGAAGGTCTGGGCAAGTGTGGCTGTGTTCGCTTCGCTGGAATATACGATTCGCTGGAAAACGAGGGATTGGGATTCATCTCGACGACCCCACCCTCACTCGCACAGCACGAAAAGAAGACGCAAGCGGCGCGGACGATAGAACTTGACCCGGCGCGCGTCAAGATCGCTTAAGACCTGGCACCCGATTTCCAAAGGACCTGTGGCTGTACGGCGCTAGCTCAAGCAACTGCTAGCATGCTACCTGATACGATTCGGGCCACATTCCGAAACTAGACTCACGGCACCAGAGTTTCCATGCTGAAATGCCAAGCACTCAGACAAAAATACCCATCGTCATCAAACACAGACAACGATGGGCAGGGATCATAGAACCCATTAATGGCAAATCCATTAGCCGGTGCATCTACTAGACGACTTCGCTGGGCACGATAAACGGTTCCCGGTACACACGCGTCAGCATCTGATCTGCACGCTCGTTGTCCTGGAAAGTCTCGCTGGAAGGGTCAAAGGGCAAATGCGATCCCAGCTGTAGCTGGGTTTTCTTCAGGTCAATTCCGTTGTCGCGTAGATGGCCCAATGTTCGTTCCAGTGTGGCGGCCACATTCTCACTGGAAGACAATTGCTCTAAGCGCGGCAACGCCTTATCAAAATCAACCGTTTCACCCAATCGGTACGAAATGTTTCCTAAATGGCAAAGCGCACTCGACACGTGTCCTTCCTCAATATCTGCATTGAGATCGTCATGCTTGCGGCTGCGGACGGCGGCCAGGAAGTTGTTGAAGTGGTTTCCTCCACCGCTGAACGCCTCAATTTCCTCTCCATCCAGATCAAATGCCGCGCCCCGGTCATAGCTGTTCATGACGAGGTAGCCTTCGCTACCCTCAAAAATCACGCCAACCCGGGCATTCTTGAAGCCAGATGTCTTCAGACCGCGAACCTCAAACACCAAAGCCTGCTCTCCATAATCATGAACGATTACCTGGGTGTTTGCAGTGTCTCCGGCGTCAACATAACCAAAACGGCCACCATAACTCATCACGGAGTGGCTCAAATGGTCAACACCCAGGCCCCACCGAGCCAGGTCCATCTGATGGATTCCCTGGTTTCCTAAATCGCCATTACCATACGGCCACTGCCAATGCCAATCGTAGTGAAACCGAGATCTGGTAAGAGGTGCTTGGGGCGCTGGCCCAAGCCAAAGGTCATAGTTGACGGACTTCGGCGGGTTGTATGCCGGAGTGCTGGCGGTTGCCCCACGCGGCCCAATGGAGCCGCGCGGTTTGTAACATAAGCCACGGGCAACTGAGACTTTGCCAATTTTTCCGGACTGTACAAAGTCCATCGCCGCAATCATTCCCGGGTTTGAGCGGCACTGCGTACCGGTCTGACAAATTTTCCCGTGTTTGCGCGCAATCTGTACCATCCGGCGGCCTTCGCTGACATTGTGGCTAACCGGCTTTTCAACATAGACATCCTTGCCCGCTTGCATGGCCCAAATCGCCGACAGGGCGTGCCAATGGTTGGGAGTAGCGATGCTGACAATGTCGACAGACGGGTCATCAAATGCAGTTCGCATATCTTCAACGAACTGAGGGGCGCGGCCACCTTGACGTTTGCCAACCTCTTGTGCACGGCGAGCACCAATTTCACGATCCGGGTCACAGAGGTAGACCACTTCGGTATCTTTACGGCCGGCAAACGCTCCAATGTGACTGCCGCCTCGACCACGCACGCCTACCACGGCAACCCGCAGACGTTCATTGGGACTCGAACTCTGAGCCTCTTCTTCCGCCGTGAGTTCATTTGCCGAACCCACTGCCACCGTCGCAGCCGCCGCAAACATCGAATCTTCAAGAAATTGACGGCGGGTTCTCTTGGACATCTCTGTTTTCTCCATCGAGTCTGAAAGGGCGCACACCTGTCGTTGCAGGCGCATGATACCAAACCCGACCTTCACGGGAAAAGCAAAGCCAGCACACCAGAGATCTGCAAACGTCGCTGCCATATCCGTGATCCCCGATCTGACTGCCCAGTGTGGGGGGGGCCTTCTGACGGATTGTACGGATTGATCCCGTACTGCCTGTTGTGCCTTGAGGCCTGGGTCGACAGCACGTTCATCCGCGTTGAATGCTTGCCAGCTGTCAAAAAATGTGACCTAAGTTTGGAGGTAGAACATTTCCAGACCGCCACGAATTTGCGAACAGCCTGCAAAAACTGAGGAGCACCATGGACTCTCTAGAACAGCCGCTGCAAACATCTGCATCGCAAGATGCAATTCCTGGCTTTAGCCAGGCAAGCAAGCAGGAACTAGAAGCTCATCTCGAAGTCCGTCACTACGACGGCTTTACTTTGACAGATGCAATTCGACCGGCAATTGACTTGCAGGTCATCCCGCGACAAGGCTTTCGGCGAGATTGCTATCGCAATCAGAAGGAGGGACGCAACGTCCCTGTTCTGATGTGCGCCGCGAGTCAAGAAATTCTGTTCGAGCTATTCATGGAGCTCATCGGGAACCTGGGGCAGGAAGTCGATGTCGTCCTGGAAACCAGCCACTATCAGGATCAGGCAGGCCACTTGGATTCCTACCGAGAGCAAATTGAAGCCCCCATTCTGCAGAGTATCCTCTGGGGTCATGAAGAACTGTTACTCAACGACGGTTGCACGGGAATCGCCGTAATGAATCCCCGCACTCCCCAGGAAATTCAATTCGACGAACACAAAATGCTGGTCGTCTATGGTGAACCACTTGCACCCTTTGAAGAAATTCTGCGTGCACACGATGTCCAACTGGATCCAGAAATCAGGTTCCTGACTGAAGCCGAACACGTACATTCTTCAAACGAATCGTATTACGACGAATTCGAAGAGCTCCGAATGCACCTCGGCATGGACAGCGGCGACATGTTGAACGCCTGCTGAACAACGAACTCCGTGGGGACCGCCGGGCGGCGCAGGGTGCAACCTACCACAGTCTCATCCACGGCGCCATTTCTCCTGGCGGCATTCCGTATTCACTGAAATAGCGGTAGTGAAAGCCCCCGATGTAGCGGGGATAACCTCCCATGTAGCGAGGTTGAAACGGTGACCTGTCCAGTGGACGCTCCCAACGCGGTACCGTCGTCATTGGTCTCATTAGTCGAGTTGTTGGCGGTCGGTCCGTGACCGAATCCCGGGGCTTTTTCGCTACGAGAGCTCGGAACAAACCCTGCTGCTTCCGCACACGCGGCTGCCTGGCCGCAGGCCGCAGTAGACCCAACACCCCGCGCCGCGAACCACTGCGTTCCTGGAGCGTAACCGACTCGTCATTGGCCAGACTCACGGAGCTTGTGGCGCAACAAAGTGCCACTCCCAGCCCTACGATCAACCACTGGCTGCGACGCACCACCTGCTTCTCCCCTAATCTGCAAGACCCAACGTTTGGATAAGTTGCGAACACATCCGCCCCGTTGAGCAGATATCGACTCGCCCAGGCATATTACTACCAAACCATCCACCGCCGATAAACCGAAACTTCACTTATCGTAATCGAAATATGGCGGCAGTGCTCGGTTTCAGTCACCAACGAAAACAGAAAACCGTAGTGTCTTCCAGGAACAACCAGCACGACGGACAGAATCCCATCGGCAGGCATGGCCAGAACACGCCTACCAGGATTGGCCTCATCTCGACACCAGAGAAATGGCTGACCCGGCGCACAAGTGGCGTTATCTGGCAACAGTGCATCTGCATCAGCACCCGCACACTACACGGCAGACGGGGAAGCCGCTTCACCCTGAAACAAAGCAACCACACCACGCACCATTTTGATCGTCAACCAGGCCAGACTGCAGAGCAGCAGCAAACCGGCAAACTTCCACGCGCGGTCAAAAAACGAGGTATCAACTGCGGTCACCGTAATTTCAATTCTCCCGCGGGGGGTCGAGAAGAAATAGTCTGCACCATGTGAATCAAGTGGTAATTCGACATCCAAACTCGTCAGGAACCCTTCCCCAGCAGACGATGCGCGTTCTACGGTGACCTCCACCACTTCCTGTTCCGCTGTACTCGACTGCGCTGAATCGGCCAACCTTGCAGCACCCGCCGTCTGTCCGACCGGTGGAACTGGCCGGTTCGACGGAGTCGCGTTGTTTTGCGTGATTACATTTCCAGGCCTGGCGACACCTGCGGTGTCTGATTGCAACTGCTGTCGATAACGTTCCAGGTCTTGATTCTTCTGGATCGCAGCGTCTGATCGTAAAACCTGCTGTTGTTGCAGGTCCGATTTACTCGCGACTGACTCTGGAGCACCTCGCGCTGGCCGACCACCCGCGGTCGGCTTACGGCGCGCTATCCGTCCATACTGGGAATTCTCTTTCCTCTTGCTACGACGCAGGACGGTACCAGACTTCAATCTATCCGCGGAGGGTTCTTTCGCATCAGCAGACTCCCGTTGGAGCTTGTTCTGCAACAACCACCGTCGATTAAAGCCTCCGGCATCTTGCGGCTCCTGTTTCTTCTCGGCGGATTTGGCAAGTGACTCGGTGGCAAAATTATCGGTCAACTCAGAAACAATATTACGGGAACGATCGTTTCGCTGCTGATACCACAGCTCTTCCAGGCGGAAACTATTTCCGGGTACTGGCTCCTGCTGAGTCTCATCGAGCACCGCCTCCATTTGTTGCTCTACCTGTTTCGATGTACCAAGGTTCAATTTCAACTCCTTGGCCAGTCCGAGACTGCCGCCGTAGCGACTCTGGTAAGACTGTTCCAATTGATTCTGCTGTTGCTTCAATTCCCGGAAACTACTCATCGCCCGGATCTTTGAATAGGGATTCTTGCTGCTCAGCGCCTCGGTAACTCGCTGCATCTGTCGAGTCAGATGCTTGAGATCGACAGCGTGGTAATCCCCTTCGTCAATCACACGCTGGGCATTTCCGCCAAAGTACATCCAGCGGTGGGAGCGGGGAAGTCGCAAGTGAACCTGGCTGTGCTCCACATTGATGTTCACCGTGTGCACAAACGGGAAACTGGCCGATGTCATATGGCTCGACAAAAATAGCTTCCCCCCATATTTCAGGACCACCGCGTAATCGCGGTCTCCCTCCGCAGTCTTGACCAAGGGCACTCGTACATGCTGTGGGCCCTTACTCCTGGAAACTCGGGTTGGTTTGACGCTGTCACCTGCAACCGTCACCGTCCACAAATCGCTGTCCAGCGGCAGGACGACTTCCAGGTATTGTTCGGTGTCATTATTCACCTGAAATGTCACCCGCGCCCGATACGCACCGCTACCGTCCATGACCAGCCGGGTTTCCGCCTTGCCAATCAAAGCACCTGCGGTCTGCACCGCCGTACGGGGACGGTTTCGAAATCGAAGACGCGGGTCACTCGCATTTCCGCGAACGACAAACGCCTGCTGGTTTCCATCCTGGAGCAAGTCTGATACCAGCGCTCGATTGGTTTGCTGCCGTGTGAGTGAGTCCAACCCTTCGAGTTCTTCGACCACGACTTCATCGCGGCCAGCACTTTCGAGTACCACAAACCGGGATGTCATTTCAGCATCTTCAACAATCGGAATCGGTGCCGTCTGCGCGTCATCGCTGAGTAATCGATCGTGCTTGATGAGCACCTGGATTTGCCCCATCACCTCATCCTGCAAATCCAGTTGAAAACGAATCCACCCTGGTCGGTTAGGCGCCTGGGACACGGTCCTTTGGCGCAGCAGAGGTACACGCAAGTCTGCCCCCCCAAAATACTCAGGAAGCAAGAATGTCAGGCCGCGAATACCGGCACGTTGGACCTGGTAATCAAGTAAGACCGTCTCCTCGATGGTCCGCGGCGTAACGCGGACATTACTGATGGCAAATACTTTAACATCGGCGCGCTCACGTGCCACACGCACAACACCAGAGTACTCATCATCACGAAAACGGACAACGCGTTGAGTAACTCGGCGTTGCTCTGGACTGAGCCAACGATGAATCTGCTGCTTCAGTACGCTGGTGCAGTTCACCAGTTCTGCAACCGTCGCGTTGTAGGCTGGGTCCACCTGGATCGCAAACGCTCCTCCCTGACGTTCCACATCAAGCACCTGCAAACGCGGCAACGCCACATCCGCGACAGGACCCTCTCGCGCCAACGTCCCTTTCACCAGCAGCGCAAACGCGCTTCTTTGGTGGCTCGCCAAATACACCGCGAGCCGGCGCTGTGGCCCTTCTCCAGAAATAGCCCATTCAAATTCTCCAGGAGCCTCAACATCTGTCACAGAGAGCGAGCTGGGCAAGGAAATTTGTACCGCTGAGAGGGGACGATCCCTCACGGTAAAAAGTACCTTGCTCTCCAAATCCACTCGACGTTCTCCAATTCGCAACACCGCCTGCCATTCCGCGTTCGCGCGTACTCCCAGGGAAGTCACACCTAAGCGTAATCGGTACGGTGTGGTCGCAAAGCGATATGCCTGAAAAGGTCGGATTCCCAAAGGACTCTCTTCCGCGCCAGATTCCTGCACAACCGCTTTCACCAGTTGTTGAGAGCTCTCGGTTCGTGAAATTCCATCTTGTTCGACTACCCGAATCTGCAGCAGTGGGCTGCGGCGCACCTGCAAAAACCCTGTATGCAGCGCAGTACCCACAACTTCGACAAGTGGAACCCTGAACTCGGACTGGTCACTGCCACCGATTTCACCCCTGCGGGATAGAATCACCGTGAGTGACGTTTTTCCCGCAACCTCCTTGAGCAGTGTCACGTCGACCGATCGTTGCTTCTCATCGCCACGCATATCCCAGTGTCCAACGTTGGCACCTTTCACTTGCTCGACAACATACGCATCAGGAACGCGCAGTGAAAAAGCGCTACGGCGGCTGCGGCGAAACTCCAAATCAGTTTTCCAAGTCATCCGCAGACCGTCTTCCTGCACGTCGAGAATCGCTGTCGACTGCGCCGTCAAACTCTCGTCCACAACCGCCTGGGCGACTTGCGGACGCCACTGCAATACCAACGGCTCCCCAGGTTTCAGGGTTGTTTCAATCATTTCCCCAGGCTCACTGGTCGTTATTACGGATCGATCCTGGATACCGCGCAAGCGAATCTCGGTGCGTGGACGAGGCACCGTAATCTGCAGGCGATTCGCCTGAGCGGCCGGAAGCCATCCTGAGGCGATTCGCCAGCCACCCGTTTGTTGCAATCTCAGCCGCACTGAAAAATCAAGCCGCTTGCGCCCTTTCCCCACGGCCTGAAGGGTCAGCATCTGGGGCGGCAATGGGTGCTGACGCACTTGTTGCTCGCTCTGCGCCCCCGGTTTTTCTGCAGGTGTCGCTAACAGCAGGCGTGCCGGCAGACCATCGAGCTGGGCTTTCGTCAATACGCCCCCTGCGATTGGCAACGGAATGGTCACTGGCTGGTCTGTGAACAACTCAACGACCAGCTGACCGTCAATAAGCAGATCATCCTGATCCAACAAACGCACCCGATAATCAGCCCCTGCCAGGCCGTAGTCGGGGCCACGGCTGCTGGGATTAATGGGCCGATCTGGATAGGCCCGATTCCACAAATTCACGTAGCGATCATACGGCACCAGAATCTTCTCGGCTGCCTGGATACCTGGCAGTCCTGCATTCGCTTGATAAGGTACGATCACTGCATCCGCCGGCAGTTCAACGGGCCGCCGATCCTCCAATAACGGCGCCAGACGGCTGGGATCAATCGCAGCGGGCTCCTGCGCCAGGGCGGATCCGGACACCGCCGATACCACCAGCAGCGCCACCGCGTCTCGTATACGTCGCCACGTTCGGTGCGGCACACCAGCCAGCCAGCGAGAAATCGCGACCAGCAGGTAAAACGGAATCAGCAGACAGGCGATCAAGAACGCAAAATCACATGCCTCTCCTAACTGATAGGTCCAACCAGTGGCCAGCGGTAATGCGGTACTAACAAACAGCACCAGCACGATATAACGTGCACGAACCGCTGGGGACCGACGGAGGATCAACAGACCAATCCAGCCAATGACCAAAGCGACTGTCCAACCCAGCGCCTGCAGACGTGTGCCATCAACCAGGGTGGCCACGAGTCGCGGTCGCTCACCCAAGCTACGGAACGTGAGGTGGTTCGTTTGCTCTCGCTGTTGGATGTCAATTTCCAGGCTGCCCACACCCTGCAAGGCCCAATACCCGGCGGTACCTGCCCCACCTTCCCCCGTAACATCTGCTTGAGTTTGCTGCACCACTGTCGTCCCAGTAACGGCCGTTTGGCTCTCGACGGCACTCGCCGATGTCTCGGTTTGATTGACTTCTCGATCCGCGGCCGGCGCTGCGGGTCTGTCCGCCAGAGCTGCTTCACCGCGCGGCTCTTCCACGGCGGACTTGTCAACTTCAGTTTCACCCAGTACCCCATCAGCAGGTAGACCACCCCCAAAACCGCCCATACCTCCGCCACCACCTCCAGCCATACCGCCACCCAGTATGCCGGGCGGCGCAGCGCCTTCCATCGCAGCAGGGCTGCTGGGAGCTGCGCGTTCCATTGCAGGAAAATCCTCGTCCACCGTCTCAAATTCCGCCAAC
>MDTE01082551.1_pt1 | contig 29219 bp, 14 predicted proteins | sample 811231 | NCBI WGS metagenome assembly MDTE01 (sample SAMN05326651, study PRJNA326480) | marine metagenome | isolation source: seawater | place: Indian Ocean: Red Sea | collected 2010 | reverse complement strand
CGTCGCGCGCGCACGCACCGCTGTCGCCGATGAGCAACAATTTCAAGAGATGATCGTAGTGCACCGATGCGGCTCCCGTGCGAAGCATCGCCGCCTGGGACGACATGTTTCGGCGCTCGAGCGCGAAACAGTGGCGCCCGCAGTTCGGGGCGCATCGTATACCGACGCCAGAACGCGTCCGGCGCGTCGACGAGCGTGCGCGCGCGCGTCGACGACGACCGACATGCCAGAAGGGCACATGAGAGGGTACGCGTGGGCGTTCGCCGCGGCGCTGGCGAACGCGTCGCAGGATAACTTGAGGAAGTTGGCTTCGAAACGCGTCAAGAACCCGATCGAGATCGTCGCGCTGAGCGAGCTGTTCAACGTGAGCGTGCTCGCGGGATTGGTGTGGTGGTCCGGAAAGATGGGCGTGTTCTCGGCGTATCTGCGACGAGGGGAGTTGATGGCGCTGGCGGCGGCGGCGGGATGGTTGAAGGCTTTGAGCGCGATGATGTTACAGCGGGCGTTGCAGTTAACGCCGTTGTCGCTGTGCGTACCGTATCTTGCGTTCACGCCGCTGTGGTTATTAGTGATTAGTTTCTTCTTGGTACACGAGACGCCGACGGTGCGAGGGGTGATTGGGGTGTGCGTCATCACCGCCGGCGCGTACATGCTCAACGCGAACTGCGGACCGCCGTCAAAGTTCGAAAAGAGTCCGAGGATAGAAGAGGGTGAATCGGGCTCGTTTAGACGGCAGATGAGCTCGAGAGGGGCGTTGGATAAACTAGCTCCCGCCGACGCGGCGTTCGGTTGGATGTCCATCGCATTTAGCGCCGAGGAGACGGATGCGTTTAGAGAGGAGAGATACACCAAATATTTCGGCTTTGTCGGTCGGTCCGTCGCTCGACAGGTGTCGACTTTACATGCAAATCCGGGGAGTTTGATCACGCTTGCGATCGCCGCCGTGTACGCTCTCGTCGCCGACCTGGATAAGCTCGGAAAGCTGCACTCTGGCGATTTGCTCGTGTTCATCTTTCTGCAGAGGTGCTTCTTCTTGGCGTTGCCTCTGTCGTATGTCATCGTCAAGAATCGCGCGGCTTTCCTAGTCTTCAGATCCTTCAAAGTCGCCCTCATTTTGGCTCTCATCGGACTCCTCGACATCTTCACGATGTACAGCTTCCTGCAGTCCATCAACTACATATTCACGAGCTACGCCGTCGCCGCCAAACGGTCGAGCATCCTAGCGAGCGTCCTCGGCGGCGCCATCTTCTTCAAAGAACCGATCGCCAAGCGCCTACCGTACGTATTCATCATGCTCGTCGGCATGTCACTCATATTATTAGCCGATGCCGACAGACACTAGCAGCTTTTGAAAATATTCACCATTCTGTACACCGACGCTCACCTTTGAACACGACGCTCGCGCACGCCTCACTCCCGCGCGGGCCACCCGCGGGCGAGATGGCGGATCACGAGGAGAATGAAAAGGAGATCGAGAGTACGTTCGCGCGCGCCACTCACCGCGCTGTTGGACGCGCTGACGCGTCGCGCCGAGCGCCGATAAGGCCCGCTCGAGCCGCTAGGTTGCGGCTGAGCATCGGCGACGTTCGACGCGCGCGTTCGACGCGATGGAGACGTCGAGACCGCGATCGCGCGTGCGGAAAGAGGTATGCGTGAGAAAGGTGGACGACTGACGCTCGTTGATCCGCGTTCGTGGACGTTTTTCCGGTGAACAGTATGGAAGATGCGCAAGGTACGACTGGCGGCTCTTCGGCCATCGGAGATTTTAGAACGTCGACGCGCGCGTTCGCACGCTCGCGAACGACTCGCGAAAGGATGTGAAACTGACGATTACGGTGAACGTTATATTTTTGCGCGCGCGTAGCTCATCAAGAAGCTCGAAGAGGCGAGAGGGAACGGGACGTCTATGATTTCGCTCGTGATCCCTCCGAAGGGGCAGGTGAACTTGGTGCAAAAGATGTTGGTTGAAGAAATGGGTACGGCGACGAACATCAAGTCCCGAGTGAACCGTCAGTCAGTGCTAGATGCGATCGGTTCGGCGCAACAGCGATTGAAGCTTTACAGCAAGGTGCCGCCGAACGGTTTGGTCGTGTATTGCGGAGCGGTGTTGACGGAGAGCGGGAAGGAGCGTCAAATGAGGATTGATTTTGAGCCGTTCAAGCCGATCAACACTTCGCTTTACATGTGTGATAACAAGTTCCACACGGCAGCGTTGAGCGATCTCTTGGTTAACGACCAAAAGTACGGCTTCGTCGTCATGGATGGTAACGGAACGCTCTTCGGGACGCTTTGCGGTAACCATCGCGAAATTTTGCAAAAGATTTCTGTTGATTTGCCGAAGAAGCACGGTAGAGGTGGTCAGTCCGCGCTTCGTTTCGCGCGTTTGCGTTTAGAAAAGCGTCAAAACTATCTCACAAAGGTTGCCGAGCTCACGACGCAGCACTTTATCACCAACGACAAACCCAACGTCGCGGGTTTGGTTCTCGCGGGTTCCGCGGATTTCAAGAACAAGCTCGCCGAAGCGGATTGCTTTGATAATCGTTTGCAAGAAGTGACTTTGGCGGTGGTTGATGTGTCTTACGGTGGTGAAAACGGCTTCAACCAAGCCATCGAGTTGTCGGCTGACACCTTGTCTTCGCTCAAGTTTATCGCCGAGAAGAAGTTGGTTGGTAAATTCTTTGACGAAATCGCGCAAGATACCGGCAAGTATGTGTTCGGTATCAACGACACGTTGGCGTGCTTGGAGATGGGCGCAGTGGAGACTTTGGTTGCCTGGGAAGATCTCGAGGTGAAGCGCGTCACGCTTAAGAACCCGACCACGGAGGAAGAGATTGTCAAGCACTTGCGACAGGAGGAAATCGAAGGCAACGACAACGAACACGTTCGCGACGAGGAAGGCAACGATTTGGAGATTGTCGATTCTGTCCCGCTCCTCGAGTGGTTGGCCACCGAGTACAAAAAGTTTGGTTGCGTTCTCGAGCTTATCTCGGACAAGTCGCAAGAAGGAAACCAGTTTTGCAGAGGCTTCGGAGGCATCGGCGGTTTGTTGCGATACCAAGTCGATCTCACCACGTTCGAAATCGCCGCCGACGCCGACTCCGACGACTGGGACTCCGATGACTCGGAATGCTTCATCTAATTTTTCGCGTTGATTGGAAACCTCAGAACAGCCCATGTAGAAAACAACCACTCAAGCTTCGTCGCCTCGTTCGCTGACTGCGCCGCCGCGTCTTTATCCGTCCCCGCACTCTCGCTCGCGCGCGAGAGAGAACATCGCGCGTCGACACCATCCGTCGACGACGACCATGGGTGCCCTCGCGAGCGCCCCCGCATCCGCGCGCGCGCGCGATTCGCCATCCACGGCGCGCGACACCGCCGCGCACAGGAAACAGCTCGTGATTCACCCGAGGCACGCACTCGGCGCCCCTCGCGAGCTCTCCGACATCGATCGACTCCCCGACGACGTCGTCGGTCTCGTGCTCGATCGTCTCCCGGGCGATGACATCGCGAGGGCGGAGTGCGTCTGCAGGCGCATGCACGAGCTCGCGAGAAGGGACGACTGCGGCCGGTGGCGAGCCGCGCTCGCGCGTGATTTCGGCCCCGCGTTTGCGCCCGCGCCGGACGCGAGCGTGCCCCCGGGCGCGATGAAAACCGAGTACGCGCGCGTGCGCGAGACGTTGCGAGCGATCGTGTGCGGAAGGTCGGCGCACGATGGGAGCGTGGCGCCGACGCCGGCGCTCGGAACGAGAATCTTCGTGTGAGCAAACCTCGAGAACGTCAGTCGACGACTCGCGCGCGCGAACATGGAGCGCGCGCTGCGCGAGGCACTGCGCGATGCGAAAAAGACGTTCGGCGCGACGACGAGCGGAGCGTCCGCATCGCCGTGGCGCAGTGCGGTCGACGCGTGGGTCGGTTTCTTTCACGCAATCGATTGGACGGAGACGTGGTTGAGAGCGCTTCTCGCGTCGCACGCGGTGTTGCTTTCGACAGTCTTGATCTATCGAAGGAGTGAACGCATTCAGGGCGCGCTGTTTTGCGCGTGCACGACCGTCGTGCTCGCGGCGGAACGTCTCAACGCGTTGGGGAACGCGCGTTGGGAATCCTTCGCGGGCCAAAACTACTTCGACGAGAGAGGTCGGTTCATCTCTGTCGTGCTCTCGACACCGCTTTTGGTCGTGACAATCGTCATCTTGATTAATTTATTAGCCATCATGACGGGGATGATGGTCGAAGTCGCGAAACGGCGGAGGTACGCGGGCGTGAAAAAGACACAGTGACGACGCGCGCTAGAGACGAAGGCCTCACAGGCGAGTGAAAGGCTCGACTGTTTGTAATGTATGTATCAATATTCTGTCTGAATGATGACGCTCGCAACTCGCACCATAGTCGTAAAGGTACAAGAGATATGATTATATTCATGGTGTGGTGCATCTACCGAAAACGTCTTGAGGCGTCTAGCGCGCTACTTGCTGAACTTTACGATGTCGTGTTGGGAGCAGATCGTTTTTATGTGCTCGAGTTTGACCTTGGCGTCCGGGACGTCCAAACTCAAATCATCTATAGCTCCATCGGTGCGAATGAATCCTTTTTGGAGTTGACTCGCGCTCAACTCGCCACTATCGCCGAGGACTTTGAACAAACCGAGTATGACTGCGACGGTGTTGCAATCCTTCGGAGCCTCCAACGCCGTGTTCAGAGCTTGCTTCACGAACTCGTGGTGGAAGAATGGCATGTGCAAATCGTATAGACACCTTCGAGTCTCGGTTACGTCGTTCGTGACGACGTATTCTTGAAGCATTGACTTGATTAAAGCCTTGGCAGAATCCAACGGCGACTTGTCGAAATCGCCCCAGGCGCGCAGTACTCGATCAATGTGACCGTGGCCCGAGAGATGACCGTGCGCCAGTAATAACGTTTCTTGGGCTTTCTTGCCCTCGCACGTCGAGAGCGCGGCGACGTTGTCCGGGAATGAAGGTGGGAGTACGTCGTCGATGATGGCTCTCGCTATGAACATGCCCAGAGTCTCCGCGGTATCCGGTACGTCGATGGACAGATCATCCGCCGACTCGACGAGACGAACGAATCCGCGCTGAATTTGCGCTCCAGAGAGTGCGCTCGGATACAGAGCGCTGAGTAAAGTCGCGGCGGCTTCTTTTTCACGATGCCCCCGGTCCATGGCGAGGGTGATCAGACGCTTTACGAAGAAGTGCTCGTACGCCGGAGCGTCCAATCTCTCCACGCTCAACCACGCCTCATCGATGTCCGCGGACGTAAAGTATTCATCAATAATCGTCTCCGCTTTCTTTTTATACTCGACGATCACGTCAGACTTCCCATCACCATCCACCGAGCGAAACGAAATCGGCTCCTCGGTCGAGTCGTAATTGGGGTCGCCCTCGTCGAGCGCGAACACCGGAGACTCATCGATCACGCTCAGCACGCGCATCGTCTCGTCTCCCTTCTTCCCTCTCCCCGACGCTCGCGAGTGTTGCACACCGTGTCCATCCGTCCACTTTTGTTCGAACGCGTCTCTCTTCGACCCCGACCCGTCTCTTCGCGCCGCCTCGAGCTGCGACCGCTTGCGCAGCGTCGCGTCGAACGCGCGCTGTTGTTCCGCCGTGAGCAGCACCATGTCCCTCTCTCTCGACCGATATCGATCGCAAACAATCACACGCGGTCGTCCTCGCCGCCCTCTCGCGCGTCACGCCTCACGAGAACGGCGCGCACGCGTCTCTCTCTCGAGTCTCTCGAGCGTCAATGCAATCCACGTCGGCGAGGTCGTGCCGACGGCTTTCGTCGTCCCTCGCGCGTCGCGCTCGCGCGATTCGCCTCGCTCTCGCGCGATGAATCGACGCGAGTCGTTCTCGCTCGCGGCGCTTCGCGTCGTCGTCGTCGCTCGCGGCGCGGCGCGGACGCGAGTGCCGTCGAGGCATCCGACGTGTCGACGCCGGGCGATCGTCGACAGGGTGGGTGGGCGCGAGGAGTCGCGACTGGCCGAGGCGGGAGACGCGCGCGCGGGGACTTCGTCGATGGACGCATCATCAATCACAACCGTGTGGTGTGGACGCGATTGCGTGCGGACGCGTTCGTTCGATTCGTGCGCGCGAGCGTTCGTGTGTGCGCGTTCGTTCGTGAGCGTTCGTTCGCGCGGCGGCGGCGCCGAACGCGGAGGCGCGGCCGCGCGCGCGGCGCGCCCGGACTCACTCGTCGCAGTTTGGATCGTTTTCGTCGAGGGCGTACACCGGTCGTTCGTGCATGTGCGCCAACGTGCGCGCGGTTTCATCGGCTTTGTGTCCGCGTCCGCTCGCGCGCGAACGAGACGCGCCGTGGCCGTCTCGCCACCGCGTGTTCGCCTTGGGCGGCGACGACGGCGGGCTCTCGGGCGGGGTCGCCGCGCGCGCGGATGCCCGGCGCATCGCCTCGTATTCTTCGTCCGATTTCAACAGCATGGCGGGCGAGCGTTTTTCGTTCTCTCGCGGCGGGCGCTGCGCGCGAGGACGTCGTCGTCGTCAGTCCATCCGCGCGTCGGCATCGGTCGGTCGGTCGGTCGGTCGGTCGCGGCGCCGCGTCAGCGCGAATCCAGACGAAATCGGGTCGATCGGCGCGCGCGCGCGTCGACGCGACGCGCGCGACGCGAGACTCGGCGCGCGAATCGACGCGAAGAAAAAACATCCATCCACCCATCCATCTTAGCGCGAGCGCGAGCGCGCACCTCGAGTCGAGCCGCGCGCGCGCGGTGTGTCGACGACGCGCGGGACGGTGCCCTTTTCGGGTCGGCGCGATCGCGTGGATGGATCGTCTTGAAATATACCACAGTACGGTGACCGTTCTACTATAACACGGTTTCGGAAGTCTATCGAGATGTCGACGGTCGAGCGTCGAGTCCCCCCAACGACGAGTCACGACCGGCCAATCACGAGTCGTGACGCACGACCGGCGCCCACTCGATGGATGGATGGATGGATGGATGGATGAATTGGATGTTGGATGTTACAGTGCGCGACGTCGTCGACGACGACGACGACGACGACGGCGACGCGTCGGTCGAGGCGGTCGACGCGGTGGCGATGACGCGCGATTCGAACGCGCGCGACGCGACGTCGGTGGAACGAATGCCGCCGACGACGACGACGATGACGACGACGATGTGTGCGCCATCGAACGCGCCCGCGACGCGCGAACGCGACGGTGCGCGCGCGCGATGGCGACGCGCGCGACGCCGAACGCGAATCTCGCGCGCGGTCGTCGCGTTCGTCGCGTGCGCGGTCGGACGGTGGACGACGGTGGAGGCGAAACCGAGGCTAGAGATCGTCAACTCGGGACACGACATCGCGCACGTCTCGCACATTTTATGCGGGCTCGGCGACGCGGGGAAGCGAAAGTGTCACGATTACGCGGAGATGTTGACCCCGTACGAGGACTCGGCGACGATGCTCGAGCGAGCGTTCGCGGAGTTGGCGCGACGGTACAGCGAGTGCCCGACGGGGAAGGATGGAGGGGATTTGGGATACTTTCCGCGCGGCGAGATGGCGCGCGATTTTGAAAAAGTCGTCTTCAATTCGCAGACGCCGCTGGAGGAGGTGGTGGGACCGGTGGAGACGAGGAATGGATGGCACATGATGCTCATTCATCATCGTCATCTCGCGGACGAGGAAGCGAAGGAAAAGGCGAGGATGAAGACAGAAGAGCTCAGAAAGGAACGCATGGAACGCGCGGCGAAACAAAAAGAGTATCAAGAGGAACGCGCCAAGCGACGAAGCGAACGAAAGGCGAAGAAGATCGTGGAAAGAGACGCCGATCGACACTCGTTGCACGCACATCATGATGAACTGTAGAGCAAAAATGAGAAGTGTTGTAGGTATTCAATATCGTTCGAGAAGCTCGCGTAAATATTCCGCCCTGTCGGCCAAATCGCCGGCGTTCGCCGTGCACCCGTACCCATCCACGAGTTCCTCCACTTGCCAGAGCTCGCGCAAGAGTTCCCAGTACTCGCCCCCGTTGTCGGATAAGAAATCACACGCGTCCACCCAATCGGCTTCCTCCTCGCAATACGCGCGAATGCGTTTGAAATCCAACTCGTGAATGTCGACAAAAACGCGCCGCAACGCGGCGGCGGAGGTCGCCTCGGTCGGTCCTCTCGCCGCGAACGTCGAAAATACGAGCTCGGTGAGCGTCGAGGCCAAGGCCTTGAGATCGACGACGACGCTCTCTGGCGTGCACAGAGTGCTGCATCCGAAATTAATCAAACGCACTTCCAACTCATCCGCTTTACCGTCTAAATAGGTGCTACATAAAAACGTCGTCGCGTCTATCGCGCCGTGCGCGACTCCCCTCGTGTGAGCGTACCACACCCCCTTCAGGCACTGTTCGAACGCGCTGCGCACGTACCTCTCGCGCGCCTTTTTCGGTTGATCACGCACGCGCTGCACCGGAGGCCAAAACTTGGTGTCCGACCGAGGCTGCTCGGCGCCCGGATACTCGCTCAACCGCCGAACGCCGTGCCACTCCTGCGCCGTCCATAAACTCTGCGACCCGTCCCCTTCTATGGACGCCGACGAGAAGTATCCGACCAATCGCGCGATGGGTAACTTTTTCCTCGGCAACATCCCCGGTCCTCGCCCGTATTCGTCCACGACGATCTCCACGTCGTCGTCCATCAATAAGCGCTCGTACGCGCGAACCTCCGTCTCGGCGAACGCCGCCGCTCGTTCGCCCGCGTACTCCTTCAACATCACCGCGCCCCGATCCTCGTTCCTCGACGTCGGCGGCACGGATGGTGGGAACACGTACCTCCCGGCGTACAGATTCAGCCTCGCGTCGTCCTCATCGCGTTCGTCGAACGTCGCCGACGACGTCACGCTCTCCGGGACGCCGCCGTCGTCCGCGCGCCACGCGAACGGACTCGCGCTCTCGAGTCGCGTTCGAAGCGTCACCGTGGCCAAACGCGCGGTGATTTCGAAATCGTCCGCCTCGGCCGGATCGAGCGCGCGCGTCGCGCGTCCTCGCGCGCGCGGCGTCGGTCGTCCGCGCGAGGACGCCCCTCGGCGCGTGTCCCCGACTCGCGCGCCGTCTCGTCGCCCGCTCGCCCGCGACGACGCGCTCGCGCGCGACGACGCGCTCGCGGACATCGCTCTCGACGCGTTTCGCGGCGGTCGCGCGCGCGTCGTCGTCGTCGCGACGCGCGTCGAGGTGTGTCTCGGGGTGCCCGTCACTCGGCGCCTCGCGTCAATCCATATCCATGCGGCCCTCGGATGGGAAAGCGTCCGCCCCGTCGACGTCGTCGGCCTCGGCGCGGCGGTCGGACGCGCGCGAGTCGGACGATCGCGAGGACGACGGCCCGCGCGACGTCTTCGCCGTGGAGAATGCGTTCGAAGCCTTCTTCGTCCTCGTGCTTTTGCTCTTCAAGTTTTTGTTCCGGGCGTGTACGCGGCGCTGCGCGTGCTGCTGGTGACGCGCTTCGCGACGCGTCGGCGAGGCTGATGCATTTTGGTTTACGCGACGGAGAATTCCACGACGGGAGCGTCGCGGGGACCATCGGGGAGAAGACGGACGCGAGAAACGACGGCTTCGCGTAGAGCGTGGAGGATACGTTTGAAAGTAAACGCGCCAAAGGAGCTCACGGTCGTCGACGCTACCATCATTCATGTTGTACAGTACATTGTAATCGTTTTAAATCTATGCCGCAGCGGTGGAGGACGCTTCCATGCGTCGCCTATCGGCGATTTCGCTCTTCGCTCGCGCCAACATCGCTCGAACGTAGTGCTCCACGGAGCACCGCCCCGTCGATCCCACCGTGCTGTACGCGAGAAACGGAAGTTTACGCAACGCGCGTCCGCTCAAGCCATCGCACGCTCGAGCGACGTGCCGTAATGATCCTGATGCGTCGCTCGCGTCGTCTCCGTCCGAAGCGTACTCGAGCGGGAAATCTCCTTGGACTAAATCGCACCGAATCAACTCGTTCACGCACGAACGCAGAATTTCGTACCGGGCGCGCTCTCCCGGCGGACCGATGTAACACTTGATGTCCGCGCGATCGACGAACGCGACGTCGATCGCCTCTGTGATGTTACTGGTCGTGAGCACGACGGCGTTCGGCCACTTTTTCAGCGCGTCGAGTTGAGTCAGGAGCGCGTTGACGACTCGAATCGCATCGCTTGGCTCCGCCCCGTTCGCCGCGCTTTTTCTCGCCGCCGCTAAACTCTCCACCTCATCCACGAGTACGAACACGAGCGTCTCCTGGTCCTCCAACAGCTCTTGAATCTTTCCGAATAGTTTACTCACCAACTTGCCGCTCTCGCTAAACCATCGACTAAAGAGCGAGTGCGCGTTCACCTCCACGAGCACGCTGTTTGAATACAGATGATTAAATCGAATCGACAACCGCTGCGCCAACGCCTTACACATCGTCGTCTTCCCAGTTCCCGGTGGTCCGTGCAACAACACCACTCGATTCCACGAGATGAGCTGAGAGTCCACGCCTCGGTCGCCGAAGAGCAGCGCCGCCGTCGCGTACCTCGACAACGAGGACTTCGTCTCCTCATCGTCGAATATCAACGACTCCCACGCGCCTTCGAAATCCAAGCACGGTAAATTCCACTCCCTGTACGTCGCAATCTCCTCCCCCTCCGCCACTTCCTCCCCCGGTTCGTCCTCGCACAGCTCGTACGCCCTCGCGCGCAAATCAAACTGCCACGCCAACAATCGTCCCGGTCTCGTCTCCCCGAACCACTCCACCTCGTGCACGCACACCCGATCGCAATGCGCGCGCAAAAACGCCCCCGATTCGCTCGCCCAATCCCTCTCGTCCCCGTCGATCATCGCGTCCGCGCGCGCGTCGTCCACCCCGCCCTTGACGTCGCGCACGAATCGCGCGCAGTGTCGCTCGACCTCCGCTCTCGACGCCGTAGAACCCCGTCTCGCGCGCGCGGCGACGTGCACGCGCGCGATGACACCGTTCTCTTCGTCGTCGCGCGACGCCACCATCGTCGCGCGCGTCGCGTCGCCGACAGACGACCGACGGCACGACCGACCGACAGACGGAACGACCGATTTCGAACCACCGCTGGCGAACTCGAGTCCCCGCACAATCACGAGTCACGACCGGTGAACTTTCGACGGATCATGACTCATGGTCGAGTCCCTCCACCGCCCCGTCGATCGCGCGCAAGCCCCGCGACCGCGACCGCGAACGGCGGCGTCAGGAGGACGCGCGCGACGCAGCGACGCGCGCGCGAGCGTCGAGGAGACGAACGGCGAGGCGAGGCGAGTATATCCGTCGTCATGGGGAAGACGCCCGCGCAGGAGAATCGCGCCAAGGCGAAGAAAGGGGGCATGTCGCACGAACAGGTGAAGAAGGACCAGGCGGCGGAGGCGCGACGGATCAAAGAGCTCGCGAATAAGGATGCGACGTTCGGGATGACCAAGGGGGCGGCGATGAATCGTAAACACGAGGTGCACATGCAGCGACTTCGAGATATGAACGATCCCACGACGGAACTCGGGAAGGCGACGCTCCGGGCGGCGAGGAAAAAGGCCAAGGAGCAGCAAGAGTTTTTGCTCCGCACGAAGGGCATCAGCGTGAAACAACCCGAGTTGCCGCCGGGGGTGGATCCGAAGACGGTGCTGTGTGAATTCTTCAAGCATGGGTGCTGCAGTAAGACGGCGGATAAGTGTAAGTACTCGCACCAGTTGGACATCGCGCAGAGACAGCAAAAGAGAAGCGTGTTTGAGGTTCCGGACGAGGACTCCATCGAAATGTGGGATCAAAAGAAGCTCGAAGCCGTCATCGCGAGAAAGCACGGTCAAGAGGTGAACTCGAACAACGAGACGACGATTGTGTGTAAACACTTTTTAGATGCCGTCGAGAAGAAGCTCTACGGCTGGTTTTGGCACTGTCCGGGGGGAAAGGATTGCAAGTATAAGCACAAGTTGCCTCCGGGGTACGTCTTCAAGAGCGAGTTGCGCGAGCGCATGTTGGCTGAGCTCGCGGCGAGGAAAACGGATCAAGACATCCTTCGCGAAAAGCTCATCGCGTTGAAAAAGAAGGGTTCGTTGACGCCGATGACATTGGATGTCTATCTCAAGTGGAAGCAAGAGCGCGTCGACAAGATGAAAGCCGAGGCGGAGGCGACGCGCGAAGAGCGCATCAAGAACAATCTTCTCACGGGGAGAGAGATCATCGAGCAACAGCAAGGTGGTGCCGAGGCGGCGATCGACGCCGGCGCGAGTGCGGGCGACGATGAGATCGCACGTTTGTTGAAGGCTCGTAAAGAAGCGGACGAAGAAGCTGAGCGCAAAGCCGCGGAGGAAGCTGCCGAAAATCTCGCTCGCGCCAAGAACTTGGGTGACTTGTACAACATCGAGATGCTTCCAGACGACGTCGACGACCTCGCGGAAATCGAAGAGGAAGACGACTTTGCCCCTCCAGAGGGCTGGACTCCGGATGCAGTCGCACCGGGTGCGCAAGCTGAGGACGTCGCCGACGAAACGGCGGGTGCAGCCGACCAGTCCGTCATCAACGAAAAGCGAGCTCGCCGTGAAGCTGAATTGAAGTCTCTCGAAGAAGAGGGCATCACGCTCGCCCAGAAGACGACGACGAAGGACAAAGAAGCCGAGCTCTTCAAACCGGCGGTTGAAATTCCTGACGAAGCACTGGGTGACGGGGAAATGGATCCCAAGAAACTGGGCGAACTCATCGCCGCCAAGCGTGCAGCTGAAGAGGCAGCGAGAAACAAAGAACTCGAAGATCTCGCTGAAGAAAAGGTGCGCAAGGAAGCCGCGAAGGCCGCGAAGAAGGCGGAGCGTGAAGCCGCCCGTGCCGCGAAGAAGAAGAAGAAAAAGGGAGGCGAAAATGAGGAAGAACAAATCACTTCCATCGAAGCGGCGATCGGGAAAGTCGACCTCGAGGAAACGGGTGCGTCGTTGAAACGCATGTGTACCGGTGTCTTGGCTTCGCGACCGACGGCGCGTGATATCAAGATCATCAACTACTCCATGGGTATGGGAGGCCGTGAACTCATCAAGGATTGCGACATTGAACTCACCATCGGTCGGCGTTACGGTTTGATTGGACAAAACGGATGCGGCAAGACCAACTTCCTCGAGTGCCTCGCCAGACGCGAAGTACCGATTCCGGACCACATCGATTTGTACCACTTGCGCGAAGAAGCTCTTCCGACGAAACGATCTGCCATTCAAACTGTCATTGATGAAGTTCAAGCCGAGTTGGAGCGCTTGCAGAAGTTTGAAACCCACATTCTCGAAACCACGGGCCCGGATGACGAACGTTTAGAACTGATCTACGACCGTCTCGATGAAATTGACCCGTCGACTTTCGAAGCGCGAGCCTCCGAGCTCCTTCACTCGCTTGGTTTCACTCAGGCGATGATTCACCGTGCGACGGAGGACATGTCTGGTGGTTGGCGTATGAGGGTCGCGCTCGCGAAGGCTCTGTTTGCGCAGCCGACTCTTTTGCTTTTGGATGAACCGACGAACCACTTGGATCTCGAAGCGTGCGTGTGGCTCGAGCATTACTTGGGTCAATACAAGAAGTGCTTGATCATTGTTTCGCACTCTCAAGACTTCCTGAACGGTGTGTGCACGCACATCATCTGGTTGACGCAACAACAGTTGACGTACTACACCGGTAACTACGATACTTTCGTCAAGACTGTTGAAGAAAACAACATTGTTCAACAAAAGAAGTACGACAAAGAGCAAGCTGATATCAAGCACTTGAAGGAGTTCATCGCGTCGTGTGGTACGTACTCCAACATGCGCAAGCAAGCCGAATCCAAACAAAAGATTATCGACAAGATGGTTGCTGCTGGCCTGACACCGCCCGTCGTCAGAGAAATTGACTTCAAGTTCGATTTCCCCGAATGCCAGAAGGTCCCACCGCCGGTTTTGCCGTTCGCCAACGTTTCGTTCGCGTACAGCGGCAAGAAGGAGGACTTTTTGTATGAGAAGCTTGAGCTTGGGGTGGATTGCGACAGCCGAATCGCGTTGGTCGGACCGAACGGTGCCGGTAAGTCTACATTACTGAAGTTGATGACGGGTGAGTTGTCTCCCACGATCGGCACGGTCGATCGTCATCCCGCGCTCAGTATTGGAAAGTACCATCAGCACTCCGTCGATGTGCTTGACAAGGCTATGACGCCTCTTGATTTTTTCATGACCCAGTACCCGAACACGCTGAAATTCAAGCGAGAAATGGAAGAATGGCGCGCTTACTTGGGTCGTTACGGCGTTTCCGGCCGTATGCAAACTCAGAAAATTGGCGAACTCTCTGAAGGTCAACAGTCGAGACTCGTTTTCGCCATGATTTGTATGCAACGCCCCAACTTGTTGCTGCTTGATGAGCCGACGAACCACTTGGATCTCGAGGCGATCGATGCATTGGCTGAAGCCATCAAGCGCTACAACGGTGGATTGGTGCTCGTATCGCACGATTTCCGTCTCATCGATCAAGTCGCGGACAAGATTTGGGTATGCGAAAATCGATCCGTCAGAAACTGGGACAAGGATATTCGCGCCTACAAAAAGCACTTGTCCAAGAAAGCCGAAAAAGAAGCGTTGGAGCGCAAAGCCAAGGTTTAGAAGTTGGATGCATTGCAATGAATTGACATTAAATTACATGATTCTACGCATCAGGCGGCTCAAGCGCAAGCCCCCCCTGTAGCCCTCGCGGTGACGAGCCTCCGCAACGCCAGTAGAACGCCATCCGCGACACCCAAGAACACGGTCAACCCCACCATCCCGAACAACACGACGATCGCGTTCGACGCCAACCCGCGCCAGGTGTTCCACGAGAGAATACGATCGTTCGGCCATCGCAACAACGGCGTCACCGCTCGCAAGTTTGCCGGTTGTTGCCTCGCCCAGCTCCCCAACGACCTCGCGACGTACGCCCCGAACGATTCCTCCGCGTATTCATCCGCGAACGCGCGCTCATCCTCGTCCCGTTCGAGCCCCAACGCCTCGCTCCGCGCTCGAACGACGCGCGCGTCGTCTTCGGAACGCTGCCGTCGCCATCGACTCGCGACCGCGGGCGCCGCGACGCGAGACTCCCGACCGAGCGCGCCGCGACGCGCGCGAGACGTCGAGCGCGTCACCGTCCATCGACCGTCGAGCGCGGCGGCGGGCGCGGTCGCCGTCATCGCGCGCGTCGTGAGATGCCGACGACGGTGCGGTCGAAGCGCGACAACTCGACGATGCGCGCGCGCGCGCGAACGGTCGGTGTCGATCGCGCGGTCGCGCGCGCGGTCGGGCGAGGACGGTCGCGCGGTCGCGCGCGCGCGCCCTCGCGCGTCGTCCGCGCGGCGGACGTCGAGCTCCTGCCGTGGGCGCGCGAGCTCGACGCGCGCGATGATGACTTTAGGCGAGACGAAAACGCGCGCGCGACGACGAGCGCGCGCGCGGCGACGCTGTTCGGCACGAAACTCTTCGCGTGGGTGTACTGGAGAGGTTACAGGCAGATGTTCAACGCTCTCGGGTACCCGGGCGTGGAGAAGGAGGTGGAGCTCGCGCTGCGAAATTTTCCAACCGAAGCGACGTCGGCGCTCGACGTGTCGTGCGGGCCGGGCGTCATTACTGACGCGTTGGCGCGGTCTGGAAGGTTTCAAAGTGTAGTCGCGATCGATTATAGCGATGAGATGGTGGTAGCAGCGCGAGAGGAGTGTGGTTCGAGGGCGAAGATATACGTCGCAGACGTGTGCGATTTGCCGTTCGCGAGCGATAGTTTCGACGCGGTACATTCATCGGCCGGCGCGCACTGCTGGGGCGAACCGTCGACTGGGTTTAAAGAAATGTACCGCGTGCTTAAGCCGGGAGGAACAATTTTGATTTCCACCGTCGTTTTGCTGAAGAAGACGACAGACGAAGAAACGTACATGCAAAATCGCTTAGCGAACACGCCTTTTTGGGATGAGACCACCGTCGTGAAGATGATGCAGGATTCCGAATTCGTCGGTGTCGAAGTCGTGTCTATGGAGAAGTGCTTCGTCTCCATCAGAGCGAGAAAGAACTGAAAGCTTGACAGCTTTGAAAGAATACTACAACAGTTTCCTAGTAGATAAAGAAGTGCCAGTGCAAAAATTATTTTCTATCGACGCAAAATTTGCTTCAGAGCGTCGTCAATCCTCGCATACTTGAACTTGTAACCAACATCAAGAGCCGTCTTGGGTTGAATTCGCTGTCCCTGAAGAACCAACGTGGACCCTTCACCTAGAACGGCGCGCAACGCGAAATCAGGCACGGGAAGCCAGCTCGGCTTTCCGAGCGTCTCTCCGAGCGATTCACACATTTCCCTCATGCGCACAGGCGACGGGGCGACGCAATTGACCGGTCCCTCTAATTTTTCGTTCGTCAAACTTTCGATAATCAATCCAACGGCGTCTTCTCGATGAATCCAACTAAACCACTGTTGCCCGTCGCCCAGAGGACCGCCCATAAACGCCTGAAACGTCGGCACCATTTTACCGAGCGCGCCTCCTTCGCGATCGAGCACGATGCCCAGGCGCAGCAACACCACCCGACAACTCTCCGCCCCGTTCGCCGTTTGCTCCCACGCCTGACACACCTGGCTCAGATAATCGTCCCCGGGCCCGCTCGCCTCGTCGTACGTGTCCGTCTCGCTCGTCCCGTAGTACCCGATCGCCGACGCATTTACGAGCACCTTCGGCCGTTTCGACTCCGCGAGCGAGTTCACGTGCTCCACGATCGTCTTGGTCGTCTTCACGCGCGACGCCATGATTTCCGCCTTCACCTTTGGGTCCCAGCGCGTGCTGATGGGTTCGCCCGCCAGGTTCACCACGTGTGTCGCCCCCGAGAGCCCTCTTCGCCAGATATCCGGCGCGACGAACGCGACGTCGCCCTTGGGAAGATTCTGCGGGGAGAGCTTGGCGCGCGCGCGCGCGGGATCCCGCGTGAGGATGCGCACCTCGGCCCCCGTCTCGAGCAGTCTCTCCACGAGCTTACTCCCGACGAAGCCCGTGGCGCCGGTGATGGCGACGACGAGACGCTCGGGTGTCGCGTCGGAAGACGCGTCGACGTTCTCGCCCGCGCGCGCGACGCCGCGCCCGCGCGCGCGCGTCGACGCGCGTCCGGCGCCCGCCACCGGGCGCTTCTTATCCGCACGACTGGACGTCGAGCGCGCGCGCGCGTGGCGCGCGACGACGCCCCGCGCGTCGGCGGTGGAGACGCCGACGTTCATCGTACCCTCGCGTGCGATGCGACGACCCGCGGCGCGAGTCGGAGACTGCGGGCCGACGACGCGAACGCGACGTCGGGGTCTCGGACGCCGACGGCGAATTCCGAGCGCGCGACTCGGATTCGCGATGAATTATGGACGCGTCGTCTCCGTGGCGTGTCACCGGAGAGCGACTCGGTTGAGAAATCTATGCGTCAACGCGCGCTCTGGCGTGAGCCTGCGTGCCTTATCCCATCGCAGCGCCTGTCGGAGAAATGAATTAAAACGCGCGTCGTCGCACTCGACGACGGCGCGCGAACGCGCGGAGGCTTTGCGAGTCGATGTCGACGCCCCGGTGCGCGCGTCGTCGTCGTCGTCTCGCGCGGTGAGCACGCGGACGTCCACTCGAGAATCGGAATTCGTCGACTCGTGAATGACCGAGCGCGGTGGTGGTCCTATCTTTTTCGCTATCTCGCTGAGCTGTTGCGCCTCGTCGTCTCCGGTGAATAGCGTTCTTCCCGTGAACAGTTCCGCCACGACGCACGCCAAGCTCCAGACATCTATCGAATGCCCGTAGTCGATCCCCAGCATCACTTCGGGTGCGCGATAAAATCGGCTTTGAATGTACGTGTACGTGGTCTTGTCTTTAAAGCAGGCACTCCCGAAATCGATGAGCTTGACGTCGTGCGCACCGGGACGCGTCAGAAGAATGTTTTCTGGCTTGACGTCGCAGTGCACGACGCCGATGCGTTTCAAATACTGAAGCGCATGCATCATTTGCCACGTTATGCGCTGAACGATAGACATGTCTAATCCTTTGAATTCTCTAGACGCCAACCACTCGTAGAGGTTGATGTGTAGCAACTCGAACACCACGCACACTTGATCACGAAACACAAAGTGTTCGAGCATTTCTACGACGTACGGAGATCCATTTTTCGTGCGCTCCAAAGCGGCGACTTCGATGCGAGCTTGCATCTCGAACGATTCGTCGGTGCAAATCATCTTCAGCGCGACTTCTCTCTTACGCTTGTGATCGAGGCACCGTGTCACTTGCCCAAAATTTCCGGCGCCGAGGACGCTTAATTTTTCAAAGCGAAACGCGACGTGTCCCCTATGGCCGCTCTCGGTCAGAGCCCTCGATTTATGCACACCGCCGCGTTTGCCCACTTTGTCAACGTCGACGTTGGTACCCTTGTGCGCTTTCGATTTCGGCACCGGAACGTACCACACGTATTTGTAGCGCAAAATATTATCGCGATCAGTCGGACTCAAAAATTTCCAGTACTTCTTTATAGCCACCGCGACTGGCATTCTGGAAGATTCCATCTGCGAACCAGCCGAAGGATGCTTCGCGTTCGCTGGAGTTCTCGCGCTTCTCGCGCTCGCGCCGGCGCCGTGTCTGCGCGAAGACTTTGCGCTCAACGTCGGGAGAGTGGGCGTGAACACGGGCGTCGAAAGTTGTTCAACCCTGAGCTGACGAAAGGAACCGGCGTCGCGCCATTGCCGATTCGTCGACGCGTCCGCGTGGTTACTTGGAGCGCTGAAATCCCCCTCGCGATAGCGCGTGAACGTATCCGCTCTGTGCACATACACACTTGGGAGCTCGGTCAACCTGATCCCGAGTGAACGCGTCGCGGTCGACGAACGCGCCGTGTGAGAGGACACAGTGATCGGTCCTCGGTCGACGTTCAGTTCTGGAAGATTTTGCGCGCGCGCGCGCCGCATGGCGCACGCACTTGTGAGAAACATGCGACTGAAACTTCCGATAAAAATAGTTGTCTCGGCGATGTTAACCGCGCTGGGTGAAGAAGAAATGTGCTGGCGGCGAACGCTCGCGATGACAAAATCAACCTAAAACTTCTATATTTCAATGACTATCAGGGGTTTTCAACGAGCGAGCTCGCTCCATGGCTGGTAAAAGCTCATTACGCCCGCCAACTTCACGAAGCAACGCGAGAATAAACGGCAAGTAGTTGTGACGGCGGCGAATGTTTTCATTCCTCCACTCTTCAAACTTCGCCTCTTCTCGCTCTAGCGATACACGAACGTCATTGATGTCCGCTACGACAGAGTCATCGCCTAATGCTTGCAATTCACCGAGCCGTTGTCGAAGCGCGACTCTCGGATCCTTCGTCACGGCCATCAAATTAAACTTTATCTCATTTGAAGAGTACGCCGATATTCTCTTCTGAATCGCCGGCACGGCGACGTCCAGCCAATTCCCATCCAAATATTCTCCGTGATTGATGGGTCCTTGTTTTAATCCATCGAGCTCGTACACCTTGCCGCCCCGTGGAACGTACGCCACGAAATGAAACACGTCGTCGTCCTCTCGCGCCGGACGAGACTGCATCATGATCGGCTCAGGACGAGCGAACGCGTTGTGCGCGTTGCGAATGACATCTGAATTCGAGATGACCGTCCCTTTCATCTCCGGATCCAAATCTCGTGAAAACTCGAGAAAGTTTTGCAGCTCCGTTCCGAGCTCGACTCTGTCCTCCGCGTTCAAGAGTACGCTCAACACCGCCTGCGTCGCGCACGCGTTCTGAATCACCTGCCTCGCAAAGAATAACTCTTTCGGTGGATCCGCGTCGACGCTGGACGCCTGCGCGACGTCATCGCCTCGATACTTGAAGAGAAAGATCAATCCGTAAATCGGTTCGATGCGACGAAGTTCGTCGGCGTCGAGCGCGTACAACTCTTCAAAGGCGACGTCTTTCACGCCCACGGTGGCGCACAGCTCGGTGAACACTCCGGGATCGCTCTCGATCGTCGTCCACTCCATGTAGATTCGACGCGACGGGCGCGGTGTGTGGAAAGGGATGCGTTTCGAAAATGTAGAAATGGTTCACAATTACATGGCGACGACGCGTTAATCCATCATATCGTCGGCCGCGGCGCCCATACGACCCCACAGTCCCGACTTGCGAGCGACTGGTTGTTCGACGCGGGGCGCCTTCTTCTCTTCCTCCTCCTCTCGATCCCGAGCGTCCATCGCGTCGAGGACGTCGTCGCCGACGTCCTCGCCCGGCGCGAGCGTTCGGCTTTCCACTATGATTTCATTGCCGTCCGAGTCGTACTCCACGATTTCAAGAATTTCTTCCGTTTCTTCAATCGTACCGTACTCCACCGGGGGCTCGTAATCGTCCTCAGGTTCTTCGACTTCTTCGTCGTACGTCGCCACCGTCTTCGTTTCGGTGTGATACCTTCTTTGGACGGTGTCGGTCACGTCGTACTCGAATCGACTGGTCGGCGGAGCCGCCACAACGGGTTCCGGGGAACGCCGTTTGGGAATATCGGGCATTTCGAACGTCGGTTCGTCGCCCAAGTCAAAGTTGACCGTCGCGGAACCAGTCGTCGGATTCTTCGGCACCGGTGCGGGCTTCGCACGAAGCTTGTCTCGCTCGGTTCGCAACTCATTCAGCTCATTCAGCTGTGATTTGCACGTTTCGCGACATTCGTCGAGCGATCTTTGCAAGTCGGCGTTCTTTTCATCCGATTCGTCGAGCGATCTTTGCAAGTCGGCGTTCTTTTCATCCGATTCGTCGAGTGATCTTTGCAACTCGGCGTTCTTTTCATCCGCTTCCGCCGGTTGAGACTTGGCCAAAACCAAAGCCTTCTTCAGTTCAGCTATTTCCACCTTGAGCGTCATGAGGAACTCCTCCGCGCCTTGGGCGCGTTTGTCGTTCATTTTGGCCCAATGCTCGGCGTACTCGACCGCTTCTTGACTCGTCTTGATTTCTTCATCGAGGACGGATACTTCATCTCGAGCAGCGGCAAGTTGAGCCTCGAGATTCTTTATCTTAGCCGCAGAGCCTTCGCTCGCGCTGAGCTCGCTGAGCTTGGCTTTCTGCAAGGCATTGGCCGAAGACGCGCGCTCGTCGTTCAACTCATCCTGAAGTCCATCGACCTGTTCTTGGAATGTCGACACTTGAGTGCGCAGATCCTCTTCGTATTCGACTCGCATCGACGTGAGCTCGCTTCGAAGTTTGGAGATTTTTGCGTCGCTCGCTTTTTGGATGCGTTGGCTTTCAAACATGAGCTCTTCTTGCTCGGCGGCGTACTCTTGAACTTGTGCGCGCAATTTTGCGAGCTCAACTTCGGCATCGTTGAGTTGCTCTTGAGTGCGCTCGAGTTTGCGCTGAATGAGGTCAGCGTTCTGCTTGGCTTCAATCTGGAAGAAGTTGAACTCTTTCGTGATGAAGTCTTTGGACACGCGACAGCGTTCCAGTTCAGCGAGAGCGTCGTCGAGTTGTTCTCTGAGAGAGTGATTCTCATCATCCATTTTCTTCCCGGCTTGGACCAACGACGCACTTCGCTTACTCACGCGGGCGGCTTCTTCGCCGAGTTCGCTACGAGCGACATCGTATTCGGCTCGAAGTTCTTTCAGTTGAATTTCGAGCCGTTCAATTATCGTCGTCTGAGACGTGATCTTCAAGCTCATCTCATTCTTCACGCGCAGTACTTCTTCAGAAGCGGCGTTGGTAGCGTTAGTCGCGGTGGATGCTTCTCTTTCACGAACTGCGAGTTTATCTCGTAACGTTTGAACTTCACGTTCTCGCTTACTGCGCTCAGTGACGAGCTCCGCTTCGAGGTGTTCAATCTTCGTGCGGAGAACATGAATTTCTCGCATGGATTCTGGATCTTTGCTGACGGAGGCTTCGGATCTCGCTTGAGCCGTGCGCTCAAGTTCATCCAAGCGCAAACGCAATTTCATCATATCTGACACGGCGACGTCTCGAGAATCAGTCATCTCAGAGAGATCACCTTCCAAGTCTTCGATTATGCGTGCGTAGTCTCGCGCCGCATTCTCGCGATCCTTGATTTCCTTTGCGATGGTGAAATTGTGTTCATTGATCACCTTCTCCATCGCAGTCGTGTGCGCGTTGTTCAGCTCATCGAGTTCGTGCTCGAGCTGCGCGACGCGCGCCTTCAAACCGTCGACGAGGTCGTCGGCGGGTGGCTTGCTCTGGACACGTTCGGTGTCTGAGAGCTGCGCTCGAAGTCGACCGATTTCTTGTTCAAGGCGCTGCTTGTCGGAGGCTGCGTTCGCTTCAGCGACCTCAAGAGTGGATTGTAACTTGTCAAGTGAGGATCGCTCAGCCGTGAGATCAGCAAGCTTCTCCTGCAAAGCCTTGACCTTTGAATCGGAAGCCGTGTACTTGGACTCGGTCTCTTTGAGCTCTTGCTCGAGTTGCGCGACTCGAGCCTGCAGCTTGTCCGATTCTTCTGCATCCACCGCAGCTTGAGCTTGCAGATCATCCAAAGTTCGTTGTAACCGCTGGGTCCGTCGATTGGATGCTTCCATCGTGTCGAGTGACGGACGAGTGTGCAGATCATCAAGCTCACGTTCCAGCCGTTCAATTTCCGCGTTGGCGGATGCAAGCTTTGCAGCGTCACGTTGTTGATCTCGCTGAGCTGCCATGAGTTGGCTGTTAGCAGCATCTGCATCAGCTGCGGCGCGCGCACTGAGCTCGTCCAGGGCCTTCTGCAAGCGCTGGATGCGTCGAGAAGCAGCTTCCGTTGCGTCAGACGCAACACGTTGACGAAGCTCGTCGAGTTCGCGCTCGAGACGCTCGATTTCCTCGTTTGCGGCTGCAAGTTTCGCAGCGTCTCTTTCCTGAGAAGCCGCAAGTCTTCGGTTGGCATCGTCAGATTCAGCTGCGGCTCGCGCGTATGCTTCGTCCAAATCTTGTTGCAATCTCTCAATGCGTCGATTGGCAGAGTCATTCATATCGTCCGTCACTTGCGTGCGGCGAAGCTCTTCGAGTTCGTTCTCCAACTCTGCAATTTTCTCATTCGCTGCCGCAAGACTCGCAGCGCTACGTTCTTGCGCAAGCGTGAGACGTCTGTTGGCATCATCCACTTCTGCCGCAGCACGCCCGTTCAACTCATTGAGATCTTGTTGCAACCTGTCGATTTGTCGATTTGCCGCTTCGAGTCTCGTATTGTGCTCAGCACCGCCAGAAAGTAGTATCTTCTCCAAGTCAGAGATAGTGCCGTCGCGCTGCTCCACCAGAGAGCGAAGCTTCGTAGTTTCGTACGAAGTCTTTACCTTTTCTTTTTCAAGCTCGGTAAACTGCTTGTGTAGACTAGCAATCTCGGCCTCGAGCTTTTTGGTGACTTCGGCAGATGCCTTTGCTTTGTCTTGAGCATCCGCACGGAGCTTCTGCTCCAAATCAGAAGCATCTTTGGTAAACTGCTTGTGTAGACGAGCAATCTCGGCCTCGAGCTTTTTGGTGACTTCGGCGGATGCCGTTTCCTTGTCTTGAGCATCCGCACGAAGCTTCTGCTCCAAATCAGAAGCATCCTTGAGTTGCTTCTTCAAAGAATTCACTGTTATTTGAGCGGTGTCTTTGTGCATCGAGAGTTCGCGCACAGCAGCTTTGCTATGACCGAGTGCGATGTTCAAGAAACGTTTGTGTTGTTCCTTGACAGTCACAACCCGATAAACGTGACGCCACATGAGCGTCGCGTGTGCAGACTTGCCACGCATCGCGGCTTCATCGCACGCTCTTTCCAGAGACTCACACCTCGCACGCAACTTTGATGCATCTTGCTGAAGACGATCAATCATGCGCTTAGCATCTTCGACTTCCACTGCGTGTTTGGATTTGAATTCATCGTACTCGAGACGTAACTCAGATAACTCTCGCCTTGCGACGATTCCGTCACCAGAGTTGGAAGCCTTCGTCTTCTCGTGCGACGTTTCACTTTCAAGAAGAAGCTTCTCGAGCTCTTCTATCCTGGCGTCGCGAAGCCCGAGAGTGCTCGCTTGGCGGAACTTTAGTACAGTGAGCTCTTTCTTTTGCATTTCTGTCACGTCCGTCATTTGCTCGGCAAACTCAGCGTGCGCTTTTTCCGCCCGCTCGTTGGCTTCATCAGCATCCATCGCCATGCGTTTGCGCAACTCATCGAGCTGTGCTTCATACTCGTTTTTCAGCTGCTGCAAACGTTCGTCCACTCCAGCTGCTTCACTACGAGCCTTTGCATTTGCTTCCTCCAGCTGGCGCTCGTATTCAGCCACCATGAGCTGGTGTCGAGATTCGGCGTCCTCGGCGTCAGATTTAACCTTCGCCTTGTAGCGAGAACCGAGTCTGTCGAGAAGATTTTTGAAGTTTGCTTGAGCCTCTTGCTCGCGTTCTTCTGCTGCTGCTACATCAGCCGCCATGGCTTCACGCAAACTCGAAATTTGTGTCTCGTAGTCCGCCTTCATTTGGGCCATCCGTGCTTCCGCGTCGCCCGCTTCGGCTTCGGTCCTGGTTCGCAGTCGCGTCTTCAACTCATCCAACTGTGATTTGAAAGATGCTTGCGCTTCTTGTTCGCGCTCTGCGGCTTCCTGAGATACTAGACGCAATCTCTCGCGAAGATCTTCGAGGTGCTTCTCGTGGTCTGACTTCAGTTGGTTTACTCGAGATTCGTGATCCGACTTGAGCTGCTTCATTCGAGACTCCGTTTCCGCGCTGCCAGTGCGTAATTTCTCGAGAGCTTCAGCCAACTTTTCGTCAAGCCTGACTTGAAGCTTTTCAAGTTCTTCGATCTTGGAAGTTGCCGTGGTGAGTTCACCTTTCAGTGTATCAATAAGTTTCTTACTGGTCTCTGTGACGTTATTTGCTTCCGTAAGTTCGGCAAACGCAAACTTCTTCGCAAGACTGACGTGACGCTGATGGAGTCTGCGCGCGCGTAGCATGCGGCACATCCACACCCAGCGCAAGTTGGCTCGCTCAGCGCGCGTGTGTTTCTCAGCGGCAGACAATGCGTTCGCATCCTCTTCGTGCTGCGCAACGAGCTCTGATCGGGCCTTTTCGAGCTCTGATCGGGCCTTTTCGAGCTCTGATCGGGCCTTTTCGAGCTCTTCATTCTTCGAAATGGCCGTGGCGAGATCAGTTCTCAGTGCATCGATGAGGTTCTTGGTGGTGTCTGCAACTTGCTTTGCCTCGGTGAGTTCAGCAGAAGTGAATGCTTTCACGAGACTGACGTGACGCTGATGGAGTCTGCGCGCGCGAAGCACGCGGCACATCCACACCCAGCGCAAGTTGGCTCGCTCAGTGCGTCCACTAGTCTGTGTTTCTTCGAGGGCTTTCTCAGCCGCATCGAGTTTCGCCTGCAAAAAGGCACCAGCATCCGAAGCCTTTGCAGTCTTCGAAGAAAAGGCTTCAAGATCCGCCTTCAAATTCTCAACTTGATTTTCTAAAATCGAGTTGGACTGTTGCAGCGAGTCAGCAGATTTTTGGTACTCGTCCTTCATTTTCTTCAGCGAATCAACCTCAATTAGCAACTTGCTGTTCTCGTTCTTCAATTTCTCTAGCGAATTCTTGAGCTCATAAATTGACTTCTCCAGGCCAACCACTTCCTCACCCCGCTTCGCTTCTTCGGCCGCGTCCCATTGCGCCTGAATGGCTTCAATTTGTGTGCGCGCATCGGACAGCTCACGGCGCAGAGCGATTGCCTCCGATGTGGAACTTGACTTGAGCGACTCCCATTCATTCTGCGCATCGAGAAGCAATGCCTCGAGTTCGTGAATACGCTTGTCGCGAAGTCCCAAAGAACTCGCGTGTCTGAATTTGATGACGGTTTGCTCCTTCTTGTGCACTTCGGCAAGATCGGCAAGTTGCTGTTCACAGTCAACTTGTGATTGCTGCGCGCGTTGTTCCGCTGCTTCAGTTTCGGTCTTTAACCGCTGACGCAGCTCCTTGAGTTGTTTTTCGTAATCTTCGCGCATTTGGGAGAGACGCGCTTGACTGAATGTAGTGTCAGTCTTATACTTCGTTTTCAAGCGTTCAGTCATCGCATCCATTTCCGACTTGAAATCGAGTTGCGCTTGGTGCTCACGAGCGGCTGCCTCGTCGGCATCCACGCTGATCTTCTCTTTAAGCTCACCAATCTGCTTCTCATAGCTTGCCTTCAACTCTTGTGTTCGCTTCTTCACTCGCTCCGCATCGGTCAAGAACTTTTGATTCAAGGCCTCGAGCTGAGATTTAAGTTCGACATTCTCATCCTGAAGCTGTCGCATGTCGTGATCAATGCCAGTCTTGATGGAATCCAGCTCAGTTTGGGTGTCTTGAAGCATGCGCGTGAGCTCTGAAATACGGTTGTCTCGCGCACGAACAGCTTCTTCGAGCTCGCCGACTTCGTTTGCTTTCGTTTTCGCAGCCAACAACTGGTCATTGAGTGAATGGATTGTCGTGTTCGACGTTGCAGCCCAGTTGCGCGCCTCGACGAGCTCTGATGACGTGAATGCCTGTACCAACTTGACATGTTTCTGATGCATTCTGCGAGCACGGAGGGTGCGACACATCCATGACCAAAGGAGAAGCGCCCGTTGAGATTTGAATCGGACGACTTCTTTCGCGTGCAGTGTACCGGCATCGTCAACTTGCTCACGTAAAATTCGTAGCTCGGCATGCAGACGTGATACTTGGCTAGAGGACGACGTTCGTGTGGACTCCAGCGTCGCCTCATATTCACCCACAGATGTCTGTAAACGCGAACATTCGAGTTCCAATGCATTGATTTGAACGTCTTTCGCGTCAAGTTCATCTTTGTGATTGTGGTGCGCAGTGGTCAGAAGTTTCTCGTGATCATCGAGCGAAGACTTGAGTCTTTCAACATGTTGCTCCAAGTCAGTGATTTTACGATGATCCGCGCCCTTCTTCTTCAGTTTCTCATTCTGCTCTTCCAATTTTTCAAGCTGCGATTTGAGCTTCTCGGACATTTTCTTGCCGTTTCGTTCTTCGTTGACGAGTTTCTTCTCAAGATCTCGAAGACGTTCACGCAACACGTCCGTCTCCTTTCTCGCCATCTTTTGAGCTTCATCGAAACGCGACTTATCATTTCGAACGCTTTGTTCGTGCTCGCGTCGCGCGTTCTTGAGTTGCAATTCACTTTCAGCGAGCTTCTTCTCAAGTTCTGCGACGTGACGTTGGGAGTTGGCTTGTTCAACAGACATATGACGCTTGATTTCATCGTAGTCCTCCTGGAGCTTCTCTTCTCGCTTGACAGCTTCCCCTAGCTGTTCCTTTTGCGTACTGCACGTATCATTCAATGCCTTGATAGTCTTTTTACTGAATTCGACATGGATTTGATGGTCAGCGCGTTGCGCTCTTGAGAAGTCTTTCGCAACTTCAAAGAACTGCGCGTGTCGCTCGCGATCCTGACCGATTGTCACGAGCAGTCTCCATCGTAAACTGGCTCTCATCGACGCGGAAGACTCGCTCAACGCAGAGTACTTGGACTGGACGTCGGTGAGTTGACTGCGCAACGCAGCCGCTTCACTTCTCAATCTAGCCTCTTCTTGTGAAAGACGGGACTTCGTGGCGTCAGCGGCGCTTTGAAGTTCTTTCAAGCTTTCCTCAAGTGTAGCGATGAGACGCTGCAACTCGCCAATACGTTCATCCGCCGCTTGCTTTGCGGCGAGCCTCTTTGACGTCTCAAGCTCAAGTTGCTTTTTGAGATTCACAATTTCTTCGTTGAGAGACTTCTTCGTGGCATCAAGTTGCTTTTGCACCACAGCAAGACGCTCTTCACCCTGCTTTCTCAACTTTTTCATTTCTTCTTCGCTGCGCTTTTCGAGTTCCTCCATGCGCTTGCGCATCGCCGAAAGAGAACTCTCACTTTGCTTACGCAGGGTATCGAGTTCCTCGGAATGCCGGGCATCGACATCTTGAGCGCGTCGTCTCGCCTTTTCGAACTCCTCATTCTGACGTTTTTCTGCGTCTTGAAGCTGCCTTCTCGCTTCCGCGAGCCGATCTTCGTGAGTCTTGCGCAACTTCTTGAGCTCCTCAGCGTGATACTTCTCAAGGTCGGCGAACCGCTTTTCAGCCGCTGCGAGTCTGTCGTCACGTTTCTTGCGCATCTTTCTCAGATCTTGCTCGAAGATTGCCTTGGCTCGCTCGGTTTCAGCAAGATTGGATTTCAAGGTGGCGATTTCATCGTTGAGAGAGTGAATCGTCTTCGTAGCGACTTCACCGTGCAAACGATATTCTGTCTTCATCGATTTTGCGAAATCTTTCGAAGTCTCGGTGAATCGTACGTGGCGCAGTCTCAGTTGCGCTTGGTTGAAGAGCATCGACCAACGAATCAACGTTTGACGAGTCTTTGCCGCAGCAAGAGAAGACTTGTGAGCTTGTTGTTCTTCCGCCAGTTTCGACTGAAGTTTCATGACCTCTTCCTCGAGTTCCTGCGAATACGCCGTCTGCCTGTTGTGCGCATCTTCTTGGTAGTTTTGTACCATTCTCTCGAGGGTTTTGATTCGACTGTTACGTGCGGTGAGAGCGATCATATCTTTGAACTTGCACGCCTCCGCCTCTTGGATCTCTCTCTTGAGCGCACCGACGAAATCTCTGCAGTTGCGGAAGAAACGCGCCTTTCGCGATCTGAATCGCAACTGCGTGATGATGATCTGCCAACGCAACGATGCTTGACTTGATTTATTTGCTGCCTTCACGTCCGCAAGTTGCGCCTGCATATCAGTAATCGTGCTTCGAAGAGATTTTTCCGTATTTTGCAGTTCGTCGACTTCCTTGCCAAGTTGTTCTATCGTTGCGTCTCGAGTAGTGATGACAACATCCTTCTTGTCAAGTTGTCGCTCCAATTCTTTCACGCGGTTGATGCTTACTTCGAGCTGTTTTTCAAGAGGCGCAAAACGTCCTTTGAGAGTGTCACGCGCCATGGTCATATCACTGAGATCCTTTCGGAGACCTTCAATCGTCGCATCGCGCTTCGAGATTTGTTTCTCGAGTTCACTCACGCGCTTGGCGCGTCCATCGAGTTGCTTCTCAAGATACTCGAGACGGTCCTTCAGGGTATCGCGTGCCGCGGTCATGTCGGCGAGCTCCTTGCGCAGATCTTCAATGGTTGAGTCACGCTTGACGACTTGCTTCTCGAGTTCACTAACGCGCTTGGTGCGTTCGGCAAGTTGTTTCTCGATAGATTGGAGACGGTCCTTGACAGTGTCGCGCGCCATGGTCATATCATCGAGTTCCTTGCGGAGCGCGTCGATAGTTTCACCAAGCGAGCGCACTGTCTT
>MDTE01070684.1_pt1 | contig 29222 bp, 25 predicted proteins | sample 811231 | NCBI WGS metagenome assembly MDTE01 (sample SAMN05326651, study PRJNA326480) | marine metagenome | isolation source: seawater | place: Indian Ocean: Red Sea | collected 2010 | reverse complement strand
GTCGACGAAGACGAGGACGAAGACGAGGATGGGGTGTCGACGTGCAACGGCGACTGCGATGATACGGACGCGAGCCTTTTTCCTGGTGCGCCCGAAGTCTGCGATGGACTCGACAACAACTGTGACGGGGTCCCTGACAACCCCCGGGACCTGGACGATGATGGCTTCTCTCCGTGCGACGGCGACTGTGCCGACGGAGACCCTGAGCACTATCCGGGGGCCGTCGGCGTGTGCTCCACAACGGAAGACGGCAATTGCGATGGTCTAGACGACTTGAGCGACAACGATGGGGATGGCTACACCGCCTGTTCGGGGGACTGTGACGATGCCGACGCGGGGGTCTCTCCTCGAGCCCACGACTACTGTGATCGACGAGACGAAGACTGTGATGGGGTGGTCGATCAGGACTGGGATGTGGACTTGGACGGTTGGGCCTATTGCCACGGAGACTGTGATGATGGCCAGGGTGACCGGTTCCCTCAGCCCACAGAGCCTCTGTGCGACGACCTCGAAGATGGCGATTGCGATGGTGACCGCGACCCCAATGACGCCGACTGCCCCCAGCCAGAGCCCCCTCCGCCGCCGGGTCCGCGACCTTATGGGCTCGCCTGCTCCGACTGTGAGAGCAGCTTAGCCGCCGAACATCCGACCGCTCGTCTCGGTCTCTGGGGCGCTCTCTTGCTCTGGGGTGTGCGTCGTCGCCGTCGGACTTTTCGCCCGCGGTCTCCAGGTCGGCTTGCTCTGAGGGCAGGCGATATTCCTCAGCCTCTGTGGGTGTTGTGGGTCCCAGTGCTGGCGTTCCTGCTCTCCTCCCCATCTGCTCAGGCTGCTCGGAAAGAGCCGGCTGTCATTGTGTACTTGGCTCCGCAGCCTGACCTCCGTCACATGACGGAGGCCCAGGACAAGCTTCCCAAGGTCATTGGGGAAGAGGTGCTGCACAGCTCGGAGGTCTTTACGCCGGAGGAACTCCCGGTGTCGATTGTGGGCGCCAAGACCACCTGGAGTTGCCCTGAAGACCGAGAGTCTCCCCGTCTCGGTGCGGCACGGGATCGGGCCATTGATCGGCTCATCGAGTTGGACCCTCGGGGCGCACGTGACGAACTGGGCTCAGCCATCGACTTCTTGCCCTGTGTCACGTCAACCGTGACGAATCGGACACTGGGAGACCTCTACTACTACCGTGGTGCAGCATCACTACAGCTGGGTGATGTGGGACGTGCTGACGATGATTTTGCTCGGGCAGCAGCAGTCAGACCTGAGTACCAGGGGGACCCCAACCTGCCGCCGGAGGTGAACGAGGTGTTCCTGGCTGCCAAGGCTCGCAAGGATCAGGAGGAGCCGGCCCTCGTCTACGTGTACGCCCCGCCTGGGCTTGACGCTCGGCTGGATGGCCGGGCTCTGGATGCCGCGGAGGGGGGAGTCGCCATTGCTCCGGGCGTTCACCTCGTGCAATTCACGCGCGACCAGAACACGGACTCGCTCCTGTTCGAGGTGAGTCTCGGTGGGAATGCGGTTGCCTTACTGCGTGACGATGTGGACCTCGCTCTGGCGGAGGCCCCCGATGATGAGTCGGCGCGAGCCTTTGCCCAACAGGTTCTTGGGCTGGCGGCCGCGGACGCCGGTGTGGATCTGGTTGCGGTCGTGGACCTGTTCGATGGCGAAGCCGGCTACTTCTATCGTGGGGGTACGGACAGCTTCTCGTTCGATGGGGACCGTCCAACTCAGGGATCGCGGGTCGCCTCGGTGGAGGAGAGCTCAGCAGATCAGAGGAGTGGTTCCAGTCGGCAGCTCGTTGTGACGCCCACGCGGGGCTCGGGCATCAACCAACAGCGACTCACGACCCGTCCGACGTCGGGAGCTAGCGGCGGGGGCTCCATGCGGGTGCGTCCGAGCCAGACCCGACCGGCCGCCAACAATCGGGCACGGGCCTCCTCTCGGATTACCGACGACAGCCGGGTGCGGATCCGCCTGTCCGGGGGCTACGCCTATGTCCACCCATGGAGCTACGTCCACATACCGCTCGACGTGGGCGTACGACTCTGGGAGGGGCTGCACCTCGACGCCGGCTTCGATTTGTCCACACCGGGGCCATCCAGTGATGAGTTGATCTGGCTGCCTGCCGGAACCTTGGGGCTGTCCTATCGAATTCCCCTCGGCCCCGTCGAGCCGAGATTTGGTGCGGTGGGGAGGATTGCGGTGGATCGTCAGGCAGCAGCGGAGAGCCGGCCCTTGGGTGGATGGGCCATTCGCGTCGGTCTCGATCTGACCCTCCCGGGAACCGGCCCCTTCTTGCTTGGCTTCGATGTGCAAGGAGGCATGCTCGGCAAACCCTTTTATCTGTCCGCGAGCCTTGGGGCTGGCGTCCGACTGTAGGCAATCCATGGGAGCCCGCCGGCATCTTCGAAGGGGGCGGGGTGCTCTCGTCCCGTTGATGTTGCTGGGGCTGAGCCTCTGGCTGGTGGGGGGATCGCCGGAGACCCCACGTTCTCTCCTCTACTTTACGACCGCTTCTTCGGGAACCGAGAGCGTCTTGTTTCGAGCCCCTCTGGCCGGGGCGAAGGACTCGGCGCTGCCGGATGTGTTGGATCGAGAACCCCTCTGGTCGAGTCAGCATGCCGCCGGCTTTCAGCCCCGGGGCACGCTGTCTGAGCGGGGAACTGCTGCCTGGGTAACCCTGCCAGCGGGTCGTGGTGTTGGCGATCCGGCCTGGTTGCATGTCTCTGACACCAGCTTTGCTGGCATCTCGCCTCTCCTTATTGATCGAGAGGCGCTCTATCTTCAGCGGTTGGTCTTTGACGGGGAGCGCCTGCTCTATCTGCGGGGCCAGCCGTCGGGGGACACGCCCTCGCCGGGCGCCACTCAAGTGGAGTGGGTCTTTTCACTCCTCAGCTGGGAGCCTGGGGACAGCGAGCCACAAGAGATCTATCGAAGCCAATGTCTTTGGGTCATGCTGGTGGGGCTCGTTCCTCCGGCTTCTGGAACGTCACAGAGCTTGGCTCCGGCCCACCCGATACTCCTGGAGATTCATCCCACAGAGCCCCGCCTGCTCGAACTCGACCCGTCGGGCGCTGTCATCCAGACTTGGACTCCAGGTCGGGGCTTGCTGGTGCGAGACCTCGCCATCGATCCCGGCGCTGGGCGCTCGGTGGTGTTCCTCGCTACCGCGCCCGGTCCAGACGCTTCATCGTTGCTGCGGCTCGATCTCGACACGGGCACGGTGGACGAGGTCCTAGGGGGGCTTGCTCCGCATGCGTCTCCCCGCATGCTTCCCGGCGGACAGGGTGTCGTCGTGGCCGGTCCAGAGCCCGGTGGAGACGGGCTTCGCTTCCCGGAACACGTGCTCAGCGACGGCTCAGTCATCTATCGGGCTCAAGGCAGCGCGGGCTTGTCCTGGCTGTACTCGGACACGACGGACCTCGAGCTCCGCCTCGTGCCCGAGGGGGACCCCGCGCAGGATGTGTCGTTTCTTGGGGTGCTCCAGTGACCGAAGCCGGGCCCACAGATCCCCAGGAACTTAGAGCCCGTGCCTTCTGGCGGGCTTGGTTGTCGGTAGCTTGTGCGTCCCTTGCGGCTCTGGCTGGCTGGAACGAGGCGCGCGCAGGCTGTCCGTCGACGGCCGGCTGTCCTGAGGCTGCTGTGGTGGGTGTGGAGCTCTGCGATGCCGACATGACGTCGCTGTTTGAGTTGGCTGCCGAGGCGGGTCTAGGGTCCGCAGCGCCGGACTACCCAGAGATCGGGATTGGCAATCCGTCCACCTCCACGGTGCCGGCCACCATCCCTTGCAGGTTGCTCAAGTCCATCGGTTGGACCGAGAGTGCCTGGACCCAATTCTGCGCAGCTGGCTGTGGGCTGTCTGGCTCGACCATCATCAGCTTTGACTGTGGGTTCGGAGTCACTCAAATCACCAGCGGGATGTCGACCGGCTCGATGGGCTCCTTCCTGTTTGACCCGGCGCGAGTCGCAGCAGAGACGGACTACAACATCGGCACGGGGGCGGGGATTCTGGCGGCTAAGTGGCGGGTCGTTCCCTATATCGGGGACAACCAGCCCGACGTGGTGGAGCACTGGTACTACGCCACCTGGGCCTACAACGGCTTCGCTTATGTGAACAACCCCAACAACCCCCTCTACCCTGCGGGGCGCGCGCCATACAATGGCCCCGGAGGGCTCTCCCGGGGCAGCTATCCCTACCAGGAGATTGTGTGGGGCCTGATGCGGAACCCCCCCAACGCTCTGTGGGAACCGCTGGAAGCGAGCTATCCGGATTCGGTCGCCATCGGCTCCGATGCCGATGACATCCCGTCGCCGGCCCCAGAGCACTCCGACCCATGTGGTGAAGCGCACCTGGTGGTCGATGATCAGGACCCGGAGTTTGCATTCATTCAGGGCGCCGCAGATGTCCAGCAGTCCCTGTCCGGTGGGTGGAGTGATTCCTTCTATTTTCAAGCCCCCTACTCGATGGATGTCCCCTACGTCATCGGGCGCTGGTGGCCACAGATTGCAGAGCCTGGTCTCTACGCCGTGGACCACTGGGTGCCGGCCTCCGCTTCGGTGGCCAGCACGGCGTCTACGTTCGATATCGCTTTTCAGGGCGGGCACTTCGTGGCCACGGTCGACCAGTCCTCGTCAACCGGAGACTGGATTGAGCTGGCTCCAGGGGACTCCTTCAAGTTCGTGGCGGGGCAGGTAGGACAGGTCACGCTCTCCAACCTCAGCCAAGGGCCAAGCGATGCTCCGATCGCCTGGGATGCGTTGCGTTGGCGTCGAGTGGGCGACGTGGGCTCGCTTCCCGAGGGGGCCGCTTGCGGATCCTCTTCGGTGTGCTCGGGCTCCCTGGTGTGTGTCGACGGGCTCTGTGCGGAGGCCTGCCCCACCGCTGGCTGCGCTCAGGGGCTCTGTGAGGCAGCGACGGGAGTCTGCGTCGGCGGCTCGGGAGATGAAGACGACATCGGGGATGATGACGGTGGCGATGATGACGACGACGATGAGTCCAACGATGCGGATCAAGACGGCATCCCCGACAGTGAGGAGGGGCCTGGCGATGCTGACGGGGATGGAGTTCCCAATTGGTGGGACCTGGACAGCGACGGGGATGGCCTGACCGACGCTGTGGAGGGCAGCGGGGACACCGATGGAGATGGTGTCCCCGACTATCTCGATGAGGACAGCGATGACGATGGCATCTCCGATGCGGAAGAAGGCGATCACGACACGGACGGTGATGGATTGATGAACTCCATCGACGAGGATTCCGATGGGGACGGCCTCTTGGATGCAGACGAGGGGACAGGGGACAGCGACGGCGATGGTATCCCCGACTATCTCGACGACGACGACGGCGATGATGGTGATGACGACGACTCCAGTACAGCTGGAGATCCCGACGGTGCGGACCAGGACTCCTGGGGAGGGGAGGGGAGGAGCCCCGGGTCGACGTTTGGTCCTGGCGCGGGCTGCGCCTGCTCGCAGGTCAGCCGGTTCGAAGCACCCCTGTGGTGTCTTCACGTGCTGTGGCTTGTTGGTCTGTGTGCTCGCCGCGGGCGAAGGCGGTCGTGCAGCAGCGGCCGGGCGGAGCGCTAGTGTCGACTCCGCTCCTGGTTGTTGTGGGCTGTCCGTCCATCGATACGCTCATCCACGGAGATCAGAGGCGGGAGAGCGTGGGTGGGGCCGCTTTCCTGACAGCGCTAGCTGCTCGCAGGGTGGGCGCATCGGTGGGGTTGGTGGCGCGAGTGCCGCCCTGTCTGCCCGGACGAGCAGGCGCTGCATTTGGTCCGGGCGGTATCGATCGGTCTGGGCTGACGACTGTGGAGGGCAGCCTGCCCTCGTTCACGATCCGGTATGACGACCAACATCGGGCCGTGTACGGCGACGTGCGGGCGGGTGTGGAACAGGAGTTGACGCCACAGGACATCCCCGAGGACTGGTTGAGGTCCGCGCGCCTGCTCCACCTGGGCTCGTTGAGTGGTTCGGCCTCGCAACAGTTGGCTTTCCTGGCGGGCCTTCGGCAGCGAGGCTTCGAGGGCCTGGTGAGCGCCGGCACGTACCGCAGGATGATCGAGCAGGAGCCAGACCAGGTGGAGAGCTTGTTGTTCCAAACCGACTACTTCTTCATGAATCGTGAGGAAGCAGCGCTTCTGGTGCCTGAAGGTATTCCTTCGAGCCACCGAGGTGTTGTCTGCGTCACCTGTGGTTCTTCAGGGGTCGAGATCTGGGAGGGCGGAAGCGTCCAACGCCACGCTACAGTCGCGGTGGATGTCGTCGACGCTACTGGCGCGGGTGACGCCTTCTGTGGGGGCTTCCTAGGGGCGTTGACCTTGGGAGAAGAGCCAGTGTCTGTCGGCATGACCGTGGCCCGAGAGGCGCTCTCCGGCCTGGGAGCAGATCCGCTGCTCAATGCTGTGGCAGAGGCGATGAGACCACGAGTTTCGGTCGATCGGAGCCAGGTGCAGAAGCTGGCTGTGGCACTGGGCCAACGCGGGTCGACCGATGCTCTCGACTTCTGTGGCTTCCCGTTCCCCGAGCGCGACGATCCCATCGCATTGGAGTGCCTGGCTGCCGCGACCCTGCACCAGTACGGATTCTGGCTGTCGGATGCGGGCGGGTGGACCGAGCCCATGTATGGGGTGGCAAACGGCCGCCGTTGGAAGGGTTCGGATTACATCTGGCAGGCCTTTACTCGAGCGGCTGCGTCGGATCCCACTGCTTTCGAACCAGCGCGTATGGCCGGAGAGCCTGGCCTTTTCGAGCAGATCCACACCGACGATGACGGAGCATGCCCCGTGCCAGATCTGGAGTCACACAGTCGTCTCCATCAGGCGTATGGCGCCAGCCTCGCTGCCCGGTTTCCAGGGGGGTTCGCCGAGGTGCTCGGCGCAGCAGAGGCCGCTGCAGCTCGCGGCGAGGCCACCGGGGTGGGGCCTGCCCTCTCCGCGCTCTTGGCAACGTTGCCTGGATATGCGGAGGACCCCATGGCCAAGAAGGCCAACCTGCTCATCGTCATGCTTGCCCGGCGACCCGAAGAGTTTCTGCCACTCTCGGCTTGCGAGACGGTGGGGCCAATCGTTGACTACCACGTGATGCGAGGTTGTCTCCGAACCGGACTCATTCGCGTTCTCGATCCGGACCTGAGGCGTCGCCTTGCCAAGCGCAGCTGGGTAGATGCTGAAGAGGAGCAGGCGATTCGTGATGCCGCCTTTGAGGCGGTGGAGTTGGTTGTGGCTGAGTCGGGGCAAACTGTCGCTGAAGTCGATGGATTCTTGTTCACCAATGGCCGCAGCACCTGTCTAGAGGTTCAGCCCCCTCGATGCGAGGACTGTGGCGTCGGTGGGGTCTGCGCTCGAGCAGGGGACTTGTTTCAGCCGATCTTCCGCACGACGGCGTATTGAATGGCCCGTCGGTCCCTAGGCGCTCTCTGAGTCCCCAGGGTCGTCGGCGAGGGCGAGTCCAAGTCGCCGCTGTAGCGAAGCCTGAAGTCGGTCTTCGTCTACGCCGACGGCCTTGGCAATCATGCCCAGCTTGATCGTGATCTCGACGGCCTCTTCCGTGACCAGTGCGGACCCCGACACACCCATGCCCTTGACCTCGGCACGGTTGCCCTTCCATTCGAGCGTAGCGCCGTACTTAGACATTTGTTCTTCGAAGCCCCGTAGGCGCCCTTGGGCTCCCTCTTGGCCTAGATTGTGCTGTTGACGAATGGAGATGGTTCCCATGACCGGGGAGCATACAGCGGACGGCAGCATCAACCCAGTGGATGGGTGTACTTTATTGTCCATGCGAGCCATTTCGGAGGCGTCATGACATCGTTGCCCCCTGAATTCGTCCGCGAAGCGTTCGTTACCGGGGGCACGGGTTTCGTGGGCCGATCTCTGGTGCGGCATCTGCTGGATCGGGGATGGAAGGTGAGGGTGCTGGCCCGCAACCCCTCGCAGGCGAGCCACTTGACTGCATTGGGCGCCGAGGTGGTGGCCGGAGATCTCCTGGACCCTGTGGAGTCCCTGGCTTCGATGATGCGGGGCTTTGGGGTCGTTTTTCATCTGGCTGCTTGGTACCAGTTCGGGGTCCGCGACGAAGATCTGATGGCTCGGATCAACGTAGGTGGCACCGAGCGGATGGTGGAAGCCGCAACGCAGGCGGGGGTGGGCCGCTTCGTTCACTGCTCGACCGTAGGAGCCCACGGGGCAACGGGAGAGGCGGTGTGTGACGAGGAGCACTACGACCCCCAGTCGGTAGCTGCGCTCCCGTATACCCGGACCAAGCGGGCGGCCCACGAGGTCGCCCAGGCCGCCGCTTCAGCGGCAATGGATGTGGTCCTGGTCTCGCCCACTGGCATCTTTGGGCCGGGAGACAAATCGATGATCGGCCGGCTTGTGGGCTTCGCCGCGAGAGGTTGGATGCGAGTTGGTTTCTACCGGGACACCGTGATGGGCTTTGTCCACGTGGACGATGTGGCTCAGGGGCTGCGGCTTGCTGCTGAGCAGGGCCGCTCGGGGAGGGACTACATTCTGGTCAACAAGACCGCGTCGCTGGGAGAGGTGCTGGCTCAGGTGTGTGTGAGCGCGGGGTTTGCGCCACCGTGGTTCTGGCTTCCGGCGTGGGCCGTGTGGGCCAGTCAACCTCTGGGCCCCCTCTTTGCCCCCTTCCTGGGCCAGGGCCCCTACATGCTCCGCGATGCGGTGGCGATGATGGACGGGGTCTCTTTACGCTACGACGGGATCCGGGCTCGGCAGGAGCTGGGCTGGGAACCGGGCCCATTCGACCATCAGCTTGCTGCCACCGTGATGTCCTTTGGTTCGGAGGGGGCTTCGGACTGACCTGGCACGACCCGTGCAGACAACTCCGGTCCGTGGGCGCTTCCCGCCCTCGACTTGGAGCCGACGATGCACGCTACTCGCCATCTCGTCCTCATCGCGCTGACCCTGGCACTTCTGGTGTCTGTTCCCGCCTCTTCGTGGGCGGCGGCCCCTTGGCTTGAGGGTTCAGTCGAAGACCTAGAAATCAATTTAAATCAGCCACTTAGATTGGGTTTGTCCGCGGCTGACAGAGAGCTTCATGGGCCAACGTCCGACGACGCTTTTGAGCGGTTGATCGAGGCCCTTCCAGCTCGATACGGGTGGCAGGTCACCCAGGACGCTTCGAATGTTGGGATCCCGACGCTCCGCGCTGCGAGCGTCAATCCCCTGGCGCGGCTGGGTGGAGGTGGCCTGCTCGCGCTCTTGGTGATGTGTGGACTTCTTGCCCATGGGACGTTTCTTCCTCGTGCGAGGCGTCGCATCGTCGTTCTCGGGCAACTGGGGGAAGCCCTCAAGGAGCAGCTCCACTCCGTCGATGGCCTCTCTAGTCTTCTGGGTCTGCCCGGGTGGTGTGATCCGCGGATCGAGGCTCTCCTGGATGTCCCTGAGCCCGAACACATGGTGCCCCTACCCACCGAGGACCTCGCCGCGGTACTCAGCGTCGACTCGGGCCCCGAGCATGCTCTTGCATCGATCGAGGAGGTCGCCATTGCCGAGGATGTCCTGGACCCACCCGAATCGCCGCTGATGTTGGCCGCCACTGAACGCAGCGACCTCAACAGCTTGGTTGCGAGTTCGGGCAGTACAGTGGTTGTGGACGAGGTGTTGTTGGATGCCCCTTCTGCGCTGACCTTGGAAGCCGAGGTGGCACCGAGCACGCCGACTCTGCGACCGACGAAGCCCATCCTCTCGCTGGATGAGGCCATGTCTGCGGCTCCCTCCAGCGTTCGCCCCGAGCTCGTGCAGGGCGCCAACCATGGCCCTGAAGGGCCGTGGCTGCTCGCTGCAAATCATGCCCAGCCTTCGGGACTCTACAAAGCCGCCAACCACGCTCCGAGTGCCAATGATGTACCGACGACGCGCCGCGCTGGGGGCTCGGGCGCCGCGTCGCTCGTGCAGAGGCACCGCCAGTCCAAGAGGGCAGCGTTTGCCCATGGAGCGGCGGCGGCCCATGGGGCTGTTGTCGCCGAGCCGAAGGCTACGACCCTTCAGATACGCCCGCTCCAGTCCGCAGCCCATCGGTCGAGTCTCGGGGCTTCCTCGCGACCCATGCCGGTTCGCCGGAGGGCGCCGTCGCCGAGAGTGCTCCGGGCCGAGGCTCCAACGGGAGCGGCCAATCACGTACCTATTGCTGTGTTGCCCTCCCACGCCGATCTCAGCCCGGAGGAGATGCTCAGCAACATTCCCTGGTGGCTGGAGGGGGCCACGGACGAGGACCACGCACGTTTGGCGTTGAGGAAGGCATCCGACGAGCAATCCCAGGCCCTGGACCGCGTGTGCGACCTGTGGGGCGCCCGAGACCTGCCCGCGCCGAAGGTAGCTGAGACCGACGCTCCCGCTGCCGCACTACCTGGAAGCACACGTCCAAAGCGTCGTGGGTATGCGGCGCTCGCCGCTCTGTTGTCTCCGGGCATGATTCTCTTGGCGACCTTGTTGGTGCCGGCACTGTTGGGCTTCGATGTGGCTTCCGCGGCCGATGGTGCGGACGCGGCGCTTCGTCTCGAGCTGGGAGGGGAGGGGGCCGGACAGTCCACTACTGCCGTGAAGCTGCTCGTCATCCTGACACTGCTGGCGGTCGCACCCGCCATCGTCTTGTCGATGACCTCCTTCACCCGCTTGATTGTGGTCTTTTCGTTGCTTCGTCAGGCGATTGGCGTGCAGCAGGCGCCGCCCAACCAGATCCTGGTGGGGCTCGCCCTCTTCCTGACCTGGTTTGTGATGGCGCCCACCTTCACCCAGGTCAACGAGCTGGCGGTCCAACCCTACTTCGAGGGTCAGATGAACGAACTCGAGGCGGTCGACGCCGCCTTGGGACCGATGCGGGAGTTCATGCTCCGCAACACGCGGCCTTCAGACCTCGGCTTGTTCCTGAAGTTGAATCGCCAGGCAAAGCCTGCGAGCCCGGCGGACATCCCGACACCGGTGCTCGTGCCGGCGTTCATCATCTCTGAGCTGAAGACCGCATTCTCGGTGGGCTTCCTCATCTACATTCCGTTTCTCATCATCGACATCGTCGTGTCCACCATTCTTCTCGCCATGGGAATGATGGTGCTCCCGCCGGTCGTCATCTCTATGCCCTTCAAGCTACTGCTGTTCGTCTTTGTGGACGGCTGGAACCTGTTGGTGGGCTCCATGGTCAGTTCATTCGTTTAGGGAGGTCACCATGACTTCTGAATTTGTGCTGTCAGTAGTCCAAGAGGCGATCCGAGTAACTCTCTACATCTCGGGTCCCTTGGTGTTGCTCGCCCTGGTGGTGGGTCTGGTCGTGTCCGTGGTGCAGGCCGCGACCCAGATTCAGGAGATGACGCTCGTCTTCGTACCGAAGATGCTGGCGGTCTTCCTGGGACTCGGGCTCTTTGCCTCGTTCATGCTCGATGCTCTCGCACGCTTCACCCTCGCGGTCTTCGACCTCGCTGCGACTGCAAGCGTTCTCTGAGGTCTTCGGTTGGACGCGTCCGCCCTCAGCATCAAGTTCGTCGCTGGCCCGGAGCTCTTTGGGCTGCTGTTCGTCTTTGCTCGGGTGACCGCGCTGTTCCACACCTTGCCTTTGTTCAGCATGAAGTCGGTGCCCATCCCGGCTCGTGTGGCTCTGTCCGGCCTCATCGCGCTCGCCATCGCGCCGGCAGCTGCATCGGTGGACCCAGTGATTACCTCTTGGGACTTGCCGCGCCTGGGCCTCCTGCTTGGCTCGGAGATCTTCCTGGGCTTGGCCATGGGGTTCTCGGTGGCGGTGGTCTTGAGCATCATCGAAGTCCTCGGAACCTTCTTGGGGAACAACTCAGGCCTAGGCATGGCTGTCCAGTTCGACCCGGTCTCCGATAGCCAATCTCTGATTGTCACCCGAATCGTTCAGATCGCAGGCTTCCTGTCGTTCTTGGCTCTCGACCTGCACCACGTGGTGCTCTATGCGCTCGCTGATTCGTTCCAGGCGGCGCCTCCGGGTCGCGGCATTGTGGCCTTTGCGGCCGGTCCGGCTATGTCGAGCGTCGTGGGCCAGGTCTTGTTGGACTCCATGCGCATCGCCATGCCGGTGATCGCTGCCGTGATGTTTCTCAACCTCGTCTCCACGCTGGTGACGCGGTTTGCCCAGCAGATGAACATCTACTTCTCGGTGGGTCTGTCTGCCAACGCGGTGGGCGGCATCCTCGCGATCTCGGTGGCGATGCCGGCTCTGGTCGCTGTCATTGCGGGCAGTGAGAGGCCGATGCGCTTCCTGATGATGTCGTTGGTGGGGGGCTAGCTCATGGCGCAAGACAACGACAAGGGACAAGACAAAACAGAAGAACCCACACCAAAACGAAGAGAGGACTACCGGAAGAAGGGGCAGGTCGCCCAGAGTCGAGACCTCGCGTCGGTGGCCGTTCTCTTGTCCGTCACAAGCATCCTCGTTGTGTGGGCTCCATCTCTACTGAGTATCTGCAGCGAGCTTTGCTACGACCTGATGGTCGCCGGGGTCAATAACCCAGCATCCTATGTCAACGACCCCACGGCGCTGCTGATCAGCATGCTGTATCTGATCGGAAAACTGGTGGGGCCGATCCTGGCTGCTGCGTTTGTCGCCGCCCTCTTCGCCTCTATCGGGCAGGTGGGGCTCGTTGTCTCTTGGCAGCCCCTTCAGCCAGACCTGAACAAGCTCAACCCCATCAAGGGCATCCAGCAGAAGATGTTCTCGGCCCAGGCTGTGGCCGAGTGGCTCAAGGCCATGCTCAAGGTCACGATCGTTGGGTTCGTCTCCTGGCGGATGTGGGAGGCCTACTCCCCGGGACTCAACGAGCTAGCTTCCCGTGACCTACAGGGATCGTTGACATGGACGATGATCCTTGTCGCCAAGCTGGTGGGCTACACGCTCTTGCTCATGGTGGTCCTAGCGGTGGGGGACTACATCTTCTCCCGTTGGCAGCTCTATCAGCAGATGCGCATGACGCTGCAGGAACTGAGAGACGAGACCAAGGAGTCCGATGGCGACCCCTATCGGAACGCTCGAGTCCGTCAGTTGATGCGGGAGCTCAGCTCCAACCGGTTGGTTGCCGAGGTCAACGAGGCCACCGTAGTGATTACGAATCCCAGCCACTACGCGGTGGCTCTCCGATATGAGATGGGGCAGGCAGGGCCGCCGATTGTCGTCGCCCGCGGAACCGACATGCGTGCGGCACGAATCAAGGATATTGCGAGGTCTTCCGGAATTCCTCGGGTCGAAAATCGACCTTTGGCACGGGCTTTGTATTCACATACTCGTGTCGGCCAGGAGATCCCGGGGGATCTCTACGAGGCCGTCGCCGAGGTCCTGGCCTTTGTCTACCGCATTCGTGCGGCTCAACGGCCACCGGAGCCGGCATTGGCGGTTCCATAGGGCCCTGATTGGGGTCGAGAGGACCGAGTGTGAATCGAGCGAGCCCAGGTGGGTTGGCGTCAGGGAACTGACAGGGAGTCAACATGGCGACAGGCAGTTCAGAGACCACGTCCTTCATGGATCTAGTCGGTCGCGTAGCGAACCGCGAGGTCATCATCGCCATTGTGCTCGTGTCCATCGTGGGGCTGCTCATCATTCCCTTGAGCCCCATGGTTCTCGACTTCCTACTGGCGACGTCGATTGCGCTGTCTCTGGTCGTCTTCCTGTGCTCGTTCTACGTGCGCGACCCCGTGGAGTTCAGTGTCTTTCCTGTGCTCCTGTTGTTGACCACCGTTTTCCGTTTGGCGCTCAACATTAGTTCGACGCGCTTGATCCTCAGTCTGGGTAACCAGGGCACGTTGGCTGCCGGCCACATCATCGAGACGTTTGGGGAAGTCGTGGCCGCCGGTAACTTCGCAGTGGGGATGGTGATCTTCATCATCCTCATCATCATCAACTTCGTGGTGGTCACAAAGGGTGCCGGGCGTATTGCCGAGGTCGCCGCACGCTTCACCCTCGATGCCATGCCCGGTAAGCAGATGGCCATCGACGCGGATCTGAACGCCGGCCTGATCGGTGAGGTCGAAGCGCGTGAGAGGCGTTCCAAGATCTCCATCGAAGCCGACTTTCACGGCGCTATGGATGGTGCCAGCAAGTTCATTCGTGGTGATGCCATCGCTGGCATGTTGATCACCGGTATCAACCTGGTGGGTGGCTTGTTCATCGGCATGGTGCAGTACGGCATGACAGCGGGCGAGGCCGCTCGCACCTACTCTGTTCTGACCATCGGTGATGGTCTTGTGTCTCAGGTGCCCGCCCTCGTCATCTCCGTGTCGGCCGGCATGCTCGTGACTCGCATCGCCAGCGATACGGCAAACCTCCAGAGCGAGCTGGGAGCCCAACTCTTCGGCAGCAGCAAGGTGCTGTGGCTTGCCGCTGGCATCTTGTTGCCGTTTTCGTTGGTGGATGGTCTGACGCTGCCCTTCCTGCTGATTGGAGCAGGTGTCTCTGCAGCGGCCATGTGGGGCCGACTGGCAGTGGATGATGAGGTGCCGTCGGCCGACGACGCCGAAGAGGCTCCGACCGGTGAGGGTGAAGATCCCATCGAGCCCGTGGAGGTCCTCGAAATGGAGGTTGGCTTCGACATCATTCCGCTGGTGGATGAGCGTCGAGGTGGCGAGCTGATGGACCGGATCGCCCGCCTCCGGAGGCAGTTCGCTAAGACCCTGGGCATCGTGGTTCCCCCCATCCACGTTCGAGACAACCTACGCCTCGACGGCATCCAGTACGCGATTCTTCTGCGAGGTACAGAGGTGGCGAACGGGGAGCTTCGCCCGGGCTATATGCTCGCCATCGATCCCGGCGGCGACCATCCGGAAGTGCCTGGCATTCCAGGGAAGGAGCCAGCCTTTGGGCTCGATGCGCTCTGGGTCAAGGAAGAACATCAGCGAGATGCAGAAGCTGCCGGCTATACCGTTGTGGACCCGGCTACAGTGCTCTCCACCCACCTCAGCGAGATCATCAAGAAGCATGCCCCGGAGTTCATCGGGCGCCAGGAGGTGCAGCAGCTGGTGGACCGTGTGGCGCGGACCCACCCCAAGGTGGTGGACGACCTGGTTCCCAACATGATTCCCCTGGGCACCGTGTTGACCGTACTGCGCAACCTGCTGCGAGAGGAAGTGTCTGTTCGTGACCTGCTGACGGTGCTCGAAACGTTGGCTGACGCTGCGACCATCAGCACCGATGCCGACTTCCTGACGGAGCGGGTGCGCCAGTCACTGGGTCGCCAGATCGCAGCGCAGCACCAGGACGCCCACGGAACCATCCACTACATCTCATTCGCTCAATCGGTGGAGTCGATGATTCGCGAGGGGCTCAAGAGCGACGCGGCGGGGAGCCAACTGGTGCTCGACCCTAGCGATGCCCAAGGGATTCTCAGAGGCCTCACCCAGGAGGTGGAGCGTCACGCCGAACTCAACGTGATGCCGGTGGTGCTCTCGGCTCCGGCAATCCGGGGTGCGGTGCGGCGCCTCATCGAGCGTGTCTTGCCGCAGGTCGCGGTGTTGTCGCCCAATGAACTCACAGAACAGAGCAAGCTTCGTCGACTGGCTACGGTCGGTCTGGCCGAGGCCTAGGAAAAAGGAGCAAGGGACATGGTGGTACAGACCTTCTCTGCCAGCTGCGCGGAAATCGCCTTCGCCCGAATTAAGGAGACTCTCGGGGACAGCGCCATGATCCTGGAGGTGCGGCGGACCGCCCGTGGTGTCGACGTCTTGGCGGCTCCCAGCGGCACGCCTGGGTCGTTGCGACGCATGTACGAGGTGGGTCGCTCGAGTCCGCCGATCGGGGCCGCGAACGAGCGGCCTGCGAGTCATGGGGGAGGGGAGAGTGATGGGCCGTTGGCTGCAAGGTCAGGTCGTCACGGCTCGCGCTGGATGGATCGATCTGCGGTCTATTCCCCGGTTCGCCATGTCCTCGAGTCGATCGACTTTCCTCCTGACCTCTGCGCTCGTCTCTCGGGACTGGGTGCCTCCAGTGATTCGGTTTGGCGAAGTGTGACCGCATGGCTCGAGCAGTGCTATCCCCCCCTCGCTCCCACTGCGAGCCGCAAGGATGGTTCGGGTGGAATCGCTCTGGGTTTTGTGGGGCCTCGCGGGGTCGGTCGGAGCACGCTGGTACGTGGACTTGCCACCCGAGCTGCCATTGCTGATCCGGGTCGGATCGTGTGGGTTCGGGTTGGTTTCCCCAGGCGTCGTCTCCCCGAAGCAGAGGCGCACGAAGCCCCCGTTGGCGTCGATCTGCGAGTGGCACACTCGTTGTCCGAGCTGCGAGGCATCGCCAAGGAGCACGGTGACTACGATGCGCTGCTCATCGATCTGCCCGGCATTGACGTTCACGCGCCTACAGAGCGCGCGGCACTGCACAAGTTCATTCGGGAAGCCAGCAGCGCATGGGGGCGGGTCGCGTGGCACTCGGTAGTTCCGGCCACCTGGAGCATCAGAGAGGCGTCTCGGGTGCTGAAAGCCTTGCAGCCTCTAGGCATTCACGGAACGGCTTGGACACACATGGACCGAGTCGCCGATCCTGGCGCTCTGGTTGGAGCCACCATGCGCACCGAGCTTCGCCCCGCCTTCCTCCATGGAGATCGAGTTGGCGACGGTGGCTCGACCCGAACCGCATCTTGGGAGGACATCGTGGGTCAGCTTCAAGCGCTGGACCCGGATCAGAGCGTGGAGGACCAAGCTGTTGCAACCTGAGACTGCATGGCAGACCAATAACTCTGGTAGGGGCCGCTTTTCGGCCAGTCTCGTGGGTAGTTCTGATCTCGGATGCGGGCTAGAATGCGTCCATCTCAACTGAGGAAGTACTGGTAGTGAGCGGATCCAACCCATCGACAGGGCAGGCTAAGAGACCTCTTACCGTGGCGGTTACGTCCGGAAAGGGGGGCGTCGGCAAGAGTCAGTTGATCGCCAGCCTCGCTGTGGTTCTTCAGCAGGAGGGCCACAAGACGCTCTTGGTCGATTGCGATGTGGGCTGTGGCAACCTCGATGTGTTGCTCGGCTTTCAGCCCGAGCATGATCTGCGGGCCGTCATTCGCGGAGAGATGGCGCCGGCCGATGTCCTCTCCAGTGCGGCAGTGGGTGACGTGACGCTGGATGTGCTGGCGGCTCCGGCAGCGGACCGCAAGGGGTCGGAGTTGAGCCCTGCTGAGCTTCTGACCATGGTGGATGCGGTGACTCAGGTGGGCGCGAACTACTCGGTGGTCCTGGTGGATACCGGTGCTGGTGTGTCTCGGAATCCGATGCTCTTTGGCGCCGCTGCGGACCGGATCCTCGTGGTCACAAACCCCGAGCCGACGGCTCTCCGAGACGCCTACACGGCCATCAAGGTGCTGCATGAGGCGCACCGGATCGATCGGTTCGAGTTGGTCGTCAACGAGACGCAGTCCGCTAGTGATGGAAAGCGCGTGTACCGGCAGTTGCTTAGTGTTGCCGACCAGTTCCTGCCCGTGGAGATTGGGTTGATCGGCACGTTGCCGGAAGATGATCGGGTTGTGCGTGCGGTGCGTGCTCGGCAGCCCACGACTCTGGCTTATCCGACCGCGTCCTATTCTCACTCGGTGCGCATGCTTGCGCGACGATTGATGGAGACGCCAGTGTCGGACCGAGCGCGGGGCCAGGTCAGCTTCTTTAACCAGCAGCAACCCTCTGGATCGGGGGCGGCATGACCTCCTTGACCAGTCGCCTCGCCCAGTTCGCACGCGCCCGGCAGGATGCCAGTGATCCTGCGCAGGCCGGCGATGTTCGACTCATCGAGGGGCTGACGAGAGAAGAGTTGATCGAGAAGTACGCGCGGAAGGTCAACTTTGTTGCCCGTCGAATCATGGCTCGCCTGCCAGCCCACGCGCCGCTCGAGCTCGACGACCTTGTGAACTCGGGTGCTCTCGGGCTACTGGATGCCATCGACAAGTTCGATACGTCCAAGAACACGACCTTTGGCACCTACGTGGAGTTCCGTATTCGGGGTGCGATCCTCGATCTGTTGCGTGGCTTGGACCCGGTGAGCCGTACGGTTCGCGAGAAGGCCACACAGGTGCAGAGGGTGACTCGGGACGTGGAACTGAAGCTGGGACGTCCTGCCGAGAGCGAGGATGTCGCCGAGGCGATGGGGCTAACACTCCCCGAGTATTTCGACCTCCTCAACGAGGTGCGGTCGATTCACCTGGTCTCGCTCGACCGACCGGCGGGCAGCCGGGATGATGAAGGGGGAGCAAGCCTCCTCGATGTGATCGAGGATGAGGACCAGGCGACACCGGATACCGAGGTTCATCGCAAGCAGGCGATTGGGGTACTCGCGGATGCCATTCAGAACGGGATTCCGGAGCGCCTCAAGCACGTGCTCGTCATGTACTACTACCGCGAGATGAATCTCAAAGAGATCGGCGAAGTCCTCGGCGTCTCAGAGAGCAGGGTGTGTCAGTTGCATACGGAGGCCTGCTTGCGCCTCCGCTCGAAGCTCGCCGGCTCTCTTCGGCCTGGCGAGAGCTTCTCCAAGACCTCTCTGAGGGCCTCCAAGAAGCGCTGAGGCCCGAGCCCCTTGGGTTGGCTCGTGTGCCACCCGCTCTTCCCACAAGTGCAGCACTCCGGCCGGATGACTCTGGGCTCGGCCTGTCTGAGGTGCGTTGTCGGAAATCTGACAGATCGTCGGGTTTTTGGCCGTCATGCAGATGTCTTGGGCGGTGATTTGAGCTCGCTCCCCATTTTTCATTGGCCAATTAATGCAGTGATTCAGGACATTTAGGCTCGAATTTGTTCTCCGGGCCCCCACCTGGCATGGCCTTCGCATTAACAGGGCGAGGACAAGAGGGAGTCTTATGGGACACGAAATCTATTCAGGTATGTCGGGCGGTATGCGGGCTCTCCAGAGCCTCGACACGCTCTCTAACAACCTCGCGAACGTGAACACCAACGGGTTCAAGGCCGACCGGCCCACGTTCTCGTTGCATGCGCCCGCTCACGCCAGGGGAGTCCCCGCGGACTCTGCGGAGGGTCGCCTTGCCGCTGCTTTCTCCGTGCTTGACGGGGAGGCGACTGATTACAGCCAGGGTGCTCTCAAAGAGACCGGCACTTCGACGGACTTTGCCATCAAAGGTGACGGTTTCTTTCGAGTGGGCGGGGAAGATGGACAGACCTTTTTCACGCGGGATGGAGCGTTCCGTGTCAGTCCCGACGGTTTTCTGGTGACGCGCGATGGTCTGAAAGTCCAGAACTCCACGGGCGGCAACCTTCAGGTGGGTACCGCCAACTTTACGGTGGATGAATCGGGACAGATTCGGGCTGGCGAAGAGGTGAAGGGCACCATCGCCATTGCGGACGTCGAAGACCGCTCCATTCTGGCGAAGTCCGGCTCGAACCGATGGACCGTGCCGCCCAAGGTGGAGTTCCTCAAGGGGACGGGGCAGATGGCCCAGGGATACCTCGAGGGGTCCAATGTTCAGCCAGTGAGAGCTCTCACGGAGCTCATCGCAGTCAGTCGTTACTACGAGGCTTTTCAGAAGGGTCTCGAGGCTTCTGGCGCGCTCGACCAGCAACTCAACACTCAGGTCGGCCGCGCTGACCAGTAGGGAAGGAACACATCATGCGAGCTCTTTACACTGCAGCTACGGGCATGACCGCCCAGCAACTGCGCATCGACAACATCGCCAATAACCTGGCGAACGTGAACACCACGGCCTTCAAGAAGAGCCGGGCAGACTTCGAGGATCTCTACTATCAAAAGATCCGCACTGGTTCGGGGCAGACGGCTGCCGGCACCGGGCGAAACGACGTGGTCGAGGTGGGGCACGGTACTCGCACTGCCGCTCTGCGGCGGGAGTTCCGGCCAGGCGCAGTGGTTCAGGACGATGTTCCCAGTCACATGGCTATCCGAGGTGAGGGCTTTTTCTCGCTGCAGACGGCCAACGGCGAGGAACTGTTCACTCGGAATGGTGCCTTCTCCATTGATGGTGAGGGAAACCTAGTCACTACGCAGGGCCACACCTTGTCCGAGGCTGTGACCATCCCAGAGGGAGCCACCATCAGCGTGTCACCCGATGGTGTGGTGTTCGCACAGCTCCAAGGTGAGGACCCCACCGAGGTGGGCAACATCCAGCTCCGCCGGTTCATCAACCCTTCCGGCCTCGAGGCGCTGGGCTCCGGTCTCTACCGGGCTACAGAGTTGAGTGGTCAGCCTCAGCTGGGTCAGCCGGGCGCCGAGGGCTTTGGTGAGCTCATGAGCGGTGTGCTGGAGTCTTCCAATGTGGACGTGGCTGAGGAGCTGATCAGCATGATCATGGCTCAGCGGTCCTACGAGCTGACGAGCAAGGCGATCTCGACTGCCGACGAAATGCTCCAGGCCACCAACCGACTCAAGTAGGAACTGTCATGAATCCACGGCTCATCTACGTCGCTCTAGCTCTCATGGGGTTGAGCGCCTCTCCCGCCCTGGCGGGGGCCATCGACTCGGACCAACTCCGGTCAGCGGTCCAAGCGGCTGCGCTTCGGAATCTGCCCGATACGGTGGTCGCCGTCGAGGTGCAGCGGGTCACTCTGCAAGGAGCGGTATCCATACCCGACGATGTCCAGGCCCACATTCGTGTCCTGGCTGCGGGGGACGACGACTGGGTGGGCATGACGCCTCTCGAGCTGCAGTTCCAGGTGGACGGGCAGCCCACGGTGCACGCGCGAGCAGTCGCCGATCTGGCGGTCTACATCCAGGTGCCGGTCCTTCGGCATCCCGTGGGTCGCGCGCAGATGGTGACAGCCAACGATCTTGCGCTGGTTCAGCGGGACGCCGAGCGCCTCCCCTCTGGTGTCCTACGGGACCCCCACCATCTCGTAGGTCGCGTCGCAAGGCGAGATCTGGGTCTGAACCAGGTCATTCGCGAGGCTGATCTGATGGAACGAGTGGACGCGGCTCGCCGCAGGATTGTCACGCTGGTTGTCCAGCGGGGCAACCTCACCATCACCGCGCCCGGCGTCTTGAAGGCCGACGCTCGGATTGGTGACCTCGTGGAGGTCTTCTCTACCACCACGCGCAAGGGGGTCTTTGGTGTCCTTGTCACACCAGACCTGGTCGAAGTGGTGACACCACGCGCCCCCGCGGCCAATTCAACAGCTGCCCGAACACGTGGCAGTGATTCTCCGGTGATCGCAAGCCGATTGGAGTCCCAATGAACATCGCACGAACCTTTCTATGTGCCATCTGTATGCCGGTTCTGCTTCCGGCCATGCTCGTTGGTCTCGCGGGCTGTGCCACTGCGAGTCAGGGCGAGACCTGGCGGCCCAATGAGCTGTACGACGTCGAGATGGTCGAGGCACCGGACCTCTACGATGACAACGGTGGCTTCGTTTACGGCGGGGCCTCTCTCTTCTCACCGAAGCGGGCTCGACAGATCGGGGATTTGCTCACCATCGTGGTGGTCCAGGATACCGAGGCTGGCAGTGAGGCCAGCACGTCCCTCAAGAAGACGAATGAGGCCAACTCGGGTGTCTCGGCGCTGTTCGGCTTGGAGACGGCCCTGGCCGAGATCCCCGGTGGGGGCCCCACCCTCGATCTCTCGGCCACGGCCGAATCGGGCTTCGATGGCTCTGGCTCTACGGGTCGGAAGGGCTCGTTGAAGGGAACGCTGACAGCGCGTGTCGTGAAGGTGCTCCCCAATGGTCATCTGGTCATCGCCGGGCGACAGGCTGTGAAGATCAATAACGAAGTGGAAGTGCTCGGTCTGCGAGGCATCGTAGACCCCAAGGGCATCAGCTCCACCAACACCGTGCTCAGCACGTCCATTGCCGACGCACGAATCGAGTACTCGGGAACCGGTGTGGTCGCAGGAAAGCAGCGACCAGGCTGGATGTCTCGCATCCTCGATGTCGTGGCCCCCTTCTAGGAGACAACCATGCGTGCACTCCACATTCTGTTGATGGTGGCCCTCATGGCTTCGCTACAGGTCTGTACGGGCGAGGCAGAGGCGGGCCGCATCAAGGACATCGCGAGGGGGGAAGGTGTTGAGTCCAATCCCATCGTCGGTATCGGTGTTGTCGTCGGTCTCCAGGGGACCGGTGATGGCGGAGAGGCTACCCGCGAGCTGCTCAAGAACGCCATGGCATCTCTCGAAGTGGAGGTGGACCCTAAGGACCTGAAGTCCAAGAACGCCGCTCTGGTGACCGTCACCTCCAGCCTTCCCCCCTTCGCCCGAACGGGCAATCGCATTGACGTGACAGTCTCGTCGCTGGGTGATGCTCGTGCCCTGACCGGTGGGACGCTCCTGGCAACGGCTCTGCGGGATGTGGAAGGACGTGCCGTGTGGGCCATGGCTCAGGGCCCATTGGCCATCGGTGGCTTCGCTGCGGCTGGTGGCGGTGGTGCACGTCAGAAGAACCACACCACGACGGGGCGTGTTCCTGGTGGAGCCAAGGTGGTCCGCGAACTGGCCCCCGAGATCTTGGAGAGGAATCAGCTCCGGTTGGCCCTGAGAGAGGCGGACTTCCGCACCGCAGTCTCGGTTGCACGGTCCATCAACGGTGAAATATTGGGTGACTTCGCGCAGGCGGTGGACCCGGGGACCATTGATGTCCTGGTTCCCCCGCAGTACCAGGGCCGTGTGCCCGAGCTGGTAGCGCGTGTCGAAGGACTAATCGTGCAGGTGGACAGCCCCGCTCGAGTGGTCGTCAATGAGCGAACCGGAACAGTCGTCATGGGTGCAGAGGTTCGGATTGCGCCCGTCGCGGTGGCCCACGGTGGCCTGAGCATCGAGGTGGACACCCAGGTGGGTGTCTCGCAGCCCGGTGCCTTCTCCGGTGGCGAGACGGTCGTAGTACCTCAGACCAACATCAACGTGGAGGAGGAGAAGGTTCCTCTCCAGGAGTTGGGCGGGGCCTCGATTGGTGAAGTGGTGGGGTCGCTCAATCAACTGGGAGTCGCTCCAAGGGACCTGATCTCGATCCTCCAGGCCATCCGCGCAGCGGGGGCCCTAGATGCGGAGGTGGAGGTCCTCTAGGGGGCCTCCTGGACACTGGGAAAACGTCATGAGCTCCATCGACCCCAAAGCCGCTCTCGCTCTCGCTCGGCAGTCCGCGACCGCCTCTCCTGCGGAGAGCCTCGCGGATCGCATGAGAAAGGCTGCTGAGCGTGGTGACGAGGAGAGCCTGAAGAAGGCAGCAGCTCAGTTCGAGTCCTACTTCGTCCAGACCATGCTCAAGGACATGCGGCGAACCACTCAGATCAATGGGAGCAAGAGCACCAGTAAGGGCATGGACACATGGAACTCCATGTTTGACCAGGAGATCGCCGATCGGATCTCCCAGGGTCGAGGTCTGGGCTTGTCCGCGATGATTCTCGAGGGACTGAACCAGTATCGGTCCTCGCCGGGGTCCAGCCACAAGCGCACGGCCGATGGCAGCTATGCGCCTCGGAGTACTTGGTCCCCGGTAGGCGGGGCGCAGGGGCGCTCCAGTGCTTGGTCCTGGCCCCTACCCAAGAGCGAGCCGGGTCGGATTAGCTCCGGCTATGGCACGCGACATGACCCGGTGCACGGCCACCAGCGCCATCACGGAGGCATGGACATCGCTGCTCCGCGCGGCACGCCAGTGCTCGCCATGCGTGAGGGTGTCGTGACCCGTGCAGGAAGCGCCGGAGCCTATGGCAATCTCGTCGAGCTCCGTCATCCCTCTGGCGCAGTGACCCGATATGCCCATCAGGACCGTCTGAATGTGAGCGTGGGCGACACTGTGAAGGCCGGCCAGCAGCTGGGCACCGTGGGGTCGACGGGTCGCTCTACGGGCAATCACCTGCACCTGGAAGTGCGTGTTGACGGGCATTCCGTGGACCCCATGGACTTCCTCAAGAAGACCACGGAGTAAACGTTGTTTCATTTTTTTCGACAAAAAGTGCTAAAGGTGTCGGTAGCACCTCCGATAAGGAGAGTGCATCCGTCCCACGAGTCTCCACTCGAACCGGATGCGAACGGATGGTGGAGAGATGAAGGAGCCGACCATGAGAATTACTGGCGCAGAAACTACGGCTGCGTCCCTTCAGCGCAACGACTCGCCCGAGGCGGTTGCTCAGAAGGACGGATCTCCGGTCGATGGAGCCGAGAAGGCCGGTCTTGCCGGCCCGGTGGCCTCCAATCTCGCCGAGGGGACAGTCACAGTAAGCGAGCGTGTTGTGGAAGCCGAGCGGATTCGAGAGATCGCGCGCAGCGAGCCGGAAGTTCGGACCGATGTTATTCAGCGGGCCAAGGCCGACTTGGCAGCGGGACGACTCGAGGCCGATCCGATGGAGCTTGCCGACCTGATCTCTCGCGACCTCTTCTAGGAGCCACGGCGGGGGGGTGCTCGGTGCATTCCCCCCAGCACTCCTCGCGGCCAGAGCGCACGCTCAGACAGTTCAGTTTATCCAGCAGCAGTCTGGCAGTCGTTCGGCTTGACCCCTCGGTCGGGCCAGCGACTAGCCTTTTTTCTTCGTTCATTTTTCAGAGCTGGCACGCTCCCTGCATTTACTCCGGTCTGTCGGCACTAGCTCCGACATTCATGCGGGAGAAGTCATGAGTGAACTGACAGCTTGGAATAGTTTGATTGATGCGCTGGAGAACGAGATCCAGCTCCTATGCCGCTTGAGAGACCTGGCCAAGGCCGGTCACAAGCCCCTTGTGGAGCTTGACGTTGCTGCAGTAGAGGAGTGGGTCGGTAGGCAGCGGGAGCTGCTCCAGGCGCTCTCTGAGGCCGGAAGCACCCGTGGGCGCGCCCAGGATGCCTGCCTACCCGAGAACGCGCGTGGTGCTGGTGGAAACGGCCCCTTGGGCTCTACGATCACGCTGCATGCCCTCGTGGGACGCGCTCCGGAGCCGGTGGGCAATCGCCTCCGTCAACAAGGTGACGCACTCCGCCAGTTGCGTGACGAGATCGCGCTGGTAACTACACGCAACGAGATCCTGATCCAGCAGGTGGTCGAGTTTACTGACCACTTTGGGCAAGGGCTCGCGGCTTCGACCCAGGATGAGAGCTATGACCAAAAGGGTCAGCACAATGACCTGACAGGTTCCGGCGATCTCTTCTCGGGGGCGATGTAGGAACGTTCTTATGAGCTTGTTTGGCATCCTCAACCAGGGAGCGAGGTCGATGCGGACCGCTACTGCGGCGGTCCAGACGTCCTCGAACAACGTGGCGAACGCCAACACCCCTGGTTACGCTCGGCAGAGCCTGGGCTTCTCCGCTGTGGGTACGCAGCGACGGGGGGGGCTCCTGGTCGGTCAAGGCGTCACTGCGAGCCAGGTGAACTCGGCGTACGACCGGTTCAGCCAGGGCGCGGTGTTCGGTCGGATGTCCAACAACGGCTACGCGAGTTCGCGGTCTGCCTCATTCCAGACCATTGAGAGCTATCTCAGTGAGGGACCCGACGGAGGTCTCGGTGCCGAACTCACCCAATTCTTTGACCTCTGGTCTGCGATGGAGACCGATCCCTCTGCTCAGGCTCCGCGACTGGCCGTTCTCGGTCAGGCTGAATTCTTGAGCACGCAGTTCAACTCGTCGGCCAGTCAGCTGGTCACGCAGCAACAGAACGCGGACGCACGGGTAGATGCTGCCGTTGCTCGAGCCAATGTCATCGGCGGGCAAGTGGCGGCCTTGAACTCGCAGATCGTCCAACTGGAGTCCTCCGGTGGCCTCGCGAACGATCTTCGGGCCAATCGTACGGCTTTGCTGGAAGAGTTGGCCGCAATGGGCCCTGTGCGAGTGGACGACAACGCTGATGGAAGTGCTCGTGTGCTGTTTGCCAACCACGTTTTGGTCGAGGGGGCCGAGAGCCGCGCCTTGAGCGTGGTCGCCGATCCCATCACCGGCTTCAATCAGGTACACATCGGCCAGGGCTCGACTTCTCTGAACATCACGGCGGCTCTGACCGGGGGCAGCATCGGTGCAGACATCGATGTGCGCGATACGGTGGTGGCTGGCTTGATCACTCAGCTGGACACCCTGGCCTTCGAGGTCGCGAATCAGGTCAACGCTCTACACAATGCCGGTTTCGGCCTGGATGGGCTCAGTGGACGCGATTTCTTCGCACCACCTGCGGCGCTAGTCGGCGCAGCCCAGGCACTCCAGGTCGATGTCGCGGTCGCGCTCACCCCGGACGCGATCGCGGCGGCGTCTACCGCCGCCGGACTTCCGGGGGACAATACCAATGCCACCGCCATCGCTGCCTTGGCAGGGCAGAACCTCATGGCTGGCGGTACCCAGACGTTTGAGAGGTTCTATTCGAGCATGACAGCCGGCCTGGGGCAGGACGCCTCCCAGGCCTACCAGCTCGAGGCGCGGACTACGCTTGAGCTCGAAGGTGCTCAGAACCTCAGGGACTCTGCATCGGCCGTGTCGCTTGAGGAGGAGGCGATGGACTTGATCCGCTTCCAAGATGCTTACAGCGCATCAGCTCGGGTTGTGAGTGTCACCAATGAGCTTCTCCAAGAGCTCCTGAACGTGGTTCGATGATGTTTCTGCCTATCCCCGCCATCTCTAGGTCCTCGCTTCTAACCAGGAGGTCGACGTGATCCGCGTTACTTCGACGCAATTCTTTCGTCTGCAACTCGAGTCGATGCGAAGGGCGGGCAAGGACGCGTTTGCTGCGCAGGCGGTGGCGTCTAGTGGGCGAAGGCTGAACGTGGCATCCGACGATCCCGTGGGCGCCCAGCAGTCCATTCTGCTGCGCTCTCTGCGTTCGGACTTGGACACGGCTCGCGAGAAGATCAACCTCGTGACCAGTGAGCTCGGCGTACAAGAAGAAGCGCTTGCGTCCATGACCGACACGGTTTCTCGGCTGAGAGAGTTGGCTGTCCAGATGGCCAGTGATTCGATGAGCGCCGGGGAACGCCTGAACGCATCCATCGAGGTGACCGAACTCAAGAAGTCACTCATCGTCAAAGGCAATACGCGTCTGGGAGACAAGCGATTGTTCGCAGGTCAGCAGACTGGTACTGACCCCTTTGACGCCCTTGGCAACTATCTGGGCGATGCCACAGCGGTCAACGTGAGCCTGCCTCAAGGGGCCACTGTCCAAGTCACGATTCGAGGTGATGACGTCCTTCGGGGCGCTTCCGGTGGGCCCGACATCATCCAGGAAGTCGACAACTTCATTGTCGCCCTCAACACGAACAACGTGGCTGGCATTCAGAATGCGGTCGATCAGATGGCCCAGGGGGTTGATCTGCTGGTGGCTCAGCGGAGTCAGGTCGGCAGTAGGATGCAGCTGAGCCAGAACCTCGACACCTATTTCTCGACGCTCGAAGGTGGCCTCACCCAGGAAATCTCCAGGGTGGAGGATGCTGACGCGGTGGAGGCCTTCACGGAACTCAACCGAACTCAACAAGCTTTCGAGGCTGCAATGCAGGTCTCGGCCGCCTCTCGCCAGCCTAACGTGTTCGAAATCCTCTTCTAGGTCGTCACTCGCCCTAACAGGAGAGACACAGACCTCGTAGGCGCTAAGTGGCGCTCGGCCTGGCCTGTCTCTGGGGCTCTGAGTGTCCCTGGAGGCTGCTGAGCAGCAACTGTGAGGCAGTGTCCGGTGCTGTGCGGCCCGCGCAAGGCGGGTCGCTGGCAGGAATGGGCCGCCTAGTTCCAGCACCTGGACTTGGCCATTGCATTTCCAACCATCCGATCTTCTCACCCATATTCTGGTCGTTCGCCAGCTCCAGGTAGGTGTTGCCGGTTGACCACAATAAGAGCGCTTTAGACGTCATTTCTGGTGCTCTCAAGATCGATTCTGGGTTTTTTGGCCATCAGGTTGCCAGCTCGACGTTATCGAATGTTTATTTCGTAAAAACAATAAGTTAAAGCGAATATTGGGAGGTGGTTTTGGCCGAAAGATCGTTTGGGTGAGAAGATCGGATAGAACTTTTTCTCAAGCTCCATAGCAGGAGGCCGATAGGTGTAAATGTCAGCGGGTTGACTCAATGCGACAAAGAGTTGCCACTGACTTTGCACTTAGCGGTGGGTCTTGCCCCAGTGGAATGGGGTCCCCACTCTTTCGGTCAATTCAAGGAGGTTGAAACCATGCGAATCAATTCAAATCTTCCGAGTCTTTTTGCTCAAAAACACCTTTCCCGTACTACCGAGCGCCTCAGCTCCAATTTTGATCACCTGGGTTCCGGTCTTCGGATCACTCGTGCCTCTGATGATGCTGCTGGTCTTGGTGTGTCGGAGCGCATGCGTGCGCAGATCCGGTCTCTGCGTCAAGCGATGCGCAACGCCAATGACGGCATCAGCGTGATTCAGACCGCTGAGAGCTCCATGGGGGAGATCGCTGGCAACTTGATGCGTATGCGACAGCTGGCCGTTCAGGCAGCCTCAGATGTCCTGCAGGCGACTGAACGTGGCTACCTAGCCACAGAGTTTACGGCTCTACAGTCCGAAATTGATCGGATCGCCAATGTCTCAGAATTCAACGGATTGCAGTTGAGTAACGGTACGACGGCGAGCATCAACGTCCAGGTCGGTATCAACAACGTTGTTGCCAACGACCGAGTGACTGTGAACCTGCAGAATGGCACCACCGCAGCGCTCGCTGTGACTCCAGTCCTCGCAAACCTCGCCAACTCCACCACCGCGTTCGCTGCGATCTCGGTCATTGATACGGCGCTCACGTCAGTCAATACCAGTCGTGCAGCTTATGGTGCCGCGCAGAACTCCATGTCGTCTGCGCTGCACAACCTCGAGTCGTACACCGAGAACCTCGTGGCCGCTGAGAGCCGCATCCGCGACGTCGACTTCGCTGCGGAGAGCGCCGATCTGGCTCGCAATAGCGTGCTGCAGCAGGCCGGCATTGCAGTCCTGGCTCAGGCGAACCAGGCACCGCAGCAGGCTCTCCAGCTGCTCCAGTAAGCCCAAACACACCTCCTGACCGGGCTGTGGTGGTGGGTCCTTCGTGACCCGCCACCACGGTCAGCCCGGACAGCCGGAGGCCCTCGCAGGGGCCTGGCTGGAGAGGTGTACCCACGACACGAGACGGATGAACACCATGCAGCCCGCCGCCTACTACAGCCCAGGAACAGCCCAAGCCGCCGCCGGCTCGGTCGTCACCACGGAGCCCAGCGCTCCTGGTTACCACCTCGCCCCACCACGGCACGAGCCCTCTACAGGGTCGGGACTGTCCGAAGAGAGCAACGACTCCGGTCACCTCTCTTCCGAACTGTGTCTACAACGGCACAGCTCCCCGCCAGGGCTGGGACTGTCCGAAGAGAGCAACGACTCCGGTCACCTCTCTTCTGAACTGTGTCTACAACGGCACAGCTCCCCGCCAGGTTC